>Ga0182030_10000206_pt1 | contig 102706 bp, 86 predicted proteins | sample 812S3MmetaG_FD_121299 | JGI IMG/M metagenome (GOLD analysis project Ga0182030, IMG submission 121299) | Permafrost microbial communities from Stordalen Mire, Sweden - 812S3M metaG (Illumina Assembly) | ecosystem: Environmental > Terrestrial > Soil > Wetlands > Permafrost | place: Sweden...
CGTGAACCGCGCGAAATTCGTGACGACGGATCTCGCCGATCCGACGAAGGCGCAGCGGGCGCGCGTCAAGATCAGTTTCAAGGGCCAGTGAGCCCGCGGAGTAGTGAGTATGGCGAAGCAGTCAGTCTGGTCCCGGGTCGCGATATGGCCCCTGATCACCGCCTCGGCCTCAGCCGCAGCTCTGACGGCGCTGCTGTTGTATGGCATGCAGTCGGCACGGACGCTGCAGGCGACGTCCACGGCGCTGCAAAGCTCCTCCGAGCTATCCGGTGAGCCCGAGATATTGCACTCGCAGCTGTCTTTGCTGCAGCGAGGCCTCGAGAACCGTACGTATGTCGGAGAAAGCCTGCAGTCGCTGGCCGTGGAGCGCGATGGCGGCAACAACACGCTCGCAACGCTGCGATCCACCATCGCGAGCGCCGGATTGATCTACGACCCTGGCATTGCCAGCAAGATGGCAAGTGTGTACACGCACTGGGACACGCTTGAACATGCGCTACAGCAAATCAGCACCTTCAGTCCCGAGGCACTGTATGTCGACACCGCCGCAGGCTCTGCCTACTCCGCCCAGGGAGCTGCCCTTAAGCGCAGCGTCGATACACTGCTGCAGGAGCAATCACAGAGTGCACGGCAGCTCACCCTGGAGCTGACGGAAGTGTCGACCCTGCTACGCGAATCGGTCACGGCGAGCGGCGCGCAGCTGCGCACGAACCTGATCGGTGGTACGGCGCTCGCTGCCGCATTGCTCGGATTGATGCTGTACTTTGCCTGGAATGCCCGCCGGGGAGCGCTGCGCGCCGTGCGGGCCGAACAGCAGATCGCGAACATTCTGGGCACGGTGCGCGAAGGGCTGTTCCTGATTGACCGCGAAGGCCGGATTGGTGACACGTATTCGGCCTCCCTGAGGACCCTGTTGCATCTGGACTCGCCCGTGCCGGGCACCCTTGAAGATCTGCTGCGCCCGATCGTCGACGCCAAGACGCTATATGTCGTCTCAAAGTTTCTCGGGCTGCTGTGGAAGGGCAAGGTGCACGAAGATCTGATCGATTCGGTCAATCCCCTGCGCCAGATCGAGGTGGCCTTCTCGAAGTCCCGCGGCAAGGACGTCCGGTACCTGTCCTTCTCGTTCCGACGCGGCCGCGACCCGGAACAATCCCAAGCCTTCATCTTCGGTGTCGTCTCCGATGTCACCGAGCGGGTGCTGCTGCAGCGCGAAGTGGCTCACGCAAAAGCCGACGGCGAGGCCCAGGCCGCCGCATTGCTCGACCTGCTTAAGGTCGAGCCATTCCAGTTGGAGGAGTTTCTCACTTCCGCCGACGTCGGCGTGCGCAAGGCCAATGCCATGCTCCGCAGTCCCGGCAAGGATGCGCAGATCCTCCGCACCAAGGTCGATGGCGTCTTCCGGGAGATGCACGCACTCAAGGGCGAGGCATTGGCGCTCGGGCTCGGCGCGTTCGCACGACACATTCACGCCATTGAGGACCTGCTCTCCGGCCTGCGGGAGCGCACTGACCTGACCGGGGATGATTTCCTGCCCGTGGTGGTCAAACTGAGCGAGCTGATGAACTATCGGGCGCAGATCATTGAGCTAAAGGAAAGAGTCTCCCAGTTCAGAAAGTTGGCGAACCTTACCGCCCCCAGGGAATATGGCTTTACCGGGCGCGACACGGATGCCAAATCCAGCTTCGCGGCGGGGCAACGCGCACAGCGGACGATGCCCGCTTTCTTGAACACCCTGACGGAGTCCGTGGCCGCTGACTGCCATCGTTCCGTACAGCTCGTCACTTCAGGTCTGGATTCAATTCCGTTCGCATATGCTGTCCGGGTGCGCGACATTTGCGTACAGATGATCCGCAACGCAGTTGTCCATGGCATCGAAGAAAGCGCGGCGCGTCTGAGTGTTGGCAAACCGCCCAGTGCGACGATCACCGTATCCTTCGGGACCGAGGACCAGGGCTACTATGTCCTGGGCGTCGAGGACGACGGACGCGGTCTCAACTATGAGGAGATTATTGACCGCGCCCTGCGCTCGGGACTGGTGAGACCGGATCAGGCCGCGACCATGAATCCCGAGGCCGTGTTCAAACTGATATTGGAACCGGGCTTCACCACGTTGGAAACCGTGAGTATTCATGCGGGACTCGGAGTCGGACTCAACCTGGTCAGTGTGTCGCTGCGTGAGTGCGAGGGGCGGCTGGCCATCGCAACCAAGCCTGGGTCTTACACCCGGTTTACAATGTACCTGCCGAAGCAGGGGGTCGATGAGATGCGACACTCGGCGGCGTGAGGACTCAGATACAGGCCCGTGCTGCCATCGGTAAACGTCTCAGGCAGACAGCAGCGCACTGCGCAGTTTAGCTGCACGCTCCGGAAGCTCAGCGGCGACACCATTGAACTCCGCTTCGAGAAGCTGCAGCTGCTGCATGACCCGCACGTCGCATAGTCCGGCGGTGGGCTCCAGCATGTAGGTATTGCCGCTGGCAAGCCCCAGGCAGGCACCCAGATTGACGAGTGCGGCCAAGTCGCGATGCGCCGCCGGAGCGGCCATGGGGTCGTGATGATGGCGCACCGCGGCCAATAGCGACTCCGGCAGTTGCCAGGCTTCAAAGATGACCGCGACGCATTCTTCGTGGCCGACGGCCGCGTATGCCAATTCCAGATCGCGGATTGCGCGTGGGTCATCCCTGCGCCGGGCACTGATCATCGCCTCGACGCCCGGGGAATCCAGCCGGGCTTGTACCACGACGCCCAGATTGTGCAGTAATCCGGCAATGAACGCCTCGGACACCAAAGAGGGATGGCGGATGCGCGCCAATGACTCAGCCGCTATCGCGGTGGCCACGGTGTGGTCAAGCAGTGGCTTCATGTCGATGTGGCTGCCGGAGATTCCGGAACTCACGGCCCGCTCAAGGCAGGCGGCACCCGCAATGCCGCGCACCGCATCCAGTCCCAGCAGTGGCACGGCCCGCTCCAGGGTCGTGATGGCACGTGTCTGTCCATAATAGGCTGAGTTCGCCACGCGCAGCACCCGCGCGTAGATAGCCGGTTCCTGCTTGAGCAAGGCGGCAACCTCACGCTGACTGATGTCGGGGCTGCAGAGCATCGCCAACATATGCGGCGCCGAGACGGGGCCCGTGCCGAGAAATCCCATTGAGGAGGCCACCGTGAGGATCTGCGCTCGATCGATCGTGGACGTGGGGGGTGAGTTCAGGCCCATGGGATCCTGTATCGGCCCGCCATAGTGCCGGCGACGTGATCCGGTTCACAGATCTCGCGGCCACACCGCTTTTTCGGCACAATGGAGCCAAGCATCGGCCCAGGACGGCCGGTTACAAAACAGCGTTAAACAATCCTCTGGCCGTCTGCACGTTGCGCCCGTGCACTCCGGCACGCCAACAATGTGGGTGGAGCGCAGGAGTTGCACTTGTCATCCCAGACCAAGCTGATCGGCGTGCTCGTCGTGGCCCTTCTGGTTGTGCTGGCCGGGGGGTTCATCGGTCTGCAGGCGCTGCAGTCAGCCAATACCGATCTGAAGGCTGAACTCGCCGGGCAGATGCAGCCCCAGGTTGATCTGGGCACGGTGAAGGCGCTCGTACTGGAGAACCGTGCGTTGCTGCTGCAAGCGGAAGTGGACCATGACAGTGCAGCAGTGCCGGAAACCTTGGAGCGGATCAACGCAAATGAAACCACGGTGACGGGACTGACGGCGGCCTACGCGGCCAGAGCCACCACCCAAGAGCGGGCGGCGCTCGATCGGTTCAATGCCGACCGCGCCCTCTCGCGCTCGGCAATGCTTGCAGTGCTCGAGGCGCTCAGGCTCAAAGACAATGACAGCCTGCGCACGCTCGATGAATCCAAGGCGCGAACGCACATCGCCACCAGCTTGAATGACCTTGCGGCGCTGATCCAATTGCAGCACACCGAGGCGGGCAGGTACTTTCAGCGGGCGGTTGCACGTGCAACCTTCGGGGTGCGTCTGATTACAGCGAGCGTGATCGCCCGCATATTGGTCGCCGCCGCGCTGGGCCTGACGTTGATATGCGCCGTGCGGCGGTCACTGCAGCAGGCCAGGGAACTCGCGCGTGCCCTGGCGGAGGAACGCCGCAAGCTCAGCGACATCATCGAGGGCACTGGAGCGAGCACCTGGGAACTGGATATCGCCTCGGGCACGACGGTCGTCAGCGATCAGTTCGCCCTGATGACCGGACACGATGCCCAGCAGATCTCCGCGCTGAGCTCCGCGCAGTGGCGAGCCTTGATTCACCCTCACGATCTGCCCGCCCTGGAGGCGGCTGTCGCCGCGGCAGCAGCCGCGCCGGAGTCCGTTCTGGTCGAGGAGTATCGCATCAAGCACGCCCAGGGGCATTGGATGTGGATACTCTCACGCGGGAAAGTGATGTCGCGGGACGCGCAGGGCAGAGCGCTGCGCATGGCGGGGCTTTACCGGGACACCTCGGCGCGGAAGATGGCGGAAGACGCGCTCAAAGACAGCGAAACCAAGTTCCGGTCCTTGTTCGAACTCTCACCGGTAGGCATTGCACTCACCGATTTGCACAGCGGGCAGTACCTGGCCGTCAACGATGCCCTGGTGGCGCCCACCGGTTACTTGCGCGAAGAGCTTTTGAGCATGAGCCAAAGAGACCTGACGCGTGCTAACGGTGGTGCCGCGGTTCTGGCGCGACTCCAATCCGTGAAGAACGCAGGTCGGTACGGACCCATCGAAACCGAATGCGTGCGAAAGGACGGCAGTACCTACGCCGTGTTGCTGTCCGGAATTCTCCTGACAGACACAGCCGGTCGTCGCGTGGTCTGGTCGATCGTTCAGGACATATCGCGTCGCAAAGCGATGGAATCCGAATTGGCCGACGCTGCCTGGCGCGACAAGCTCACGGGGCTTCCGAACCGAGCGCTGTTCATGGCGCGGCTGCAGCATGCCGTTGAGCGCGCGCGCTACGAAAAACGGTCGATCTTTGCGGTGCTGTTCCTAGATTTCGATCATTTCAAACTACTCAATGATACCTTGGGCCACAAGGCGGGTGATGAACTGCTGAAGCAGATGGCGCAGCGTCTACAGGGCGCCCTGAAGGCAGCCGACACGATCAGCGTGTACGAACCCGGCAATCTCGTGGCGCGCATGGGCGGGGATGAGTTCCTGATCCTGGTCAATGATCTGAAGACCCCCGCCGATGCCTCCGGGATCGCCGAGCGGCTGCTCAATACGCTGGCGCCGGTGTACCAGATCTTCGGCAGCGAAGTGCACTCGAGCGCCAGCATCGGCATCGTCACCAGTGATCTGGGTGGAACGAGCGCCGAGGAGATCGTGCGCAACGCCGACGTGGCCATGTATGAGGCCAAGCACGCGGGTCGGGCCTGCTCGGTTGTCTTCAATGAAGCGATGCATGTGCGTCTGACGCGGCATGCCACGATCGAAACCAGTCTGCGCCGCGCTGTCGGCACCCCCGAGCTGTCTTTGTTGTATCAGCCCATTATCGATCTCAACACCGGCTGCATGGTATCCGTGGAAGCCCTGGCGCGCTGGAGGCACCCGATACTTGGGGCAATTTCGCCCGCCGAATTCATTCCGATTGCCGAGGGCTCCGGTCTCATCGTGGCAATCGGGGAATGGGTCCAGAGGCAGGCCTGCCAAGCGATGCTCGGCTGGCTGCGGCAGGATCCGCAGCGGGCGCCCAAGACGGTCAGCGTCAATATATCCCGGGCGGAGCTGGCGTTGGGGCCGCGCCTGATCGAGCGGCTGCGCGGCACCCTGCGAGACGTCGGGCTGGCGGCCGAGCACCTGCAGCTTGAAATCACCGAACGCGAGGTCATGCGCAATCCGAAGGCCTCGTTGGAGGCGCTGCACGGACTGCGTGACCTGGGAGTCAAGCTCGCCATGGATGATTTCGGCACCGGCACCTCCTCGCTGGCGGTGCTGAGTGAGTACCCATTCGATACCATCAAGGTGGATCGCTCGTTCCTGAAGGAATTATCCACCAGCCGCCACGTCTTGGCCGTGATACACGCCACCGTCAACCTGGTGAGCAATCTGGATATGGTCTGTGTTGCCGAAGGCGTCGAAGAACCATCGCAAGTGGCGGTGCTCCAATCCCTGGGCTGCCACTGCGCGCAAGGCTATCTTTTCAGTCGCCCCGTCACAGCCGAAGAGCTCCTCGGTGCGCTGAAATCCCGTGCGGACTGGCACTCTGAGCTTACCTGAAAAGCGTCTGCCAAGAGAGTTTCAGACGACCAGATCGTACCGGTTGAGATCGAAACCTGTCATCCAGCACCTGGTTTGAGCCGGCCTCGCGGCTCCGGGTCATGATCCTTGGTCGAGACGCGGCGAGATATCCGGCCGCGGCGCGATCCACCCTTAGTTGGACTTCAGCGCTTTCGCCGCATGCAATAAATCGAGGGTTCCTCTTACGCTATTGTAAGTCAGCAAAGGCAGGTACGCCTTGATGCGCGCATGCCCCGCGAGCTTTTTGTATTCCACGAGAAATACTTCCTGCACGGTCGCGATGGCGGTGTCAGTTTCACGCGCCAGCAGTTCGATGGCTCGCTGCTCCTGATGGAGGATTTGGAAGTCCGTCGATTCATTGATCATATGTTTCACTTCTTGAGCTTTGACCGCTGATGAGGGCCGCGCGATCTGCCGGACAGGCCAGTCTGCAACGAGCGACTGTCGCGGGCCGCATTCTTCCGGTACCTATGGCGACATAGGCTGCGCAGCGGACCGTGCAATGATCGGACAGACGCTAACCGTTCTGTAGATTGGGTTCCGTTCGATACCGCACGCAAGCCCGACTGGCACGCCATCGATAGCTTCTGATGTGTTGCAGGTCGCTCATTTGAGCGGTGCTACGCGGTGAGCCAACAGCCGAGTCTTTTGCACGGCCGAACGTCTTGGCGCCCCGCACAGATCCCGGTCTACCGCTTGGGAGATCATTGCCGCGGTAGCGGCGGACAGCGTCCACCCCAGATGTCCATGGCCCGTGTTGTAGTAGATGCCCGGCTTCTTACCGCGTCCGACCCGCGGCATCATGCTGGGTGTCATCGGGCGAAGCCCCGCCCAGGGGATGACCGTGGCGGTGCTCATCTGCGGAAAAAACCGGCGAGACCAACGCACCAGAGGCTCAATCCGGTCCGCCCGAATATCCCGATTGTCACCATTGAACTCAGCCGTGCCCGCCACGCGGAATCGATCGCGACCCAGGCGGCTCGTGACGATCTTTGCGGCCTCATCCAGGAGGCTGACGGTGGGCGCCGCGCACTGGCTGACCGGATCATCCAGGCCCACCGTGATCGAGTACCCCTTGACCGGATAGATGTTGATCCGATCTCCCAGCATGGAGGCGAGGCGGCGGCTCGCAACCCCTGCGCAGACCACCACGGCATTGGCCGTGATCGGACGCAGCGCCTCTCCCGTCTCACTGTGGGTGGTGCGTACGAGTAGCGAACCCATCGCTTCTATACCCGTGACCGTGCTGCTGAGCTGGAAGGTCACACCTTGGCGGGTGCACGCATCCGCAAGCCCGCGAGTGAACTTGCAGATATCGCCGGTGGCGTCCGATGGGGTGAAGTAGCCACCGTGGAATTTTGCAGTCAGGACCGGTTCAATGGAATGAATTTCTGCATCCGTGACTGCGAACCGCTCGAGCCCTCCCGCGCGCAAGAGTTCGTTGGACTTGCCCGCGACCGCAAATGACCGCTGGTCGTGGTACAGATGGAGGATCCCGCGCCTCTCCAGGTCGAAGTGGATCTGCTCCCGTTCGGCAATTTCGAAGAGGTATTTCCGGGCCGCGATCGCCAGGCGTACGGTTTCGATGGTATTCGCACGGTGGTTTCGAATACCCGCAACGAACTCGCCGAGCCAGCTGTACTTGTGAAAGCTGAAGGCAGGATTGAGCAGCAGGGGAGCCTGAGCCTGGAACATCCATCTGAGGCCCTTGCCAATCGTACCCCAGGAGTTCCAGACCTCCCCATTGCTCGCGGACAGCTGCCCGCCATTGGCGTAGGAGGTCTCCATCGACGGGTAAGGATGTCGATCGATTACCGTCACGGTATAGCCTTGTCGGAGGAGGGCGTAGGCGGTTGTGATGCCGGTAATACCGGCGCCGATCACGACAATACGTGCATTGGACATAAGAGGGCTCCTGAAAGCCAGCGACTGGCTTAGTGCCCGCTCTGTCCTTTGCGCCTGAGATTGTTATTCCGTCGGCGGGCACCGTGGGGTGCCACTCTTCAGAGGTTTACGATCCGCGGTCCTTTTGCCTGAGAGTTTCCTGGGCGGTTGCTCCTTCGGCGTCGGAGATCTCCGATCTCTCCCACGTGATCGTCAATGTACTGCAGATGAATTTTCCTCCCACCAGACACAAGCGTCAAGTCGAGTGTCAATGCGAGGTCAGACCACCATCGGCTGCAATGGCCTGTCCGACAATAAACGAGGCATCCTCGGAGGCCAGAAATAGCACAACCTTGGCAATCTCCGCGGGTTCCGCAAATCGGCCCAGCGGCGTATCCGCCGTGGCCGCACGCTCAACCTCCGGGTCCTTGCACCACTCCCTCAGCATTGGCGTGCGTGTCCCGCCCGGACACACGGCATTGATGCGAATGCCTTCCCGGATGTGGTCAAGGGCTGCCGACTTGGTCAAACCCACGACGCCGTGCTTGGTCGCACAGTATGCCGTGATGCCGGCAGTGCCGATCAGCCCGCCGACCGAGGCAGTATTGATGATCGCCCCACCGCCGCCGCGTTTCATCACATCGATCTCATATTTCATGCACAGAAACACCCCGGTGAGATTGACGGACAGGATGCGCTGCCAGTCCGATTCGTCTACGTCCGCAATGGGAGCCGCAGCGATGTTGATGCCCGCATTGTTGAAGGCGATGTGCAATCCACCGAAGACCGTGACCGCGTGTGCGACCATCGCCTTGCAATCGGCGGCGCGCGCCACATCAGCCTGGAAGAATTCCGCACGGGCCCCAAGCTCGCGCGCCATGGAGGCAGTCGCGCGACCATTGGCATCACCGACGTCGCTCAAGACCAGCTGTGCTCCCTCTGCTGCAAACGCCAGTGCCGTCGCACGCCCAATGCCCGATCCGGCGCCCGTGACCAGCACGCTTTTGCCGTCAAACCGCTTAGCCATATATTTTCCCTCTTATTCAATTAACAGCCCGAAGCTGAACGGTACCCTGATCCGGGGCAGTGGACACCTAATCAGAGGACGAATACGGTGCCCAGCCAAGAAGAGGTAGAGTGTTGAGGTTCGCCAATCCCGCCCGCCGAACAGCGTATCGTAGCCTGCCATGAGCACCTCATGAATCGTGACTTCCGCAGTATCACCGGTGGCCCACCGCCACCGCAGGGCCGGCGCCGACTCCTGCCCTGGCTTTGGGTACCGATCGTCGCACTTATCGGCCTCGGCCTGTCCCTGTCCTACTACGTCGATGCACTCTGGTTCGACTCCCTGGGCTATGCCTCCGTATTCTGGACTCGCCTCGACCTACAGAGCCTGACGTTCATCGTGTTCGCCGCGCTCACCTTCGCCGTGCTCTACGGCGTGATCCGCGCACTCCAGCCTGACCGCTTCGGCGCGTTGATCGGCGACACGGTCTACATCAATCGGGTGCCGGTGCGGCTGCCCCTGCAGGCGCTGCTGCGGCTGGTCGCATGGGGGCTGCCGCTGCTCGTGGCGCTGCTGGCCGGTAGCAGCATGATGGATCGCTGGACCAGCTTCGCGCTCTACGCGCATGCCCCCACCGAGGCCAGCGCACCGGATCCGATTTTCGGGCAACCCTTGAGCTTTTACTTCTTTACCTTGCCGGTGTGGCAGCTGATCACTGGCTGGTGGCTGACCCTGGCCCTGATCGCCTGCGCGCTGGCGGCCCTGCTGGTCGGCCTTACCGGGGGTGCAGGCCTGTGGATTCGCCGGCCCGCGGCGCCCGAACAGACGCGGCTGTGGCGCGCGCTGGCCTTGAGCCTCGCGGCGGTGCTGCTGGCACTCGCGGCACACGTTTATCTTGGTCGCTACGACCTGCTTTACCAGAAGGGCACGATTTTCTCCGGGGTCGGTTACACCGATGCACACGTGACACTGGTGGGATTACTCGGCGTGTGCGCCGCGCTCGTCGCGGGCGCGCTCATCGCGTTGCTGTGTGCCGGGGCGGTGTTGAGCCGGCGCTGGCTGCTGGCCTCGGTCGTGCCCGCCGTCATCGTCTATCTGCTGGTCAACCTGGCCGGCGGCTACGTCAGCAGCTTCATCGTCAAGCCCAACCAGCTGGTGCGCGAGCGCCCGTTCATCGCGCACAACATCGAGATGACGCGACGCGCCTACGCCCTCGACCGCATCGAGCCGCACCCCTTCCCAGCCGAGTCGACCATCGAGTCGGTGGATCCGCAGCACAACCAGCCGACGCTCGATAACATCCGGCTGTGGGACTGGCGCGCGCTCCAGGACACGCTGCGCCAGATCCAGGAGATCCGCACTTACTACGATTTCCCCGACATTGACATTGATCGCTATCAGGTCGGGGGTACCGTGCGGCAGATGATGCTGGCCACGCGCGAACTCAATATCAACAAGCTGCCGGAAAGCAGCCGCAACTGGATCAACGAAAAGCTGATCTACACGCACGGCTACGGCGTCACGATGAACCCCGTGAACGGCTTCACGCCTGAAGGTCTGCCGGCCCTGGTGCTCAGCAACATGCCGGTGCAGAGCAGCCTGGCGGACATCCAGGTCACGCGGCCCGAAATCTATTTTGGGGAACTCACGGACACGGACGTGTACGTCAAGACGCGCCAGCAGGAATTCAATTATCCGCAGGGCGACACCAACAACCTCACCTCGTACCAAGGCACGGCCGGCATTCGACTGGGTGGCTTCCTGCGTCGCATTCTGATCGCGCTCGATCGCGGCGACATCGCCAAGCTCCCCTTCAGCGACGATGTGACGCCGGATAGCCGCCTGCTGATGCGGCGCAATCTGCGTGAGCGGGTCGCGGAACTTGCACCGTTTCTCACCCTCGACCCGGACCCCTACGTCGTGGTCGGCCGGGACGGTCGGATCTACTGGTTCATGGACGCCTTCACGACCGCCGACTCTTACCCCGATGCGCGCGGCCTCGAGCTCGGCGATGAATCGATCAACTACATCCGCAACAGCGTCAAGATCATCATTGATGCCTACACCGGCGCCACGACCTTCTACGTCTTCGATCCGCACGACCCGGTCATCGCTGCCTATCGGGCCGTGTTTCCGGGCCTGTTCACGGATGCCGTGGCGATGCCGCCGGACCTGCGCCAGCACGTGCGCTATCCCGAGCTGCTGCTGTCCGTGCAGGCGGCCGTCTATGGCCTCTATCACATGACCGATCCGGATGTGTTCTACAACCGCGAGGATCTATGGAGCGTCGCCACCCAGATGAGCCCCGTCGATCAACCCCAGCAGGTCAGCGAACCCAATTTCGTGCTGATGACGCTGCCGGGTGAACACACCACCGAGTTCATCGAAATCCTGCCGTTCACGCCCGCCAACCGCAACAACCTGATCGCCTGGATCGCCGGCCGCAGCGACGGCGCGCACTACGGGCAGGCCGTGGTCTACGACTTTCCAAAGACGCGCCTGGTCGATGGCCCGCTGCAGATCGAGGCACGCATCGACCAGAACGCGCAACTGTCCGGACAGCTGTCGCTGTGGAATCAGCAAGGTTCGCATGTCCGCCGGGGCAGCCTGATCGTCATTCCGATCGGCCACGCGCTGCTCTACGCCGAACCCATCTATCTGCAGGCCGATCGCAGTCCGATGCCGGAGTTGCGCCTGGTGGTGCTCGCGGTGCAGGATCGCCTGGCCTACGGACCCACGTTTGAAGCCGCGATGGCGGCACTGTTTGGCGGAGCGGCTTCGACCTTGAGTGCCGCGCCGCCGGCGGCCGCCACGGTGGCCTCTGCCAGTCCCGCCGCGGCTGCGGTGGCCGCTGCCGCAGCGCCGGCTTCGTCGCGCGAGGCGCTGATCACGGCGGCCGCGCGCGACCTCGTCGACTACCAGCAGCTCACGGCCGCCGGCAAGCTCGGTGAAGCCGGGCAGAAGCTGGAAGAGCTGAAACACACACTCGAGGCACTGCAGGCACAGCGTCCCTGACAGCAGAAGGCGGCCGCGGTTTCCCGACAACATCTAAGGAGCTCATGTCCATGACGGAACAATCAACGCAGCGGCCCATTACCGGTACGGCCATCACATACAAGGGCGCGGGCGGATACGAGGTCATTGCAATCTCCGAACGCACGGTGCGGGCGCCCGGTGTTGGCGAGGTGCGTATCAATGTAAAAGCGGCGGCGGTGAACCCGACCGACATCGGTCTTCGCGAGCGGGGGATTCCCGATCAAACCTGGACCGTTGTGCCCGGGATGGACGCCGCGGGTATCATCGAATCCGTCGGGCCAGGCGTCTCCCGCCTTCACACTGGCCAGAAGGTCATGGCGGCCGTCATGCCGCGACGCGCCGAAGGTGGAGCGCAGGCGCAGTACATCGTGGTGCCCGCGGCCTCGGTCGTTCCGCTACCCGAGGGGGTTTCATTGGCACAAGCATCCACCCTGCCAATGAACGGGTTGACGGCGCTGCGCGCCCTGGAGCTTGCCGCGCTGCGAAAGGGGCAGTTCTTTGCCGTCAGCGGTGGCGCCGGGCTTCTGGCCCACTATGCGATCGCGGCTGCAAAACGGCAGGGGCAAAAGGTGATTGCCGATGCCAAGCCGGAAGAAGCCGAACTGGTACGCAGCTACGGCGCGGATATGGTCGTTGAGCGCGGAGCGGGCTTTGCCGAGGCGATTCGCCGCGAGGTGCCCGGCGGTGTCGATGCGCTGCTCGACACGGCGCTGCTGGCGGAGAAGTCCTTCGGCGCGATCCGTGACGATGGCGTCTATATCCCGGTTCGAGGCTGGGGAGACAAGCCCAGCGATCGGGGAATCAAGATCAAGCCCGTATTTGTGTCTGAGGCCCTGGAGCGTACCGAGTGGCTCGAACTGCTCCGCGACATGGTCGCGGCCGGAGAGATCAAGCTGCGCGTAGCAGGTGAATATGCGCCCGAGCGCATTGCGGATGCGCAGCGTGCGCTCGCGGCCGGGGGCCTTCGCGGCCGAGCGGTTATCCTGTTCTAGTGGCCACGTGGGTGCGCGGCGGGCGATCCGAGCGTTTACGCCCTACTCAAAATAGGCCGTGATCCGGTATTCGACACTGCTGCGCATCTGTGTTCCAGACGTTGTCTGGTCATGAAACGCCGTATGAGGCACGCGCCAAGCGAGGCGTTGGTCTGAATCGTAGAACTTCAAGAGTGCGACCTCATCGCGAGTCATGTTCGGAAAAAAGTACCAACGATGATCGGGATTGAAGGAGAAGACCGTGCCCGCGGGCAAGCGCTCTTCGTGCGTGATGGGCGCAATGCGGGCGGCTTCATCGGGAACAGAATTGCCAAAAATGATCGGGTTCAGGTGCCCATCGGTGCGACTCACGCTCACCGCATCGCACAAGGCCAAAGGCCAGTCGTGTGGGGGCTGCGAATACGGTCGCCAGAAACTAAAGCTGATGAATCGGGAGTACGCGGGACCATTCGGATAGGTTTTGTCATAGAGCGCCCGAGCCGTGGCAGGCGCTCGTTGCGGGGCCTGGTCCACATGGACCATGGCACCCGGAGGCTGTACGCCGCCTTTACCGCCCCGATATTCGGCAGCCTTCATTCGCTCCCGCTGCTGATCATCCGACGTGCGTAGCGTCCATCCGGTCGCGGCAGTGCGCTGTGCGCCGGTCAGCTGCCTGACTACCTTATCGACTTCCGCGGCGTAGATACGTGCCACTTCCCCTTCGTCCTGGAAGTCCTGCACCGCGCTCTGGTGGTCCAGCAACGTAAAACCGACACAGTCGAGCGTCAGCCTGTCCCGAACCAGACGGCCGTTACGCACCTGCACATGGCGGGGCTCCGGCTCGAACGTATCGATCTCCACGCCAGCCGCAACCCAGCGGCGATAGACCGGTGCGCCGTCCTTCGCATAATTCAAGACCCCATCGATGGAGTCATTGACTGGGGCCGGCTGGGTCGTCATAACCGGCATCTTAAAGGATCTGACCTGGCCCGTACCCCACCTCGGCACGCTGCACCCACAGGTCCCGAGTCAGGCGGTAAATGACATGCACCTGCCCCCAACGCGGAGCGTCCTCCGCGCCCACGGGCTCAGCGCCAAGCTTTTCCACCGCGCGGCGTGATCGCAGGTTGCGTTCGGCAACCGTGAACAGCACTTCCGGGACATCCGTAAAGGCGTGACGAAGCATCAGGCGCTTCATCTGGGCATTCGCCGCGCCGCCCCAATGGCTGCGGGCGAGGAAGGTATACCCGATCTCGACTCTCGCGCCCGGCGCGTACTTGGTATACCGAGAGCAGCCCATGACTGAATCCCGCGCGTTGTCGATCGCGACCAGGCAGCCGTGCGAGTTCAGAGCGCCCTCGAAGAACGGCTGAAAGCCCATGCGCGTGCCGCGTGCTGGATCTGGGTGCTGGGCCCAGAGCAACGGGTCCGATGCAACGCCAAACAGCGCTTGGAAATCCCGCGCCGCCAGCGGCCGCAGCGTGATGTCTGGACCGGTGAGGGTGGGCTGCAGATCGAGCATGGTTAGAGCTTCCCTGATGGTATCCAGACCGAAGAGGGGGTGAGGTTCATTATATGCTTCATAAGTGATTGATTTAGTGCGCCGTGCCAAGGCACGGCCTTCCAGCGGGGGCGAAGCTGCTCACGGTAATATAGTCATCGGTTGCCCATACCATTCAGCCGGTTATTCCACGGAGAAATCCATGCGTTCCGCCACCAAGACAGTCCTGGTCATTTGCGTCGCTGCCGTAGCCGTGAGTGCGTCCGGCTTTGTCATTGCCCAGGCCGATCCGAAAATCGGCGCCACCATCACCGATCCGCCTGGACCGGTGCCAGATCCCACTCATGTGCCCATAGTCCTGCCCAAGGACATCAAATGCAACGGCATCGTGGGCGCGCAGCAGACATGCATTCTGTTCGGCGATCCCAGCAAGGCAGGCCTTTACGGCGTGATCTACAAATGGTGGCCCGGCCATTTCTCCAAGCCGCATTTCCACGATCAGGACCGCTATGCCTACGTGATCTCCGGAACGTGGTGGGTTTCCACCAGCAACGTTTATGACGAGCGAACCACGTATCCGGTCCATGCCGGTACGGTTTCAATCGACGTGAAGAACACCGTGCATTGGGACGGGGCTCGCACCGGAGAGACGGAACCTGCGGTCCTCGAACTCGTTGGCATGGGTCCGGTGAAGACCGTCCAGGTAGATGAGAACGGCAAGCCTAAGTAGCGCCGACGGGCCCGTGAAGGACCGTGGCTAGCATCGCTCGCAGACCGTTCCAGATGATTTGCACGCCAATGCAGAACAGGATGAAGGCTGACAGGCGAATCAGGACATTTGTTCCGGTCCGTCCCAGTTTGTTCAGGATCCGGTCTGCGTAGCGATAGCACAGGTAAATGCTCACAGCGACGATGAATACGCCAATGACGTGAGCCAATGCAGTGGTAAACAGGGATCGCAACTCCCGTGGCGGATTGGCCCCCAGGGTGATCGCCACAGATATCGATCCAGGGCCGACCGTCAAGGGCATGGTCAGTGGGAAAAATGCGCGTTGGGTCAGCATATCGGGATCGGGAGTGGACATCCGATCAGAAACAGCCGGTGACCCGGGTGTCATCAAGAATGACCAGCCAATGGCACATACGATCAAGCCACCACCGACCTGCACCGCCGGAATTGACACCCCGAACAGATCCAGGACGTAGGCGCCAATCAGTACCGAGACAGTCAACAGGAAGAAGCTATTGATGGAAACCAGTCGTGCAGTACGCGCCCGATCGGGTGGCGACAGCGAATTGACCATGGCGAGATAAATGGGGGCACCCCCTAATGGATCTACAATGGGAAAGAGCGCTGCGATGGCGAGTAGAACCACCGCAACAAAATGTTGGAAATCCTGAAAGAGCATCACGAGCGCACTCTAGATACCGGAGCAGTCCGAGTAAAGTGCAACGACTGCCCCGTGATGGATAATGCAAGGACGAGGACCCATTGGAAGAACCCGCGATGACACGGCCGCCCGAACAGCACTATCTGCCACTGCGAAAGGTGCTCGCGGTCGGCGTCGGCAATGCTTTGGAATTCTATGACTTCCTTACGTTTTCGTTCTTCGCGATCCAGATCGGCCACAGCTTCTTCCCAGCATCACAGACCTCCCACGGACTGCTCTATTCACTGGCGACTTTTGGGGTTGGGTTTCTGACGAGGCCCCTCGGTGGCGTCGTCATCGGCATGTACGGCGACCGGGTCGGCCGCAAGCCGGCAATGGTGCTGTCCTTCGCCCTGATGGGCGCGGCCATCCTCGGCCTGGCGCTCACCCCGTCCTACGCGCAAATCGGGATCGCGGCCCCGATCCTTCTGGTGATTTTTCGCTTGGTGCAGGGATTTGCACTCGGGGGTGAAGTCGGTCCAACGACCGCCTTTCTGGTTGAGGCCGCGCCGCCTCATCGGCGCGGGCTCTACGTCTCCCTTCAGTTCATGACCCAGGACCTGGCGGTGCTGGCAGCAGGTTTGGCCGGCTTCGTGCTCACAACGTGGCTTACGCCCGCGGCGCTCGATGCCTGGGGCTGGCGGATCGCGTTCCTGGCCGGGGCGACGATCGTCCCCATCGGCCTGCAGATGCGGCGCAATCTGCCCGATACGCTGCACGAGACCGATCGGCCGGTCACAACGGCCGCACAGCGGCGCATCCCCGTGCGGCTGATCGTGCTCGCCCTCATGTTAATGATGGCGGCCATGATCTACGTATACGGGCTCGACTACATCACGACCTACGCGCAGGACAGCCTCCACATGACGCCAGCCGCGGCGTTCGGCGCCACGGTGATGGTCGGACTGTGCTCCGTCGTCGCCGATCCGGTGAGTGGTCTTCTGTCGGACCGGATCGGGCGCAGGCCGGTCATGCTCGGCGCGGTCGTAATTCTCGTGCTGGTGCTCGTCCCGGCTTATTTGTTGATGACCGAGTTCAAGAGCGCGCCCATCGTCTTCGGCGCCATGGGGATTCTGGCGGCGCTCCAGGCCTTTTTTGCGGCTCCGGCCCTGGTAGCAGTCACGGAGTCATTGCCCAAGGCCGTCCGCTCAGGCGCACTCGCCATCATCTATGCCCTGGCGGTTTCGGTATTTGGCGGTTCGACGCAATTTGTGGTCAAAGCGCTCATTGACCTCACAGGCAGTGCGCTCGCTCCCGCCTGGTACATGACTGGCGCGGTCCTCGTCGGCGGTATCGCCATGGCGCTGATGCGGGAAACCGCACCCGTCAAGGCGGGGTTCGCTCCAGGTCATTGAGGACCATCTTGTTGAAGTCATAGTGCATCCGGTCCCAAAAGGGCGAATAAAAGTGGGCCCGGTAGGCCGGCGATCCTCGCGCCCGCTGCACTGCCTCGCACACCCGGTCGTCCTCTGCGCGCGCGCGTGCCGAACCCGCGAAACTACGCTCGCGCATCTGCTTGTACGCCGGATCCCGCGCGCTGCCATCGGCGTAGTAACTGGCGATCAGCCACCTTGAGCTGCCGACATCGTCGGGCACCAGGATGCTGATGCGCACATGGGTAGGAAATGCCAGGAACGTGGCATTTGGATAGATATTCAAGATGTAAGACCTGGTGACCGGCGCACCCGTCAAACTCGATTTGATCCTTGGAAAGTCGACATCGGGATAGGTCTGGTCAACCCGCGCAGCTTCAAAGGCCAAGCCCTTCACGATGCCATCGTTGATTTCGCGAAAGGTTCTTTGCGCCTGGGCAGCAACGCGTGGCACATGCGCTGAGCGGCGGTACTGTTCATGAACGAAGCCTTCATGATAGACGTTTGCAGCATAGTTTTCCCACAGCGACTTCCAGTTGGCCCGCGCCACAAAGCGGTGGACGCCATCGCCATCGGCCGAATCGTCGGCCATCTCCAGGGTTGAAAAGTCGAAATCCTCGAATAGCGCGATCAATGGCGCCAGAAACACCGGCAACGGCGCGCACTGTCCGGACAAATCCATGAAAATAATGCCATTCCAAACGCCGGAGCGAATTTCCTGAAGGTCCGCGCCTTGCTGTCGCAATGGCAACGGATCCGGATCGGGTGTCCCGTCCCAGAAAGGCGCCTTGACCAGCTCGCCGCGCAAGTTGTATTGCCAGCCGTGGTAGGGGGCCTCGAGCCTCGTCACCCGCGACTGGCGCGTCAGTGCAACCGGGCAACCGTCATGGGCGCCGATATTGTGAAATACCCGGATCGCCTGATCCTCGGCCCGCATCATCAGAAAAGGCATTCCGCAGATGTCGAACGGTGCCACGTCGCCGACGTGCGGCAGACTTCCCGCAAAGCCAACCGCCACCCAGTTTCGCGTAAACACCTGTGCGACTTCCAATTCAAAGAAGTCTGGTGAGCGGTAGGCAATCTGCGGGAAAGTTCGCGCCTCGCGCATCGGGGCCCGTATCGCGGCTCGATCCTCGGCAGTCAGGAAATCGTCTAGGATTCGCATCGGCGGGCCCTCAGCGCAGAAAGCCAAGAATCGACTCTAGCAGCTGCGGAATCAGGCTATCCGGGTGATTGTGGCCGGCGCCGGGCATGTATTCGAGCACTGCGCCTTGAATGCGCCGCGCGATGTCCTCGCCGTGCCCACGAGGAAATATCGGGTCATCGCTTCCCTGTAGCACGAGCGTAGGACATGTGATGGCCGTCAACCGCTCAAAGAACGGGGCCGTACGCTTGCGAGCCTCGATCATGCGTGCGGTGCCAAGTGGGCAATATGCACGCGCCACAGAGCGCTCCGCGGCGCTCTGAGCCTGCGCGGCGGACATGGCGTGCACGCGGCCGTTGCACGCCAAGCGCACTGCTTTGATCGCCGCTACCGCCTCGGCCACCGTTGCATATTGGATGCACGCATTGTTCATGGCCGCGAGCACTGTAGAACTGCGCGCAGGTAAGGATGGGTTGTAGTCGGTACTCTGCAGCAGCACCAAAGAACGCGCTCTTGCCGGGGCCGTGAGTGCGAGCAATTGCGCGATTGCACCACCGAAGGAGTAGCCAATGAAATGGGCCGCGCTGATCTGCAGCTGGTCCATCAACGCCAGGGTGTCGGCAACAATATGCTCCATGCTGTACTGATCACCCTCCATCTGCGTAGAGCGCCCCATGTCCCGGCTTTCATGGCGCACCACGCAGTATCCGGCCTCAACGAAAGGCACGCACAAACTATCCGGCCAATCGGTCAGATTGTCCGTAATTCCGAGGATCGGCATCACCACCGGCTGTGACAGCGCGCCGATGACTTCGTAGGCGAGGGTGATGCCTTTGTCGAGTAACGCCAGTTGCTGCGTCATACGGCCCTCAGCATCCCGCGGCGCGCCAATGGCCGCTGCTGAAAGCGTGCGATCAGGCGATGCTGATCGCACGGGTAGATCAGGCGCACATACGTCACGCGCTGCTGATCTAACCAGGTGTGCCGCTCGATACACAGACACGCGGTGTCTTTCGCGATCTCCAGTGCCCAGGACATTTTGCGATCGGCATTCAGGGCCGAGATCTGATGCTCCGCGTCGGTCCACGGTATGCGGGCGAGAAGCCAACGCCCGGGTGAGATGTCCGAAAAAGGTTCCTGGCGCGCGCTCGGTACAGACTCAAGGTTGATCAGGCGCCTCTCAAGCGCATGGGGTCGACCATCGGCACGGTGCAGGCCAGTCACGAGGAGCACCGGTGTGCCCGCGGGCACATCCAATGCTTCCGCATCGGCCGCCGTGGCCGGCCGGATTTCGCGTGCGGAGCGTTCGTAGCGATATTCCTGTCCCGCCGCGAGCACTTCTGCCTCGATGTCATGGATTTCGAGCACCGATTGCTGTGGCCGGGGTGCGCTGACGATGGTTCCGGCGCGGCGTCGCCGAATCACAAAGCCCCGCTCGGCCAGAGCCCCGAGTGCCTTGCCGATGGTCATCCGGGCGCAATCGAACTCGCGCGCCAGTTCGTGTTCCGAAGGCAGCTTGTAGCCGGCCGGCCAGACTCCGGAGACGATCTGCTGCCGCAAGGCATCGTGTATCTCTCGATAGCGCGGTGTGACGGTCGAATTGGAACGCATATATAAGTTCGGGATGCTCAAGCGGGGCGGGTATTCATCAATCTGGTCATGAGCCGCACGTATCTGGCATCGATGCGCTCGCGGCCACGATGTCGTCCTGCCTCGACCACCGTGTGGCCGTGCGCGATGACACGTCGGATGAATGAACGGCTGCCCGTGAAGATCCAAGTATCGAGCAGGACATCGCCGGTGCGCCCGACCAGGTCGGGATGTGTCGCATCAAGTACGATGAAATCAGCCCGGTGGCCACGATCGATGGCGCCTAGGGCTTGGCCGAGCGCCTGCGCACCGCCGTGAAGCGCCGCCTCATACAATGCGCGGCCGGTCGAGGGCCGAGCCTCGGAGGCGAGGGAATTGCGCGCCTGAGCGCCGAGGCGCTGGCTGTATTCAAGTTGCCGCAGTTCCCCGGCCGCATCGAGCGAGACGTTCGAATCGGTTCCAATGCCCCATCTTCCCGTTGCCTCTTGGTAGGCAATGCCCGGAAATATGCCATCGCCCAGATTCGCCTCCGTCACCGGACACAGACCTGCGACAGCGCCGGATTGTGCCAGTCCCGAGGTCTCCGCTGCGGTCAGATGCGTCGCGTGGACCACGCACCAGCGCTCATTCATATCCGTGTTCCGCAACAGCCATTCCACGGGGCGCAGGCCGGTAAAGTTCACGCAGTCGTTGACCTCGCGGATCTGTTCCGCGGCGTGGATGTGGAGGTTGGATTGGGGATATTGCCGCAGCAGCTGCGCGATATGCGGGCCGGTGACTGCCCGCAAAGAGTGGATGCCAATGCCAACATGTTGGGCAGGACCTATCGCTGCGTGGGCACGCACCCGCGCGACGATGTCCGCAAATGTTTCGAGGTCGGTGACAAAGCGTGACTGGCCGGAGCTGGGGGGCACACCGCCGAAATTGCCGGCTTCGTAGAATACTGGCAACACTGTGACTCCGATGCCAGTGGTCTCGGCCGCCGCAAGATGCCTTAACGCAAGCTCCGCCGGATTCTCATACAGCGTTCCCTGGGTCGTGCGATGCAGGTAGTGAAACTCGGCAACGCTGGTGAATCCCGCCTCCAGCATATCCGCGTAGGCGTACGCCGCGATCGCCTCGATATCATCCGCTTCCAATTGCTCGAGGAAACCGTACATCGCTTTGCGCCATGACCAGAAATCATCCGCACCCGCGGGCCCACGCCGCTCCGTAAGGCCCGCGAGTGCACGTTGGAACGCATGGCTGTGCAGATTGGGGAGTCCCGGCACGACGAGTGCTTCGCATTGATCACCGGGTTCAGGCGCCGCGTTCTCGCTGACCTGCCTGATTAACCCAGCGTCGACTTCCACCCGAACGCCGCGGCGCCAACCGCCGGGCAACAGGGCACATGCAAAAAAATAGTTCTGGCGCATGGGTTAACTGGCCTAAGAAGAGCTTCCCTAATATGCCTAGCCATATTAGTATTTGTCTAGGCATAATGGATTTTACTTAATGCACGTTGATCGGCTTTGGCGCAACGCGCGCATCGCGACGCTGCAGGGTGATCAATCCGGTGTTGGCCTGATTGAGCGCGGCGCCGTCGCGGTTTCGGACGGGCGTCTGGTCTATGTCGGCAAGGACGCCGACCTTCCGGCCGCGATGCACAGTGCGGTGGAAACTGATCTTGAAGGCCGGCTGATGACCCCTGGCCTCATCGATTGCCACACCCACCTCGTGTTTGCCGGCGACCGGAGCGAGGAGTTCGTGCTGCGTCTTGCCGGAGCGGACTATCAGACGATTGCGCAAAGCGGCGGCGGCATTCACTCCACGGTACGTGCGACGCGCGCTGCCAGCGAAGCACAGCTCATCGCCTCGGCCGAGGAGCGACTCCTGCTGTTCCTTGCCGAAGGCGTCACAACCCTCGAAATCAAGTCCGGCTACGGGCTGGATCTGGCGACCGAGCTGAAGATGCTGCGCGCCTCCCGGAGCCTTGGCCGCCGACACCGCATACAGATCTGCACGACCTTGCTGGCCGCGCACGCGATGCCGGCCGATCAGGACCGGCAGGCGTATCTCGATCTCATCACGCAGAAGATCATCCCGCACGCCGCCGCGGCGGGGCTCGCAGATGCCGTGGACGGGTATTGCGAGCGGATCGCCTTTACCGCGGATGAGCTGCGGCAGGTGTTCGCCAGTGCCAAGGCGCATGGCTTACCGGTGAAAGTACATGCCGATCAGCTCTCCGATGCCGGCGGGGCGGCCCTGGCCGCGGAATGCTCGGCGCTATCGGCTGATCACCTTGAATGGAGCAATTCAGCAGGTATTGCCGCACTTGCCCGAGCGGGTACGGTCGCCGTGCTTCTGCCCGGGGCATTCTTTGCCTTGCGCGAACGCCAGCTACCGCCCGTCAACGAGTTGCGTCGCGCCGGCGTTCGGATCGCCGTCGCCACCGACTGCAATCCAGGCACCTCGCCGCTGCTGTCGCTGCTCACGGCGATGAGCATGGCCGCCGTGCAATTCGGCCTGACGGTAGAGGAGACGCTCGCGGCGGTGACGCGCGAGGCCGCGCATGCGCTCGGTGTGCAGCAAGATGTCGGCACCTTGGAAATTGGCAAACGGGCGGATATGGCCATCTGGAACGTCGAGCGGCCCGCCGAACTGCTCTATTGGATGGGCCGTAACCGGTTGCATGCCAGAGTCTGGCGCGGGCAGTGAAGATGGTCATACTGAAGCCCGCTCAGGTGACGCTCGGTGAGTGGCGCGAGATTTATCGCGGGGCGGACGCCGAACTGGATGATCAGTGCGCGCCACAGATTGCCAGCAGCGCAGCGGCGGTCGGCCGAATCGTGGATCGCGGTGAACCGGTATATGGCATCAACACGGGCTTCGGAAAGCTCGCGGGCGTCAAAATCGGGGTAGCTGACCTTGCGACGTTGCAACGAAATATCGTTCTGTCGCATTGCGCAGGCCTCGGTGAGCCCATGCCAACAGCCGTGGTGCGGCTCATGATCGCGCTGAAGCTGGCAAGTCTTGCCCAAGGCGCCTCAGGCGTGAGACTCGAAACGATCGCGCTGCTGTCCGCGCTATTGCATGAAGGCCTCACGCCGGTCATTCCTGCGCAAGGGTCGGTCGGTGCATCCGGAGACCTTGCGCCGTTGTCGCACCTGGCTGGGGCACTGATTGGGGTGGGCGACATCGCGCTACGCAGTGGGGAGCGGCTTCGCGCCCTGGATGCGCTCAACACCGCAGGGCTTACTTCCGTGGCACTGGGCCCTAAGGAGGGACTGGCCCTGCTGAACGGTACCCAGTTCTCCACCGCCTACGCACTGGCGGCCTTGTTCGAGACCGAAATTGCATTCCAGTCCGCGCTGGTCTGCGGTGCGCTATCGACCGAAGCGGCGAAGGGCTCCGATGCGCCATTTGATCCGCGCATTCATGCGCTGCGCCGACATCGTGGGCAAATCGAGACGGCCGCCGCACTGAGCACGCTGATGGCCGGTTCAGCGATTCGGGCCTCGCACCTGATTGCGGACCCGCGCGTGCAGGATCCGTATTGCCTGCGCTGCCAGCCGCAAGTCATGGGGGCGGCTCTGGATCTGCTGCGCTATGCGGCCGCTACACTCAGCACGGAAGCAAACGGTGTATCCGACAACCCGCTGATCTTTGCCGACACCGATGAAGCCTTGTCGGGGGGCAATTTCCACGCCGAGCCGGTGGCATTTGCGGCCGACGCCATGGCCATTGCAATCTGCGAGATCGGGTCCCTGGCAGAGCGACGCATCGCCATGCTCGTGGACCCCGCGCTGTCAGGCCTGCCCGCGTTCCTGACGCCGCGGCCGGGCCTCAATTCGGGATTCATGATTCCCCAGGTGACGGCGGCAGCGCTGGTCGCAGAGAACAAGCAGCGGGCCTATCCGGCGAGTGTCGATTCCATCCCCACCTCGGCGAACCAGGAAGACCATGTTTCCATGGCGGCCCATGGCGCGCGCAGATTATTGCCCATGGCAGAAAACGTGTCCGCCATCGTGGGCATCGAGCTGCTGGTTGCCGCACAGGGGTGTGATTTGAGCGGGACGCTGAAGTCCAGCGCCGCACTGGAGCTGGTGCGTTCCCTGCTGCGCGAGCGCGTCCCGGTGCTCACGGACGATCGTTATCTGCACCCCGACATGGCCAGCGCCATCGATCTCGTCCGCAGTGGAGCGGTCATTCGCGCCGCAGATGCCGTCCCACTGCCGGGACTCACGGCCTTTTGATGCCGGCCTGGCTTGAAGTCCAGTGCGGACAGGCGCCCCTGATTGTCGCCCTCCCGCACACCGGCACGCAGATTCCGCATGAACTTGAGCCGCGCCTGGTGTCGCCGTGGCTGGCTCGCAAAGACGCGGATTGGTGGGTGCATCTGCTCTACGATTTCGCCCCGAGCCTGGGTGCAACCACCGTGCGTACCGCGATTTCCCGAACCTTCATAGACGTGAATCGGGACCCTTCCGGTGTGTCGCTTTATCCTGGGCAGCCGACGACCGACCTGTGCCCCATCACGACCTTTGATGGCGAAGCGCTGTATCTTCCCGGTCTGTCTCCAGATCCTGGCGAGATCCGCTGTCGACGCATCAGCCATTTTGACCCTTATCATGCCGCGCTCAAGGGCGAGATTGCGCGCCTACGGCAATGTCACGATGCCGTGGTTATCTACGACGCTCACTCGATCCGGTCCTGGGTTCCAAGACTGTTTGCCGGACAGCTTCCGCAGTTCAACATCGGAACCCATGATGGGGCCTCCTGTTGCGAGGCACTCAGTCGCGCGCTGGAAGCGGTGTGCATGAACTCCGGATCAAGTCACATCCTCAATGGTCGCTTCAAAGGTGGCTGGACCACGCGCCACTACGGCAGGCCCGGGGAGGGCGTGCATGCAGTCCAGATGGAACTCGCCTGCCGCAGTTACCTGCAAGAGCCGCCTGAAGCTCCGCAGGAGCGCAATTGGCCCCCACCGTACGACCCGGCGCATGCCTCACGGACGCGCGATATCCTCGAACAGGTCTTGCAAGCCTGTCTGTCCTTCACTGCAGCCCGACCATGGTGAATTCATGACGCGCATCGACACCTCAAGAAGTATCCGCGCCGCGAAGGGTACACATCGTACGGCCAAGAGCTGGCTCACTGAGGCGCCGCTGCGGATGCTGATGAACAACCTGGATCCGGATGTCGCTGAGCGGCCCGAGGAGTTGGTCGTGTATGGCGGCATTGGCCGCGCCGCCAGGGACTGGGAGAGTTACGACACAATCGTCGCAACCTTGCGGCGTTTGGAGGACGATCAGACGCTGCTGATTCAGTCGGGCAAACCCGTCGGCGTCTTTCAGACTCATGTGGATGCGCCGCGGGTGCTCATCGCCAATTCGAATCTGGTGCCGCGGTGGGCAAACTGGGAACACTTCAACGAACTGGACCGCAAGGGTCTCGCCATGTTCGGCCAGATGACGGCCGGCTCATGGATCTACATTGGCGCCCAGGGCATCGTCCAGGGCACCTATGAGACCTTTGTCGAGATGGGTCGCCAGCACTACGGCGGCGACCTCAGTGGCCGCTGGCTGCTGACCGCCGGATTAGGCGGCATGGGCGGAGCACAGCCACTCGCGGCAGTGATGGCGGGGGCGTCGTGCCTGGCTATTGAGTGTCAGCCGTCCCGCATTGATATGCGGCTGCGGACCGGCTACCTCGACACGTCCGCGTCGAACCTCGATGAGGCACTGGCTGTGATCGACCGGGCTCGGCAGCAGCGCAAACCCGTCTCGGTCGGTCTTCTGGGCAACGCGGCGGAGATTCTGCCGCAGCTATATTCACGCGGCGTAAGACCGGATCTGCTGACGGACCAGACCTCTGCTCACGACCCGGCAAACGGGTACCTGCCGAAGGGTTGGACGCTGGAGCACTGGCTCAAGCAGCGTGATGCCGATCCTGCGGGCGTGGCACGGGCTGCGAGGGCATCGATGGCGATCCACGTGAGAGCAATGCTGGATTTCCAGAGGGCAGGGGTGCCCACCGTAGACTACGGCAACAATATCCGGCAGATGGCGCTGGAGGAGGGCGTGGCAGACGCGTTCGATATCCCGGGATTCGTACCCCAGTACATCCGGCCGCTGTTCTGCCGCGGCATCGGTCCTTTTCGCTGGGCGGCACTGTCCGGCGACCCAGAAGATATCCACAGGACGGATGAGCGAGTGAAGGAACTTCTGCCGCACGATGGTCAGTTGCGTCACTGGCTGGACATGGCGCGCGACCGAATCAAATTCCAGGGCATGCCGGCACGAATCTGCTGGGTGGGGCTAGGGGATCGGCACCGGCTCGGCCTCGCCTTCAATGAGATGGTGGCCCGCGGGGAGCTCAAGGCGCCCATCGTCATCGGTCGGGATCACTTGGATTCAGGTTCAGTGGCCTCCCCCAATCGCGAGACGGAGGCCATGCGAGACGGCTCCGATGCCGTGTCCGATTGGCCCCTGCTCAATGCCATGCTCAATACGGCATCGGGTGCCACCTGGGTTTCAATCCATCACGGCGGCGGCGTCGGCATGGGGTTCTCGCAGCACGCCGGCGTCGTAATCGTCTGCGACGGCACGCCTGCGGCTGCGAAGCGTATCGCGCGCGTCCTATGGAACGACCCCGCGACAGGGGTGATGCGCCACGCCGATGCCGGTTACGAGCTGGCCCTGCAATGCGCACGGCAAAACGGCCTTGATCTGCCCGGGATACTGCGCTGAGCCACGGGCAGGGAAATCGAGAGTCGACAATGTCGAATGGCACATACGCCGCCTACAAAACAGCCGACCCATACTTCAATCTGGTACGCGGGGCGCTAGGGGATCTCGTTGACGGCGCGCACTTCTTCGACATTGTCGATGATGACATTGTCTATGAGGTGCTCTACGAGGTTGCCGGGTGGCCTCGCGTCATCCGGGGGCGAGCGGGCCTCATGGCCCAGTTTCGGGGCTATTGCGACGCCATCAGGCTTCAATCCGCCGATAAGTTGATTACCCACAGACTAGAAGGCGGCCATGCCATCGTTATCGAATATGAAGTCCATGGGACGATCCTGGCACGTGGTGTGAAGTACGACAATCGGTTTTGTTCGATCATCAGGATCGACCACCGGAAAGTCACGCACTGGAGAGACTACATGGATTCTCTCGCGGCCTGGACCGCGTTGACGACGCGGCCTCACAAATAGCCGCACCCTATGAAGAAATCACATACCGCTGAAACAAAAAGCCTCCGGCGACGGTCTGCTCTTCCATGAAGCTTCCTTGGAGCGCGAGCGCATGCTTATAGTGGATCGACGGGCAATAGTGTTGATTGGCGCGGGATTGTTGATCGGGATTTCTGCTCAAAAAGCGGTTGCCGGCCCGCCGCGCGCCGTTGTCGAACTCTTTACATCTCTAGGCTGCTCATCTTGCCCTCCGGCGGATGCCGTTGTCGGTCGGTTGAGCAGTGATCCTGCCGTGCTGGCGCTGTCGTTCCATGTCGACTATTGGGACGATCTGGGTTGGAAAGATCCGTTTTCATCTCCGGTGAGCACCGGGCGGCAGTACGCCTACGCAAAATCACTGCGCGAGCAATCAGTCTTCACGCCACAGCTAATCGTGAACGGCACGCAATCCTTGGTCGGATCGCAGGACGGAGCCATTCGAAAGGCGGTTACCGCGGCGAACCAGATTGGCTTTCCAATAGAGCCACATTTGGCCGAGACCACCGATGGACATTTCAACCTGACGTTGAGCGGCCCGCCGCTCTCTGCGGATGTCTGGGAGGTCCGATACGTGCGCCGATCAACCACAAGCGTCCGGGGAGGCGAGAATGGTGGCCGAACCTTGCAGACCGTCAATGACGTGACACAATTTCACCGCATTGGCGCATACAGCCCTGGGACTTTCAGGCTTGAGCCCTTAAGAAGCCCGGACGATGGGATCGCAGTGTTGGTTCAGGCTCCGGGCGCCGGCCGCATTTTGGGTGCCACCGCGAACTAGCGCCACCGGATTGAGCTACTGAACGCCCGGTCCAAGTTGTTGTCTACGAAGCGGTGTCGGCTGTTTGCGAAGTTGCCGCCGAAATTGCGCGGCGTAGCACCTCCGGAGCAATGGGCTTTTGCAGCAGCGTGTGGCCACTTTCATTGGCTTGTCGCAGCGCCTCGGAGGCGGTCTCTCCGGTGATGATCAGTACCGGGAACAGTCCGTATTGGCGACGCAGGCGGTCTGCGAGTTGCGCACCGTGCTCGCCATCGCCCAGGCGAAGATCCACGATCATCAGGTCCGGAACCCCGTGTTGCGCGAACAGCCGTTCCGCCGCCCCAGGAGAATCCGCCGTGAACGCCTCGATGCCCCAGACGCCGAGTAGCGTGCGCATGCTTTTTACGATATCGACCTCATCATCGATGACGTAGACCCGCTTGCCCTGTAATGTCGCATTGATCGGTATCGGTACTGCGGGAGCGGCCGTCGCGCCGACACCGGGCAGCGCCGGCAGGCCGACCCGAAAGCGGGTGCCCGCGCCCAATTCGGATTCGATACTAATTTGTGCACCGATCAACTCGCACAGCCGCTGCACGATCGCCAACCCCAGGCCGACGCCGCGGCTGCGATCCCGACCGGGATTGTCAAGTTGATAGAACTCCTCGAAGATGCGGCTGTGTTCCGAGGCCGGGATGCCTTTGCCGGTGTCGGTCACGGTCAGGACTGCGAGGGGCGCGTTGCCGCAGATCTGGTATTCCAGGCCGACACGCACGCTGCCCTGCTCGGTGTACTTGATGGCGTTGTCGATCAGATTACGGCAGATTCGTCCGATCGCCACCGGGTCGCCGAGCACCCGCACGGGATCCAGCGCCTGGATCAAAGACAGGGATTTCTCATTCGCGGGGTGCTGAAATTCGCCGCACACACCGGCGATCAGCTGCTCCAAAGCGATCTCCTGTCGTTCCGGCACGTAGTACCCGGCCGAGAGCCGCGACAGATCGAGCAGGCCGTTGAGCAGATTGCTCAAGGCACGCACAATTTGATCGATATTCCCGCTCACCTCGTTCAACAGGTCGGGCGCTGGCTTGGAGGCCAGGACAGCGCTGTACACGGACAGGGCGTGCAGCGGCTGGCGCAGATCGTGACTGGCGGCGGCGAGCACCCGGGCCCGCGCCTGCGCAGATTGCTCGGCCAGCGCCATGGCGCTTTGCACTTCGGTCATCGCCGCGCGCACGTCCGCGTTGCGCTGCTCCAGATCGCGTACCAGTCGGTCGCGCTCGTGGCGGATGCCGACCGAGCGGCGCAGGAGCTTTTCACCATCAGCTGCGACCAGAATCAGTACCGTCAGCATCAAGCCAATGAGGGCCGCGCCTGCCAACGCCTGATGCGGGTACAGAAAACACCAGATGGCGCCGCTGGGCACCAGAATCGCCGTCGAGTAAGCCGCCACGATATACCGTGAAGACTGTGAGACCGCGACACCCGCCGACGGAATCGCCAACAAGGTGGCACCGAACAGGGCCTGGTCCCAAACAGGTATCTCGGGCAAGAAGAGCACGGCGCCGATGCTGATGCCCCCGCCTGCCACTGCAGCCAGCGCCACGAATCGGCGATGGATGACGGCGGTGTCCACCGCCAGATCGCGCCGGAGCACCGCGGCCGCGTAGCGCTCGCGGCCCACCTCGATCATGATCGTCATGAGGCCCCAACCAACGTAAAGCCAGGGGTTGACATGGCCGACAATGAAAAGCCCGAGTCCTACGATGAGCCACGCCTGCATCCACGGCATGCGGCGCATGGCTCGCGCATGCAACCCGATGAGCTCGATCAGCACCTCCGGATCGAGCGCCGTCGATTTCGATGCCGAGCCCTCGGAGCTCATCGGCGCGCGATCGGCGAGGGCTCCGCGTGCTGCAGCTGGCTCGCCTTGATGACCGCCTCGGTGCGATTGTGGACGCCCAGGGCCTGAAAAATACTCGCGATGTGTTCCTTGACCGTGTGCTCAGACAGGTCCAATTCCCGCGCGATCAACTTGGTGGACAGCCCGCGGTTCAAGCCCTGCAGAACCTGTCGCTGCCGTGGCGTCAGGGCTGCCGGAGGCGGTGAGGCGGCCAGCGCGCTCGCGACCTGGTCCGGTAAATACACCGCGCCATCCAGGACTCGCCGCAAGGCATGCGTCAGGACCTCCGGCGCGACGCTTTTGGGAATGTAGCTCATCGCACCCGCATCGATGCAGGAGCGAATCGTGGCGCTGTCTTCGGCCCCGGACACCACCACCACGGCGACGTGTGGCGCCGTGTCCTTAATCTGAGTGATGGCGGCAAATCCGCGCTCATTTTTCAAGTTCAGATCGAGCAAGCACAACTCGATATCCGTGTGCCGGGCAATCGCTGCCAGTGCCTCGGTGGCCGTGGCCGCCTCCACACAACTCACATCATTACCGATGCTTCCGAGCAGCATGCGCAGCCCGGCGCGAAACAAGGCGTGATCATCGACAATCAGAATTCTCACACCGGCTCATCCATCGCATCCCCAGTGGATGCGACATTGTAGACCTTGATCGCGCCAGTGTGCTGCGAGGTTCGATCCCCTCGTTTGGGGGGGTTGTCGCTGCCGGGTGGGCTGGTTATGTTTGAGCGCAGATTTACCCTTCAACACACAGCATCGCAGCAGAACGATGTCCGCAGGGAACTACCGAATGAAGACGCACAAGCTTCGTGTGACTCTGGTGACGCTCGGTACCTTGATGATTTTGCCTGCCGTGGCCGAAATTTTGCTGCCGGTCATGCGCGCGGCCACCACAAGCATCGACTCTGCGCACATCGCAGCGGTCGCGCAGCAGCATCCTAACTTCACCGTCGAGCAACACCTGGCGACGTTGCGGGAGATCCAGTCCGAGTTGCATCCGCTATGGAAAAACCTGTCATTGCAGGCGCGGCTCGCCAAGGCGGGCGCGTTAGTCGCGCGGTTGATCGAATCACGAAACGCGACGGCAACCGGCGCCGCGCCCTCGGCGAGCTTTTTGGGCAACCTGACCGTCCTAACGGCCCCCTCGAACCAGGCGATCGGGCTGCAGCGCCAGAGCAACTGCTCACTCTCACTCTACAACGGCAATTTGTTGCTCGGAACCCAGCCCACGCTGCAGATCCTGGCCACGACACCGAACTTTGAGCAGGTGTTGCACAGTTCGGCGGGACTGACCACGAAGGCCGACGTCTTCGCCAAGGGCTGCGCGGATCCGACACTGGGAATCGGCGCGCGCCGCGCCGTGTATCTGGGCATGACGAGTCAGAATCAGTACCTCGTTGCAGCCACCGGTTATGATGGACTCACCGGCGGCAATGCGCTCTATTACGGCACGGTAGACCCGAACACCATGGCCGTCACGACCTTCACCGTGGATGCTTCGGTACCCGGCGTCGATCCTATTGCGGTGGGCGACCTAAACGGCGACGGCCTCTCAGACGTCGTGGGCATCAATACCATGGCGGCCTCCATCGCCGTGTGGCTGAGCAAAGCCGACGGGACCTTGAGCGCGCCAATCTCCTATGCCCTGCCGGGCAATAGCACCGAAGCGGCAGTGCTGGCGGACGTGAACGGTGACGGCAAGGTTGATGTCGTCGTCGCCACCGTCAGCACAGGCGGACAGGAAACGATCTCGGTATTGACCGGCAATGGCGATGGCACGCTCAACGCCCCGCAATCCCTCGCCGTGGCGACCCCCGGGACCTCACCAATTGCCAATCTGGTCGCTGCGGACCTGCGCGGCACGCATCACCCGGATATCGTGGGGTCTAACGGTGTGGTCCTCTTGAACAGTGGAACCGGTACGTTTACGCCCGGAACGTCGGCGTTTGCCCCGTCAATAGCGACGTCGATATTCGGCCCGAACCTCGCAGCCGCCGACTTCAATAATGACGGCAAGGTCGATATCGTGGTGAGTAATGGCGCAACCGTCGATATCTATCTGGGTAAGGGCGACGGCACCTTCACAGCCGGCAAGAGTTATTCCTCTATCGGCGACGTGGGCTACGTGACGGCCACCGACCTCGATGGTGATGGCAACGTTGACCTCTACATTGGCACGGCAAACGGGGGAGTCTTCCAGGGCGATCAGTTTGAAGAGAATCAGGCCTACGCACTGATGGGCAATGGCGATGGCACCTTTCAGGGCGCTCCCATCGTGCCGTTCATCTACACGGGCCAGAACATGGCGGACCTGACCGGCAATAAAATTCTGGATGCCGTCGGCGTCAATTCGGATTCGTCATTCACCTCGTTTATGGGTGACGGCAAGGGCGGTTTCACAGCACAAAGTACGCTCGTCACCTCACCCATCATGATCGGCGGTACCCAGTATTCGCCGGAGGGTATCGATTCCTTTGCCCTCGGGGACATCAATGGCGATGGCATTGCGGATCTTGCCTACATTGCCCCGACACTCAACGGCGTTCCCAACGACAGCGGCGGGACCGCTGTCTTCATTGCCCTGGGAAATGGTCAGGGCGGGTTCGGCGCGCCGAGCTTCTATGCCCTGGCCGCCGTGCCGAGCAGCCTCACCGGCGCCTATACCATCTATCCGACCATTTCAAATCTGCATCTGGCGGATGTCAATCACGATGGCAAGGCCGATCTGATCTACAACTACATGTACAGCTATCAGAACGCCTCGAACGTCAACACCACCAACGCCGGTACGGCCGTACAGCTCGGCATTGGCGACGGAACCTTTCAGGCGCCGCAGTTGATTTCCTTTTATTCGGGTCCCAACCTGCTGGCGGCGTCCAGCAACGGCATCTCCTCGGGCATCCCCTACATTTCCGCCGTCACCGCGATCAGCGACCTTAACAATGACGGCTATCCGGACCTGATCTTCATCACTCAGACCCCGACGATTGACTATACGCTGTCGACCTACGTGACCTCCATACAGGTGGCACTGGGCAAGGGGGACGGGACCTTCTCGACGCCCACGACCGTCGCCGGTCCGAACATCATGACCGCAGTGAGCAACGGAGTGGTCGTTGCAGATATGAATGGGGATGGCAAGCCCGACATCGTGGCTCTGGGTGCCAACAGCGCCTACAACGCCCAGGTCGCCGTGGCGCTGGGCAATGGCGATGGCACGTTCAAGGCTGCTCTTCTGACGAACTATTCGGCGCAATATCTGAACAACCAGCAAGGCATTGCGGTTGCCGATTTCAACGGCGACGGCAAGCTCGATGTGGCGCTCACCGATCCTTACGATCCCACCGGCAGCGGCATTTCCTTCGGCAATGGTGATGGTACCCTGCAAACCCTCACGATCGCATCCGACGCGGTGCCGAGTCTGGCGATCAATCTGCAAGTGGGTGGCGCGACGCTGGCGGCCGATTTCAACGGCGACGGCAAGCCCGATCTGCTCTCTGGCAATGTGTTGCTGCTGAGTCAGGCGGCAGCCTCGGTGACAGCGACGCCGAGCTTCAGTCTTACGGCATCGTCCGCTATGGGCACCGTGACCGCAGGTCAAGCGGCCCAAACGACGCTGACACTCACGCCGAGCAATGGATTCACCGGCAGCGTGTCTCTGACCTGCACGGGCCTGCCAACAGGGGCGGCCTGCGCCTTCTCACCCGCCTCGGTCGGCGTCAATGGGGCCGCCGCGACCTCGACATTGAGCATCACCACGACGACACGCACTGCCCTGAATCTGAGCACTCCGGCGGGCAAACCCTGGCTGCCGGGCGGAGTGCTGCTCGCCGGGTTCGGTCTGCCGCTGGCCTGGCGTCGGCGCCGGAACATCGCGCGCATGAGTGACATCGGATTGCCCGTTCTCGTGGTGCTCCTGGCGATGGGGTTGCAAAGTTGTGGCGGCGGATCCAGTCCCGTTTCAAGTGGCAGTACTAGCAGCGGTAGCGGATCCTCCGGCTCGAGCAGTAGCCCCACTGGCGGAGCCACCGGCACACCCGCCGGTGCCTACACGGTGACGATTACGGCCACCGCGGGGACGATCACCCAAACCACGACGTATGCACTGACGGTGCAATAGACTCCAGACGCATACCCAAAGAGCGCCGGCAGCCGCTTCGATCGATGGCCAGCAAATGTCCTCACGCCGACGCTGAACCGGAGGCTGCCGCGATCGGTCCGCGTCATATCGCGGACCTGCCCGGCCCGCGTACGCTGCCGCTGGTGGGCAGCCGCTTGCAAGTGACCCGCGGTCGGCTGCATCAGACCCTTGAGGCCTGGGCGATAGAATTTGGACCTGTCTTCCGGGTCAAACTGGGGTCGCGCACGCTGCTGGTGGTGGCCGACCATGAGACGGTGAAGACGGTGTTGCTTGACCGTCCGCATGGTTTTCGGCGCAGCCGCCACATGGAGAGCATCGGCCTGGAGATGGGCCTGACACCGGGGGTCTTCGCCTCGAACGGCGAGGTGTGGCGTCAGCAGCGGCGTATGGTCATGGCGGGCCTGAATCCGGCACACGTGAGAGCCATTTTCCCCTCGTTGCTGGCGATTACCCAGCGGCTGCGCGGGCGCTGGCTGCGCGCTGCGAACACGACAACGTCGATTGAGCTGCAGTCCGATCTCATGCGCTTCGCCGTGGATGCCATTGCCAGCTTGGCGCTGGGCACTGACATCAATACGCTCGAGACCGACGATGAGCTACTGCCGCAGCATCTGGAGAGGATTTCCCATGCGATGTTCAAGCGCATGCTGTCGCTCATCCCCCTGTGGCGCTATCTGCGGTTGCCATCGGACCGGCGCCTCGAGCGTAGCGTGGCAGCCACGAACAGCGCGATCAGGCAGTTCATCGTGGCTGCGCGCCAACGCCTGGCGAGCGATGTCGCACGGCGCATACAGCCACCGAACCTGCTCGAAGCCATGATTGTCACGGCCGAGGAGGGCGATGGCACCATCACCGATCGCGAAATCGCGGGCAATGCGCTGACCATGATGATGGCCGGCGAGGACACCACCGCAAATACGCTGGCCTGGATGATTTGCTTGATGCGGCGTCACCCTGATGCATTGCACCGGGCGCAAGCCGAAGTTCGTGCCCGGGCGGCCGATTCGGCACGCTTCACACCCGAGCAGATCGCCTCGCTGGACTTCCTGGAAGCCTGTGCTCAGGAAACCATGCGGCTCAAGCCAGTCGCACCGATTCAGGTCGCCGAGTCCGTGCGCGACAGCGTCATCGCCGGCATCCGCGTGCCCGCGGGCACGACAGTACTGTGCCTGATGCGCGGTGAAAGCCTCAGTCCACGGCACTTCATGAACCCCGAGGCGTTTGCGCCGGAACGCTGGTTGCGGGGTGGCGGACCGACTCAGATCTCCAGCGCCGCCCGGCGTGTGTCAATGCCCTTCGGCGCAGGTCCGCGCATCTGCCCGGGGCGCAACCTCGCGCTGCTGGAAATCAAGTTGGCGATGGCCATGCTGCTCGCGCACTTCGAGATTGCCGACGTGACCCCGCGCGGGGCCGGCGCGGCGATGGAACGCATGTCGTTCACGCTGATGCCCGTCAGGCTCAGAATGCGGCTGCGTGCACGCACTTGACGAGAGATGCGTCCTATCGCGTCGATTGAGAGCATCAATTTCCGCCACCCCGGAAGCAGCGAATATACTGCGCGCGCTGTTGTAGAGGAGCGCCACATGAGCAATGCACCGGTAGCGAAATGCCCCTTCAATCACACCGCTGGCGGTGGAACGTCGAACAAAGACTGGTGGCCGAACCATCTGCCGCTGGAGCTTCTGCATCAGCATTCCGCCAAATCCAATCCGCTGGAGTCGAGCTTCAACTACGCCGAAGCGTTCAACAGTCTCGATCTGGCCGCCGTGAAGAACGACCTCGCGGACTTGATGACCGACTCGCAGAGTTGGTGGCCCGCGGACTTCGGTCACTACGGACCGTTGTTCATCCGTATGGCGTGGCACAGCGCGGGTACCTACCGCACCGGTGACGGCCGCGGTGGCGGTGGCAGAGGTCAGCAGCGCTTTGCGCCGCTTAACAGCTGGCCGGATAACGCGAATCTTGAGAAGGCCAGACGCCTGCTCTGGCCGATCAAGCAGAAGTACGGCCGGAAGATCTCCTGGGCCGATCTGATGATCCTGACCGGGAACGTCGCCCTGGAGACGATGGGTTTCAGGACCTTCGGCTTCGCGGGTGGTCGCGAGGACGTGTGGGAACCGGATCAGGACGTGTCCTGGGGGGCAGAGAAGGAGTGGCTGGGTTCCGATAGCCGTTATTCCGGAGATAGGGAGCTCGCAAAGCCATTGGGTGCGGTGCAGATGGGTCTCATCTATGTGAACCCAGAGGGCCCGGATGGCAAGCCCGATCCGATTGCCGCCGCCCGCGACATTCGCGAGACCTTCGGCCGCATGGCGATGAACGACGAGGAGACGGTCGCGCTGATTGCCGGCGGCCACAGCTTCGGCAAGACCCATGGCGCGGGCCTGGCCTCACATGTCGGGCCGCAGCCGGAGGCCGGCGACATTGAGGCGCAGGGGCTGGGCTGGAAGAGCACGTTCGGCACCGGCTATGCGGGAGATGCGATCACCAGTGGCCTGGAGGTCACCTGGACGAGCACCCCCACCCGATGGAACTACGACTTTTTCCGGAACCTGTTCGGATACGAGTGGGAACTGACCAAGAGTCCGGCCGGTGCGCATCAATGGAGGCCGAAGAATGGAGCAGGCGCAGGCACGGTGCCGCATGCCCATGACAAGTCCAAGCGCATTGCACCGTCGATGCTGACGACCGACCTCGCACTGCGATTCGACCCCGCGTACGAGAGAATTTCGCGGCGCTTCCTGGAGCACCCTGATCAGTTTGCGGACGCATTCGCCCGGGCCTGGTTCAAATTGACCCACCGTGACATGGGCCCGCGCGCCCGGTATCTGGGCCCCGAGGTTCCGGCAGCGGACCTCCTCTGGCAGGATCCGATTCCGGCGGTGAATCACGAGCTCATCGACGCACAGGACAGCGCCTCGCTCAAGAGCAGGATTCTCGCGTCAGCTCTGACGATCCCGCAGTTGGTGGCGACGGCCTGGGCATCGGCCTCCACCTTCCGCGGCTCCGACAAGCGCGGCGGCGCCAACGGCGCACGCATTCGGCTGGCACCGCAGAAGGATTGGGAGGTCAACCAGCCCAAACAGCTGGCCCAGGTGCTCAAAACCCTGGAAGGCATCCAGAGCGAATTCAACAAACTGCAGACCGGCAGCAAGAGGGTCTCGCTCGCAGATCTGATCGTTCTCGGGGGATGTGCCGCAGTCGAACAGGCGGCAAAGAAGGCCGGTCAGAGCGTGACGGTGCCTTTCACACCTGGCCGCATGGACGCCTCACAAGAGCACACTGATGTGGAGTCCTTCGCCGTGCTCGAGCCGGTGGCGGACGGGTTCCGCAACTACCAGAAGGCTCCGTCCACCCTTGCCGCGGAGGCATTGCTGCTCGATAAGGCGCAACTGCTGACGCTGACCGCCCCCGAGATGACGGTGCTGATCGGTGGTCTGCGTGCGCTGGATGCCAATGTCGGACAGTCGAAGCACGGCGTGCTCACCGCCAACCCAGCGACGCTGACCAATGACTTCTTCAAGAACCTGCTTGACATGAGTACGCAGTGGACAGCAACTTCGGACGCGAAGGAGATTTACGAAGGCCGCGATCGCCACACGGGCGAACTCAGATGGACGGCGACCCGAGCCGATCTCATTTTCGGATCCAACTCGCACCTGCGCGCCCTCGCTGAATTCTATGGAAGCGCGGATGCGCGCGAGCACTTCGTCAACGCCTTCGTGGACGCATGGACCAAGGTCATGGACCTCGATCGCTTCGCTTGAGTACTTCGATATGGGCTAATTCGACGAGGGAAACTACCTATAGAACTAGACTGCCGAGAAACGTACGCTGAACCAGGTGTTACTGGTGAGGTCCGTCATGATTGCAAACGGATTGCGTTCTCTAGGATTGGTCGTGGCTGGCGTCCTGTTGATGGCGGCCGTCGACCACGCTGTTCTGGCACAGCATGCCGAAGGCCATGCAGCACCAGGGTCTGGTCGAGCCGGAGCACCTGTTGGGCACCCGGGTGCTGGATACGGAGGCTATGGCGGGCGCGGAGGTTACGGCTGGCGCGGCTATGGCTCGGGCGCTCGTTGGGGTTGGGGCCCTGGCTGGGGTTGGTGGCCCCTGGGTGTCTATCTGTCCGTTCTTCCCTGGTACTACTCCACCTACTGGTGGGACGGGGTGCCTTACTACTACGCTGATAACAACTATTACATTTGGGACGGCTCCGCGTATCAGCAGGTAAAGCCTACAGAAGGAGTCAATCCTCCGGCGCAGTCCGAAGCCGCCCCCGGGTCGGGGGAATTGTTTGCATACCCCCGGAACGGCCAGAGCGCGGCAAAGCAGGCGACTGATCAGAGCGAGTGCCGAGCCTGGGCTGCGAGTCAGGCGGGCTATCATGCGGCCACGAGCAGCACGGCACAGCGCCAGGACTATCTGCGTGCCGAGGGGGCCTGCCTCGAAGGTCGAGGCTACGTCGCACGCTAGTTCCCTGCCTGGCAGGCGTAACTTCATAAACCTCGAGAGGACATGGCATGCAGCTTCCACACAACACGACCATCGTGGTAACCGACGGGCAAAAGCTACGGCTGTTCCGCAATACCGGAACCGAGGCTGCTCTGGCGCTAGCGGAGCTGCCGCACCCGGATGTGCATGGTGATGAAGAGGGCGCTGTCCGGCACCAGCACACAGGCGAAGACAACAAAGATCAGCGGCGACTGCAAGATCGGCGACTGGCAAAGGACCACCAGCAAGCCAGCTTCGAATCGGCCGTTGCCAGGTGGTTAAACCAGGAGATCGCCGCCGGTAGGATCGGCGCACTGCTCGTTATCGCACCGGCCCGCGCGCTCGGCGAACTGCGCCTGCACTACGGCGCGGCGCTGAAGAAGAAACTGTTAGGCGAATTGGCGCAGGAACACACACACGACCCCGTGCATTTCCTGGAGCAGGCCTTGAACAATGCCTGACCCTAAGGCAATCCCCCAAAGGTGGATGCCGGCACCCAGTTCCCGTGGATGCCGTACTTCAATCGCACGGGAATCTTGACGGTGGCAATCGGTCCTTCATCCATATGCTGGGCGTCGAGAACCACCAAGTCGCTGCGGTGTTCGGCACGACGATTCACCACTCCTAATACGTAGCCTTCACCTTCCCGCGCAGTCGCGCTCTTCGGGGCAAACACCGGCTCCTGAGTGCTGGAGGTATCCCCGGCAAACCACGACTTGCTCAGGCCGGTCGTCACATCCATCGTCAGGAAGGTATTGAAAAAGAAGCCCATGATCGGCCCGGCCTTATCCGCGTTGTAGGGCTTTGTGCGGTCCGTGGCCTGCATGAACGCGTAACGGTAGGGCCGGCCAACATAACGGTCATCGATGTGCGGGAATTCGGCGGACAAATGGGAAATGATCGTCGCCGTCGGAATATCGCGCTTCGAATTCATGTCAAAGCACCAGCGCGTGACCTGCGTATGCAGGTCGGACGGAGCGGGGGCATGACCTTTGGCATCCGGAAAGAACCAGAACACATTGCCGTCCACGACCGGCAGATCCAGGTATACCTTGCCTCCTTCGTCGAAGGCATTGATGACATGGCCCGGCATGGCATTGCGCGCGCGAAAGTAGCGGATGTCCTTGGCTTCGCCGTGCCGCGGGATCACCACGTAGACCTGGTCAACCGTCGGGTCCCACTGGAACAGGATTCCGCCGCGCCTGATTCGCTCCAGATCCATCAGCTGTGGCATGATCGGCAGCACGATATAGTTTTCAGTTATTCCACAGTCGTGGATCATTGCCGCGTGCGGGCCCTGGAACCAGATTTCGCGGGTTTTCCTGCCCGTGCGGTCGAATGCGTAATAGGCGATGTCGCGGCTGGCCTCACCTTTGGCAGCGTAGGCGTAGCCAACCAGATCTCCCGAGTGGGGATCGATTTTCGGATGTGCCGTGAAGGTGGTGGCGGTCATCTGACCCTGCCAGTTCCACAGCTGCCTGGTCTCCAGCGTGTGCGGGTCCATGGCATACGGTGGGCCGTCTTCCTTCATGGCCAACAGCATTCCGTTGTGGGGTACCACATTGGTATTGGAGACCGTTCGCTGCACTCCTTTGACGTCAGGATGGTCGGTAAAGGGGTTGCGATAGTCACCGAAAAGGCCACATCGGGCCGCGCGCTCCGCATTGAATCGATGCGTGCGAACGTACCTGTGCTGCATGTCCACATGGCCATTCTTGAAACGAAAGGCGGTGACCATGCCGTCGCCATTGAAGGGATTGGCATCGCCCATCTTCGGCGGAAACTGCTGATCCGGGCCAACGCGATAGAAAGTGCCATCGAGAGCCGCGGGGATTTCACCCTCCACTTCCAAATCGAACAGTTCCCCTTCGAATCTGAAAGGTTCGTCGATGGTCATGAAGGTCGGGGAATGAGGAAAGGGCTTTGTCATAGCGGATCTCCGAACCGACAGTCATTCGTAGTTTTCCAGCACCAGCACACCGGCACCGGTGTTCGAAATGGGCGCGTGATAGTGCTTGTGCACCACCTTCACGTTCGATTGCAGCGCGCCGCGCATGACCAGCCACATGATGGTTTCGATCCCCTCCGTTCCGGCACGACGGATGAGTTCGGCGTTGGAGATCTGCGTCATCCACCGCGGATCGTTGGCGATTTTATCCATGCATTCCAGATCGAAATCGACATCGATCAGGCCGGCGCGCTCGCCCTGCAGCTGGTGCGACATCCCGCCGGTGCCGATCACCACCACCCTCAAGTCCTCCGGATAGGATTCCACCGCGGCTCGCAAGGCCTGGCCGAGCTTGTAGCAGCGCAGGGCGGAAGGCACCGGATGCTGGACCGTGTTGACGGCCAATGGAATCGTAGTCACGGGCCAGATATCGTGCGTGCCGTACAGCGCGCGCAACGGATTGACGAAGCCGTGATCGACCTTCATCTCCTGACAGGTGCAGATGTCGAATTCCTGGCTGACGAGCGATTCGGCGATATGCCAGGAGAACTGCGCGTCGCCCCGGAAGGGCGCCACGGGCTTTAGCGCCCATCCCTCATCATCGTTGTGATAGAAATCCGCGCAGCCGAGCGCAAAAGTCGGAATCTTGTCCAGGAAGAAGTTAAGGCCGTGGTCGTTGTAGACCATGATGGCCACATCCAGCTTCTTTTCGCGCAGCCACGCCTTGGCAGGCTCGTAGCCGTCGAAAAAGCGCTTCCAATAGGGTTCCTGGGTTTTGTGGTCCGCAATCGCGTTGCCCACCGCGGGTATGTGCGAACTGGTCACGCCACCGATGATCTTAGCCATTCCAGTAGCTATCCCGCATGGCCAGACGTTCCTGCAGTCCGTGCCCCTGGGCAAGCAGCTTCTCCTGGAACTCCCGGGTCGTGATGCCTTGAAACTGAGCCCCGGCATCCTGCACGGACGTGCCGCGCGGTACAGCCATTTTCGCCAGGTAGTAGATGTTCGCGCCGGCGCGGAGCATGCCAAGAAAATCCTGCTTCAGCACCAAGTCCTTGAAGCCTCCGGCGACACCGTACCGGTCACAATATGCGGCAGGGTCGCGCTCGAATTCCTCGCGATTCGTTGCGCTGTTGAAGGAAAACAACAGCTTATTAAGAGGATAAGCGCCATGTGCGTGCTTGCCATCGAAGACATAGGTCCCCCGAATGTCATCATAGTCATGCCGTGTCCATGTCATGATTGCGACCCTCCCGCTGCCGTTCTTTCCGTTTGAATGATCGGCGCAAACAATCGGTTCGCCCAGTTGTGGGAAGTACGTAGGGGGTCTGCAACGCGCTAACGTCGTGGTACTCGATGCAGGTGAACGGTTCTGGGGAATTTTCCAGGTACAGATGGTCGAAGCACACGTGAGCGGGCCTTGGGTCACGGATGCTGCCCTGGCGGCGCTTGCCATGGAACACGGCGCTACGCTGTGCTCGACCGACCGCGACTTTCGGCGATTCCGCGGCCTTGAGCTGCTGGATCCCAGCGTCTAGGTATGTGCCAGACTACCTTGCGGGTGCGTAAAAGTAGTAGTCCGCCGTGTAGGGACTTCGCAATTGGATATTGAACGCCGCGGAATTGCATTCAAGCGCCGCTGGTGGCTGCCCGCCCCTGGTGTGGATGCGCTGGATGCTGGTGACGCGCGCCAGGATTCCGTTTCCCGAATGCCCCGTGGCGGTTACGAGCAGCCAGGGAATTGAGCTCGCATCCGGTGAGTCGATTTGCGCCGCCGCTTTACCGCTGACCTCGCTTCCGTCCTGGTGCTTCCAGGTGGGACCCGCGTAGTGACGACCGATGACTTCTCCTGCCGCATTGCGCAGCTGCGCTTCAGGCGCCTCGAGTACCCAGCGCGGCCGGCCATCGGGGCTGTCGCGGCATGCATAAATCTGCACGCCTGATGCACGCGCCAGCAGTACGACCGCCTCGGTGGAAGGTGCCTTGATGGCATCGGGAACTTCGGGCCTCGAGAGGGTGTGCGCACCCAGCAGCGTGGCGAGCCCCACGAACGCGGCGGCCTGGGAAAGCTGAGTCATCATCATTCCTCCTGGCATGGCTGCGATTCAGCTGATGATCGCGCGTCCGACTGCCCGGCCAACAGTACCCCGGTGGGGCCCATCGGGTCCAGGGGCCAGCGGGGGAAGCCTATCGTCACTGCCGTGATCTGCAATCGCGACTCGCCAGTCCCCGTAAGTCGTTTCCCTGCCGAGCGTCACGTCACAGAGTCTCACAGCTTCAATCTTGCCTGACGGAGTTGAGAGGTCAGTCGACTGCAGGCGCGTTATGCAACTTCGCCGCGGCACAGCGCATCGCAGGGTCTCGCAAACGTCGTCCTTATTCTCATCGGAACGAGACCTGAAACGCAGTCGGCTCATCTGAACGAGCTGAAACTCGTCCAGTTCGCGGCTTAGTTACGGGCGATGCGCTGGAAAGTACCGGGTGCCGCACGAGCCGATGACAACTGGACGTGCGGAATCGCCGCGGATGCGTTGATAGACAGAGGGCTCCGATATGACGTTGCATAAATTCCGCATAAGACTGCTCGGCATCGCCTGCGTGATCGCCCTAGGCAGTGTGCTGGGCGGATGCGGTGCATCCGGCGGCGCCGCCTCGACGGCCGGTGGTGGCGGTTCAACCGCCGGAACCGGCAGCAGTGGCTCCTCGGCTCCCGCGACGATCACGGGTATTACCACACCGAAAAGCGTATCGGTTGTCACCGCTAACTAATGTTGGGGAATAAGATGCTTCGCTTTTCGCGCACTTTACTGATTTACACCGCCATGGCCGCAGCCTCCGGGCTTGCCGCGGCCGCTCCGCCGTCCACATCGCCTTATTTCACCGATCCGCAAAACCTGTACGTACAGGATGAGACCGCCCAAGGTATCGGCAGCCTGAACATGGTTCTTTGCGTGATCGGAGCCACCGATCCCGGCGACATGGTGAATGCCGGCCCATACATCGCGCTGATTGACATGAACAAGTGCCAGGCCAACAACGGTAGCAACGGCGCGTCAGCCGGGGCCACGAACTTCGCGAACGCCGTCGTCAACGTTACACGCGCTTCCAACACCGCCCCGATGATTGGCAAGGTGTGGCTGTCGATGAACCAACAGGGCAATACGACCAACGTCTACGCGTATTTGAGCGCAACACAGTCGCCGGCGACCGCACCTCCCTACGGCGCCTTCCGCATGGACTACATCGGGCAGAAGAATGGGAATGCCGGATTCAATGGCTACATCGATTCCACCACCCCGGGCGTGATCAAATTCCTGGAGAGCGGCCCACAGTCCAGTAACACCGCGCTGGCGATGGCCACGAGCTCTACGACCTCCGGCTCCGGAACGATGTTCGTCGGGGGCAACGGTGGCGGCAGCAGTCCGGTCACGTTCAACTTCGCCTATACCCCGGGCTACTTCCACCGCAGCGATGGTACGAATGACCAGTGCTTCGATCGTTCGAGCGCCAATGCCAGCACGGCCGTTTCGCAGTACGGTACCTACAGCGCCATTGATGGCACACGAGTGGATCAGGCCAATCCCGGTTTCCCGATTCTGGCAACGTACCAGGGGAACTCGTACTACGGTTTTGCCAACTACTGGGGCATCAATTTCCAGGGGCTCGCCATTCCCGATGGCACCCCGGCCTCCGGACTGGCGGTGTCCGACCAGCGGCCCGGCAATACGACCACCTATGCCCTCAACAAGATCGGCGGAAAACTGACCAAGTGGACACAGGTCTCGAGCACTCTCGGTGCTTTGGATGGCATTCCGTTCACATACTCAGCCGACCTTACCGGTCTGACCACCGGCAACGCCGCGGTTACGGGCGTGAATAACTGGATGATGCAGTGGGACTCGGCCGACGGGAACTTCACGGTCGTCGGATTCCAGAGCTGCGACAACAATGGTTGCGTGACCTCCACGCTCGCGCCCGCCACGGTTAATTCGAACGCCTTCAATACGGTTCCGGTCTCCGGTTGGGCGAACTCCTACGGCGGCAGCATAAACATTCCTTCGACGGGCTCGCCACATGCGGCGAGCGACGCGGTGTACTATTACAATCAAACCACTGTCGTTCCGGGTACCGCTGCGCTGACCTTGTACTGCCTGAATCAGTGCCCAACCGCCGCCCAGCTCGCCGGCTACGCCAGCGCGAGCCTCACCACCCCTTATGCCAATGGTACGGACGCACAATGGTTCAGCGCGCCGACTAGCGTGAATACAGTGACCTATACCTTTGGTACCGCCGGACTGCTGGACTCCACCAGCGCAGCGGTGCTTTGGGAGAATCCCCCTGCCCAATCTCAATACGCGCAAAACGGCCTGCAGAGCGGATGGCTGGTTGGCTCGGCGCCGAACAATGCGAATTGCCCCGTGGGCGGTCCCGACGCTCAGGCGGGGCACCTGTGCCAGCCCGCGAATCCTGCGACGTACTACACGTGGCAGACGGGACCGAACCAGTGGAACCAATCGCTGTGGCTGACAACGGGCGGAAACGTCGTCCCCTTTGATCCGCCGCAGAACATCGCGTACACCGTACCGACCGGTTCCGCATTTGGATCCTACTCGGGTTTGCCGATCCTGCTGCAGTTCAACGGTTTCGGCAATCTCCAGGGCATTCCGGGCTACTGCGTCAATCCGGTGGACAACACCCCGGAGGACTGCAGCATCAATGGCTCAAATTACGTACCGGCGTTCTCGATTCCGGACGGCACGACGATGACGTTGCCGAGTCTTTCCGGAACGACGACGACGCCCCTGATCGTCAAGGCATTGAGCGGGCAGATCCTGCTCAAGAGCCTCGGCAGCGGGGCCGCGCAGTGCTCGTCCTTGTCACTCACACCGCTGACCTTGCCATCGGGCGGTCTACATGATCCGAGCAGCGCCAGTGACACTACGTACCTGGGGACAAAACCTCTGGTGACCGCGTCGGCAGCGGTCGTCGACGGCGTCGTGCAGTGATTCGCAAGGCGCCCTTAGCGCAGCCTGTCATCTCCGGCTGAGAATCCCGTCCCCAATTAATTCATTGATTCTCAAAGATATTGAGCTCGATAGCGAGGTTATGGCGATCAAGGATTCCACGCCTGTGGCGCAGCAGGCGTAGTCACCCGTCCATCGCGACGGAACGATGCAATGCGCCAACCATTCCATAAAACTTGATCGATCGACCCGAACGTGGTGATGTCGGCCACGTACCTTTGACTTGCCAGCTTATCGCTCATGACTGCCGCTGACTCTTCCGTGATTCAAGTTGCAGCCCGCTTCTGCGGTCCACCCGGATCGGCGAATGGCGGCTACATCTGCGGCCTGGTCGCAGGCCACATCCATCAGCCCGTGACAGTGCGGCTGCTCAGGGGCCCGCCGCTGGACACTGCGCTCGAATTGCACGCCGTGGAGCCAGGCCTGTGGGCCGTCGACTACGCGGGATTGCGGTACATCGAAGCACGCGCCACGGCGCCGCTGGAACTTGCGATTCCGGCCTCGCCCGGATACCGGCAGGCGCAGGAATCCTCGCTGCTTGGCCCGCATGACTCTCGTGAACACCCGTGCCCCGGTTGTTTTGTCTGCGGACCCGAACGAGCGCACGGCGACGGCCTGCGCATCTTCGCCGGGCCCGTACCCGGCCGCGATCTGGTCGCTGCCGCATGGGTGCCGGACGTGTCGCTCGCTCGAGGCGACGGCAAGGTGCCGCCGGAAATCCTGAGCGCAGCCCTGGATTGTCCGGGGTTCCATGCGTTGCGCACCGGGCCGCGGCCCTGGCTGTTGGGAGAGTTCACCGCGCATGTCGACCGGCTCGTGGAGGCGGACGAGCGCTGCGTCATTGTCGGCTGGAAGATCGACGGCCAAGGTCGCAAGAGGATCGTCGGTACCGCACTGTTCGACGCGGACAACGAAGTCTGCGCCTGGGCTTGCGCCACATGGATCGAGCCGCGGGCCGCGCCTTCATCGGCGCCATAGGGATAGACGCCTTCGGCGCGTAATCTTCTCGAGCGACTCACTATGAAGCATGCGTTGGGAATTACTCTACACACGGGATGGGCGGTGTGCGTGATTGCCGGGGGATCGCTGCGGAAGCCGCAAATAATTGTCCGTGACAGAGTCGAAATAGTGGCAGATCCGGGGCGCTTCGCATTCGCGAATTGACGCCGCCGAGGGGATCTTCTATCGGGATGTGTTTCTCGAAGCGTGCAGCATTCCAACCCGGGTCAATTCACCCAAATCACTTGACCCATCCAATGTGGGCATCTGCGCGCCTGCGCCGTTGGGGCGAGACCACAAGCTGGCGGCGCTCGCCGCATGGTCAGTCCTCAACACGTGAAGGGCCAATGAAAATCCTGGCCCGCAAAGAAAATGGTGGAGTCCTCGCGGACTCCACCATTCCTGCTCGATCGCCACTATCTGCAGATCAAGGTTATCTGCACAGCAACTGCATCGGAGCGTCCTTCCGTTGGACACGGTCGCGCGCGTGGCGAGAGCCTGCGCGCATCCTCAACGGCCGCGTGGCCGGTACGAGGTTCCGATTAACGAAGTACCTCGCAACCAGCCAGTACGCCTAGAGTTGCGATCGAACCAACGTTTGTATGTACCATTGGGATCACCTCCTTCAGTTGCCGTGGGCTCCTCATCCGCGCGTGCCGCCCACCGAAGCCGCGCGCTTCAAATCCTTATACCAAGACCGCGTCGATTGCGGCGAGAAGGATGATTTCAAGACGCAGCATGGAACCGATCCAAGCCCTTAAGACGCGACACCGATATGGCGACCAGGGAGCAACATTACACGCAGACCAAGATATTGCACAAGAACTATACGTATTAACTATTTGATTTAAATAAAGTTATTGCGAGGTAATCCACCACCTGTCGCAGGTACCGGTGACACTGATCGAGCCAGGAGCATTCAACCCCGGCCGAAGGGCACGCAATACGAACTCGGCGTCGCCCGCTCGCACCGGAAGTGCGCTATTAGTTGCCCTGGGCAGAGGGGGAACGAAAGCATGAAGACGATTCAGGGCCTGCTGTTGACAGCGGCAATGACTGCAGCGTGCGCGCTGGTTGCTTCGCATGCGCTCGCCGCGGACGCATTGGCAGAGGGCTTTGCTTCCCCGCCCGCGAGCGCCAAACCCTTCGTCTGGTGGCACTGGATGAACGGCAACATCACCCAGGACGGTATTACGCATGATTTGGAGTGGATGAACCGCATCGGTATCGGCGGCTTTCAGAACTTTGACGCCGCTCTCGGCACGCCGCAGGTCGTCAAGGAACGCCTGATATTCATGACGCCACCGTGGCGAGATGCGTTCAAACATGCGGTGCTAACGGCCGATCGCCTGGGGCTCGAGATGAGCATTGCCGGCTCGCCCGGGTGGAGTGAATCGGGCGGCCCGTGGGTCAAACCCGAGGGGGCGATGAAAAAGCTGGTGTGGTCCGAAACCCGGGTCACCGGCGGCAAGCCCTTCCACGGCACGCTGCAGTCGCCGCCGGCCATCGCCGGCCGATATCAGGATTAGCCCCTCGGGGCCGGCATCACTGACGATGCCGGTCCAGCTGCGCCGGATTTCTATCGGGATGTCGCCGTCATAGCCTTTGCGGTGCCGGCTGTGGAGGCCGCGCCACTCCAGGCCGTTGTAAGTTCGAGCGCGGGACCGATCGATGCGGCGTTGCTGAGCGATGGTCATCTGCTCAAGGGCGTCGCGTTGCCTTTTCCGCAGGATGGGACACCTGCCTGGCTGCGCTGGGATCTGGGTCGCCCGCGGAGCATACGCGCCCTGACGCTGGCATTCGGCGGTACTCCGCAGCTGGACTTCCTCATTGATACCGCGAGTCCGCAGGCCGAGCTGCAGGCCAGCGATGACGGCGTCGCCTACCACAGCATCGCGAGGCTGAACAACTCCGCGGTCGGGCAGCGGACGATTGCCTTCGCCCCCACCCCCGCTGCGAGTGCCGCGGATGTCATTGCCGGCACCACGGTCATTGACTTGACCTCGCGCGTTGCGCCCGATGGCGCGCTCGACTGGACGCCGCCACGGGGCTAGTGGGCCGTGTTGCGCTTCGGCTATTCCCTGATCGGCATCACGAACCATCCGGCCTCCCCCGAAGGCACGGGCCTGGAGGTCGACAAACTCAGCGGCGATCACGTCAAAGCCTACCTGGAGGCCTATCTGGATCGCTATGCCGCTTTCCTCGGACCGGACCTGATGGGTGCCCATGGCCTGCACGGCATGGTCAACGACAGCTGGGAGGCGGGCGCGCAGAACTGGACGGAGAAACTCCCCGAGGAGTTCAAGGCGCGGCGCGGCTACGCTCTGACGCGCTGGATGCCGGTACTCACCGGCCGTATCGTGGACAGTGCCGCGTCCAGCGATGCCTTTCTGTGGGACTTCCGCCGCACGCTCGGCGCACTGCTGGCGCAGAACCATTATGCGCAACTCGATGAGATTCTAAAATCGCGCGGCATGATTCACTACGTCGAGTCGCACGAGTCCGGCCGCGCATTCATCGGTGACGGCATGGATGTCAAGCGCACCGCGACAGTACCGATGAGCGCGACCTGGGTCAGTGGCAACAATCCCACGGCAGGCTATGATGCCGACGTGCGCGAATCCGCGTCGGTTGCACACCTTTACGGGCAGAAGCTGGTCGCACCCGAATCCCTGACCACGGCGGGACCTGGCTTTGCGTATGCGCCGGCGGATCTGAAGGCCACAGCCGATCGTATGCTGTCGAATGTCCTGAACCGCTTCGTCATCCACACTTCCGTCCATCAGCCCCTCGACGACAAGGCCCCGGGATTGACGCTGGGGCCTTTCGGCCAGTACTTCACGCGACAGGAAACCTGGGCAGAACAGGCGGGGGCGTGGATCTCCTATCTGGCGCGCAGCGCCTATCTGTTGCAGCAGGGACGTTTCACCGCGGACGTCCTCTACTACTACGGGGAGGATTCGAACATCACGGCACTGTATGGCGCTGGACTGCCGCAGGTGCCCGCCGGTTACGCCTATGATTTCGCCAACCCGCATGCCCTGACACTTCTGCGCGTACAGGATGGCGCGCTCACAACGGCCAGCGGCATGCGTTATCGTGTGCTCGCGCTCGACCCGCGTGCGCAGTGGATGTCGCTGGACGTATTGCGGCGTATTGCCTCGCTGGCCGGCGACGGCGCCACGATCGTGGGTGACAAGCCGCGCAACACACCGAGTCTTGCGGATGACGCCGCGGAGTTCCACCGGCTTGCGGACGTTATCTGGGGCGTGGGCGATGCCACCGCAAGCCATGCCTATGGTCGGGGTCAGGTGATTCGCGCCCAGACGCTTGCCGATGCCTTGACTGCACTGCGCATCGCACCAGACTTCTCGTTTTCAACGTCCACGTCCGACACGGAGCTGGTCTACGTGCGTCGTCTTCTCGACGATGGTGATCTGTACTACGTCAGCAATCGCAAGGAGCGTGCCGTGAGCGGAGAGGCGAGTTTCCGCGTGGCCGGCAAGGCGCCCGAATTGTGGTACGCGGACACGGGCCGCCGCCTGCCGGCCAGCTATCGCATCGAAGCCGGCCGCACGATCGTGCCGCTGCCACTCGAAGCCCAGGATGCGGTGTTCGTCGTCTTTCGTGCGCCGAGCACGGCCACGGCACGCCGTATACCGGTTCCGACCCGCAGTGTCGTCGCGACGTTGAAGGGCCCCTGGCAGCTGAGCTTCCAGTCGAACCGCGGAGCGCCATCATCGGCAGTCCTGCCGCATCTGGCGTCCTGGACGACCAATGCTGACGCGGGCATCCGGTATTTTTCCGGGACGGCGGCTTACCACCGGACATTTGACGTACCGCCCGCGTGGCTCGCCCCAGGCTCGCGCGCCGACCTCGATCTCGGCACCGTAAAAAGCGTGGCCGAAGTTTTGGTGAATGGCCATTCCCTGGGCGTACTGTGGAAAGCGCCATACCGCATCGATCTGACCGGTGCTCTCAAAGTCGGCGCCAATGATCTCGAGATCCGTGTGACGAACCTGTGGCCCAATCGAATGATCGGCGACAAACAGCCGGGCGCTGCGAAGATCACTTTCGCGACACTGGATCCCTACAAGGCGGATTCACCGCTGCTCGACTCCGGGCTGCTCGGGCCGGTTCGGATCGCCACGTCGAAGTAGCAGAACCCACTGGGGGCTTGATGGACAAGGCAAATCAGCGCCGTTTGTCTGAGACTCGATCTGCATTATTGATGCGTTGTTGTATCAGGCAGATTTCACGAACCTAACGGAATTCTTGCGCCCGGGAAAAGTGGGATCTGGGGACGGCGGGAGCGGGTGGGCTGATCCTTCTCATCAGGTTGTCATGATTGTCTGCTATGTTTCGAGGTTTTCCATCGGGGCCGCTCGTGAAAAGGCGAATACTCCTAGGCGCAATAGCAGTTGGGGCGTTTATCGCGACGCTCGCGTTCTCTTCCTGGCACGAGGGTCTGTGGCACCCCGCCGCAGAGCCTCCGGCAGACGCTGCACCGAAGCCGAGTAACGCTAGCCTCGTGCCGAGGAGCCCAGTGGCCTCCTCTGCCTCCGATCCGTCACCCGCGGCCGTGACCACGACGCCGCCTCGGACGGCCGCGCCAGCCGCCGCGATGAATCCGCCTCCCGCCGTCGCACCTCCTGAGCCATCCCAAAGCGAGTCACTGTACGAGCAGTCCGCCAACCCCGGTGTCGACAGCGAAGCGATCCGCAGAGACCGCGGGGTGCAGCACAGTTCAGGATCACATTAGCGCTGCGGGGGTTGCGCCGGCAGGACACGCAGCACGGCCATCATGCCATTGTCCTCGTGGTCCGCCAGGTGGCAATGAAAGGGGATGTCGCCGGCGAGCGCCGCGGGAAAGCTCACCTTGATGCGCACCCGGCCCGGACGAACCGGGCCCTCAGGGCTGTGATAACCGGTCGCGGTCGCGTAGGGCACACTGACCACATCGAGCAACGGCGGGTCCTGCAGACGGCGGCCATCCATCTCGAGCACGCGGAAGTGGACCTGGTGAATGTGAAACGCATGCAGCTCGTTGGTCCAGTTCTCGATGGTCCACTCCTCGGTCGTGCCTGCCTTCACCGTGATCGCCGGCGCCGTGCCCATGTGGTACGGCTTCAGGACCGCCCCGGGCTTTCTCTCGACGATGTAGAAATCGGTCTGATCCTCCTGGCCGGGACGCGGGTATTCTGCGAACGCAATTACCCGCGACCGTTCGGTTCGGCGCGCCAAGAGCCCGCTATACAAGTTCGCGCGGCTGAGTCGCGCAGCGGCGGGAACTGGCGCAGCGGCTGCGGCGACGGGAGCCGACGCCTCGATTAACGCGAGGCGCCGTTCCGGAACCCGATCACCGGCGCAGCCGGTATCCACCGCATGAGTCACGAGATAGGCGCGGCCACCGGCGGGCGGTGGACGCACCAGGACTTCGATCCGACCCGACGGGGGCACGAACTGTGATTCGAGGGTGGCGCGGGCGGGAAGCAGCGCGCCCGCATCGTCAGTGACCGGAGTGCTGTCGCGCGCCACGACAGTCATCGGTAGCAACCCGCCGTCCGCAGCGACGATCGCAAGATCAAGGAACGCGTCAGTGGCGGCGTTGAGGATTCGCCACAATTCCGCTCCGCCCGCCGGGATCGCGAAATGCGCGAGCGCCGCATCGGGGGCATCGCCGATCTGCACGGGGGTGCCGTTCAGGCTGATCACATCGATGCCCGACGTCGCGGCGCACAGCAGCTCGTGCGTCGTGTCGATCGCCGTCGCCGGCCGCCGCGCCCCGGAGTGCGGCGCCGCTGCCTCGTGCTCGGGCGGCGCTGCGGTCATGGCGGCCGCCTGAGTCTTGCCGGCGTCGAGATCCTGCGTCTGGCGCACGATCAGCACGCGTTCGGCGATCCCCTGCGCATCGCGCGCGTCGGTCTCGGGCCCCTCCACGACAATCGCGCCGGAAAGGCCCATCAGCATCTGAGCTTGCACCTCCCCATGCATGTGCGGGTGGTACCAGTAGAGCCCTTCGGGCATGTCGGCGGGAATGCGATAATGATAGGTGAACTGTCGTTGTCCGCACCCGGTGGGCCCGGATGCCGGATCGGTGCACACCGTGAGCACATCGTCCTGGGGCCTCACCGGTGGCACCGCAAAGCCGTGCATATGAAGGTTAGTGGCGCCGGTGGCGGGGTGGTGCATGCCGGGGATCACCGGGTAGTAGCCCGGCATCTGCGGCACCGCCTGATTGGCGCTCGTGAGCTTTGCCGGGCCGCTCACCTCCGCGATCACGGCTGGGTCGGTGATCTCGTTCCTGAGTGTGATTGTCAGCTCGGCGCCCTGGCGCACGCGGATCACGGGTGCATCGGCGCTGCCGTTCGCGACATAGCAGAGCCGATTGCCGTCCTGGCGCACGGTGAGGGTCAGGCCATCGGGGCCGGGGCGGATCTGCGGGCTCGCACTACCCGGCAGCGGCACGCCGACGCCGCAGGGTGAGGCGGCCGTGCTGCGCGGGTCGAACGGGCGCGGTTCGGCCGCAGCCGCGCCGGCGTGCGCCAACAGCAGCAATGTGGCGAGCAAGGAGGGAGGATGACCCTTCCTCCTTGCCCGGGAGGCAGCGCTGCAGCGAATCACTATTCGCGGAACAGATCCGAGATCGTCTGGACCCCCGCGTCGCAGGCGTGATTGAGGCAGCGCAACTCGAAGGCCCCATCGAGCGTCTTGGTGAGGGAATAGTGGTCGTAGAACGTGCCACTGGTCAGCCCATGCGGGCCGTAGTTGGTGTCGACGAGGAACACCACCTGATTGCTGGTGCTCGTGCTGTAGTCGTTCTCGTCCCACACGATGACGATCGCGCTGCGGCTGTCCGACCAGACCGGCGATGCCTTGATCGCCGTCACAATCCGCTGCAGCGCCAGGTCTCCTTGCAGGATCAGCGACGGATTGAGACCCTGTTGCGTGCCGTTGTCATCCGCGTCGAAGTTGCAGAACGCCGTACCATTGCCGCGCCCATGCATGTCGTCACACTGGTTCGGCGCTATGAACGCGAGATCCGGTACCCGACCCGACTTGAGGTCCGCATACAGGCCTTGCTGGCCGTCGAACGATACCACGCGATGCAGGCTCAGATCGCTGTTGGCGCCTTCCTGTACGGAGGCGAAGTAGGCGAAGGGGTTGTGCTTCACCGCGTACAGATAAACCACGTTGGCCGAGCTCACCGGGTTACCGGTGGTCGAGAGCGCCGCGAAGTCCGACGTCACATTGACACCCTCGGCGTTGGGGCCGCCGAGCGTGTAGTAGCCGTCGCTCACGTTGACGCCGTCGGCGCCGATGCTGGGCAGGCCCTCCTGGTAGGACTTCCAGGTCTTGTGCACCTCGACCAACTGGTCCGCGATCGAGATGCCATCAATATTGGTGTCCGCGGGGATCGCGAGCTTGCCGTTGAGGTTGGTCAGCGGCGGGCTCGAGGTTTCGTTCAGGGTCGAGTCGATCACCGGGATGGCCGCGTCAGTGCCGTTCTTGCCGGCGATCGGACAAAGGGTGCCGGAATTCGGCACGTCGGTATTGGTCAGCTGTCCGGGCACGATGCTCGATATGCAGTTCGCATCGTGCCAGTCCGGATACTGGTCGGAGAGCTTGTTGAAGTTCGAGCCCCCGACAACCTCCAGGTAGTTGGTACTGCTGGGGTGGGCGATCGCGAAATAGTTGGTGGCGAGATTGGCCTTAGCCATGAGGGCGTTCGTGAACGGCGCCTGTGGATTGCCCGCGATCTGTCCGTAGGCGTGATTCTCCATCATGATCACGAACACATGGTCGAGCCGGGGAATGCCGGTCGGCACCGGGCCCTGGACGGCACCGGCGCTGCCGGCGGCCATCAACGCCACGACCGATGCTACAGTCATCTTTCTGATCGTGCACTGCATTGCCGATGATGCGAGTGCTGTGAACATCTTTTTCATCGCGGGCTGCCTTTTTTTGCTGAGTAAAGAACGGAGTGCTATTGCAGCCACGCGAAATGACAGTCACGTGATTCGCGGATGACAGAAATGTGTCAAGGCCGGACGGATTGCTTTACCGTCGCAGCTGATCACGGCCCGAGGCATTGGCCCAGGCAGGGCTGGAATTCAGCGATTTGAGCGGCGCGGGCGTGTAATCAGGTGACCGCGAGCGTCGTGAGGAATTTAGCCTCGAAGATTTGCCGCGGCACTGCCTTGCTGAACAGGAATCCCTGGAATTCCTCGCAGTGGATCGAGCGCAGCAGGCGCGCCTGCTCCGTGGTCTCGACGCCCTCCGCCACGACCTTGAGCTTCATGGCATGCGCCAGATTCACAATCGTAGACACGAGTGAAAAACTCTCCGCGCTATCCGTCATGTCCATGATGAACGAGCGGTCGATCTTCAATGTGTCGACCGGAAGTTTGGCCAGGTGACTAAGTGAGGAGAATCCCGTCCCGAAGTCGTCGATGGCGATGCGCACGCCCAGGGCACGGATCTGCTTCAGCAGTGCGATACCATGCTTGACGTCCTCCATGATCAGGCTTTCGGTAATCTCCAATTCCAATCCCGCGGCGGCGTGCACGTCGATCCCAATGGCCCCCTCGATTTCGGCGATGAAGCCGTGATCGCGCAGTTGCAATGGCGACACGTTGACGGCGATGGGTACGGCAGCCAACCCCGCGGCACGCCAGCGCAGGTAGGTTTCGACAGCGGATCGCAAGGCCCAGCGACCCGTCTCATAGATCAGTCCGGTCTCCTCCAGGATCGGGATAAAGCGGCTCGGCGGGACCAGGCCCGTGCGCGGATCATTCCAGCGCATGAGCGCCTCAGCACCGGTGACCCGCCCGGTCGCGAGGTTGACCTTGGGCTGGTAGTGGAGAGCAAACTCGCCTTTTTCGAGGGCCTCGCGCAGCTGAGTTTCCAGCTTCAGTTTGCCGGCCAGGGCCTCGGTCATCTTCCGCGTATACAGCAGGTAGCGAACGCCCTGTACCTTGGCATTTTCAAGCGCCGCATCGGCATGCCGGACCAGCGTGTCGGCGTCGGCGCCGTCGTCCGGATGAAGCGCCACACCGACCCTCGCGGCGATGCGGAACACCGCCTCGTTGAGACGAAACGGATGCTGTAGAAAGGAGTCCATCAACTTACCGACCCGCTGCGCGACCTCATCGTCACCCGTCATCGACGACAGGACCAGGGCAAACTGATTGGGCCCCACGCGCGCCACCAGGCTTTCGCTGCCCACGGTGCGCGTCAGCCACTGTGCCACCTGTTTCAGGATCAAATCGCCAGCTTCCCGGCCCATGCTGTCGTTGATGTTCCTGAACCGTTCCAGATCAATGATCAGCGCGCCAAGTCTGGGCCCGCCTTCGACCGCGCCACGCAACTTTGCGGTCACTTGTTCGATAAACCGGGTGCGGTTCGGCAGTTCCGTAAGCTCATCGAAGTACGCCAGGTACTCGAGCCGCTCCTGTTGGCCCAGGTGCACGACGGCAAAGGCGATGTCGCCGGCCAATTCCATCAGCAGCTTCAGCTCCTCGGCGTGGAAAAATTCCACCTCGCTGGCGTACATGGCAATGATGCCGATCGTCCTGCCGGGAACGATCAGTGGCAGTACGGCGATCGAGCGGACACCGCGTTCGGCGTATTGCGTCCCGAGCAGAACCTGGCCGTCGGTCTGCGAATGGTTGGCAACGATGGCCGTGCCGGAGCGGATCGCGCGCGCCATCATGGTGGCGCCCGCAATCCCCGGCGATCCCAAGCTTGCCTTGACGGCGCTGAGCAGTGCCTCATCTTTGCCCGTCGAGGCCACTACCTCGATGTTCTTCGCGCCCTGAGCGAGGGTCCCGATCAGGCACATGCGAAAGCCGCCCATCTTTACGACGATGTCGCACGCCTCGGTGAACAGCTGCCCGAGATTGCCCACTCGCACTATCAGCGAATTGATTCCACTCAATACTGCAAATACGCGATTGAGGTAACTGATCCGCTTCTCGGCAAGCTTGCGCTGGCTGATATCCCAATTGACCCCAATCATTCGTGTCGCCAGACCGTCCGCTGTGCGTTGTACGATGGCGTGCCCCTCGAGATAGCGCGATTCGCCATTGGGCCAGACGACCCGAAATTCGTCGTTGAACTCCTTGCTGCCATCCAAAGCAGCGGCGATGGCCGCGTTGCAGCCGGCAAGGTCATCCGGATGCAGACCCGCCTGCCAGGCGGAATAGGCGCCGCTGAAATCTCCGGCGCGCAAACCGTAAAGTTCGTGCATGCGCGCATCCCAAACCATACGGTTCGTCAGGAGGTCCCAGTCCCAAATGCCGATGCTTGCGGATTTCGTGGCCAGAAGCAGCCGCTCGCGGCTTTCCTGCAATGCCACAGCGCTGCGCTCGCGCTCAGTGATGTCCCGGACAATGGCCGTGTAGAGCGGCCGGCCGGTCGAGTGGTCGACTGATATGGCTACTTCAATCGGGAATTCCTCGCCATTGCTGCGCCTTCCCCAAACAGGCCTTGCCACACCCACATCGCCACTCGTTACGCCGGACTTGCCAAAGGCTGCCATGTGCCCGGCATGGGCGGCACGCAAGCGCTCCGGCAGCAGAATATCCAGGGGCCGGCGGGACAGCTCTTCTGTCGTATAGCCGAACATCCTTGCGGCGGCGGGGTTGTGCAGGATAATGGTTCCTTCATCATCGGCCGTCAGGATTGCATCCTTGGCCGAAGTCAGCACGCCCTGGAGCCGCTGCTGAATTTCATGCAATTCCTGCGCGCCGTTCTTGCGCTCCGTGATGTCCTGCACAATTCCGGAGATTTCCCGAGGGTTGCCGGCCTCATCGCGTGCATGTTCCGCGACCGTCCGAATCCAGCGCAGCGCGCCGTCGGCGCGGCGGATTCTGCATTCGAAGTCCATGGGACCGCAATTTGCTTCAAATTCGCGAAGATGGCCGTCTACATCGGCTCGATCTTCCGGAATCACATGGCCAAGAAATGTTTCACGAGTCCAATGGGCCAATTGCTTGGGGTAACCGAAAATGCGGTCGTGTTCCAGCGTGCGGCGTGAGGTGTGGCTCTGGAGGTTGGTTCGCCAGCCTCCCGTATGACTCATGCTCTCCGCGTATTTCAACTGCGCCTCGCTTTCGATGACGGCCGCTTCTGCCTGCCGGCGATGCACCTCCCGATCGAACCCGACGAGGGCGAAGCTGATATCGGCAGCTATCTCAATGAGCAGGTCGCGCGTGAATTCATTAAATACGAGGGCGCTCCCCGAGTAGACGGTCAATGCACCGATGACGGCGCCGCCCTTATGCAGCGGCATGGATCCGGAGGCAAGGAAACCGAAGCGCGCGCGGCGCTCGCGCCAGGACACACCCGCAGGATCAGTCGCGAACTCCTCGCTCCAGGCGGGCCGGTTGGCACGGATGGCAGTGCCCGTGGGACCGCGCCCCGAAGGGTTGGCTTCATTCACGGAAACGTCGATGTCCTGCAGAAACCCGGCGTCATCACCGAAACTGGCCACCGCGCGTACCGCCGCGGACTGCATGTCGACCATCCCTATCCACGCCATCCGCATGCCGCCGCGTTCAACGGCGATCCGGCATACTCGCTCGAACAGCTGTTCTGCGCTGACGCAGTGCACAATCGCCTTGTTGCATTCGCTCAAGGCGGCGTAGAGTCGCGTGTGCAAACGGGCGTCCGTTTCGGCGGCAACCCGATCTGAGATATTGCGAATATTGCACTGGATGACTTTGATATTGTCGCAGTCGTAAGTGTTGCTGACGAACTCAACTTCGATGGATGATCCCGCCTTGGTCTTCAGCGGTAGACTGTCGTACCGGACGAAGCCCGCGGTCTGCAACTCGGAAAACAGTTCCTTGCTGCGCTCGATGTCGGCAAATGCCCCGACTTCCCACAGTTTCTTGCCGAGAAACTCCGTGTGCGAATAACCGAGCATCTCGATGAGGTATGGGTTGACGTCCTCGATCTGTGCACTGCCGGCATTGAGGAGCAGAATTCCGTCCTGAGCAGTCTCGAATAGCCGCCTATATCGACTTTCGCTTACCTTAAGAGCGCTTTGCTTGAGGTCGCTCGCTGTTTCGGCGGCCGTTGTCATTGTCAAAAGCGAACTGTCAGTAGCGTGGGCGCGACGCTGCCGTCTGCCCCACATCGGTGTACGATGCGCATGTATCCCATCATGAGAGAGAATTGTTCACCTGTGGTGATGCCTCCTCTGTACGGTGCCCAACATATGGGGGCCAATTGAATGGCTCCCGCGGTGGCTGCCAGCGCCTGCTGACGCAAATTTTTAACGCCGTTCAGCCATCCCCGGCATATTCAGCGAGCGCGCCCCGGCCCTAGCCGGATCTGGCGATGGCGACTAGACCACGGTGATCATGTGCTTTTTCGCGATCGTTTCCGCCTGCGCTTCAGTCAGGGAGGAAAGATCGGCAGTCTCGGTCGCCTTCACCAGTCGCGAGAGCTGCGGATGGTGCTTTTCCAGGTAATCCGCGAGCACCTCGGCGGCGTTGCTTTTGCCGGTGCCGTGCCCGATCAACACAATCTCGTTTGCGCCCACGAGCTCCTTTGCCACGTCCTCATAGAAGGAGGGTTCCTCGGGAACCCGATCTCCCCGGTAGTGCGCTTCCTTGCGATGAACCAGATGCCGATGGAAGTGGTGCGGATCGTAAGGCGTGATGTCGACGCTATCTTGCAGCCGAGTGCTGCCGGTATCGTGAAATATATGCGCCACGTGGTGATCAATCACTACCACCCTGCGGGCAGGCTGCACAGCATTGATCGGGGGAGGCTGCGCGCCGGCCCTCTTGAGAAACTTCCGCAGTCGCGAGACCTCTTCAGTGCCGAATTCAGGGGTACGCGGCTTCTTGAAGAATTCCCGCTGCGTCCCGACGACGAAGGCGAATTCATCTCCTCCCCGAGTTTCCACGTGACCCAGCTCCCCTATGAGCTCCAGCGCGTCGCTCCAATGCAAGGTTCTGGGCAGCTTTCCATCAAGCAGGCTCTGGTGCAGCGTCGCAAGCTTGTGGTGAAGATGCTCCATCAGCGCTCGATCCTGTCGATCTTCGACCCTTCGAACGACAGGTCTCCGATCAGACCTTTCTCAGCAAATGCGAAACCCATGACGGGCTTCTTGAGGGTCTCGGTATCATAGTTGCCACCGCCGCCTTTGGAGATCATCGCCACTCCGGTGTCGGCACCAATGGACCATCCCTTGCTTGCAGTGAAATTAGTGAGCGCTTCCGGCGTGGTGAACACAATGAGCTCGCTGCGCTTGGCCGCCCCCAGTGTCAATCCGATGGAGGCGGAAGCAATGCTGTAGTAGCCGACCGTCTTGCCGTCCACGCGAAGCGCTCCCTCGCCATACTCCCCGGCAACCCCGACACCACCCTTGGTAACGCGCGGGAATACCAGAGTACCCGCCGCATGCTTCAGCAAGTGGTGATTGTGGGGATTCAAGGCGTCGAAGGCCTTCAACGTCTCATGAACACTCACATCGAGCTCAGGTTTCGTGTCCGCCAAGGCAATACCGGTCGCCATGGCGGATACGAGGATGCCTGCCAGGGCCATGGATACTTTCCGGCTCTTCATAGTTGCGACCTCTGTTCGTTATGTTGAAAATTCCGCGCCGTGGGGTCACGCCGAGCGGTGCGCGGTGGCATGCCCGGCTTCGCGCGGCCAATAGCCTTCGCGGCCGTAGTGTTTGCAGGTTCCGGTTTCTAGTTCGCGGGTCACCGGCATCGCGGCATCAAACGCCGGGGCGTCCTTGATGGCCTGACGATCCAGATTGACGACCAGTTTCGACTCGAACCAGTTGATGTCATCGATCCATTCCGGTGCGATCAACACGTCGTGGCCACCCCACCATTTGCTGGTACTCACAATCAAATAGCGGATCGCCCAGGTGAGGTCATCGACGAGGAGACTGTGCACGCGACCGATTTCACCATCCGTGGCGTGCATGTGGTAGTGCGAGACGGTGTTGCCACTGCGAAGATGCGGATCGCCGTGGCGATGCGCTTGCGCATTTGCCGCCGCCGCGCGCCGCGCCGCCAACGCGTGCGCATCGTAGGCGGCCGAACCGTATCGGGGGCTGTCGAAGGCCATTGCCCCGGCATAGAGACTGTCGCCCCACAGACTCGCGCCGCCCCAGTAGTACGGATAGTCGTAGTAACGAAGGAAGCCCTCCTCGTGTTGTCGCGAGATGGGTTTGTCCGTGTCGATGGAAGGGCTCGCCTTCACCTGTGACTGAGTAATCGAGGCCGGAAATGTCCTCTCGGCCCAGTTGGGCTCGCCAATCGAGATCGGGGAGAGCAGCACCTTTCGGTGCACCAGCCAATCTCCCGTTTCCACGACCAGGTACCGCACGACCCACGCCGCGTCGTCGAAGTAGAAGTCCTTGAGATGGCCAATGACGCCATCTGTGGCCCGAATGGTGAAGTCTTCCATCGACTGCATACTTCTCAGCATTGCGGTACCTTCCATCTTGTCAATCATAAAGATTGCATCGTCGGCAGCACCGCGTATGGTGTCTGTCTGTTACCGCACTAATGGGTCGCAATGGCTACGGGTGCGCCACGGCGGAAGCCAGTTGCACGTTCAGATCCGGCACGCCGATCACGATACCCGACCTTTGGCAGGCATCCGCCACGCGCACTATTAGATCTGACTGAACCGCTGCCTTCTGAGTGAAGTCATCAATCGCGTAGTGCAGTTCGTAATCGATGGCGGCCTGACTGAATCCGCAGGCATACGCCTTGGGCTTGGTCCCAACCGACAATCCCGGGCTGCCGAGTGCGGCCCCTTCCAGTGTGGCCAGCACCCGGGCGGGTGAAATAAGGCTGCTGACGGTCAGTGCAATCGGGTAGTCATAGGGTTCGTTAAGCGATCGATGGTTGGCGATGATGGCTTTGGCGAACACGCTGTTTGGCACCACGATCAGCTCGTTCGAATCGGTCTTGATCCGGGCGGCCCGCCAATTGATCTCCATGATCTGCCCCGCGATGCTCTCGGGTAAGGTTATCCAATCCCCGGCGCGGAACGAGCGCTCGATGTTCAGTGCCAGTCCCGCGAACATATCCGCCAGCGTATTCTGCAAGGCCAGACCGAGGATGACGGCCACGATACCCGAGGTGGTCAGCACCGCCGAAATCGGTTGCTTGAGAACCGTTTCCATGATGCCGACCAGCGCCACGACGTAGATCAGCACGGAAGCCAAATCGGCGAACAGGCGTCGTGCGTGCGGTTCGTTGTCGTTTGGAAACAGGGTCCGCAGGAAGATCACATCAAGGAGGCCGTTGACCAGCCACGCGCCCAGCAGCCACCAGGCAATGCCGAACAATTCAGTCGGCAACCGTGGCGCGCCGGCGGCCATGCCGAACAGATATTGACCGAGCACGTTACCGGGACGCGGAAACAGCGCGGTGATGAAGGCCAGAATGCTGCTACCGAAGAGCAGCGAACGCCACGTCTTCAGTCCTCTTAGCAGGGCGCACCCGGCAAGGAGGATGGCAGCCGTCAGCAGGCTGACTTCAGTCCAGCCGTACATAGTGGTTCCTATGGTCAGCTACTTCGGCACGCTGGCGGTGGTTGTACCAAGTTTGTAGAGCACGGTGAGTGCGACCAGGCTCACGTTGTGATGGTAAGGCTGCAGACCCATTCCCAGCAGGTTCGGCACGGTGGTGGGGGTGACGCCGTCAAGCGCACAGTCATTCATGTCGTACTTTTCGAAACTGTAGCGGATGTTGATCTGCAGTGCCGCGTTGCGGCTGTAGGTCGCCGTGAAGTGCGCCGAGTCGAGCTGGCTCCAGTTCTGCGGAAACGCCTGCGCCAAGCCGCCAATCGCCGAATCGGTGGTCGTGTACGAAGGGGCATGCAGCCCATCGACTGATAAAGTCCAGCGCTCGCTGGCAACCCACTTGGCACCGACACCTGCGTTCCAAAAACGCTCCGTGTCCGCGATCTGCCAAGGGGCCGTCGCGGGTCCCACATAGCCGTACTGCAGGCCATAGAGGGATTCATAGCCGGCGTCGAGGTAAAAACTCAGGCTCTCGCGCGGCGTCCAGGTGAGCGTGGAGGAGATGCGCCGCTCGTGCTCACTGCGCAGTCCGAGGAGCGACAGGGGGTAGTCGTCGTTGGCGAAGTAGCCCTCGGCCGTCCAGGTGAACGTAGCTGAGGGGGACCAGGCGCCGGTGAGCGAGTAGAAGACCTGTTCGCGGGGCGCAAAGTTGGAGTCCCGGATCAGGGGATTCTCCCCGGGCGGTAAGGCCGCCGTGTCGAAGGATGAGGTCTTGCGCAGGCCGTCGCCGCCCTTCAGCGTAAAGGTCAGGCTGTCGAGCGGAACGATCGAAGCGCGGCCCCAGCTGTTGGTATCCTGCAGGAAGGTCAGTACCTGTCCCGGCCCGTAGTGGGTGTTCTGATATTCGCCACCGACGCCGAGCCGCACCCAGGGCAGCAGCGCGTAGTCGGCCCCGCCATCCAGGCGCACGCGATCTTCGCTGTAGCGGGGCGTGACTGCCGTGCCCCCTGCATAGGTGTCCGTCACGATATAGGCGACCGTCAACGGTGTGGTCTCGTCATCGCGCCCGTCATAGGCGGCATTGCCGTGAACGGTGAGCTTTGACAGCGGTCGCGAGGCAAGACCGAGGGCATAGTGCGACAAGTGGACATCGCCGTTGAGCGATCCCGGGGCCAGCACGCCGGAACCGGGTAAGGTGCTGATGGGCAGGAACGCCTGGTTCTGCAGCAGGCGGCCGAGCGAGGCGGTGTAGCTCAGCGTCGTCGCGAACCAGGCCAATTGCAGATTGCCCGCGGCCGCCAGCTGCTGCAGATTGTTGCCCGGCGGCTGGGCAAGTTGTCCCTGGGTCGACCCGGGAACAAGCGGCAGAAAGGGATTCGCAAAGGTCAGTGACGCGCTGTCATCCTCGAACCACGAGCCCGTGTAGGTCAACCGCAGGCTTGCCCGATGGCCCGACCATGCTGCACCGGCGTCAATCGAGTTCGTGATGTAGTCGATCGGCTGCGGCAGCTGCACGGCCTGCGTGAGGAAGCTCGCACTGGTCGAGTCGGTGCCATCCTTTTCCTGGCGCTGGAACTCGCCGAAGAGCGTCCAGCTGGGACTGGCGAACAGCTTGCCGAGCACCGAAACCGTGCTGCGGTCATAACCCAGATCAAGGGGCGAGAGGCTCGACCTGAGCTGCGTCATGCCGGCCGTGCTGCCGGCATTCACCCAGTTTGCTGGCAATCCGAGCACCCCTGCGCCATTGCCCTGGAATGGGGTCACCGCTGTATCGTAGAGGCGGGTGGGTTGCCCGTCGTAGCTGAGGCGCAGGTCGTAGCGTCCTTCCTGCCCGCCATTCACGTAACCTTCGCGCGAGGGCAAGCCCAGACTCGCCAGGTCGTAATTGACATACGTGCCGTCGGAACGGCGAAATTGTCCGCTGCTTCCCGCATCGACATAGGCCCCACTGTGGTCCAGGCCGGTGTAGCGGCCGTAGCTGGCGTTTGCGCCACTGGCGTATTGAGCCCCCGCTTCGACCTGCACCTCCGAGCCTTGCAGGAAGGGGCACTGCGCGCACTTCCAGCCGCTCGTGTCCGGTGGTGCCGGCGTGTCCGCCGACGCCGACCCCGACCCCATCGCGAGCATGGCAAACCCGCCCAAGACGGGCGCCAAGCAAAATCTTCGCCGAAGACGCCGCATTGATATCTTCCTAACGCATCAATGCGCGGCCGGAGGGATGGTTCGAGCCGTGCACCTGGGAGTGACAATTGATGCACCCGCCGCTGAGCAGATAAGCGCTGGGGATGCCGCCGGGCAAACCCTGCGGCGTGTTCGCGATGGAGGGATGTCCGGCGCCCTCATGACAGGTCTGGCACAGGAAGGGCGTGCGGATCGTGAGCAGGGCCGGTTGCGCCGAACCATGTGGCGCGTGGCAATTGTCGCAATTCTCGGCGACGGGTTGATGTTCCCACAGAAACGGGCCGCGCAATTCCGCATGACAGGAGGTGCAGGTCTCGTTGACCGTGCTCTTCACCAGTTGCGCCGGGCCCGTCGAGCCGTGCGGCGAATGGCAGGACGTGCAGGCCATCTTGCCCTCGCGCAGAGGATGATGGTAAGGCTTGAAGAGATCGGTGCGCTGCGCCTGATGACAGCCCGTACAGACCTCGATCTGGGTGGCCGGCGTCAGTACCGGATCTTTGGCCGCGTGCAGCGTGTGGCAGCTTGCGCATGCCACGTTGCTTGCCGCGTGCGCACTGGTCGCCCAATCATGCGCGGCATTTGACTGATGACAGCCCAGGCATTGCGCATTCTGCCGAGGTGCCGGAGTGAGCGCCTTTGGGCCGAAGTCAAGCATGCCAGCGAGCGGTCCACCTTGCGCCCGGACATGGGCTCCTCCTGGCCCGTGGCAGGCCTCGCACTGCAGCCCGCCGTGACCGAAGGGACCGTGGGGATCATCCGGGCGGGCGTGCTTGGTCCGAAAAATTCCCGTGACGGTGGCATCGCCATGGCAGCCAAGACAGGTGTCTGCTCCCTGAGGACTGTACGCAGAATCGGTAGGCGGTGGACCTGCAGTCTTGGCCGCGTCGCTCGCCGCCGCGGGTGTGTCGGCCGAGAATGCGGGCAGGCTACCTCCCAACAGCAATGCGAGTGTGGCGACCACGCCAGCACGCCGTGACCGCGGCACTCAATTCGCCCCGGCGGGAATGTTGTGCACAACCTTGACGTCGGCGACTCCACCCGCACCATGGCACACGGCACAGGTTTCCACGTTCGCCGGGCTTGGACTCGGAATCGTTCGACCTTCGGCATCCTTCATGACGGTGGTCGAGCCGCCGTTTTGCAGCATGTGTGCGGCGGCGGTGCTGTCCACATGGCACGCCGAACACACCGACATATTGGCCGAGATGGAGATCGGATTACCGACGGTGGCGGGATTGGGCGATTGCTTCGACAGACCGGTCAGGAAGCTCGTCGCCTGCACCGCGGTGTCGTCCACCGGGTAGTAGCTGGTGCCGGCGTGGCAGGCGTCGCAGCGGTTGAGCTGGCCCGGATAGACAACGTCAGTGAAGTTGCTCACCGAACCACCGAAGCCGTAGATGGCAAAGGGTGCGCCCGCGGCGCCACGGACGCTGCCGTCGTGGATCGCGTGGATCATATGCTTGAAGTCGATTGTCTCTTCCCACAGGCCATCGATTCCCGGCGTCGTGAGCGTTTGGCGCATGCCCACGTCGGTGGAGGCCGGGTTGTGACAAACGACGCACACTTGCGGGTTGTCATTGCGGTTGTCCCCGTGCAGCGCCAGCTTGCTGTGGCACACATCGCACTTGGCAATGTCTACGACCGCCCGCCGTGCCACCGGCGTCGCGCCGGCCACATTCGCGTAGCTGACCGCGCTCGTTACCGCAATGGCCGTCGCGCCGGGACCGGTGGTGACGACGCCGGGATGGCCTTCGATCACCACGGCGATGTTCCTGACAGCCGGACAGGCCGTGGCACCGGCGGGTGGGCAATTGGCGACTGGCGCAACCGGCAGGGGGGTCGGTGATGTCAACGTAAATGCGCCGTTTGCGTCCGGGCCCGTGATCGCCGATGCCGGCACCGCCGCCGCGCACCCGGGGACTGCCAGCGGGTTCAGTGATACTGGCTGACCCCAGGCGGCAGCGGTCACACCGCTGCCCCAGTTCGTGTAATCGCTGGTTTCCCAGGCGATGTCGATGGCCAGGCGCGCGGTGCCGCCATTGGCACAGACGGGCAGGCCCGTGCCGGGGTCGGTGCCGGCGAATGCCGCGGCACTTAGGATGTTGTACGGTGCGTTGCCGTTGGTCGGATCGACGACCGAGAACTTCACCACGGGATGGACAGCCTGCGCGCTGTCGGTGGTGAAGGTCACACTGTTGACGATGTACTGGAATTTGGTCGCGGCGACGACCTCGGGAATGACGTGGGCGGCGGCGACCTGCAATGCGCCGTTGTCTATGGTTGAGGTCGTCCCGTGGCAGGTGGCGCACTGGGTATCGTTGGCGATGATGTTCGCCATGCTGTGATTCAAACCCGTGGCGAAGTTCACATTGTCATGGCATGCGCCGCAGGCCTCCAGCGTCGGTACCGTGGCGTAATGGGCCGCCTCGGTGAGACTCGGAATATTTTGCGCGTGACAGGTCGTACAGTTGCGCGTGTCCTGCGGGTACAGCACGGTATTGAAATTCGACAGCGCCGCCCCGTGTCCGACGATCCAATATCCGGAGCCCAACGCCGGGGTCGTGTCCGGACCATTCGGCGTCTGGATACTGGGCAGCGTGTTGCCGGTGTGGATCTTGTGGACCATGACCTTGAAGTCCAGCGTGTTGCCACTGTTCGGGTCGGTCGTTCCCGGGTTGTGGCACATCACGCAGTACTGCACCTCAACGCGGGCCCCACCATGCGCGGTCAATGATGTATGGCAGTTGTCGCAGGTGGCGGTCGCGACGATCTCGCGACTGAACAGACCGCTGGTCGCGCCGGATGAGGGCTGGAAGGTATAAGCGGCATTGTTCGCCTGACCGAGGTTGCGTATTTCGAAGGCCACACGATGGGTCAACGTTGCGTCATAGATGACATTGGGATCTTTCGTGATGTCGTCTTTGAAGGTGTACTGGTAGGTGCCGTCGCCGTTGTCGACGAATGTGCCGGTGGCGGCGGCCTCAACGCTCGCCTGAGTCCTGGGAGTCGTCGCACACGCCGGCACCGCGGCCGGGCAAGTGCTGGGCGCGACGGTTGCGTAAATATAGGAATTCCATTGACTCGCCGAGCCGTTCTGGCCCGGGACAAGCTGCGCGATGGCAAAACCGATGTCAGCCGCCGGCAGACCCGGTAGGAGCACACCGTTCTGGTCGGCGAGTCGAAACTTGACGACCGGCGGGCCGCTGATGGCGACGCTGGTGATGGTGCCGGTAATCGTGGTGGCGGAGCTGATGCTGGGCGCCGACCCTGAGGTCGTGGTCGCTGGCGCAGCAGCCGCGGCCGCCGCACCGGCCGGACCCGACGGACCGATAGTGCCGCTGCAGGCCGCGAGCAGCGCGCTCAGTATCGCTACGCTCAGCGCTCCGGACCGGGCGGCGCGTAGTACGCGAATCGCGTTCGCACGCAACATTTCTGCAGTCTCCCCAAAATCCCCGCGAGTCGCAGCGGCTCAGTGCGGAAGACGCCCGGATCAGCCCCTCTCGGCCAAGCTAACGTGCCGGGTTCGTCGCTTCTGTACGGCACCGCACAGAGTAGCGATCCAACTGGCGGGTATTTTTTGCGCCTGCCCGTGAATCCGAACAGAAATTGCCAACTTGATCTGCCGGTCGAGTTGTAGGATCGCTTATGACGACAATCAGAGAACCGAAGTGAATTCCCCGCAGTCCGGGCACCGGGGCATTGCCGCGTGGCTGTGGCGGCGCCCGCAGCGCTGGTTCCTGCTTGGCATACCCGCAGGTGGCCTGCTCGCATTCCTCCTCGGCATCGGCTTCACCGGCGGCTTCCTGGGTGGCCTCAAATATGCCGAAACCGATCGCTTCTGCACCTCATGTCATGAAATGGGCACGCCGTTTCACGAGTACACGCGCAGCGTGCATTACTCGAACGAGTTCGGCATTCAGGCAAGCTGTGGCAATTGCCACGTGCCGCCGACCTTCCTGCCGGGCCTGTGGCGCCATATTCAGGCGTATGCGGAAGTCTGGGGTCACATGCGGGGGGAGCTCGATACGCCCGCAAAATACGAGGCGCATCGCTTGCAGCTTGCACAGAAGATCTGGACGGAGCTTGAAGCCAATGACTCCGCCGAGTGTCGCAGCTGCCATACCCCCGCGGCCATGGCGTTCGCAAAACAGCCCGCGGCGGCCGCGAGCGCCCACCAATCAATGGCCAAGGACGGCACCACCTGCATCGAGTGCCATCATGGGGTCGCTCATACGCTGCCGGAGGGGGGCTGACTCGACCGCAGCAATCGACCTGATCGGCCCGTGAAATATCGGCCGAGAATGCGCACGATTTCACCGATCCGGAAATTGAACACTCGTCGCGGCCAGAACAACTCGCGCTTGTCGCATACGGTCGAGATGCTGAAGCGCGAGATTTCCCCTTTCAGCGCTTCGGCAGCGGCGCCCGCGTCGCCTTGGGCAATTCCCGCATCCAGGCGTAAGCGCAAGGCACGCGCCGCGGCAATGCCGCGCGCGACGCCGCGGCCGCGGCGCTTTGACAGGCGTCCGTGTGCGACCTTCAGCTCGTTGAGCCGCTCCGCGGCGTCGTAGGTGGCATCGACGAGCTGCCGGCGCGTCATCCACCTGGTCTCGTAATTTAGGATGTACTCCCAGGTCGGCTGTATCAGCAGCTGCCGGTGTTCCTCGAGCGTGCGGGCAAACAGCCGGTACCCGAAGCGCTCAGGCTCCTCGAAGCCGCGGCTGCCCGGATCGATGAACGGACCCATCGGGGAGATAAAGCAGGACAGACGCTTATCGCCGAGCTCGAACAGGTGTCCGCAATACTCGACCGTGTCCCTGACGGAAGCGATCGTCTGCGCCGGCAGGCCAATCATGAAGAAAATGTCGATTCGGGTGCAGCGCAGCGCCACCGCCTGCCTGATAATTGATTCCATGTCCTCGGTGGTATAGCCGGACTCCCCGTCCTGCGCGTCACGGACGGCCTGCTCGTGGCTCTCGGGGCTGAACTCCATACTCCAGTTGCGGACAGATCGGTCGATGTCCTGCAGAAACGAGGCCGGCGGCAAGGCGAAGAATTCAAAGACAATATTGTTCGGCAGGTCGGCCTTGCGCAGTCGGCTCAGCACCTCAGCCGCGTGTTCCGGGCCGGCCATGAGCAGATCGCCAACCAGCACAATGGGCCCGTGCGCCAGGCGGCAGATGGCCTGCATATTGGCGACTAGGCTCGCGGGACTGCGATACACCGGCTTGTGTCGTTTTGTCAGATGCGTGCAGCTGGTGTGCGAGCTGCCGCAGGTGACACATTCGAAGGCGCAACCCTTGACCGTGAACACGGTCGTGATCGGGTTGTTCCACCAGCCGTTGAAGGGCAGGGTGCTCTCCAGATCGCGGTAGCGCATGACCATCTCGACCATCAGGTCCGGCCGCAGGTCGACGTAGTCGAGGGTTGTCGGCACAAAGGTGAGAGGATTGACATGGATTCCCTGGGCGTCCTTCCATGTGAGGTTCGGGATCTTATCGACCGGCGCGCCAGCGCGCAGCGCGAGAAGCAGCTGATGCAGCGGCGGCTCGGTGCTATCGCCGCGCAGGACGAAGTCCACCTGCGGATAGGTAATCAACTCCCGGTGAAAGTATGTCGATGACAACCCGCCCATGATGACCGGTACGTCGGGGTGGATCATCTTGACGATACGGGCGATCTCCAGCGCACCGTGGGCATGGGGCAGCCAATGCAGGTCTATACCAACGGCTTTGGGCCTCTGCCGTGCAAGGAACCGGGGGACATCAAAGCACCAACTGTTCATCATGCGCAGGGCCAGATTGACGATCCGTACCTTCAGGGCGCGATCGTGCAGATAGCTGGCGATGGTCAGGAACCCGAGCGGGTACATCTCGAACACGGTCGAGGAGGGCACCATGTCGCTTACCGGCCCGTACAGGATGGCACGCTTTCTGAAATCGTAGACGCTCGGCGGATGCAGCAGCAGCAGATCCATCTCGTTGCGCGAAGTTCTCACGTTGTTTTTTTGTATCCGTCCGGGCAGGCGTGGAGAGCCCCGGGTGTAATCGAGCCAGGGGTGCCCAAAAGTGGCGGGGCAGGCTCCGTGCGGTCTGTGCGCTACCGCACAGAGGGAATCCCGGCAAAAAGACTAAAAAGTGCACACGGGTGCCCTCAATCCCGCCCCCCAAATCCGAGACCAGCCAAACCATCATGAAGCTCGCAAAATACGCGAAATTTCGGCAGGAGAAATTCGGCGGCGTATTGTTCGAAACACGCTCCGAGAAGGTCTACGCACTGAATCCCACCGCCGCGGCGATCGTCCGGGAGATTGGCGCGGGGTGCGACGAGCCCGGCCTCGTCATGCGGATGAATGACCGGTTCAGCGATGCCGGCGGATCCATGGAACGTGAAGTCCGTACGTTTGCAGCGAGTCTGCGCGACCACGGCCTGCTCGAGGAATGAGCCGATGAGCGCTGCGGCCACCGGCTCGGGCGACCTCGGGGCCCCGCTGTATATCGCCTGGCAGGTCACGAATGAGTGCAACCTTGCCTGTCTGCACTGCATCGAGGAGAGCGGGCCGGGCAAGGCATTCCGCGACGAGCTGGACGAGACGCAGGTCTTCAGCTTTCTCGGGCAGGTGCTGGATCAGCAGGTCCCGTACCTTTCATTCTCCGGCGGTGAGCCGACGCTTCATCCGCGGTTCTTCGAGATGGTCGAATACGTCTGCGGACGCAATGCGCAGTTGAAGATCGAGACCAATGGGCACGGTCTGAGCCTTGAAAAGGCGCAGCGCCTGAAGCGCCTCGGCGTAAAGGCCGTGCAGGTGAGCCTCGATGGCGCGACCCGCGCGACGTTCAACCGGATGCGGGTGCGCGGGGATTTCGATCTTGCCATCGAGGGCATACGAAATCTTCACGCCGCCGGCGTGCCGGTCGAAATCAACTATTCCCCGACGCTGTTCAACATCCACGAAATCGGACTCGCCGTGGACTTGGCCTACGAGCTGGGTGCCTACAGCTTCTATACGGGGCGCACGATGTATACCGGCAACGCCGTGAAGACCTGGCACCGGCTGGCGCCCGCCGAAGAGCAATACGCAGCGTTCTTCGCGGTCCTGCACGCCAAAGCCGACGAGTATCGCGGTCGCATGCGGGTGTATTTTCACGAAATGGGACTTCTGGAGGAGCTTCGCTACCGCCTGCAGCATCCGGCCGCGTTGCTGATCGTGCTGCCGAACGGGCTCGTCAAGCTCATCAACGCGCTGCCGTTCGTGTGTGGGGATCTGCGCCGTCAGCCTCTGCAGGAGATCTGGGCCAACTTCCAGCGCGCGTGGCAGGACCCTCGAGTGGCCGAATTCGTCGAGGATCTGGCCGGCGACTCCCGGAAAACCTCAGCGTTGCACCAATGGATCTATCTTTAGCCCCGTCGGCCCGGTCGGTACCCGATCCGCGGGCGGGGAATCGGGGCCGGCTGCTGCGGATCCTCAGCCTGGTGCGCTATCGGTTCTTTCTATATGCCGGGCTTCTGCCATATCTGCTTGGCGCAGCGTGGGCGTACGGCATGGTCGGTGTATTCAATGCCGCGTCTTTCTGGAGCGGGCTTGCCGGCATCGTGCTCGCCGTCATCGGCGTGGAGGCATTCAACGAATACTTCGACGCGCGCATGGGTACTGACCGCGTATTCAATCCGATCGATGCGCCCCCGATGTCGAATTGGGTCTTATGGCTGGGCGTGGCGGCTTTCGCGGGCGCGCTGGCCATTGGCGTTTATCTGGCGGTCCGTGACGGCTGGCCAGTGCTGGGATTCGCCGTTCTGGGCGGCGCCGCGGCGATTTTCTACGAGGCGCCGCCGATACGCTGGGCCTACCGGGGCCTCGGCGAAACGGTGATTGCGCTGTCGTATGGGCCGTGGATGGTGCTCGGAAGCCTCTACCTGAATGCCCGCAGCGTGTCCTGGGGCGCGCTTTGGGCATCGCTGGTTCCGGGTCTGCTGATCATGGCGCTGGCCGTCGTCAATGCGATTCCCGACTTCCACCAGGACCGCCTGGTCGGCAAGCGCAACCTGGTGGTGCGCCTGGGCCGGCGCCGCGCCATGTGGCTGTATCTGGCGCTGGCCTCCGGTGCACTGGTGGTGGTGGTCACTGGCGTCATCGCGGGCACGTTCCCGGAAGCCTCTTTGGCCGCGCTGCTGGCGCTGCCACTGCTCTCAATCAGCGCACGCCGGGCGATGCATACATTCGAGTTTCCGCGCAAGTTCGTGCCGGCCGTTCGCAGCATCGTCGGTTGTTACGCCGTGGCGGTCGCGTTCTTCACGGCAGGCATCTTTCTGCATGCCTGGCGCTGATTCACCAGCGCCGTACCGGATTGACTCCCTCAAGGCGCCGTTGTTCGTCTCGTGGCAGATCACGCGCGACTGTGATCTGAGCTGCCTGCACTGCTGCACCGGCTCGGCTCCGGGGAAGCGTTTGGCCGATGAACTGAGCGCCGAGGAGGCGCTGTGCGTGGCGGAGGAACTGATCCGCAACGAGGTTCCCTACGTCATGCTGTGCGGAGGCGAGCCGCTGGTGGTCCCGCACTTCCAGGCGCTTGCCGATAGGCTCGGGAACGCCGGTATCCAGCTGAAAATCGAAACCAACGGACAATTGCTCGATGCAGGTCGCGCAGCACGCCTCACGCGCCTGCCCGTGCGCTCGGTCCAGATCAGCCTCGATGGTGACACCCAGGCGGTGTACGCAAGACAACGGCCGGGCGCAGCGCTGCACAAGGCGCACGCGGCCTGCCGCACCGTTTGCGCGGCCGACCTGCCACTCGAAATTACATTTGCGCCCAGCCGCTTCAATATCCACGAGGTGCGGGCTGTCATCGAACGCGCCGTGAGTTTCGGCGCTTTTCGCTTCAATACCGGCCAACTCATGCGCATCGGCACGGCGGCGCGCCATTGGGGCAAGCTCGAGCCCCGAGCGGATGAGTACCAGAGGTTTCGCGATACGCTGCGGGACTTGAGCGGCTCGCTCGGCAGCAGCGGCATCGAACTTTGCTACAGCCCATTCTCCATCTCGGATGCCCTGCGCGGCAGCCTTGACGAACCCCCCGCGACACTGCTCGTGCTGCCCAATGGCTGGGTCAAGGTGGCGGCGGCACTGCCGCATATCTGCGCGGACCTGCGCCGCCACACGCTGGCGGAGTCCTGGGCGCGCTATCGGGCCGCCTGGCGCGATCGTGCCGTCCGCGCTGCGGTTCATCGCGCGATCGACGACGCTTCGTGTCATGCTGAAGGCAACACCTGGCGGATGACCCCCCCCCACAACTGAGCTCACGGAGACCTCTATGAACACCTCGATCCTGAAGACAGAGAAGCACGACAGCTCCCCGTCTGAATCAACCGAAGCCGCCGCGCCGGATGGCAAGCCAAGTTGGGAAACCCCGAAAATGGAGGACGTTTCCGAGCAGGTGATGGCTCAGCCGTACATTCGCTTTACCTGAGCACTGCGCCGGGCCATGAACGGCCGTTCGGTCGAGGAGTACTCGGCGCCGCTTTTCGTTGCGTGGCAACTGACGAATCGGTGCGCGGCGCGCTGCCTTGCCTGCTGTGAGGAATCCGGCCCGGATAAGGGCTGGAGTGATGAGTTGTCGCGCGCGGAGGCGCTGTCTCTTGCGCAACGCATTGCGGAATCGGGTGTGTCGTACGTGGCATTCGGCGGGGGCGAGCCGCTCGGCGTAGCGCATTGCTGGGAGCTCTTCGAGCAGCTCACCGCTGGCGGGGTTGCGCTGAAGCTCGAAACCGATGGCCGCTACCTCGATGATGCCGGCGCCGATCGCCTGGTGGCGCTCTCGCCCCAATGTGTGCAGATCTCGGTCGACGGCGCAACGGCTCACACGCATGAGCGCGTGCGGCCCGGTTCCAGCTTCGCCGCCACCATTGCCAGCATCCAGCGATTGACGGCGCGCGGGTGCGCACCGCAGCTGGTATTTGTCCCCAACCGCCTGAACGTGCACGAGGCGCTCGACACTTACGACCTGGCGGCCGCGCTTGGCTGTCAGGCCTTCATCACCGGCCCGATGATGCGCATCGGCCGCGCCGCGGCGGCCTGGGACCGCATTGCATGTAGTGAGGCACAGTGGCGGCAGACCGAGGAGCAGCTGCGGGAGCACGCTCGGGCTGTGGGCGCCTCGATAACCTTGTCGATCTATCCGTGGGACATCCTCACGGAAATGCAGCGGCGACTGGACAGTCCGCAGGCCATGTTGTTGATCGTTCCGAACGGCAAAGTCAAACTCCTGAATGCGCTGCCATTCGCCCCCGCGGATTTGCGCCGCGACACCCTTGCCCAGGCGTGGCAGGCCTATCGGGACGCCTGGCGCCTGCCAGAAGTCGGCGAATTCATCAGCGCCTGTCGAGGTGATCCGGCGTTACTGCGACACGCGAATGCGACATGGCCGATGGGAGCCTACTGCACACGAACCTGAATCAACTCCTCGCCGTCCGGGTCGACCACATGGACCGCGCAGGCAAGACAGGGATCGAAGCTGTGGATCGTGCGCAGAATCTCCAGGGGCTGCTTGGGATCGAGCAGGGTATGCCCCTTGAGCGCCGCCTCATACGGGCCGTCAGTGCCGGAGGCATCGCGCGGGCCGGCGTTCCAGGTGGTAGGTACCACCGCCTGGTAGTTGGAGATCTTGCCATCATCGATGACGATCCAGTGGGCCAGGGCACCTCTTGGTGCCTCGACGAATCCCACCCCCTGCGCGTGCCGGGGCCAGCTCGAAGGCTCCCAGAGTGTCTGATTGAATGTGCGGACGTCACCGGCCTTGATATTCGCCATCAGGCTGTCGTACCAAAGTGGCAGGGAATCGGCCAGGATCTTGCACTCGAGTGCGCGCGCGGCGGTGCGGCCCATCGTCGAGAACATCGCCTCCAGCGGCAGGTCAAGTTGTGCCAGTGTCTTGTCGGCGAGGTCCTTGGTGGGCTCGTGCCCGTTGGCGTACATCATCAGCACGCGCGCCAGGGGGCCTGTTTCCATGGCGTGACCCTTCCAGCGCGGGGACTTAAGCCACGAGTAGCTGGCCGAAGTGTCCAGATGCGCGAATGGCGGCGGCGGACCTGAATAATTCAACTTGGTTTCGCCGCGATACGGATGCAAGCCGACATTCTTGCCGCCGCCGTAGTCGTACCATGAATGCGAGACGAATTCCTGGATGTCCTGTTCCGCTTCGAGGTCGACTTCGTGGATGTGGGAAAGATCCCGATTGAGAATCGCACCGCGCGGCACCAGGAAGCTCTTCGGATCCTGACTGCCCGCCGCCGGAAAGTCCCCGTAGGTCAGGAAGTTTCCCGTGCCCTCCCCATAACCGGTTTTGAACCAGTCCTTGTAGAACGAGGCGATCGCCACAATGTCCGGCAAATAGACCTGGTCAACGAATTGCCGCATTTGCTCGATGATCTCGGCCACTTTCTGCAGACCCACTTCATTCACGGCGGTCGAGCCGGTGCCGGCCCCAGCATGCACGCTGATGGCGGACGGGGTGCCCCCCACCAGGACATTCGGGTGCGGATTCTTGCCGCCAAAGATCGTCTGCAGCTGAACCACCTGGCGCTGCCAGGCCAGCGCATCCAGATAGTGCGCCACGGCCATCAGGTTGGCTTCCGGGGGCAGCTTATAGCCCGGGTTGCCCCAGTACGCGTTGGCAAAAATGCCGAGCTGACCGGATTCCACCAGTTTCTTGACGCGTCCCTGTACTTCGGCGAAATAGCCCGGCGAGGAGCGCGCGTAGCTGGAGATCGACTGCGCGAGGGTCGAGGTCGCTTTGGGATCGGCCTTCAATGCGGATACGACATCCACCCAGTCAAGCGCATGCAAGTGATAGAAATGCATCACGTGGTCATGAACGAACTGCGTAACCAGCATCAGATTGCGTATGAGCTGCGCATTGGCTGGAATCGGATATTTCAATGCATCTTCGACCGACCGCACTGAGGCGAGGCCGTGGACGAGGGTGCACACACCGCAGATGCGCTGCGCAAAAGCCCAGGCGTCGCGTGGGTCACGGCCCTGCAGGATGATCTCAATGCCGCGCACCATGGTGCCGGAACTTGACGCCCGCGTGATGACAGAACCGTCGAATTCCGCCTCGATCCGCAGATGCCCCTCGATCCGCGTGACCGGATCAACAACAATCGTCCGGGCGCTCATGTCGGGTTTACAGCTCCTGCGAGGTTAGCGGCCACGAGCTCCAACAGGCTCTGCGGGGTCTTGTTCCAGCTGAAGTGGGCCTGCGCATCATCAAAGGTGCGACGGCAGTCCGAGCAGCTGGTCAGGAAGGTGTTCGCGCCGGTATCGTCGACTTCGCGAAGCTTGTTCTCCATCGTCCGGTAGCGCAGGGGCGCCGCCCGGTCGATATCGATGACCCCACCCCCACCGCCGCAGCAGAAGCTGAACCCGCCGTGATTCTTCAGTTCATGCAGGTCGATCGCCATGGCCTTCATCAGTGCCCGCGGCGCATCGTTGACGCCCCCCTTGCGCACGAGCTGGCACGGGTCGTGGAAGGTGGTCGCACCGGCGCCAGCCGTGCCGAGCTTCAACCGCCCTGCCTGCAGTTCCTCCGCCAGGAACTCGGTAACATGACGAACCTTGAAGGGCAGTGGCTTGCCATACAGGTCTGCCGCTTCCCAGCGCAGTGCGGTGTAGGCGTGACCGCATTCAGGAACCACCAGGGTTTTTGCCTTGCAGGCGATGGCCTGCTCGATCAAGCGCAGGCTGATGTCCCGCTGCCAGCTCTTGCCGCCGGCAAAGTAGCCATAGTTCTCCGCCACCAGGGCGTCGCTGCGGAATGTGCACGACAGACCCAGATGGTGCATCACGCGTGCCAACGCGGCGACCGCACTGGGATAGTGTTCGATATCAGTGCGCGGCACGCACAGCATCACCGCCACGTCGGGCTCATCCAGAGGCATCGGCACCCCGAACCGTGCGCCGATCGCCAGCAGCTGGTCGCGGTAAGGCTCCGCGCTTGCTTCCGGCTGGCCTGTGGCCTGCTGGTGCGCGGCCTTCTCATACAGTTCCTTCGGCGCCAGTCCGGCCTCGAACATTGCATGGCGTGCCTGTTCGATGAGGGCGGCCACGTCGATACCCATTGGGCAGATCAGACTGCAGCGCCCGCACATATTGCAGCTGTCGAACAGCAGGTGCTGCCACTGCTCCAGCTGATCAGCGGTGACCTCACGCTTCAGACCGAGCAGTCGGAACAAGGGTGCGAACGGGCTGGCTTCACGCTTATAGGCCTGTTTGAACGGCTCCACCTTCCAGATTGGCGTGTATTGCGGGTCTTCAGTCGCAATGTAGTAATGGCAGGCATCCGCACAGATACCGCAGTGGATGCAGGACTCCAGTCGGAAGGCGCTGATGGCACCGATTTCCTGAGCATAGCCGCGCATTGCGCCGGCAACCCGCTCCTGCGGTGATCTGGCCTCGGCCGGTGCCAGATTGGCGCCCAGGGTGGCAGTGCTGCTACTCATGAAACCGCACCTTTGCGCGCCAGCAAGGATCCGTTGATGGCGCGCGATGGGAAAATGTAGAAGGCGTGCATCAGCTTGCCGAACGGAAACCACAGCAGCAGCACATCGAAGCTCAGAATGTGCACTCCCAGCAGCGTCTCGTACCGGGCGCCGACATGCGCCGTTGCTGCCAGACCCGTGACCATGACCAGCATGGTGATGAACCAGCTGAAGTAATCGTCGAAATTGGACAGCAGGCGCATCACCGGATTCGTCACGCGGCGAAACAGCACCGCGAGAAACAGCGTCAGCGTCAGTACCGAGATCACGGTGATGACACCGCTCGGCAATCCGGGCCAGCTGAGGCCGAACAGGCTGTGCAGAAACAGGATATGTGGAGTGAACAACAGCACCAGCGCAAACAAGCCGAGGTGATAGCTATAGCCGAGTGCCTCGCCTGCGCCGGTGCGGCCGATGAATTCGGGGTGGGGCCAGGACCGGGTACCCACCGCCAAGAGACCATCACCGACGGATTTCACCAGGGAAGCGCGTGGCTCGCTGTGATTGCGGCCGATTCGCAGGAGTGCGAAGCCGACAATGCGCCACACCACGCCCACGCAGAACACTACCACCGCCACTTTCAGCAATGGCCCTCGCGCCAAACTCAAAAGATCCATGACTTTCATCCTCCCTTTGGTTCGCCGCTGCCGTCCTGATGCTCCTGCCGGTTCTGACGCGAGCGGGCCACCCCTGCGGACACTGCGCCGAGTGCGGCGCCCACCACCACGGTGCCGCCCGCCACTTCCAGCACAGTCGTTGGCGATGTCTCGCCGGCTTTGCCCCATGCGGCCGTAGAGAGCGCGGAATAGAAGCTGCCCTTGTCCCAGAAGCCCGGTTCGGAGCAGCCCAGGCATCCGTGTCCGGACTCGATGGGGAAGCTCGTGCCTCCGTTCCACTTGAGGGTCGCGCAGGCGTTGTAGGTCGTCGGCCCCTTGCAGCCAAGCTCATACAGACACCATCCGTTGCGCGCGCCCTCATCGTCGAAGGATTTGGCAAATTTCCCCTCATCGTAGAAGGGTCGCCGATAGCAGCGATCGTGAATGGTGTTGCCGAAGAAGACCTTGGGACGCAGATGTTCATCCAGATCCGGAACCTTTCCGGTCGTGACGAATTGCAGCAGCGTTCCGGTGATCACCTCGGGGATAGGGGGGCAGCCTGAAATATTGATGATCGGCTTGTCCCCCACGATCCCGGCCACCGGCCAGGCATCGGTGGGATTCGGATCGGCGAAGGGAATGCCGCCGAACGCCGCACAGGTTCCGACGCACACGATTGCCGCCGCTCCTTTGGCCGCCTCGCGCAAGGTGTCCACGGCGCTCCTGCCACCCGAAGTGCAGTAGCCACCGCCGGCACCCGTGGGTACCGATCCGTCCACAATGAGCACGTATTTGCCGAAGTTGGCCTGCATCGCCTGATTCCGGGCCGCCTCGGCGGCTTCACCGGCCGCGGCCATGAGCGTGTCGTCGTAATCCAGGGAAATGATGTTGAAGATGAGGTTTTCGATGGTCGGCGCGAAGGATCGCGTCAATGACTCGAGGCATCCCGTGCATTCCTGGAACGACAGGTACACGACTGAGGGTCGCGGCGCGTCGTGCAACTGTGCGGCCATCGCCGCCCCGATTGCGGGCGGCAGCGCCATTGCCGATGCTGCGGCCGTGCAGAACTTGATGAAACCGCGGCGACTGATGCCGTGTCGCCGCAGCATTTCACCGACCGTCAGGTCCTCATTGCCGTCCAGCACCATTGCCCCCCTGGCCTGCCGCGCGGGCCGTAGTCGTTGCCATCTGTTCGCGCAGCGCTCGCGCGCCCGCGGCGATCTCATCACGCACCCTGGCGAGAATCTGCGGCACGTAAGTGATATCAATCAGCTCGGCAATCAGTTGGTGCTGCGGATCGCGATGCTCGATCCACCATACCCCTGGAATGCGCGTCTCCTGAATGACTGAGATTCCTTCCGCGTTCAGCGTGGCCTGCACTTCACCTTCCCCGAGGGCGCGCTTAAGCTCGATGCGATCCACGGGACTCATGGGCAGGCTTCTCAGGTCAATCGCCGATGGCGCATCGGTGGTCGCGAGCCGGTCCAGCAGCGTCACGATCTCGTGAAGAATGGCCGTGACGCCACCCCCCAACCCATCGACGCGTGCCGGCGGCTCGATCCGGATCGGGATTCCCGCCAGGCGACTCATCCGATCCGCCAGCGCTCGAGCAAGGCGCGGGCCTGCTCTATCGCTCCGCAAAACGCGGCCTCTACCGGCTCGGAGAGCGCCTCACTCCAGTCGATGCGGGCCGGCTGGATGCATAGCAGTGCGCGTCGGAACGGCAAGCAGCCCTGCAGCCGCGCCATATCCAGTAGATCGATCAATCCCACCTCGTGCACGGTACGTCGACGCGCGCTCGCCAGGAAGCGATCCATCGCCACCCCTTCGAACAGGGCAATGGTTCCCGGTGCGCTGTCGAGGTCGGCGGCATCGACCACCAGCATCGAGTCCGCAGCTTCGACGTAGGAGAGCAGGGTGAAGCCTAGCGTGCCGCCGTCGATGAAGGTGGCCTGCTGCGCACCAAGTTGCGCGCGCAATTGCGCGACGAGCTTGACTCCAGCGCCATCATCACTGAGTAAAATGTTACCTATCCCAAGCACCAAGGCGCCACCGGAGGGGTCTTCCCCGGGCACACCGGCAGCGACGGCATTGCCGCTCCGGCTGGCTTCGCACTGGCTCTCGCCTACACTGAGCGTCACAATTCACCCACGTCATTCCGCAAAAAAGGGGACCACGTTTGCTGACATGCGCTCGGTGCGCTAGCGCACATAGAGGCCCGGCGAAAACAAATATAGTCCCGTCGTGCGCAGGTCCGCAGAGCAGGGGTAGGATGCCCAACAATCCCGATGTGGAAAGCAACAGTGCACGAGTTGTCCGTCTGCCAAGCGCTGCTCGCACAGGTCGCCGAAATCGCCGCCGCTCACGGTGCCAGCGCCGTGGGGCGCGTTACAGTCGAGGTGGGCCCGCTCTCCGGGATCGAACCATTCCTCCTCGCCGATGCGTTTGAAGCCGTGAGCAGTGGCAGCTGTGCGGCCGGCGCTGCGCTCTTCATTGAAACATCGGCGGTCGTGATCAGCTGCCTGACCTGCGGCGCCGAGTCACAGGTGCGGCCGAACCGGCTGCTGTGTGCCGCATGCGGCGGATACCGGACGCGAGTCATCCGGGGCGATGAGCTGCGCTTGTGCCGAGTCGAGCTGCAGGCGCAAACATTGCCGCTGTCGCAGACCGGATGAATGAATCGATGATCAATTGAGCCGAGTAACCCCTATGTGTCAAACCTGCGGTTGTGCCATTTCCCCCGACAATGCTCATTTGACGGTCGCCGTGGAGGGCGGCACCGGACCGGTCATCGAGGTGCTTCAGAACCTGCTCGCGGCGAACGACCGGGTAGCGATGCACAATCGCGAACACTTCGACCAGTATGGCGTGCTTGCCATCAATCTCATGTCCTCACCCGGGGCCGGCAAGACCGCGTTGCTGGAGGCCACGATCGTGGCGCTGCGCGGCCGCTATCGGATCGCCGTCATCGAGGGCGATCTGGAAACCGACAATGATGCGGCCCGTATCCGCGCACACGGGGTGGCAGCCGTGCAGATCACGACCGGGACGGCCTGCCACCTTGATGCGCATCTGGTTCATCGGGCCCTGCATGAATTGCCGCTCGAGGGGCTCGATCTGCTGTTCATCGAAAATGTCGGCAATCTGGTCTGTCCGGCGAGCTTCGATCTCGGGCAGCACCGGAATGTCGTCCTGCTGTGCGTCACAGAGGGCGACGACAAACCGGCCAAGTACCCGGTCATGTTCCGCGCCGCCGATCTCGTGGTGCTGAGCAAGTCCGATCTGCTCGGCGTACTGGATGATTTCGACCCCGAACGGGCCGCCGATGCATTGCGTGCGCTCGGCCGGGAGACGCCGCTGCTGCGAACCGCCGCGCGTCGTGCTCCTGAGCTCGGGTCCTGGCTGGCCTGGTTGGAACACGAGCTTGCCGGGCGCCGCATCCCCGGGCAGGCTGCGCGCCAGGCAGGCGCCGCAACGGTCGCAGCCTGACCCATGTGCCTGGCAGTTCCAGTGCGAGTCGTGGCGTTGCTCGATGATCAATGGGCCCAGATCGAGATCGGCGGCATATGTGGCCGGATATCGATCGCCATGATCGACGCCGTCGCCCCCGGCGACTACCTCATTGTCCATGCAGGTTTTGCCATCGCGCGTCTTGACGTCGAGGAGGCGGAGAAGACTCTGGCGTTGTTCGATGAGATTGCCGCGCGTCTCGCGGAGCCCGTCCATGCGCTACATCCGCGGCTTTCGTGACGGTTCCACCGCGGCCGCCATGGCCGCGTTGCTGGCTGCGGAGGTAGATCCCGGGCGCGAATACCATTTGATGGAATTTTGCGGCGGTCATACACACGCCATTTTCCGCTACGGTGTCGAGGACCTTCTGCCGCGCAATATCCGCCTCGTGCACGGCCCCGGCTGTCCGGTGTGCGTGCTGGCCGTTCCGAGGCTCGATGCGGCGATTGAGCTGGCTTACCGGCCCGACGTGACGCTGGTGAGTTACGGCGACATGCTGCGGGTGCCCGGATCGCGGCGGCGCAACTTGCTCAAGGCACGCGCCCAGGGCTGCGATGTGCGGATGGCCTATTCGGCGCTCGAAGCGTTGGACATTGCCGAAGCCCATCCTGAGCGGCAGGTCGTATTTTTTGCCATTGGCTTCGAGACCACCACGCCTGCGACCGCGCATCTCATTCTCGAAGCGCACCGCCGCGGGGTGTCCAACCTGACCGTCTACTGCAACCACGTTCTCACGCCAGCGGCCATCCAAAGCATTCTTGACTCGCCCGAGGTCCGGGAGTGGGGGCAGGTGCGCGTGGATGGGTTCATCGGACCCTCGCACGTCAGTGCCGTGATCGGCAGCCGGCCGTACGAATACTTCGCGGCGGAATACCAGCGGCCGGTGGTCATCGCCGGCTTTGAGCCGCTCGATGTGCTGCTGGCGGTTTGCATGCTGGTGCAGCAGCTCAACTCCGGGCGCGCCTGTGTCGAGAATGAATTCACTCGCGGGGTCTCGCGCGAGGGCAATCGCAAGGCGCAACAGCTAGTTGCGGAGGTTTTCGAACTGCGGCCGAGCTTCGAATGGCGCGGCCTGGGCGAGCTTCCGTATAGCGGTCTGCGCCTAAAGGCCGCGTACGCAAATTTCGATGCCGAGAGCCGCTTCGCCATTGAGGTGCACCCGGTACCCGAAAACGCGGCATGTCAGTGTCCGGCAATCATCCGCGGCGTCAAGAAGCCGACTGACTGCGCGATCTTCGGCACCGTGTGCACGCCGCGTAATCCGATCGGTTCGTGCATGGTGTCCGCGGAAGGGGCTTGCGCAGCCTATTACAAGTACCGTCGCGGTGCCGTGCAGGCTACCGGCTGATGCGCATCCTGCTGCTGGTGCACAGTTTCAACAGTCTGGCGCAACGGCTGTATGTCGAACTCGCCGGCGACGGCCACGAATTGTCGGTCGAGCTTGATATCCACGAACGGGTCACCTGCGAGGCCGTCGAGCTGTTCCGGCCGGAGCTGATTCTGGCCCCGTTTCTGAAGCGTGCGATTCCGGCATCTGTCTGGCGGCGACTTCGCTGTCTGATCGTGCATCCTGGTCCCCCCGGCGACCGTGGTCCCTGTGCACTGGACTGGGCCATCCTGCGTGCGGTGCCCACTTGGGGCGTCACCGTGCTCGAGGCCGAGGAGGAACTCGACGCCGGGCCGGTGTGGGCCAGTGCTTCGTTTCCGATGCGCGCGGCGCGCAAGAGCAGCCTGTACCGCCACGAAGTCACCGAGGCTGCCGTGGTCGCCGTACGCGCGGCGCTTGCGCGGATTGACGCGGGCGCTGGCCCGCTGGTCCGTGTCGATTCCGCAGGGCAGTACGGATGGCAGCCGCCGTTGCGGCAGCGCGAGCGCGCGATCGACTGGAACGCGGATGACACTGCGACCGTGCTGCGCAAGATCGACTCCGCGGATGGCTTTCCCGGAGTGGAAGATCGCCTGCTGGAGCGGCGTTTCCGGCTGTTTGACGCGCACCCGGAAGGTCGGCTGAGCGGGCCGCCCGGCGCACTGATCGCACGCCGCCACGATGCCGTGTGTCGCGCGACCGTGGATGGCGCCGTGTGGATCGGGGAGTTGCAGCCGACCGATGCAGCGCAGCCTGGCTTCAAGTGTTCTGCGGTTCTGGCGCTTGGCGCGGGCGCAGAGGGCTTGCCGCAATTCGAGGAGCAACCTGCGGGGGGCGGGGCTGCCGAGGGTGATCCGGAAATCCGCTACGAGGAGCACGGCCCGGTCGGCTACCTGCATTTCGACTTCTACAACGGCGCGCTGAGCGTTTCACGGTGCGAGCGGTTGCGCGCCGCCTATGCGCACGCGCGCCGGCGGCCCACCCGGGTCATCGTTCTGATGGGCGGATCGGACTTCTGGTGCAACGGCATGCATTTGCATCTTATCGAGGCCGCGGACAGTCCTGCCGATGCCTCGTGGAGCAACATCAACGCTATCGATGACCTGGCCGGCGATATCCTGACAACCCAAACACATCTCACCATCGCCGCTTTGCAGGGCAATGCCGCAGCCGGTGGGGTATTCCTGGCGCTCGCGGCCGACCGTGTACTGGCACGCCGCGGTGTGGTGCTTAATCCGCACTATCGCAGCATGGGTAATCTCTACGGGTCCGAATACTGGACCTATCTGCTGCCGCGACGCATCGGCGCGGAGCGCGCGAGCGCAATCATGGCAGGACGATTGCCACTCGGCGCTCCGGAAGCGCGCTCGCTGGGCTTGATTGATGACGAGGCCGGCCCGGACGCGCGGACCTTCCGTGTGCTCGTCGATACCCAGGCCGCGCGCCTTGCCGAAAGGACTGCCTTTGGCCACACCCTGGCCGAGAAGTGCACGCGACGCGCCTTGGATGAGCGCGCCCGCACGCTCGCGGACTACCGCGCCGAGGAGCTCGAGCGGATGCGAATGAACTTCTATGGCTTCGATCCCAGTTACCACATCGCGCGCCACCGGTTCGTGCACCGCACCCCGCATTCCTGGACACCGCTGCATCTGGCGCAGCACCGGCGCCTGGGTTTTGTCGCTCGACGCCAAGCGAGCCGCGGATGAGCCCGGGTGCCCTGCGCTATGCCGAGTCCGCACCGGCAACGCAGGCGGCGCAGCGTTGGCGCATCGCCGGCCGCGTGCAGGGGGTCGGCTTCCGGCCATTCGTCTACCGACTGGCCTGTCAATTCGCGCTCACGGGCTGGGTGCGAAACACCGGCGGTGAGGTCGAAATCCATGTGCAGGGGCCGGTGGCGCAGCTTCGGGAGTTCGGGGAGGCATTACTGACGCAAGCGCCGCCCGCTGCGGCCGCACAACTGCGGGATGTGTGCCTGGCGCGCACCGAGGCGACTGCGGCCTTCCGGATCCTACCGAGCGCAGCCGGCGAGCAACCGCGCAACCATTTGCCGCCGGATTTGTTCACCTGCGATGACTGTCTGGCGGAGCTGCGCGACCCGACTGCACGCCGCTATCGATATCCGTTCATCAACTGCACCCAGTGTGGACCGCGCTATACGCTGATCCGCGCGCTGCCCTACGACCGCCCCAATACCACGCTCGATCGCTTCGCACTGTGCTGCGACTGCGCCGCGGAATACGCCGCCCCACTTGATCGCCGTTTTCATGCCCAGCCACTCGCCTGTGCGCTTTGCGGGCCGAGTCTGCAATGGTGGGAAGTCGGACAGCCGCTGATCGGCAATGCGCCGTCACTGGCCGCGGCCATTAGGACACTGCGCGAAGGGCGAATCGTCGCCGTGCGCGGCATCGGCGGGTATCACCTGCTATGCGATGCGGCCGATGAAGGGGCGGTCGCCCGATTGCGGTTACGCAAGGGGCGGCCGGCGAAGCCGCTGGCGGTCATGGTACCGTGGCGCGGTCACGACGGCCTCGACTACGCACGCAGACTGGCCTACCTGTCGGCGCTGCAGGCCGCTACGCTGCACGATTCGGCGCGCCCGATCGTGCTGGTGCGGCGACACGCGAACGTGATGCTCGCCGCGGGCATTGCCCCCGGCCTTCGCGAGCTCGCCCTGATGCTCCCCTACAGTCCGCTGCACCATCTGTTGCTTCAGGACTTCGGCGCCGCGCTCGTGGTCACTTCCGGCAATGTGAGCGGCGAGCCGGTGCTCACCGAGCCCGAAGAGGCGCAGGCCCGGCTCATCCAGGTGGCTGACGGCTTCCTGCACCACGATCGGCCGATCGCCCGACCGGCGGACGACCCGGTCGTCAGCGTCATTGCGGGTGCGGTACGGCCGATACGTCTCGGCCGAGGCACCGCACCCCTGGAACTTAGCCTGGCCGTGCCGCTGCGGGAACCGACGCTCGCGGTTGGCGCGTACACAAAAACCACGGTCTCGCTGGCCTGGGGCGATCGTGCGGTCGTCTCCCCGCACATCGGCGATCTGGCAAGTCCACGCGGGCGTGCCGTATTGGCCCAGATTGCGCGCGATCTGCAGCGGCTTTACGGTGTGCAGGCCGAGCGCATCGTGCACGACGCGCACGCGGATTTTCCCAACGCACGTTGGGCGCGCGAATCCGGGCTGCCCACCCAATCGGTGTGGCATCACCATGCCCACGCAGCCGCCGTCGCCGGCGAGTACCCCAGCGCGATGCCACTGCTGTGCTTCACCTGGGACGGGGTCGGCCTTGGCCCGGACGGTTCGCTCTGGGGCGGCGAAGCGCTGCTCGGTCGACCCGGCGCATGGACGCGAGAGGCCAGCTTCCGTCCGTTCCGGCTGCCCGGTGGGGAGCGCTGCGCCCGCGAGCCGTGGCGCACGGCCCTGGCATTGTGCTGGGAATCCGGTAAAGCCTGGCCGGAGGGCGCCCACTACGGCGCTCCGCTGCTTCACAAAGCCTTCGACGCTGGGTTGAATGCTCCGTCGACGACGGCGGTCGGCCGCCTGTTTGATGCCGCCTCAGCTTTGCTTGGATTGTGCCCGCGGGCAAGCTACGAGGGCGAAGCCCCGATGCGCCTGGAGGCGCTGTGCGAGGAAGGTGCCGCGGCGATTGAGCTACCGCTGGCGCGCGACGCGATGGGGATCTGGCGCAGCGACTGGGCGCCGCTCGTTCCGCTCATGCTTGACTCACGGCGCACTGCGGCCGATCGCGCGGCCACGTTTCACGCCAGTCTCGCGCAGGCTTTGTGCGACCAGGCGCTCGCCGTGCGCGAGCAGACCAGAGTGGCGCGCGTCGGACTCAGTGGCGGCGTGTTCCAGAACCGCTTTCTGACTGAACAGGTGCAGGCGCGGCTGGCCGCGGCAGGTTTCGAAGTCCTGCTACCCCGGCTTCTGCCGGTCAATGATGCGGCAATCAGTTTTGGTCAGCTCATCGAGGCGAGCGCCAGCCAGGCGACTCGCTGAACCAGTTGCGGACAGTCATGGCGCGCAGAAGCGAGTTTCGGGATACGCACATCAGCCTCGCGCACGGCAATGGGGGCCGGCTGATGCGTGAACTGATCGAGCAGGTATTTGTCGCCGCGCTTGCGAATCCCTTGCTGGACAGCAACGCGGACGCTGTCGCACTGCCCACGCCGGCCGGTCAGGAAATGATGGTGACCACCGATGGCTTCACCGTCCAGCCACTGGAGTTCCCCGGAGGGAATATCGGCTCGCTGGCCGTGCACGGTACCGTCAACGATCTGGCGGTCAGCGGCGCCGTGCCGCGGTTCATCACGCTAAATGCCTTCCTCGAGGAGGGCCTGGAGATCGCGATCCTACGACGCGTGATCGACGCGCTCGCTCGGGCGGCGCGCGACTGTGGCGTCGCCGTGGTGGCCGGCGACACGAAAGTCGTAGGCCGCGGTGATTGCGATGGGATCTATCTGGCCACGACCGGGCTGGGATTCCGGCCGCATGCGACATGCCTGGGCATCGATCGAGTTCGCGCGGGCGACCGGTTATTGGTGAGTGGCCCCATCGGCGACCATGGCGCGGCGGTCATGCTTGCGCGCCAGGAATTCGGTCTGTACGGTGAGCTGAAGTCGGACGCGGCCAGCGTCCTGCCACAGGCGCAAGCGCTGATGACCGTCGCAGGGTTGCGTTTCATGCGCGACCCGACCCGCGGCGGCCTTGCTACCGTGGCCCACGAACTCGCACGCGCAACCGGACTGGGCGTGCGCCTGTCGGAGGCGAGCATTCCGGTCAGCGACTCCGTGCAGTCGATCTGCGAGCTGCTGGGCTTCGATCCCCTGTTCCTCGCCTGCGAGGGCCGCATCGTCGCCGTGGTCGCTCCGGAGTCGGCTGATGAAGCCCTCACCGCGCTTCGTACGGTCGCGCCCAGGGCGGCGTTGATCGGCGAGCTCGGTGCGGGTGACCCGCAGGTCATGCTCGACACCGCGTTCGGCGGCCAGCGCACGCTCGATGAACTCGAGGACGATCCCCTGCCGAGAATCTGCTGAATAAAGGGCGCCGGGCGCTGGCGATGTGAGCTTACTTTGGCGGCGTGGAGCCCGGTGCGGCGGGTTGGGCCGGCGCCTTATTGCCGTTTGCCTTGAAGGCCTGTCCTGCGGGTGTCAGGGGACCGGCACCCTTCGGGTTCACATGGCATTGGCCGCAGGCCTCTCCCGTCTGTGTGGCAAACTGTTGCGTCGCTATGGCCGGCTGAGCCGCGGCCAGCCAGATCGCACCTACCGTGTGGCAAACGATAATGGTGGCCTTCTTTGCAGACACCGTCATGGTCGGATTCTCCCTCGCAAATAGTTCAGTGCAGTGTGGTCTGATGCTCCACGATAGGCGCATGAGCAGATTCGGTCCGTTCGGTACCGTACACGGCACGAGGCCAGTCCGATGACGATGCAAAAAATCCTGGTTCCAATTGCTTTTCCGATGACGGCGCACGGCGTCGCCAACGAAGCGGCGACGCTTGCGCGACGTTTCAAGTCGGAAATTATTCTGCTGCACGTCGTTACGCCGCCGGGTCACGTGCCCGGCATGCCCATGCACGGGCCTGCCCTCACCGAGCAGGACAGGCATGTGGATGCCATCAAACGGGCGCAGGAATCCCTGGACGAGGCACTGCTGCCGCAGTTCAACGGGCTGACTGTCAGAAGGTTATTGCTCAAAGGCGATCCAGCAAGCGAGATTGTGCGCACCGCTCGCGAGGAAAAAGTGGATCTAATCGCGATGTCCACCCACAGCCACGGGGTGCTTTATCGTCTGTTGCTGGGCTCGACGGCCGCGAAAGTGCTTCACCATGCTCAGTGCCCGGTGTGGACGGACACGCGCGGGAATGCACCGGAGGGCGAATTCGCAATCCGTGGCGTGCTTTGCGCTGTGGATTTGGGTCCGCACAGCCGTAATACCGTATCGCATGCCGCACAGCTGGCCGCGGATTTCGGTGCGCGGCTGACGCTCGTTCATGTGACACCCGCGGCCGAAGCATACGGTCCGGGAGGCTATCACGTGGTTGCCGAATGGCAGGAAGCGCTCGTCGGCTATGCAAGCGAGGGGATGACCAGACTACAGCAGGAATTGCACACCTCCGCGGAGGTGATCATTGAAAACGGCAAGGTGTCTGAGCGGCTGAATTTTGCCGCCGAACAAACCAAGAGTGATTTACTGGTGCTCGGGCGCAAGCCACCGGGAGGTCATCTGGGGGACAATGGCGGTGGCTACGCGATCATCCGCGACGCACGAATTGCGGTGCTGAGTTTTTAGCATTGCCGCATAGCGGCGGTCATGCGGGCGCCTTGCGCGTGTGAACGAACTGCACGCGCCCATCCTTTCGAATCGTATCGATCACGCTGCGACACAGGTAGTCGGGTCCGCTCCCGACCAGCTCCACTTCGATCACGGAACCCGCACGCTTGCGCTGGAGTATCAACCGATAGCCAGGATGATTTCCCAGCAGCGAACTCAGAAAACCGGCATCGCCGGAATCCGGCGCATCCGGGGTCAGTTCTATCGCGAGCTGCAGGTCGCACGGCGCAGGTACCGCCGCCAATGCTCTGCCCGACACAAATGCGGCGCACAGCGCAACTCCAATCATACCCATCCAACGTGTCATGCCGATGCCCTCCGTCCCGGGCGAGACCGCACTCGCGATCGGCCTCCCGTCTGTGCGCCATCGTACCGTCGGGAAACTTCCCTGCGGATGCACGTGCCCGGACTTATGATGCTCGACAGTTCGCTGCCATCGATAGTGACTGAGGGTATGAAATGGAAAGCCGACCGTTCGGTTCTTCATCGCGGCAGGTATCCGAAATAGGTCAAGGTACCTGGAATATCGATCACGTACCGGTGGACACAGCAGTGCAAGCGCTGCGTCGCGGTATCGATCTGGGTATGACCCACATCGATACCGCGGAGATGTATGGGTCAGGCAAGGCGGAGCGCTTTATCGCGAAGGCGATAGCGGGTCGCCGGAATGAGATCTTTCTGGTCTCCAAGGTTCTGCCGTCGAATGCATCGAGGAAGGGGGTCGTCCAGGCTTGCGAAGCCACCCTCGCGCGGCTGAACACCGATCGGCTGGATTGTTATCTGCTGCATTGGCGCGGCATCCATGCGCTCCGGGACACCGTAGCGGCTTTCGATCAGTTGACGCGTGATGGCAAGATTCTGTCATGGGGCGTGAGTAATTTCGATGTGAATGATCTTGAAGAGGTGTACGGCCTGTCTGGCATGTCCCCACCCGCGTGCAACCAGGTGCTCTACCATCTGGAGAAGAGAGCAATTGAACATGCCGTGATTCCCTGGTGTTTGACTCATGGAATCGCGGTGGTCGCCTACAGCCCATTCGGAAGTCATTCCGGGTTCCCGGCGCCGCGATCGGCGGGCGGCCGTGTACTGCAACAGATAGCAGATCGGCATGGGGCCACGTCGCGTCAGGTGGCACTGCGGTTTCTGCTGCGGAATTCTTCGGTGTTCGTAATTCCCAAGGCATCGACACTTGAACATGTTGTCGACAACGCGAAGGCCGGCGGGTTTGAACTCAGCAGCGCCGAAGTGGCACGCATCGAAGCGGCGTTTCCACGCGGTCCCCGTCCTCGATTCCTGCCGATGATCTAGCCTATTGCCCTGGCAGCAGCGCGGCCACAATGGCGCGCCGGATCATCCATATCATTTGCAGCTTGACCTGCGCCTGCGGAGCGCAGGAGGGCCGCCAATTGCCTTACTGATTCCGTAGCCTCGCGCCGACAGGACTGTGCCAGTCGAGGCGTCAAAATGCGCTGCTGGTGAGGCCGTCGGTCCAACATTTGGAACGATGGCGCCCATTCGCAACACCACAGAGGATTCAGACATGACGAGATCCGCAGGCCACAGCACGGCCATTCGAGCCAAGAAAGTCCTCGGTACCAGCGTGAAGAACCGAAGAGGAAAGAAAATCGGTGAAATCGAAGATATTGTCTTGGACAAGCAGTCCAACAACATCATGTTCGCGATCGTAAGCTTCGGCGGCTTTCTGGGGCTGGGCGAGAAGTATCATCCGCTGCCGTGGGCAGCGCTCGACTACGATGAACAAAGCGACGGCTACATCGTGGATGTGAGCGAAGAGACGCTGCGCTGCGCGCCCGCCGGATCCATCGAGGAATTAACCCGTGTCGATGCAAACGCCCTGCGCGACCAGACCTATTCGTACTACAGAGTGAACCCCTATTGGCACTAGATCGCCCCGAGCAGCCCAGCCGGCCTAGGGACAAGGTCTGGCTACCGCTTAGCTGTCGCGCTTTGACCGGAATGCGCCGCAGCTGGCCGGGATAAATCCTGTTGGGCTACAGTGGTTGCATCCAACGGAGTGCTCCACGATGCCCTGGTCCGAAGAAGCCGTACGATTGTTGCCCGAACTGGTGAGACTACGGCGCGCCATCCACAGCGAGCCTGAGCTTGGGTTGCGGACGCCGAAGACCGCCAGCAAAATCATGTTCGCGCTGAGCGGACTTCCGCTCGAATATCGTCGTGGCCCGTCCACGGACGGCATCGTTGCGGTCCTGCGCGGCGAGCGCGCGGGGGGTACGGTCCTGCTGCGTGGCGACATGGATGCGTTGCCGATGCACGAGGACACCGGGCTTGCGTTCGCCTCGCAGGATGCCGGAGCGATGCATGCCTGTGGACATGACAGCCATGTCGCGATGCTGGTCGGCGCCGCCCGGCTGCTGTGCGCGCGGCGCAGTGATCTTGGCGGCACGGTTCTATTCATGTTTCAGCCTGGCGAGGAGGGCTGGCATGGCGCGCGCTTCATGCTCGATGATGGGTTGCTGGACCCGCTGCCGCAGGCCGCCTTCGCATTGCATGTCATGCCGAATGCCCCGCATGGGATATTTACCAGTCGCGAGGGTCCGCTGCTGGCCTCGGCTGACACATTGCGGATCGTGGTCGTAGGTCGGGGCGGTCACGCCTCCATGCCGCACGATGCACTGGATCCCATTCCAATTGCCTGTGAGATTGTGCTGGCAATTCAGTCGTACGTGACCCGTCGCATGCCGGCATTTGATCCGGTCGTGGTCACGATTGCGCGCATCGAGGCCGGAACCACCGACAACGTCATTCCCGAAAGAGCTTCACTGCTGGGCACCGTGCGCACCCTGTCGCCGGAGAACCGTTCCGCGGTGCACGTCGGGCTGCGAAAGCTCGCAGAGGGCATCGCTGCTGCACACGGTGCGGTGTCGCGGGTCGAAATCGAGCTGGGCTTTCCGGTCACCCGCTGTGACGCACGCGCGGTTGCGCTGGGACGGCACGTGGTCCAGGACCTGTATGGCGAGGCTACCTGGCGTGCCTTGCCCGCTCCGGTCATGGGTGCCGAGGATTTCTCCTATGTCCTGGAGAAGACGCCAGGGGCGATGTTCTTCCTGGGGGCCAGCGCCGAGGGCAGCGACTGGCGCAACTGCTGCGGGCTGCATTCCAATCGGATGGTGATCGACGAAAGCATCATGGCGCGTGGTGCGGCGGTCTTCGCCGGGATTGCCGCACGCTTCCTGGGAGGAAGCGATGAATTTCGCGTCGGCTCCCGGTGACAGGTCAGTCGAGGAAGAAATCCGGGGTCAGATCGCGCGTGCCGGGAACAACCGCATAGACATCCAGATCCGTGACTCCATGTGCTGCCAGCACCTCGTCGTCGATGAAGAAGTTCCCCGAGGTCGTGCTCGCATCACTGGTCAAAATCCACGCCGCCGCATCCGCCAGTATTTCGGGCTTGCGGCATTTCCCCGGATCGGCACCGGGAATCATCTGTAGCGCGGCCGTCGCAATTGCCGTGCGCGGCCACAGACTATTGACGGCAATGCCATACGGGCGGAATTCGCCCGCGTGGCCGAGCGTGCACATGCTCATGCCGTACTTCGCCATCGTGTAGGCCACGTGCGGCGCGAACCAGTGCTCCTTGAGCGACAGCGGCGGCGACAGGTTCAGGACATGAGGGTTGCGGCCCGCCTGCGCACTGCGTATGAGCGCCGGAAGGCATGACTGTGTGCAGGCAAACGTGCCGCGTACATTCACGCCGAACATCAGATCGAAGCGCTTCATCGGTGTGGCAGGAGTCGGTGTCAGGCTGATGGCGCTGGCGTTGTTGACCAGAATGTCGATGCCGCCGAAGTGGGCGGTGGCAGCGCGTACCGCCGCCTCGATGGCCGTTGTATCGCGAATATCCGTCGGGATGGCGAGCGCCTTGCCGCCGGCCGCCTCAACTGCGGCAGCGGCGCTGTAAATGGTGCCAGGGAGCTTGGGATTGGCTGCAATCGTCTTCGCCAGCAGTACAACGTTGGCGCCATCCCGGGCGGCGCGCAGCGCGATCGCGAGCCCGATCCCGCGCGATGCACCCGAGATCAGCAAGGTCCGGTCGCGCAGCGTCGCGCCGTTCATGTCCCCGTACCCATGGTTGGGCGTCGCTTCGCCAGAAATGCCTGCAGCGCCTCGCGCGTCTCCGCACTGGCCAGGCGTTCGATGAACACCGCCATCTCCGCCTTGATCGCGGCATCAATCTGATCGCGCAATCCCGCACGCAACAGGCGCTTGGATGCCAGCACAGCCGCCGCAGGCATGCGCGAGAAGCGTTGCGCCACGCCGCGCGCATGGTCGAGAACCTCGCTGGCTGGCAGCGCCGCATTGGCCAGCCCCAGGCGAACGGCCTCGGTGCCTGAAAACAGGTCACCCAGCAGCAGTTTCTCTGCCGCCTGGACGGTGCCCATCAGGCGTGGCAGCAGCAGACTGCTGCCAAACTCGGGCACCAGCCCGAGGTTCACAAAGGGCGTGCCGAGGCGTGCATCGTCGGCGACATAGACCAGATCGCAATGCAGTAGCATGGTGGTGCCGATTCCGATGGCTGGCCCCGTAACCGCCGCGATGATGGGTTTTTCGCAGGCGAGCATGGCATGCATGAAGTGCAACACCGGGGATGCCTCGCCGACCGGCACGCGCTGCAGGAAGTCCTGCAAGTCATTGCCGGATGTGAACACGCCCGCGTGACCGGCGATCAGCAGTGCGTGCACCGTGGCGTCCGCACGCGCCTGGTGGATCGCATCACTCATTGCCTGGTACATGGCCAGCGTCAGCGCGTTCTTCTTCTCCGGCCGATCGATCGTGACCGTCAGCACGCCGTCGGCAATGTCTGTGTGGATGCTCATGACCTATCCGCCACCATGTCGCGCTACCACCAGCGACCTATGCGCCAGCATAGAATCAGGGCTTGCGATGGACAACTTAGGCATTCTGCACTTTGAAGCCCTCGCGACGGGCAGCGCTTGCCAGTCGTGCATCGAGGCAAACCAGCTCCAGCGTCGTCGCATCATGATTGGCAGCGATAAGGGCTGCGGCAAGCTGCAAGCTATCGGCCGCCCGCAGCGGATGTGCACGCAGTAGGCGCTCCGCGGTGCGTCGCACGGCATCCGAGGGTAGAATTTCGTGCCATCCGTCAGCAAGGTGCCGCATGGCCGACAGTGCAGCTTCAACTTCAGCGGCACTGATTGAATTCTCCCGTTCACGCCGCGCCAGCGCCGATGCGACCTCCACCGAAGTGCCCCACCACGCGATGATCTGCGGATCCTCCTCCAGGAGGGCGAGCAATCCCTCGCGTGTCGGCTCATCGGCAAGCAGCGGAATGATCGCCGAGGTATCCCAAAACTTCATCGTTCCCGCGCCTAGCGATCCTCGGAGCGATCGCGCTCCAAGGCTTCCAGAAGACGCGACGAGCGCGCCAATGGACTGCCTAAAAGTGCCCGCACCGTTTGCGCCGACAAAGTACGCCGCGGCGGTCGGGTCACGCCCGCCGCGCCGAGGAGTTTCAGGCGATCGGCGCCCCGCCCGGTGGATTCGATTCGCTCCAGACGCGCAATGGGTACATCACGGTCATAGATCACGACCGCGCTTCCCGCGCGCACCTTGCGCAAGTACGCGCTGAGGTTATTCTTAAGCTTGGATACTGTGGCCTTTTCCATATAGCTATTATAGCCACATTGGGATGATTCCTCCAAACGTGGACTGGAGTCCCTGCGCTCCTTAGAGCATTTAACTTAAGATGCCATTACTAATGAGCTGATTATCATGGATATTGTGCCAATCAAAGGTGCGGGCTCCTAAGGCTCTTGCGGTGCTTGCCATCGCACTTTGCAAACCGCTGCCGGTAGCGCGTGCCGGGCGAAGAACCTCAACCACCGACGCTGATTATCCTTCAGTCCATCGCCGGGTCCCTTGACCTCAATCAGGCGATAGCGCCGTTGCGCCGGCCAGAATTGGATCAGGTCCGGCATCCCACTCGCGTTCTCTTTCAGGTCATCGAGCAGTCGTTCGAAGCACAACCTCAAATGCGCAGCCGGAACACACTGAAGCGCCAGCCTCAGCAAAGGCGGCCTGAGCCTGCCCCAGCTTACGAAGTTTGCGTGAATTCCCGCTTTCTCCTGATACCGCCGCCAGATCAGCGCCTCATGCTCCCCGGTATCAAGCAATCCCGGCAACCTGTGAAAATGCTGCTCGCGCCGTGCGCGAAACTGTTCGGTGTACAGGTCCGCCGGCGCGGCCTGGAAGGGATGGAAAAAGGCACCTGGCACGGGCGCGAACAGAGCCTCCCAGCACAGCAGCCCGAATAGCGATGTAAATAGCGAGTTCTCGACGTAGAACAACGGTGAGTTAGGCTGACCGAGTCGCTCGATGACGGCAAGCTCGATGCGCTGCCCCCTCCGTAAGCCGCAGCAACTGGACCTCGATGATCGGCGTCACGTCGTGGTGCTTGCGCTTTCCCGGCATGCGTTTTGTGCGCGCCAAGGTGCGCTCAATCGTTTCCTGCTGCGCTTCGCTGGATGCCAGCTCCCGCGCGATAAGGGCTATCCCGTTGCGCCTCTTCATGTAACCCCAGCCGCACCTGCAGTCGCGCCGCCTTCACCAACCCTTCGACCTCGCCGCACTCGCGGTAACAATGCAACGCCAGCGCTGTGTTGCCTTCCTCCTCGAGCTGCTCGCCGATACGTACGTGCAGTTTCCTGAATCCGCAGCGCAGCCAGCTGCTGATTGCTTCGGGCACGAATGCCGACTCCCGTACCACGCTTGCCGGCTCGCCCGCATCAAGCCGCGCCGTGCACTCATTGAGGCGATAGAAGTGATCAATCTCCTCGCGGCTGCGAAACGCCCTCGCTGGCGTCCATGGCGACGCTCTCGTAGCGTGTCAGTCCGAGATCCGCGAGCACGAACTGCGCCCACGACTGATAATGATTACCGAAGAACAGATGTTGCAGACGTTGGGTCAGCGGTTCCGCACACAGGTGAACGACGCTGCCAGCCAAAGAGGCATTCCAATCCCCCAGGGAGCGGCGGATCGTTGGCTGAGCTTCAAGCGGCAATGTCAGCTGCGCTTGCGTATCAGCCCGTCGCCCCACGCAAGCGCGCCGGCGGCGCCGGATCCCAACCGCCGCCCGCAATTCTTCTGAGCTGAGCACGCACAGCAGTTCCTGCGCCGAAAGCCACGGATCCGGATCAAGCCAGCCCAGTGTCGCAAGTTCGCGCAGCGCTTTGTCTGGCTCCGGGACTTCCACGTAGTGCAACGTTGCACGTCGAAACAGCGCTCCTTTGCGCATCGCGAGTCGCGTCAGCAGACACTGAGCCGGCTCAGGCAGGCGGTCGAATTGTTCAATAAAACCGGTCTCACTGGCACTTAGCAAGCCAACATAGCGCTCCCGCAGAGTCGCCAGCGCAAGCCGGAAATTGTGCAGATAGTAAAGAGGTGGCAGCCGCCGAGCTCGGGCGGTCTCCTGGGAATCGGCGCTCATATCCGGTCGACAACTCCGCTCCAACGAGAGCGGAGTTTATCGCCATGGCAGTGCTATACAGCAAACCGGAGCGTCAACTACAGTATATGGTCACCCTGGATACTGATCCTCGCGCACCCACCAGCCATGCACCTGCGGTGAGGCCTGAACCGGCAGGCGGACGGTCGCAATCGGACCTTCCTCGACATGCTCGGCATCGAGAATGACCAAGTCGGAGCGCAGGTTCTCATCCAGGTGGTAGGCCACGCCCAGGAGGTATCCCTCACCTTCGCGCGAATTCACGTTCTTGGGTGCGAACACCGGCTCGGCCAGCGAAATCCGGGTGCCCGCGTTCCAGAGCTGGAAGGTGCGGGTCTGGTTGTCCACCCGCGCGTAGCAGACCCCGGCGGCCGCCACGTTCGCCACCGCCGGATCAGGACAGCCCATGTAGCCGTAGCGATACGGCATGGTGTTGTAGCGGTCATCCTGCTTCGGCAGCGGCGCAATCAGCGGAAAGAGCTTCTCAATTCCATAGCCGTCGTTCTTGCCGCTCAGATTCGCACTCAGTCGATGCAGCATGCTGACGCTGGCCGCGAGATTCGGTGGCGAACCATCCTTGTTCGGCATGAACGGGAAAGGGTTGCCCGAGGTTATTTCGGTATCGATGTAGATCTTATTGCCATCCTCGAAGGCACCCATGGTATGCGTGCCACTGCGCGCCGGGCCCTCGATCCAGAACAGATCCTTGCCATCGCCGTGGCGGCGCAGGATGCCCAGATAGGTCTTGCGGTCCTTGTCCCAGGACCAATGGATGCCGCCGCGCTTCATCTGCTCGTAGTCGATCGCTAGCGGCACGACGAAGATCGCGATGTGATTCTCGGTGACTGCGAAATCGTGCAACAGCCCGACGTAGGGGACGCGGATCTGCGTTTCCCACACCTTGCGGCCCTGCTTGTCGATCTCGAACAAGGCGACCACATCGGACCCGAATCCCTTCGCCTCGTAGCCGAAGGCGACGATGTTGCCGGTCCTCGAGCACACCTTGGGGTGCGCCGTGAAGGGCTGGTCGCGCGGCAGCTGTCCGTCGAACGTGAACACCGGATCAATGGTCTCCAGGGTGTTCAGATCCACCGCGGTCGGAGGACTGTCCTCCTTCAGCGCCAGGATCAGGCTCTTGTGATGGATGACATGCGTGTTGGCGGTGCTACGGCTCAGTCCCTTGACACTCGGATCGTCCAGCGCCGGATTGCGATACATGGGCATCAGCTGGCGCCGCGCCTTGTCCTGCGCAATGTAACGTTCGGTGCGCGCATAGCGACTGCGGTAGTCGACGCGTCCGTTCCTAATGCGGAACATGCGCACGTGCCCCTCGCCGTCGAAGAGGATGTTTCCGGGGGCCAGCGGGGGATACTGCGAATCGGGCCCCGTGGCGTAGAAGCCGCCGCTAAGATCCGCTGGCAACGTGCCTTCAACCGGGCAATCACGCACGTCGATCTCGGCCCGAAGCGGAGCGTAGCTGGCACTACCAAGGGGTTTGGGCCGCACTGCGATTTCGGAGCTTGCCGGGGCGACAGCGCCCAAGTTTCGGACTGGCTGATTCATGAGTGTTTTCCTTAGGTCGACGCGTATGCAAATAATTCTCTCTCGGGCCAGCAGCCGCCATGAGTATTGACACGTATATCGCCGCTGGTGCCGAGGATCCGGAGGTAGCCAGGCTACGTACGTGGCCGCAGGGAGCCTTAAACTCCGCGTTTTAACATAAGGGGTATTCTAGTCCCCACGCGATCCAGTGCTTGGAGCCTCTGCATCCTCGCCGAGCGCGCAGCACTCCCATGGTGATGCTCGTCGTGGTGCGTCTTCTGGAATTCTCTCGCTCGCGCGGCTCACGAACGGGCGACTTACGACCCGGGGTTTTTGTGATTACAGTCTCACAATGCGGGCGAAGTCTGTCCTTCGGGCCGGATGCGGTGGGCCGATACTGTTAGGGCATGATCCACGGAGCCCTTATGTCGGTCGCTAAGGTGAAGTGCGGAGCCTGCCAATCGGACGTCCCGATACCGCCCTTTACGATGGCCTTCCAACCCATCATTAACATCGATTCCGACGGGGTCTATGCCTATGAGGCACTGGTACGGCGGCCGCCCGGTGGGGGCAGCGCGGCGGATGTCTTGTCGCAGATCAACGAGGAGAATCGTTACAGCTTCGATCAAGCTTGCCGGGTGAAGGCAATAGAGTTGGCATCCCAACTCCAAATGGATGCGCTCTTGAGCATCAATTTTCTGCCCAACGCCGTCTATCAGCCAGCCGCCTGCCTACAAAGGACGTTTGCGGCCGCCGAGCGCGCGCGATTTCCGGTGCATCGCCTGATATTCCAAGTAACCGAGAATGAGCCATCCCGCGATGTGGGCCATCTGCAATCGATATTCAATGAATACAAGCGCCACGGGATGATCACCGCGATCGATGACTTTGGTGCCGGCCATTCGGGCCTGAATATGCTCGCGGATTTCCAGCCTGATATTCTCAAGATCGACATGGCCTTGACTCGCGCCATCCATACCGACGAGGTTCGGACCAAGATCGTCGGCGCCGTAGTGGGCTTGTGCAGAAGTTTGCACATTTCCGTCATCGCGGAAGGCATCGAAACAGTCCAGGAGGCTGCAGCACTGCGTGCCCTGGGTATCAACCTCTTTCAGGGCTATCTGTTCGCGAGGCCGGTCATCGAGCAACTACCGCGGGTCCCTCGGGCTGTCCTGGATGAAGTGCATGCGGCCAGCGAGTCGATGCTGCTTGGTGACTTCGTCGAGCCGCGGGTCCGTCGCTCAAAGTGAACGAGTAACATCGGCAGCTGTGGGCGCCTGCCGCTCTGACCGCGAAGCCCCCCCCTCATTCGCCGCGGCGCAACAATTCAAGGTAGCGGCAAAAGCTAACGATCGGCCCTCTGAGTCCAGCACCTACGGCTGATCCTGGCGCCGTGCGGCAATCACCAAATAGTGGGCGCCGCAGCAGGATAACGCGCGTCTGCGCGTTGGCCGGTCTGTGCGCCGCCTCTCCTTAGTAGTGGTTATCTGGCATACTCCTTTCCGGCCCAACCGCAGATGAGCCCCAATATCGCGGAGGGGCTTAGGGATCGAATGGGTGCCGAGTCTAAGTGCGAAGATTTCGGGCGATTCAGCCTCCTGTAACGCCCCATTTCGGTCACGCCTGAGATAAAGCGCAGATTCGTTGCAGAGAGCATGCTGTGATTGTCGACTAGAACTATGCACCAACCGCATGCAAGTCTAGGTATGACCAGGTCCGTGCGCATCAAGGAGCCGCAGCAAAATCATCTGTTGGCGGCCTTTCCGCTCAGCGAGCGGGAGCGCCTGTATACGCACCTGGAACTTGTACCGCTTTCGCTGGGCGCGGTGTTGTACGAATCCGGGGACGTCCTGCACCACGTTTTTTTCCCCACTAACTCCATTGTGTCGCTGTTATATGTCCTCGCGGACGGTGCCTCCGCGGAGATTTCTGTCGTTGGCAACGAAGGCATGATCGGAATCACCCTGTTCATGGGTGGTGAAACCACGCCGAGCCGCGCAGTCGTGCAGAGCGCGGGATTCGCCTATCGCCTCCCGGGAGACCTGCTCAAGGATGAATTCCATCGTAACGGTGAGGTGCAGCTGCTGCTGCTGCGTTATACGCAGGCTCTGATTACGCAAATGGCTCAAACCGCCGTGTGCAACCGCCACCATTCCGTGGACCAGCAGTTGTGCCGCTGGCTTCTGCTGTCGCTCGATCGTTTGGCAACCAATGAACTGATCATGACCCAGGAACTCATCGCAAACATGCTCGGTGTACGCCGTGAAGGCGTCTCCGAAGCGGCGGCCAAACTCGAGAAGATCGGCGTTATCCGCTACGCCCGTGGACACATCACCATTCTGAACCGCCGCAAGCTCGAACAGCTGTGCTGCGAGTGTTATGCGGTAGTGAAGAAAGAGACCGATCGCCTGCTACCGCGACTTGGATCGCAAGAGTTACCGATCCCCACCAAGTGATCGCCGAATCGGCGCGGCGATTCGCAGATAACTGCCGGCTCAGGGATGCCGAGGCACGACCAGTTCTGGATTCCCTCAAAACCACCGAAGTCGAGTTGCCGGCTCGGTAATCGAACCTCAGCCGATATTGTCTTTCGTGTCGAGTCTCATTGCGACGATCCGGCACCCAGGCGCATCTATAACAATGTAACGAAGTAGATATCCGCCTAGCGATAATGCGCAAGCTCCGCCTCCGGGTGCCGTGTGAAAAGAAGAGAATCGATCCGGTATAGCGCGATCAGGACCCTGGCGTGTGTGCTCGGCTGCTGGGCAGTCGTAGCGGCAGCCATGCCCGTTAACCTTGAGGGAGCGGCCGGGACAGCGTGGTCCGAGGCGCAAACTCGCCAGACCCGCAGCAGCATTGAGCAGAGCCCGGTCTATCCACAGCTGCTCGCCGAGGCTAAGCAGCTCTTCGCTCAACCGAGCTTTGTTTCTCATCGTCTCCCACCGCAATGATCAGCGCGTGAGCGCCATCGGCAGCCGTCGCCTCCAGGATCGGCTGGAAGCTGCGCACATCCACAATCACCTATTCGAGGCTCCCGAAGGTGATCATGGAACCGCCGCTCCGGAGGACACCGCCCTCAAGTATGCTTTTTTCGCCGAAACCTTGAGGCTGCATTAGATCCAGCGCGACCCTTATAATGCTTGGCGCCTGCACGCCACCATTCGGCCCGCTTCCTAAGGTTTAGGCATGTCTGACGAGGTTTCCAAGTACCGGCTGCTCGCGCCGGATGAGCCGCCGGCCTTCAGCCAGTGGCTTGCCGAGGGTCAGTCGAGCTTCGTCATCGTCGTCGATCACGCCAGCAACCGCATTCCGCGGCGACTCGCCGGTCTCGGGCTGTCGGCCGCGGAGCTGCAGCGGCACATTGCGTGGGATATCGGCTGTCTCGGCGTGGCGCGGCAGGTCGCGGCGGCGCTCGATGCGCCGCTGATCGCACAGAACTATTCGCGCCTGGTGATCGATTGCAATCGACCTCCGGGAGTTGAAAGTGCCATCCCGACGGAAAGTGAGTGGACCAGCATCCCTGGCAATCTGGCCTTAACCACCGAGCAGGTTGATGCACGCCGTGCCGAGATCTTCGATCCCTACCACCAACGGGTGCAGGCGTTGCTGGCCGCGCGGCGCGCCGCGGGTCGACCGACCATTCTGGTCGCGCAGCACAGCATGACGGACAGTTTCAAGGGAGTACGGCGCGGCATGCACGCGGCGATACTCTATAACCGCGACCGCCGCTTCGCTGGCTTGATGCTGGACATGCTCCGCCGCGAGCAGCACCTGGTCGTCGGCGACAATGAGCCGTACTTCGTCAGCGACCAGACCGACTATACGGTGCCGCATCATGCCGAGCAGCACGGGCTGCCTTATGTGGAGATCGAGATCCGCCAGGATCTAATCGCGGACGAAGGAGGTCAGTCCGAGTGGGCGCAGCGCATTGCTCGTGCGCTTGAAGAGGCCGAGCATGCCTTTCA
>Ga0182030_10000207_pt1 | contig 102639 bp, 82 predicted proteins | sample 812S3MmetaG_FD_121299 | JGI IMG/M metagenome (GOLD analysis project Ga0182030, IMG submission 121299) | Permafrost microbial communities from Stordalen Mire, Sweden - 812S3M metaG (Illumina Assembly) | ecosystem: Environmental > Terrestrial > Soil > Wetlands > Permafrost | place: Sweden...
CCGCGGCAAGGGGTGACTCCGCGGCAAGGGGTGACTCCGCGGCTATCGTGCCCGTGATGAAGCCGGTGGCCCATTCGGAGGTCGCCCTGCTCGATGGGCCCATGCTGGAACAGTTCCGGGCGCACCATGCAACTCTTCTTGCCATGGACGAAGATGCGATGCTCAAACCGTTTCGCGCGGCTGCCGGTTTGTCCGCGCCCGGGGACGATCTGGGAGGCTGGTACAGCGCCTTTGCGGGCTTCAATCCGCCGGCGGATATGCATGGATTCATTCCCGGCCACAGTTTCGGGCAGTACATTTCAAGCCTCGCGCGCGCCTATGCGGTGACCGGGGATGAGCCCACCCGGCAAAAGATCCGGCGGCTGATCGCGGGCTTCGCACCGACCATTACGCCCCGGTTCTACGACGGCTATCCTCTGCCTGCCTATACCTTCGACAAAATCAATATAGGACTCATCGATGCGCATGCATTCGGCGCCGATTCGCACGCTCTCGCGGTTCTCAATCTCGCCACGGACGCGGCTCTGCCGCACTTGCCCGAAAAGGCGCTGACGCGCCCGGAGATGGCCGCTCGCGCCCATCCCAACGCGGCCTTCACCTGGGACGAATCTTACACCCTGCCGGAGAACCTCTACCTTGCCTGGCGGCGGGGTGCGGGCGAGCGCTACCGCGGTCTTGCGCGGCGCTTTCTGCTCGACCGGGACTACTTCGATCCGCTCGCGCGCGGCGACAATGTGCTGCCCGACAAGCACGCCTACAGCCACATGAATGCGTTGAGCTCCGCCATGCAGGCTTATCTGGTCGACGGGGATGCAAAACATCTGCGTGCGGCGAAAAACGGCTTTGACTTCGTCCTCGCGCAGAGTTTCGCGACGGGCGGCTGGGGACCGAATGAGCGCTTCCTCATTCCCGGCTCCGGCGCGCTCGGCGATTCCCTCGGGACGACGCACGCGAGTTTCGAAACGCCCTGCGGCGCGTACGGCCATTTCAAGGCGGCGCGGTATCTCATGAGCGTCACCGGCGACAGCCGGTATGGCGACAGCATGGAGCGCGTTCTGTACAACACGATACTGGGCGCATTGCCGATGAAGCCGGACGGCACGGCTTTCTATTACGCCGACTACAACGAGGGCGGCTCGAAAACCTATTTCGAACTGAAGTGCCCCTGCTGTTCGGGAACCTACGGTCAGATCGTCGCCGACTATGGCAGAAGTTCGTATTTCACCGCGGAACACGGCGTGTTCGTGAATTTGTACGCGCCGTCGCGCCTGCGCTGGACCCGCAACGGGCGCACCGCGACCCTGCAGCAAAGCACCGCCTATCCGCTCGATTCGCACATCGACATCGTGGTCGGGACGGCCGCCCCCGAAACCTTCCGGATTGCCCTGCGGATTCCGGCATGGGCCGGAAGCAACACCGAAGTGGCCGTGAACGGCAAACGCCAGCCGCAGCCCATCATCGCGGGCCGCTTTCACCCGATCGAGCGGACGTGGCGCGACGGCGACCGGATCTCATTGACGCTGGATCGGACGCTGCGCCTTGAAGCCGTTGACGAAAAGCACCTCGATGCATTGGCCATCATGCAGGGACCTCTGGCCTTGTTCGCGGTCGGCGAGCGCTTTCTGCCGTTCAAGCGCAGCGAATTGATGTCGATTCGCCAGACCGCGGCAGGCTCGGCTGAATGGCGCATAATTACGGGCGACGGCGTGCAGGCATTCAAGCCCTATTTCGCAATCGACTCCGGCACCACGCGCCTCTACCAACCCGTTGCCGCTTGAGGCCTACCGGAACTCGATATGGAACAGCATGACGGCGGCCGGCACGCGACGGGGCGGGGCCTTTCCGGCTCTCCACTGCTTAGGACTGGCTACTTGGACGCGCGGAAAGCCAGAACCGTCTTCTCTGAATAAATCTGCCCGGGATGCAGGATGGTCGGCGGGAAGTAAGGATGATTCGGCGAGTCCGGGAAGTGCTGAGTTTCGAGGCATAAGCCGGTTCGATGCTCGAATACCGTTCCGGAGCCCGAGCCCTTGTCCAGGGGCTGGCCCAGAGGTTTGCCGTTCAGGAAATTCCCGGAATAGAACTGCACCCCTGGTTGGGTGGTGCTGACTTCCAGCGACCGTCCGCTGGCGGGATCGCTGAGAACCGCCGCGAGAACCAGCGATGCCGGATGCGACCTGTTGAGCACCCAATTGTGATCGTAGCCGCCGGCGAGGCGGAGCTGCTCATTCTCCTCGCCAATCCGGCTGCCGATGACGTGCGGCAGGCGGAAGTCGAACGGCGTGTCCGCAACGGCCTCAAGTTCGCCGGTTGGAATGAGTGTCGGATCGATCGGCGTGAACCGATCGGCGTTGATCGTCAGTACGTGGTCCAGAATGGAGCGACGCGGATCGCCCGTGAGATTGAAATAGGCGTGATTGGTGAGATTGACCGGCGTGGCTGCGCTGCTGGTGGCCTCGTACTCGATGGACAGCGAGTCATCGTCGCTCAGCCGGTAAGTAACGTGAGCAGAGAGGCTTCCGGGATACCCTTCCTCGTCCGCGGCGCTGAGATATGACAGGCGCAACGCGGGTTCCGCGGGCGTCTGAAGGGACTCGGCTTTCCAAACGCGCTTGTCGAAACCCCGCTTGCCGCCATGCAGGCTGTTCGGCCCGTCGTTCTGCGGCAACTGGTAAACTTTGCCGTCCAAAGTAAAACGGCCGTGCGCAATGCGGTTGGCGTAGCGGCCGACGGTCGCGCCGAGATACGGCACACCCGCAAGATAAGGAGCCGGATCGTCGAAACCCAATATGATGTTGGCAAGATCTCCGGCGCGGTCGGGCGTTCGCAGCGACACCAGCGTCGCGCCGTAAGTCATAATGCGCGCTTCGATGCCGTGGGTGTTGGTGAGAGTATGGATGTCCACTGATTCAGCTCCCGCGTTGCCAAAGGCGGCGCCACTGTGGCAATTTGTCTGAGTAAATATGGGAGCGCAGCCGCTTCGGTAATCTGAACGGATATTCAGCATGAAACCGCCTCTTCCACCGAAACGCCTGCGCTCGAGAGCATGGTTCGACGATCCGGACAACGCCGATATGACCGCGCTCTACCTGGAGCGTTACATGAATTTCGGCCTGACGCTCGGTGAATTGCAATCCGGCAGGCCGATCGTCGGCATCGCCCAGACAGGTTCCGATCTCTCGCCGTGCAATCGGCATCATTTGGTTCTGGCGGCCCGTGTGCGCGAAGGCATACGCGACGCGGGCGGCATTCCGATCGAATTTCCCGTGCATCCGATCCAGGAGACCGGCAAACGTCCGACCGCCGGGCTCGACCGCAATCTCGCCTACATGGGGTTGGTGGAAATTCTCTATGGGTATCCCATCGATGGCGTCGTGCTCACCGTCGGCTGCGATAAGACCACGCCGGCCTGCTTGATGGCGGCCGCCACCATCGACATCCCGGCGATCGCCTTGTCGGTCGGGCCGATGATCAGCGCCTGGGCGGACGGCAAGCGCATCGGCTCCGGCACGGTGGTGTGGAAGGCGCGCGAACGCTTCGCAGCGGGGGAAATCGATCGCGCGGCGTTCATCAAGCTGGTGGCCTCGGCGGCGCCCTCCACCGGCTATTGCAACACCATGGGCACGGCGACCACCATGAACAGCCTGGCCGAAGTGCTGGGCATGTCGCTGCCGGGATCGGCCGCCATCCCCGCGCCGCACCGCGACCGGCAGGAGTGTGCCTACGAGACCGGCCGGCAGATCGTCGAGATGATCCATGCCGATCGAAAGCCATCGGACATCCTAACCCGCGAAGCGTTCATCAACGCCATCCGGGTGAATTCCGCACTCGGCGGATCGACGAATTCGCCGATCCACCTGATTGCGCTGGCGCGGCACATCGGTGTGGAACTATCCCTCGGCGATTGGCAGACCTATGGATACGACGTGCCTCTGCTGGTCAATCTGCAGCCCGCCGGCGAATATCTGGGCGAGGACTTCTACCGCGCCGGCGGCGTGCCGGCGGTCGTCGCTCAATTGCTGAAACAGGGCCTGCTGTTCCACCAGGCGCTGACCGCAAACGGCCGGTCCATCGGCGAGAACTGCGCCGGCGCCGCCATCCTGGACGAAGAGGTCATCCGCCCGTTCGAGCGTCCGCTGGCCGTGAAGGCCGGCTTCCTCGTGCTGAGCGGGAATCTTTTCGATTCCGCAATCATGAAAACCAGCGTCATCTCGAAAGAATTCCGCGAACGCTATCTGGCCGACCCCGGGGACCCGGATGCGTTCGAAGGCCGTGCCATCGTCTTCGACGGTCCGGAGGACTACCACGCCCGCGTCGACGATCCGGCGCTGGATGTGGACGCGCAGTGCGTGCTGTTCATGCGCGGCACGGGCGCGATCGGCTACCCCGGCGGCGCCGAGGTCGTGAATATGCGTGCGCCGGTACAGTTGATCGCACAAGGCGTGCACGTACTGCCGTGCATCGGGGACGGCCGCCAATCCGGCACGTCCGGCTCGCCCTCGATCCTGAACGCGTCTCCCGAGGCTGCGGTCGGCGGAGGCCTGGCGGTGCTGCGGACGGGGGACCGAATCCGCGTCGATCTACGCAAGGGCCATGTGAATGTTTTGCTCTCCGAGGACGAAATGCGCAAACGCCGCAGGGATCTCGAGGCCGCGGGCGGCTATGCCTACCCCGAAAGCCAGACACCCTGGCAGGAAATGCAGCGCGGCGTCGTCGGCCAAATGGACACGGGTTCGGTTCTCGAGCCGGCGATAAAATATCAACGCATCGCGCGTAGCAAGGGAATTCCCCGCCACAATCACTAGCCCGCAATTGGACTATCTGCTGGCGAAGCTCCGCCCGCTTTCCTGGAATGTATTCGTGACGGATCCTTGCCGCCCGGTTCGCCCGTCCGCAGGATAAGATACCCACGATCGAGGCTCGGAAAATTCGAAGGGGAAGTGATGATCTCGCCCAAAGCGAAGCTCGCGGCCATATCGTTGGCGCTGATGTCCATCGCCGCCGCCCGCGCCTCCGACGTGGCGCCGGCCTTGGCCGGCGAGCCGCAAACATTCGATGCGGCGGACCGGCTGTTCGCGGATTACGCACTCGACGCGCACATACCGGGCTTGGTCTACGGCGTGGTCGCAAGTGGCCGGCTCGTCCACGTTCGCGGCTTCGGCGTCCAGGACCTGGAGTCGAAGCGGCCGGTGACCGCAGAGTCCTTGTTCCGCATTGCCTCGATGACCAAGGCATTTACGGCGCTGACGGTTCTGAAGCTGCGCGACGACGGCAAACTGCAATTGGACGCGCTCGCCGAGACCTATGTTCCCGAGCTTCGCGGATGGAAATATCCGACGGAGGATTCGCCGCGGCTCCGTGTACGGGACCTTTTGAACCATGCCGCCGGTTTCGTCACCGACGATCCCTGGGGAGACCGGCAGACGCCCTTGCCGGAGGCCGACTTCTCGCGTCTTCTGCGGGAGGGCGTGCCGTTCGCGCGCACTCCCGAAATGGCCATGGAGTATTCGAATCTGGGCTTCGCACTGCTCGGCCGGATCATCACCAATGTCTCGGGGCACCCTTTCGCGGACACGATTAGCCGCACGCTGCTCCATCCATTGGCCATGGAATCGTCCGGTTTCTTCGTCGATGCGGCTCCGCGCGAGCGCCGCGCGCTCGGCTACCGGTGGGAGAATGACGCTTGGCGCCTCGAGCCGACCATGGCGCACGGCGCGTTCGGCGCCATGGGAGGATTGCAAACCAGCGCCGCCGACTATGCCAAGTGGGTGGCCTTTTTGCTGTCCGCGTGGCCGCCGCGCGACGGCGCGGACCCGGGGCCGGTGCGCCGCGCAACGGTGCGCGAACTCGCGCAAGGGTCGAATTTTCCGCGGCTGCGGCAGCGCCCCGGGCACACAGGCAGCGAGTCATGCCGGCAGGCGGCGACATACGGGATGGGCATGTGGGTGGCGGTGGACTGCGATCTCGGCCTGACCCTCAGCCACGGCGGCGGCTATCCAGGCTACGGATCGCATGTTCTTTTGCTTCCGAACCAGGGCGTCGGAATTTTCGCATTCGCCAATCGGACCTATGCAGGACCCTCGCCGCCGGTGTGGGACGCAGCCATCGCCTTGCAAAAGGCGGGGTTTCTGAAGGATCGGACCCTTGCCGTCACGGCGGATCTGGCCGCAGCCTATCGCGCGGTCGGTGCAATCTACGCGAAGGGCGACGTGGCGGCCGGCGGCGATGTCCTGGCGATGAATGTATTGATGGACCGCGACGCCGCCGATTGGGCGAAGGACATTGCGACGCTGAAAGGACAGGTGGGCGAATGCAACACCGAGTCGCCCTTGGAGGCCGACAGCGCCATGGCCGGGGAATTCATCTGGCAGTGCGCTCACGGACGGGTGACGGGCAGTGTCCTGCTGGCTCCGACGCGGCCGACGCGGATCCAGAGGTTTGAATTCGCGCACAAGGCTCCCTGACTGCAGCCGCACTGCGGCCGAGGCTCTCGCGCACCTCGATTGCACAGAGTATCCGGCGGTGGGAGCGCTCCTATGCGTCAATCAACGAAATCGCCATTTTGACCGCGAATGAGCCGCCGGGGACGACGGTGAAGACGCCCGGCTTGGCCCTGAAATCTCCGGCGAACCCTGCCGGATCGGCGATGCCGTGCCAAGGTTCCAAACAAATGAAATTGGCGTGAGGTTTGCTCCAAATTCCGAGACAGGGCGCGTTGGAATAGCCCAGGCGTATTCGAGGTCCTGTGTCCGCTCCGTAGGTGACCGACGGGCTGCGGATCTCATCGAAGATGACGACGTCCTCTTTGAACAATTCATCCGTCAACGAGAGGCGCCGTTGCGAGATCGGCGTCGGATGAAGCGTGGGCGTCAGCAACCCATCCGCACCCAGGCGGCGTACCGGAGCGGGTTCGTCGTTTGCGAATTCGACGAAGTGAGAGGCTCGTGCTTGGGAATAGGGCAGCGGCCAACGAAACGCGGGGTGAAAGCCGAAGCTTGCCGGCATCTGTTCGCCGCCCGTGTTGCGCACATCGGCCGTCACTGACAAGGTCGCGCCTTGCAGCGCAAACATTAAGTCCAATTCGAATCGAAATGGATAAACCTTCAAAGTCGCTTCGTCGGACCTCAAGCGGAGCGTCGCGGCGGTCGAGTCCGCTCGCACCGTTTCGAAATGCCTGCCGCGTGCAAAGCCATGTCTCGGAAGATGATAGATTTCCGAGCCGATTCGGTAGGAACCGCCGGCGAGGGTGCCGACGATGGGAAACAAAACCGGTGCGCGCCCGGCCCAAACCGCCGGATCGCCATTCCACAGCAGATCGCGGCCGGTCCGGTCGCGGAGCGCGGACAGCTGCGCGCCCAGCGGATCGATCTGCGCAGTGAGATCCCCGGAACAAAGCGATATCCACGGGGACGACTGGTCTGGCACGTCGAAAGCTCCGGTTTTGCTGCTGTGGGCCGTCTCCGCGCCGTATGAGGCCGCGGGCGGGGTTCGCCGGCACCCGCTCCCGCCTTATTGGTTGCCAGCCGCGCTGTCGGTGCGCTTGATGAATGCGGCGACATTGTCGTGCAGCGCCTTGAGGGACGCCTCGTGCGCGTACACCATGTGCCCGGACTCGTAGAACTTGAACTCGATGTTTTTTTGCAGACTGGCTGAAATCGGCAGGTGGCGCATCTCATAGACGCCTTCGTAGAAGGGCGTCACCAAATCGAAATATCCGCCATTGACCAGTATCTTGAGATTCGGATTCAGCTTCATGGCCGAAGCCAGATCGGGCATGACATTGACCTGCTGATTCAGAGCCTGGCGGCTGCCCGGCGGCTGGTGGGAGAAGTTCCAGTCGTCGCTCTCCAGGGATTGCTTGTAAATCCTGCCTTCGCCGAATTTAAGCTCCTTGCGGACATAGTCATTGAAGACACTCAAGTACGCCGAGCCGATCGCGGATGATTGCGGGTCGTAGCTCGCCTCCTTGCTCATCGGATCCATGGTCGGCCCGGAGAAGCGGGTATCCAGGGCTCCGGTGGTCATGTCGGCGTCGTCGAGCAAGGTCTTTTGGAATTCGCCCTGGGTGATCCGCAGGTTGGCCTTCTCGATGTATGCCGCGGGGAGTCCCGTGTACCGGTGCAGCTTGTCGACGATGTTCTTGCGCCCGGCGGAATCCAGCGACGCGCCGGCCTCGAGGGCGCTGGCGTATTCGCCTGACGCGAAGTGCTGAACTTCATCCATCAACGAGGCGAGGTCCTTGGGCGCATCGGAAAGCCGATGGTGATACCAGGCCGATGCCGCGTACGAGGGGAGCCACAGTTCATACGGCTGATCGACCGCCGGATTGAGTTCCGGGAAATCCGGCAACACGTCGTAGTTCAGGCACTGGGAGAGGAGAATGACTCCGTTGACGTCGATGCTGCTGTCGGCCTCCAGTAGATGAACGACGTTCGCCGCACGGGTCGTTCCGTAGCTTTCGCCAAAAATATACTTCGGCGAATTCCATCGGCCCCATTTCGAGAGGAAGGCGGTGATGAATTCGGCGAATGCGTGGGCGTCCGGATCCACGCCGAAGAAGGCCTTTTCCTTGTCCTTTCCGGCGACGCGGCTGAAGCCCGTGCCGGGCGCGTCGATGAAAACGAGATCGCTCGCGTCGAGCAGGCTGTATTCGTTGTTCACCAAGGAGTACGGCGCTGCCGGCGTATGGGCATCGTCGACCGTCACCACGCGGCGCGGGCCGAACGCGCCCATGTGCAGCCACACCGTGGGCGAACCCGGTCCGCCGTTGAACAGGAAGGTGATCGGACGCTGGGAGCCGGGCGCGCCGCTCCTGAAGTAGGCCGTATAGAACATCGAGGCTTCGGCGGGCCCTACCTTGTCCTCCTTGTTTGCATTCTGCGGCACGTCATCGTAGCCCTTCAGATGGACCACCAGGGTGCCGGCATAGGCATCGTAATCCAAGCGCTTTCCCGACACGGTCACGGTTCCCTTGCTCGCCTGCTGCTCCGGCTTGAAGGTCACGATTTTCGTATCTTCGCTCTTGGCGACGACGGCTACGGCGGCGTTCAGCGATTCCGCGGCGGACAGCCGCATCGTCGGCAATGACAATACGGCGGCGAGGACCAGGAGGTTCAAATTTCTCAAATTCATTCTCCGAGAAGGCGACGATGCAGCAGCCGGCGACGGAGGGCGGCCGTAGAGCCGCGACATGATCGTGCTTTGGCGCGGCTCTGTCCATTCCGCCAGCTGCAGCGCGCGATTGCCGCTGCCGCCCTTACCGCCGTCTTTGCGCCGCACTTGCCTCAAGCACGCCGCAATATCTCCCCGAGTCGCGCGACGGCCCGATCCATGGCGGCAGTCCACGGGTGGCCATAGTTGACGCGAAGAAAATTGCCGAATTGCCGCCGGGCGGAAAACATGGGTCCGGGCGCGACGGTGATTCCAAAATCCAGCGCCAGCCGATGAACCTCGAGCGAGTCCACCGCGGCCGCGCACTCGATCCACAGAAAATAGCCTCCCGCCGGACGGGCGACCCGATAGCCCGCCGGGAAGTGGCGCCGAATGGAGTCCAGCGCCGCCGTCTGCCGGCTCGCCAATAGCCGGCGAAATCGAACCAGGTGCGAATCATAGCCGCCGTGCCTGAGCATCTGCGCGATGCCCTGCTGTATGGGCAGGCTGGTCGCCAGAGAAGATTCGATCTTTCTTCGCGCCAGTTCTTTCGTGAATCGTCCCGCGGCCACCCATCCCAGGCGATACCCCGGTGCGAGGCACTTGCTGAACGATCCGCAATGCAAGACGAATCCTTTCTTGTCGAAGGCCTTGGCGGGAGGCGAGGGGGTCGATGCAAACTGCAATTCCGCGTAGGCATCGTCTTCGATGAGCGGAATTCCACGGCTCGACAACAGGCGCACCAATTCGCGTTTTCGCTCCACCGGCACGATGGAGCCGGTCGGATGATGCAGCGTCGTCATGAACCAGCATGCACGGATGTCATTCTTGGAGATCGCCGCGCTCAGGGCGGCGAGATCGATGCCCTCCGTGGGATGGGTCGGAATTTCGACGACGTGAAGGCCGAGCCTTTCCGCCGCCTGCAGGCAACCGTAAAAGGTCGGAGATTCGATCGCTATGGTATCGCCGGGGCGGGCTACCGTCTGCAGGGCGAGATTGAGTGCTTCGAGCGCACCGGCCGTGATGATGATCTGCTCGACACCGATGCTCATGCCCAGCCGCAAATAGCGGCGTGCAATCTGCCGACGCAAATCGATGCTTCCGGGGGGTAGACTTTCGACAGTGTTCCACGGATCCAAGTGGCGCGCGCTGCTGCCCAAATATCGGGCCAGCTTCATCCAGGGAAATTGGGCCGGTCCGGGAAATGCGGAGCCCAAGGGAACGACCTCACGATCGCGGGAAGCTTCCAAAGTTTCGAACACCAGATCGCTCACCGCTATCTTCGTGGAACCCGATTTCGGCCTCGACGTGCGGGGAGCCGGGTCCTGTCGCGTGCCTCTCGACACGTAATAGCCGGAACGCGCCTTGGATTCGATCAGACCCTCGGATTCCAATGAGTCATAGGCGCGCAGAACCGTCGCTGGGCTGACGCGGCGGGAACCGCACAGCGAGCGGACCGAGGGAATACGGTCGCCCGGGCGCAGACTGCCGCCCCGAATCATCCCCGCGAGTTCCTCGGCGACCGCCCGGTAAAGCTTCATGCCGCCAACAGTACGGCGTATGGGCGCCGGCGGCCAGTTCGCCGGGGTCTCAGCGCACGCCGTGGGGCTGAATCCACCCGAAGTGATAGCCAACGAGCAATAGGGCGAATAGGGCTACCGATAGGGTAACGCGGACCGTCAGCGCCTGAGCCATCCGCTGCGATCGATCCGGCCCGGCGGCCATCGACGACAGTGCGTGCCCCAAACTAGCCACGATGGTCACGAGCAGCACGACGATCAAGATTTGCATGGGATCTCCTTCACATGGGCGGATGCGATCGACGTCGCCCGTGCGGCGCGCTCCTCCCGCCGAACCGTGGCAACGACCGTCGCCATGGCAACCCCCAGCACGCCGACCATGGCCACCATGAGGAACAGCAATCCGCCCGCAAGCCGATAGCATTCGTAGAAGCCTTCCACGACTCCGATGGGCGTCGTGATCAGAAGAAGCGGCTTTGCGATTCTCATGGCGGACCTTGTGCTGACGACTCGGCAATCCGAGGCTCTGCCTTATTGTGCCAAGACCACGGCGGCGCAACAGATACAGAACCCGGCAATAAAGTACGGCACAGAGGTCCGTGACCGGGTTGGCTCTTTGGGTATAAACCCGCGATATGTCAAATCCTAAGCGGGGTGCCGCACAGCGGCAGTCCTGGTGGTCATGTAATTCATACATTTTCCACGGAGGTTTCAAACATGATTACCGGAATGCCGCGTAAAACCCCGGCCGAAACCACCGAGGCCGTTGGAACATCGGCGGCCGACGATCAGGCGGTTCGGCGAGTCCAGGAAGCCTCTCGCCCAGCGGATAATATCGAGACATGGATGGCATACCTGCCGCAGGATTGCGTCGCCACGATGGTCAAGATGGGTTGGGACCGGGACACTTAGCCAGAATACCGGCGCGCGCCGCGAACTTTCGCGGCTTGCGGATGTCTGTCAAAATCTGGCGACTTTACGTCGTGCGAGGTGAGCCGATGCAAGCCAGCAAGGTTTCCCAGCAGCACTCCGCGCCATTTGAATTATCGCTGCGCATCCGCCATCCCAACATGGACCCGGCGGTGCTGTCGCGGGAATTGGCGTTGGAACCTGAACACTCGTTCCGGGCGGGGGCGCCGCGCGTTTCGCGCAGCGGGCTTGCGGCCGCCGCGGTACACCCAGAAACCTATTGGTTGGCCAGCTTGAATCCCTCGTCATGGCTTGCCGAGGCACCGTTCGATTTAAAACCTGCTTTGGCTCTGGCTCAAGAGACAATGGCTGCCTCGGTGGCGCAAAGCATCGGTTGGGCACTCTCCCTCGCCGCCATGCGTCTTCGCGGCAGGCATGCGGCTTTGTTGAATCAGATCCGCGCGGACGGCGGCCAGGTGAGCCTGCTGGTCGCCCTCTGCCCGAGCGAGGTGGGTGGCTTTTCGCTGACTCCCGACATCGGACGAGTATTCGGTGAACTCGGCGTCGGCATCGAGTTCGAATTCATGGACGCTTGAGAATTCGCCCGGGCTGAAGGCAAAGGGCGGGTTCAGCCAACTTCCAGCCTTGTAATTGCCAATTGGGCGGTCATATCCCGTGGTGCTACAGTTGGCAGATCAACACAATGATGGGTGAGTCATGGCGACCGGATGGGCGAAGGAAGGCGCGGTTCAAGAGCAGATCGACGCGACCGTCAAGGACGCGGTCAGCCGGGCGCAGAGCCGTTTGCCCCAGGGTCCCGGCTTGACTCATTGCGCCGAGTGCGGGTCGGAAATCCCGCAGGCGCGCCGGGATGCGATTCCCAGCGTGCGCCTATGCCTGTCCTGCCAGGACGAGCAGGATCGGGAAGCTGCGCGATTCAGCGGATATAACCGCCGCGGCAGCAAGGACAGCCAACTGCGTTAATTCCAAGGGACCAACATGAGAGATTAACAATGAGCGATTTGGACAAGTTGAAGAAAGAGAATAAGCAACTGAAAGCGTTGTTGAAGAATGCCGTCGAGCTCTTGGACAGCTACAAGGAATTCTTGAAGCATCCGGAGAAGCTGGCAGCGGAGAAGAAAAAGAGCAAGGAAAAGAAAGACAAAAAGGACAAGAAGGGCAAGAAGTAAGCCGCGGGAACGCTAATGAATCCGGGGAGCCGCGCGCTCGTGATGGTGCGGACGGGGTCCATGTTCGCGTCTCCCCTTCTCGACGATCACAACCGCTCCGCGGCTAAAGTTCGACGCTGCTTCGGGTTCCTGCCCGGAGGTGTCGTCATCGATCGGCGGGTAGGGCGGTTCCCAGGACCGGGACAGGGCAGCCGGCAGCGCGGGTGCAGGGTCCATAGTATTCGTTGGATTGAGCTGGCGAATGATGGGCTTTTCGCCGCAGGGCTTGTCGGAAAATGCCTTTTGTCCGTTCACGGTACATTCCCATACCTGGCCTGACGGCAGCAGCCGCGATGGCGCGCTCGTAGGAGGTGCAAGCGCAGCGCCCGACAGGCTGGCAATCCCTGCTGCCGTGGCGGGGAGCGGCGATAGAGCGGCGGCCGGCGCCGGAGCGGCGGCCATGACCGGCGCGGGCGCAACGGCGGCAGCGTTGCGGCCGATCGATGCGACGCCGATCGCGATCGCACCGACCGATATACACAGACCGCCCAAGATCCAGGGCAAAAGGTCCCTTTCCTCGTCCGTCGGCGCGATCATCAGCTTAGTGTACGGCCATACCCCATACCAAGTCGAAGCTCGGGTCCGTGGCAACGGTGCAGGTGCCGAAGGTGCCGTCGTTGTTCACCGGGCATATGCTGATGGAGTTGGAGTAATAGTTGCTGACGTAAGCCAGACTGCCTGCGAAGGTGAGGAAGATCGGCGAGGCGATGCCGGCGCTCGAATCGGCCGCCGTGGCGCAGGTGCCGATCGATCCGTCGCTGTTGAGCGGGCACACCCCGACCGATCCCGGGCCGAGATTGGTCTGGTACAGGTAGGCGCCGCGGACGGCGATGCCAAAAGGCTCGAGGCTGGCGGCATTGCCCGTGCAAGCGCTGAACGTGCCGTCGAGCGCGACGGTACATGCATCGATGTCGGTGCCTCCGGGCGTCGACACGTAGGCGTAGCTGCCGTCGCCGGACAGGGCGATGTCCCACGACATGGCAGTGCCCAGGCCGGTCGAAATGCAATTGTTCAGCAAGCCGTTCACATCGATTGTGCAGACGCTCGGATGGCTGGCCCCGTAGTTGGACACGTACGCCAGGGTGCCTGCGCCATTGATGGCAATGCCGATCGGGTTTTGGAAACCGCTGCCGGTGCTCTGGCAACTCGACAAGGTGGCATCGGAGGCGATCGTACAAACGTCCACCGACGCTGAAAAATTCGCGACATAGAGGAGGTTGCCCGCGACTTTGATGCCGGTGGGTGCGCTGAAGCCGGTGCCGGCGAGTTGACAGGTGTCGAGGCTGCCATCGCCCTTGATCGGGCACACGCTCACCGTGTTCGCCACATAATTGGCGGCGTATAAATACCTTTGCGGGGTAGCGGCATAGGCAACGCTGGCACTGCCGGTTTTCGCCATTCCGGCATTGTCGTCGTAGCTGAAATTCACTCCCAGAGTGCCGCTGCCCACGCTCGTGGGCGCAAACGTGAGCGAGAGCCGGCAGGCGCTTCCGGTGCTGACCGAGCTGCAGGAAAAACTGTTCGAAGCGCTGGTCCAGCCGGCCGGCAGCGAGGTGAGATCGGTCGTGACGGAGAGCGCCGACGCAATATTTCCATCGTCCGTCGTGAACGTGAGGGTGACCGCCTGAGAGCCGACGACGGAAACGCTGACAGTTCCGGAGGGCGACACGGCCGCGCCTACGTTGTCGTGCACCGTCGCGGTGTAGGGAACACTGACCGAGCCGGTCTTGGCCGTGCCGGAGTTGTCGCGATAGGCATAGTTCAGCGTGACCGAACCGCTGCCCACGGATTGCGGGGCAAAGGTCAGGGCGAGCCGGCAAGCGCTGCCGGTGCTCGCGGAGCCGCACGAAAAACTCGGGGACGCAGCGCTCCATCCGGCCGGCAATGAAGTCAACCCCGATGTCACGGACAGGGCCGTGATCGGATTGCCATCGTCGCTGGTGAAGGTCAGATTGACCGGTTGGCTGCCTCCCGTGACGACGGCGACTTGCCCGGCCGGCGATACGGCGACACTGGCGTTATTGTGCGAGGTCGATGCGTAGGGAATGGTCACGGTGCCGGTTTTCGCAGCCCCGGAATTGTCCTTGTAGGCGTAGTTCAACGTCACGGTGCCCGCGGCGACAGCGGAGGGTGCAAAGGTCAATGTGAGATGACAGCCATTGCCCGTACTGACGGTGGCGCATGAAAAACCCGAGCTCGTGCTGCTCCAATAGGCCGGCAGGCTGGAGAGTGCCGTGGTGAATGTGAGCGCCGATGCCGGGTTGCCGTCATCCGTGGTCAGGGTGATTCCCACGGTCTGCGTACCGCCGGTGACGACCGCCACTTCGCCGGACGGAGAGACCGCGGCCGCCACGTTATTGTGCACCGTCGAGGCATAGGAGAAATCGACGGTACCGGTCTTGGGCGTACCCGAATTATCCTTATAGCTGTAGTTCAGCGACAGCGTGCCGCTGGCCGCCGCGGTCGGCGCATAGGTCAGAGCAAGCCGGCAGCCGTTCCCGGTGCCGACGGTGGCGCAGGAAAAATCGCCCGTTGCGGCGCTCCAGCCGGCGGGCAACGCGGTCAGGTCCGTCGTCAGCGACAATTCGCCGGCCGGAGCACCGTCGTCGGTCGTGAAATTGACGGCGACCGATTGGGTGCCGCCGCCGACGATGGCATTGATCTGGCCCGCGGGCGATACATTGCCCAGGACGTTATTGGAACTCGTTGCAGCGTAGGGAATGGCAATGGAGCCTTTTTCCGCGACCCCGGCATTGTTGATGTAGCCATAGCTGATCGTGACCGTTCCCGCGCCGGCCGCGGCAGGCGTGTATTTGAGGTTCAGAACGCAGCCGCTGCCGGCAGCGACGCTCGCGCAGTCAAAAACGGCGGGACCGCTCCAATTCGCGGGCAGATTGGCCAATCCGTCGGTGACCGACAGGTTCGACACGGCGTGTCCGTCGTCCGCGTTGAAAGTGAGACTGATCGTCCGGCTGCCGCCGACGACCACGGCGACCGTTCCCGAGGCGGAGGCGGTCGCGGTCACCGCATTGTCCGTTCCGGATATGCCGCTGGAGTGGCAGCCGGCGAGAGCTGCAATGATCAAAAAACCGGAACAAAACGCCCGAATGGAATATGGATACATGGGTCTCATAATCCCCCGGGGGAGGCCCGATCTTCCCTGATCGGATCGACAGATTTCACAAAATGTCGGGGTGGGCGGGGTGGAGAAGCTCGTTGTACCATGGCAGTTCGGACGCCTGCCGAGGAAGCGATAACAAGGGGACACGCAGAATGAATACGGCGTTATTGAGCCGCCGCGGGATGCTGGCGCTCGGCCTGTCGGCCCTTCCAGCAGCACTATTTTTCGACATCGCAGGCGCGGCCGATGCTCCCGGGCGCCCGTCCTACAAAAGCAGCCTTGCCGCATTGGATCGTTTCATCGAGGGATATCGGGCGGCCATGAACGCGCCGGGATTGACGCTGGCAGTCGCCGATACCCAGGGACCGATACGGATCGCATCCTACGGCCACGTGGACAAGGCGGCGAAGAGTCCGGTCCTGACCTCGCATTTGTTCGAGATAGGTTCGATCACCAAGTCGTTCGTGGCGCTCATCGTGCTGCAAATGCACGAAGAGGGAAAAATCGATCTGCAGGCGCCGATCCGGGATCGCCTGCCGTGGCTGGCGATGCAGGACGATTTCGGCGAGATTCTCATACACCACCTGTTGACGCATTCCAGCGGCATGCCGGAGGATGCGCCGCTGTTCCCGAGCGACCCCGGCCGGCGGCCCCGTCAAGCCTTCAAGCCCGGCTCGCAGTTTCATTACAGCAATTGGGGATTCGACGTTCTCGGCCACCTGATCGAGACCGTCGACCGCCGGTCGTGGCCGGCGGCGCTGAGTGCGCGGATTTTGAAGCCGATCGGCATGGACGATACCGCGCCGGTCATTACGAGCGACGTGCGGCCGAGGATCGCCCGAAGCTATGTTCCCTTGCACGACGATCGGCCCTATCCTCGCCACGGACCGATGGTCCCCGCGGGAAATTTGGCGGTCGAATTCGCCGCGGGATCCATCGCATCGACGCCGCAGGACATGGCGTCGTACATGCGCATGATCCTGAATCGCGGCGCCATTTCCGGCGGCCGCATCATTTCCGAAGAGAGCTTCAAGTTGTTTTCGACGGCGCACATCGCAGCGCCCCCGTTCGGTCCTTCAGCCGGCTACGGTTATGGAATCGCGGTCGACAGTTTCGATGGGCATGTCCGCTTGAGGCATACGGGCGGAATGGTCTCATTCATGTCCGCCATGCAGCTGGACCTCGACGCGGGAACTGCTGCGTTCGCATCGATCAACGCTCAATTGGGCTACCGTCCCAACCCGGTGGCGCAATTTGCGCTTCAAGTCTTGCGTTCGGCGTCGACGCATGCGCCGGTGCCGCCGCTGCCGCCCTTCGACGAGTCCGAAAAAGTCGATCTGGCACAAAGCTTTGCAGGAACCTATATCCATGCGGACGGCCGCCGGCTCGAGGTCGCCGCGCATTCCAATAGCCTGGAGTTCATCGCCGGCGATCGGCGCATTCCCCTGCAGCAGTCCGACACCGACACCTTCATTGCCGATCAATCCGCGTTCGACCTGTTTCCTGTGGTATTCGAGCGCACCGCCGCGGACGATCCGGCCGGGAAGACGCCGCCGCCCATCGTCGCGTTGTCGCATGGTGCGGATTGGTTTGCACGCGCGGGACATGACAGCGGCGGCGCGCTGCAACCGTCGCCGGAGCTCGCCGCGTTCACCGGCGAGTACTACTCCGAAAATCCGTGGATGGGCACGGTGCGGATCGTCCAGCGTCAACGTCAACTATGGATGGGAGGCACCGAACCCATGACCCCGATCGGCAACAGGCTGTTCAGAATCGGTGCGCAGGCGTCGAGCCCGGAGGCGGCGGAGTTTTCGGAGTTGGTCGACGGAAACTACGAATTGCTGTGGCTCACCGGCAACGAGTTTCGCAGAACATAGCATGGCGACAGCGATGCACGACGCGGGCAGCGACGCGTTCCGACGGCTCACTTCACGGCAGCGGGGTCCGGGTTCTTGCCGCCGGAAGCGATCCAATCGTCCAGCTGATGTTCGAGCACCGGGAGCGGTACGGCGCCCAGCGCCAAAATGGTGTCGTTGAACCAGCGCTGGTCGAATTTGGCGCCGAGCTTCGACTCCGCATCGGCGCGCTTTCTGCGTATGGTCATTTCGCCGAGTTTGTAAGCCAGGGCCTGGCCGGGCCAACTGATGTAGCGATCGACCTCCGTGGTCACTTCGTGATTCGACAGCGCGGTATGGCGCGACAGGTAGTCGATGGCCTGTTGCCGGGTCCAATGCATGTGATGAATGCCGGTGTCGACGACCAGGCGCGCCGCGCGCCACATCTCATAGGTTTCGCGGCCGAATTCTTCGTACGGCGTCTCGTAGATCCCCATGCCGATGCCCAACCACTCGCTGTACAGGCCCCAGCCCTCGCCATACCCGGAAAAATAGGTGTTCTTGCGCAGCTCCGGCTGATTGGGGCTTTCGAGCGCGAGGGCGGCCTGGAGGCTATGTCCGGGACTGCACTCATGAAGCACCAGCGCGGGCAGGGTATACAACGGGCGCGCCGGCAGATTGTAGGTGTTCATCACGCAGCTTTCGAGGCCGCCGTTGCCGCCCGTGCCGAAGGGCGCCACCGCCGCCGGCGTCGGCAGGATGGTGAAGCGGTAACGGGGCAGCAGGCCAAGGGTGTATTTGAGGCGGCCATTGATCTTGTTGGCGATATAGGTCGCGCGCGCTATGAGTTCATAAGGGGTCTTTGCATAGAACTGCGGATCGGTCTTCAGAAAGACCAGGAACCCCGGAAAATCGCCTTTCCAGCCCGTGCTCTTCATCGTCGCCTGCATGTCGGCGTCGATCCGGGCGACTTCCCCGAGGCCGATCTGGTGGATCTGTTCCGGGGTCAAATCGAGAGTCGTGAACTCGCGGATCTTCGCGCGGTAATAGGCCGGTCCGTCGGGAAGCTCCTCCGCGGCCAGCGCCGTCCGCGCCCGGGGAATGTACTCATCGCGTACGAAGGGCAGCAACTTGGCATAGGCGGGAGCGACCGACTGCACGATGACGGTTCGTGCTTCGGTGCGCAGAGCCTCCCGGTCTTTGGCCGAAATTCCCGATGGCATCTCTTGAAAGGGAATGTAAAAAGGATTTTTCTCGGCCTCCCCATTCGCGAACGGCGTGATCGAGGTTTCCCGTCCTTCGATCGACACCCGCGGAGGCGTGAAGCCGCGTTTGAGGCCGGCACGCATGTTCACGACCTGTTCGTCGAAGTAGCGCGGGATGTCGCGCATCCGGCCGATATAGGCTTGGTATTCCGCGACGCTGCCCAATCCGCCGCGCGGCGCGAGCGATCCCCAGAATGAACCGCCGCTGGTAAACGGCGCTTCATAGTCGCGAAATCTTTGCTGTGCGACGAATGCCTCGAGCACGGTGCGAAAGACCGCGGCGTTGACTCTTTCCGCCGAAATTTGCCCGTCGGGGATGGCATCGAGCGCGGCTAACGCATGGCTCCAATAGTCCAGGCGCCTGACTTGGCTCGCAGCATCCACCCGCGGCAGATAGGCTGCACGCGAGGTCATGTCATCGTCCGGATTGCCGAACTCCTTGCCCCGCCAAGTCCATTCGGCGTCGTAAAGCGCCTTGACCTGGCCGTCGGCGGGCGACGCAGGCTGTGCGGAAGCGGGCTGTGCGGAAGCGGGCTGTGCGATCTAGGCCGGGGCGGCCCATGCCGGAGCGGCGAATGACGGACCATGAATGGCGGCCGCCATGACAAGAGAGGCAACGAGAAACCGTCGGATCATTGGATAGATATGTATTCCCCGGAGCCGACGAATACTACCGGTTTTTGACGGCCCCCGACGCTTTCAAATCGTCCGATTGCGTGATGGGGTCGAACCACCGGTAGCTGTTGCGTCCGTTGCACTTTGCCTCATACATGGCGGTGTCGGCGCATTTCAACAGGGTTGCCGCATCGTGCGCGTCCTTCGGGAAAGTGGCGATACCGATGCTCGCGGTCAGGCGCAGCGTTTGTCCGGTGATCTCGTAGTGAGAATCGAACGCCGCTTTCACCTTGTCCGCGCACAAGATTGCGTCCTGCTCATGCGCTACATCGGCGAGCAAGATCAAAAACTCATCGCCGCCGTACCGGCAGACGGTGTCGGAGCTGCGCACGCAGCCGTGCAGACGATGCGCGACCGCCTGCAGCAGCTGGTCGCCCACCGCATGGCCCAGGGAATCGTTGACCGGCTTGAAGCGGTCCAGGTCCACGAACAAAACCGCGACGGAATTTCCGGCCCGGTCGGCCCTGGCGAGCGCCTGATCGAGCCGGTCATTGAACAGTGCGCGATTGGGCAGATCGGTGAGATTGTCGTGCAACGCAAGGCGCGCCAATCTGTTCGACAGTTCGCGGGCGATCGTCACATCGCGCGCCACCATGACCGCACCGCTGACGCCCCCGGCCCTGTCGTGAATCGGTGCGGCCGAGCCCTCAATGGCGATTTCGCCGCCGTTCTTCTGGATCAGGCTGCAGGCCGCGTCCAGATCGACCCGCAGATTCTCGATGATGGCCGTCATGGTGGGACAGCGTATCTGCTCGCGGGTGTTCGAATCGATCAGCAGGAAGACCTCGTCGATTTTGAGTCCCGCCGCCTCGGCCTGCGTGCGTCCTGTCATCCGCTCGGCGACGATGTTGAGAAAACTGACCCGCCCGCGGAAGTCCGTGCTGATCACGGCATCGCCGATGGAATTCAAGGTGACTTGAGCCCGCTCCTTTTCCTCGAACAACGCCTGCGCGTTCGCGAGCAGGGTCTCCTCGCTCGACTGCAGGGCGAGCTCGGCCGCCCGCCGCCGCGTAATATCGCGAAGCGCCACGACTGCGCCGGAACAGGCACCGTCGGCGCCGTAAATTCGTGCCGCCCTGAATTCCACGGTGACGCGGCGGCCTTTGTCGCCGGTCAGTACGGCATTGCTCGGCGCGCGCTCGCGATCCTCTGCTTCCTCGAGGAGCTGCACGGCGATCGGGACCGGACCGCCGTCGTCGTCGGAGTGACGAAGCACCAAAATGTCCTTCAACGGCTGTCCGGCGGCGCGCCGAAATGCGGCACCCGTCAGTTCCTCCGCCGCGGTATTCATGTAAGTGATACGGTCCTCAAGATCGACCATGATCAGGGCCTCGGATCCATGGGCGAGCGCGGCCTTGAGACCTTCGATTTCTCTATGTGCCGGTGTCGATGAGTTCCCTTCATCCATCGGAGCAATTGTGAGGGCTCGACGCATAAATCGCCGCATGTTGAAAAGCAATCCGCGGATGTGCGGAAGCATAGGATGCGGAACTACGGGGGCACATACAAGCATTTCCCGCAGCGCCCGTAGGCGATATCCCACAACCAGGCCCCGCGCCGCGGCGGTGAACTCGCCTGGGTCGAGTCAACCACCTTAAGTCCCCGTAATCATTGGCGAATAGGGTAAGCTTTACTTATTGCACACAACGCAACCGCAGGGGAGTGAAACGCAGCCCGACGATTCCGGTTTGCACCACAAAGTCATGAATCATCCCGGCATTCCCATCGTTGGAATCGGCGCTTCGGCGGGCGGCCTCGACGCATTCCGCAGTTTTTTCGACAACATGCCCGCCGATTCCGGCATGGCCTTCGTCGTGATCTTGCATCTGCCCGCCGACAGAAAAAGCCTGTTGCCGGAAATTCTTTCGCGCTGGACGACCATGCGCGTCATCGAAGCCGACGAAGACGCGACCATCGAAGCGAACTGCGTCTATGTGCCGCCGCCGCATGGGCTGTTGACCCTGGCGGAAGGGCGTTTGCTGGTGAGAATGCCCGGGCCCGACGATCAGCGAGGCTATCGCCCCATCGATGCGTTTTTCGATGCGCTCGGCACGGCACTGCGGGAGCAAGCCGTCGGGATCGTGCTGTCGGGCACCGGCGGCGACGGCGCGCTCGGTCTCAAGGCCATCAAGGAATGCGGCGGCCTGACGATCGCGCAGGGAAGCGATGGCTCCGCGCCTCAATACGGCGAAATGCCCGCCGGGGCCATTGCGACAGGGTTGGTCGATCTCGTGGTGCCGGTGGAGGATATTCCGAAGCAATTGATCCGTATGAAGGGCAATCGCCCGGGGCCATCGGTGCCCGACGACGATCCCATTCGAGTCGAATCGGCCCGGCTCAAAGTCTGCGCCATTTTGCGGTCGCAGCTCGGGCACGATTTCGCCGGCTATCGCGATAAGACCTTTCTTCGACGGGTTCATCGCCGGATGCAGGTGGTCGGCGTTTCCACGCTGGACGAATACATCGCAAGATTGCAGGCGAGCCGCGACGAGGTGGTGTTCTTGTTCCGCGATCTTCTGATTCGGGTCACGAGTTTTTTTCGCGACAAGGAAACATTCGAGACCTTGGAATCCTCGGTGATTCCGCGTTTGTTCGCGGGCGAGGAAGCGGACGGCGCCGTGCGCGTGTGGGTACCCGGGTGCGCGACCGGCGAAGAAGCGTATTCGCTGGCGATATTGTTGCGTGAGCACATGGATGGATTGCGGGGCGCCCCCAAGGTGCAAGTCTTCGCCACCGACATCGACGACTCGGCGATCGCGACCGCGCGTTTGGGGCGCTATCCCGCAACTCTTCTCGACGGCTTGTCGCCGGAGAGGCGGCAGCGGTTCTTCAATGCGTCCAGCGGAAGCTATGTGGTCTCGAAGGAGATTCGCGATCTCTGCACGTTCTCGACTCACAATTTGGTGCGCGATCCTCCATTTTCGCGCATGGATCTGGTGTCATGCCGAAACCTGCTCATTTACATGGACGCGCGGCTGCAATCCAAGGCCATACCGATATTCCACTATTCGCTGGTTCCGGGCGGGATTCTTCTGCTCGGCGGTTCCGAATCGGCCGCCCAGCACGATCACTTGTTCGAACCGCTCGACAAAGGGGCGATGATTTTCCAAAAAAAGGATGTTCGAGGCCCTGCACCGGCACTGCCCGAGACCACGACGAGGGCGTCCGCCGACACGGCATCGAATTCTTTTTTGTCGAAGATTCTCGGCGCGATATCTCCCAACGCCCGAGTTTCGGCGCATGTGCGGCAAAAGCTGCACAGCACCCAGGAGGAGCTGCAATCCCTGACCGAGGATCATCAAACGGCCCTGAAGGAACTTCGCAGTTCGAATGAAGAGCTGCATTCCGTCAAGATGCGGCTGTCGGAGAAGGTCGATGAACTCGACAAGACCAACAGTGACTTGCGCAATTTGTTCGAGAGTACGGAGATCGCGACGATGTTCCAAGCGCCGCGCCGCGTGCTGATCGCCGACGATAACGAGGACGGAGCGGAGACGATGGGAATGTATTTGAAGATGTCCGGGCACGAGGTCTATCTCGCCCATTCGGGAACCGAAGCGTTCGAACTGGCCTCCCGGCAGCAGCCTGAAATCGCAGTTCTCGATATCGGCATGCCGGGAATGAGCGGCTACGAGGTCGCCCGGCGAATACGCCGTGAGCATTGGGGGGCGGACATCAAATTGATCGCGGTCACCGGCTGGGGCCAGGAGGATGACAAGCGCCTGGCATCTGCGGCCGGCTTCGACCATCACTTGACCAAGCCGGTTGATCCGGACAAGCTCGAGCAGCTGTTTACCCTTCCTCGAAACGCATAACCGCGGCGCCGGGGGTCAGCGACACCAATGAAAATCGTCGCCATTACCAACATCAAGGGCGGAGTCGGCAAGACCACGACGGCCGTCAACCTGGCATTCCTGTCGGCTGCGGGAGGAGGGCGGACCCTGTTGTGGGATTTGGATCCCCAGGGGGCGGCCACCTACGTTTTGCGCTGCGAGGGCGGCGAGCACGGCTCCGCCAAGAAGCTCGTATCCGGAAAGCGCGAACTGCCCGAACTTCTGATGTCGACGGGGTACGCGAACCTGGACGTTCTGCCGTCCGATTTCTCGTACCGCAATTTTGACGTGCACTTGAGCGAGCGGAAGCGGCCGACCGAGCGCCTGCTGAAAATGAGCCGATCGCTGCGTAGCGGCTACGATGCGCTGTTTCTCGACTGTCCCCCGGGAATCTCGCTGCTTTCCGAGAACGTACTGAGGGCGGCCGATGCCGTCGTGGTCCCGCTGCTGCCGACTCCGCTGTCGGTGCGCATGCTGGAACAACTGCGGGAATTCATTGCCGCCAATCAATGGAGCGATCTTCTGCTGCTGCCGTTCTTTTCCATGGTAGACAGGCGTAAGTCCCTGCATGCCGAAGTGACCGAGAGTACCCGGGAGCGATTTCCGGAACTTCTCTCGACCGAAGTGCCGTATTGGAGCGAGATCGAAAGAATGAGCGAGCGACGCGCTCCCATTCCGGCCTACGCGCCCTCGAGCGCCTCCGCGCAGATTTATTCGGCGCTTTGGAGGGAGATCAAGCGGCGCATGGGGGCGCACACGCCGGTTTCCGATGCAGCTTCGTGACGGAATTGTGACGACTGTCATAAACCTTATGTCCGGCCTGGACGCCGCCAAGAGCCGCAGCCGCCGGGTCCCTTAGGCGCGTAAACTCGCGTTCCTTTGGGTCACTTGCCAGGAGATAGAGCGCGATGAACAAGATTGTCGAACCCAGCCGTTCGATTGATGTGGTCCTTGAAACGGACGTTCTCGTCGTCGGCAGCGGCCCCGGAGGCCTTGCCGCCGCGCTTGCGTCGGCGCGCGCGGGTGCCCGCACGGCGCTCATCGACCGCAATGGATGTTTCGGCGGCAATATCACGCAAGTGGGAGTCGAGGGCTTTGCATGGTACCGCCACGAACAGACGGTCGACTGCGAGGGCATCGGCATCGAGTTCGAGGAGCGCGCCAAGGCCATGGGTGCGGCCATGCCCGAGCCGCAATCCCTGAGCCATGCATTGGACGCCGAAATGTTCAAATGGGTGGCCGACACGCTGGTGCAGGAGGCGGGCGTCACACCGCTGCTTCACCGCCTCGGCGTCGCGCCCGTCATGGAGAACGGCACCATCCGCGGCGTCTTCACCGAGAGCAAGGCGGGCCGCGAGGTTATCTTGGCCAAGCGCGTGATCGATGCGACCGGGGATGCCGACATCGCGACGCGCGCCGGGGCTCCGGTGCGCAAGTCGCCCAGGCACGAGATGATGGCCGTGTCCGTGATGTTTTCCATGAGCGGTGTCAACAAGCGCCGCTTCATCGACGCGGTGAAGGCGGATCCGCAAACCTATGCGGACTGGTCCGGCAACGGCGAATGGGACTATGAGACCACGGGCAAGGAAGACAAGCTCTTCTCGCCGTTTCTGCGCAAGCCGTTCAAGCAGGCGCTCGCGGCAGGCATCATTCCGCAGAATCTGCACACCATCGCGGGCACCTGGGGCACGGTCACGGATCAAGGCGATCTGACGTATCTGAATCTCGTGCACATACCGGAAATCGACGGCACCGATCCTGATGACCTCACCGCCGGCGAGATGCGCGGAAGGCGCGAGGCCATCTACGCGCTCGAGGCGCTGCGCGGCTACATGCCCGGCTGCGAGGACGCCAAGCTGCGAAATTTCGGCATGACGCTCGGCGTCCGCGACACCCGCAAGATTGACGCGCTGTACAATCTCACCGGCACGGATGTCCGCGAGCAGGCGCGCTTCGAGGATTCCATCGGGATTTTCCCGGAGTTCATCGACGGTTACGGCATCCTGATCCTGCCGACGACGGGCCGCTACTGGCAGGTGCCGTATCGATCCCTGGTGCCGCAAGGCGTGGGCAACCTCATCGTTGCGGGCCGCTGCATCGGCGGCGACAAGATTTCGCATGCGTCGGCTCGCAACATGATGTGCTGCGCCGTGAGCGGCCAGGGGGCCGGCGTGGCGGCGGCCGTATCCGTACAGCGCGAAGAGGCGTTCGATCGATTGAACATCGGTGAAGTGCAGAAGGAACTCGCGCGGCAGGGCGCCCGCTTCCGGTGAGCCAGGAAGTCACGGGCAACTCGCCTCTGCGATGGTGGATCTTAGGCCTGGCGGCGATCGCGGTATCCAGCAGCTACTACGAGGACGATGTCATCGGCCCCTTGGCGGATCTGCTGCATCGGCAGCGCGGTTTCAGCCAGTCGCAACTCGGGATGCTGAATGGAGTGATCAGCATCCCCAATATCGCTCTCGCCGTCATCAATGGACTTCTGATCGACCGCTTCGGCGCCGCGCGCGTTGCCCTCTGGGCAGCCGTCGCCGGCGTGCTCGGTGCGGCGCTCACCGCGATCGGCAATCCCTACCATGTCATGGTGGCCGGCCGCTTCATTTTCGGCGTCAGCGAAGGAGCGATATTCATTGCGCTCATGGCGGGGCTCGCTCAATGGTTCGCGCGCGGCGGCATTGCGCTCGCGGCCGCGCTTTACTTGAGCCTCGCGCGGGTCGGCTCCTATTCCGTGGATACGTCGACCGCGTGGGCGGCCCCACTCTACGAGCGCGGATGGCAGGCGCCCTTATGGCTGGGCACAGCCGTGACCGCCGCGGGCTTGGCCGCGACCCTCGTTTATTACCGGCTGGACCGCCGGTATCGGCCGCGCTCCAGGCCGGCGGCGCCAGCCGCCGGCGGCACGATGAACTGGGGTCAATTGCTGAAATTCGATCGCTCTTATTGGTACATCCTGGCCCTGCACGTGCTCTATGCCGCCGTGTTTTTCCCGTTTCGAACGACCTATGCCATCGAATATTTTCAGCATGCCAAGGGACTCTCCCTCAGCCAGGCCGGCGTCGCCAACAGCTGGGTGTTCTTCGCGGCGATCTTCGCCACGCCTTTTTTTGGATTGCTTGCCGATCGTTTTGGCCACCGCGCGCTGATGCTTGCCTTCGGCACCTTGCTGATGCCGGCGACGTTCGCGGTGCTGGGACTCACGAATCTGAATTTATGGGTGTCGACGGTCATGATGGGTATCAGTTTCTCGCTGGTGCCGGCCATCATCTGGCCGGCGACGACCTTGATCGTCGACTCGCGGCGCCTCGGAACCGCGCTCGGTCTCATCACGCTGATTCAAGCTCTCGGTATGGCGGCGTCCAATCTTGCCGCGGGATGGCTCGCCGACAAAGCCGGCGCCGGAGCCCAGAATCCCGCCGGCTACACCGTCATGCTGTGGTTCTTTTTCCTGCTCGGCGTCGCTGCGTCGATTTCCGCCCTCATGCTATGGCGGCGCGAAGCCGGACCCCGGGGTCATGGCCTCGAAGAGGCCAGCTGCGGCGCCGCCGGTTCGCGCTCTTGAACCTCGACGACGAAGCTGGGATCGAAGGCCTGGTTCGGCTCTTACCGACAGGACGCGGATTTTCACTTCAAGCCCTGGGCTGTGCCCGCACGAACGGACCCTTCTGGGCGGGCGGCACGGGTCTGCGCCGCGACTTGCGCCATAGATCGTAGGCGGCGAGCGTGCCCGCGAGCGCGGCCAGCGTGGCGAAATATGCCGCGGGACCGAAGGCGCTCATCAGTGTGCCCGCGAGCACGGGACCTATGGCAGCGGCGGTTCCGTTCAGCAGCAGCAGCGCGCTGCTGGCCGCAACCATCTGGGCGGGTTCGAGCTTGTCGTTGACGTGCGACACCGACAGCGAATACAGGGTCAGCGCGAATCCGCTGAACAGCGCCGCAAGGGCGAGAAATAAAGGATGCGGCATGTGCGGAAAAGCGACGATGCTGCCTGCAACCGTCATCGCCAGCGTGCACACCACCGCGATGACGGTGCGCCGATCCATGCGGTCCGATAAGCGGCCGACCGGGTATTGCGTCACCACGGCGGCGAGAATGCTTGCCGCCATGAAGGTTGCCACGTTCGTGGTCTCCAGGCCGCTCAGCCTTGCGTACACCGGTCCCATCGAAAAGATGATGGCGGAAATCAGGCCCGACACGGTGACCGCCACCACGCCCAGCGGCGAATTACGGTACAGGTCGCGCAGGAGCACCTTGCGCGGCACGGCATGCTCGGGTACGCGCTGCGCCGACACTACTATCGGCACCATGGCGAGCGAAATCAGCACCGATACCAGCATGAAGGGCGCGGCGGTGCGCGGGTTCGCGAGGACCAGAAGAAACTGCGCGGCGCCGAGCCCGATGTACAGCACCACCATGTACACCGCGAATACCCTGCCGCGGTTGGCGCGGCTGGCCCGGTCGTTGAGCCAGCTTTCGGCGACCACGTAAATGCCCGCGAAGCACAGTCCCGACACCAGGCGCATGGCGCCCCAAACCCATGGATTGACGAAACCGCCTTGGATGAGAATGGCGACCGATGCGATCGCGGCGAGGGTGGCGAACACGCGGATATGCCCGAGCTTGCGCAGCAGCGGCGGGGCAATCGTCGTGCCGAACACGTATCCCACGTAATAGCAGGACATGATGAGACCCGTCACGAGCGTCGGGAAGCCTTCGAGCGTTGCGCGCAGTCCCAGCAGCGTACTTTGCAGGCCGGCACCCAGCATGAGAACGCCCATGCCGAGCAGCAAGGGCCAGGTGGTTGCGATGGCGCTAAGGGGCACTGCGCGTCCCGGGGGAGATCACGCCAAAGCGTATGTCATTCTGCATGTCGGGCAATTGGCGGATCGGTGTGGCGAGGCAGTGAACATACGGCATTTTACTACGCCGCGCTCAGGGCACGCGCTGCATTCGAATCATCCGCCGTCCATCCATCGGCAGAGGCGCTTCCTCGACGCGCAGCACGCGGTGTTGGAGCCCTGCCTTAGGTGCGCTTATATTGTCTGCATCTGTCAACGCGCACCTCAAGCCTATTGCCCCCTGGCGGATTTTAATATGCGTATTCGTCGATTGCTCTGCATGATCGCTGGTTGTGCCGCGCTCCTGGCGGGCTTCATACGAGCGGAAGATTCTATCCCGCCGCGAAGCCCCGTGTGGCCCGACTCTTTTGGAGCGCGGGTCGCGGCCATGGCAGTGCTTGAGACATTGAACGCGGAGCTTCTCAGCCACGATAGCGCGACCGCGACGCTCGAGCATTGGTGCGGCGTCCATCGCCTGGCGTCGCCGCCGGCGATGGTGGCCGAACGTGTCCCGGGAATCGACAAAGCGGCGTCGCCGGAACAGCGCCGCGATCTCGCCGTCTCGCCTCTCGAGCCCATCCGCTACCGGCGGGTAAGGCTGTTATGCGGTACGGCTGTGCTGTCGGAAGCCGACAATTGGTACGTCCCCTCCCGATTGACGCCGCAGATGAATGAGCTCTTGGACACCAGCGATGTACCCTTCGGCAAGGTTGTGAAGGCGCTGGCGTTCCGGCGTCACACCTTGTCCGCTTCGCTGCTATGGCTACCGCTGCCCGTCGGCTGGGATATGGGCGGTTCGCAAACGCGCGCAAGCGGCGTGAGCCGGGAAATTCCGCCGAAGCTCGCGATTTCGCGAGAGCTCGTGATTCCGCAACGCGTGCTGGAACATCGTGCGGTGCTCACGTTGCCGGATGGCACCCCGTTCAGCGAAGTGGTGGAAACTTACACGCGGAACGTTCTGGCATTTCCGGTGCCGGCGGCAGCTGACGATGAGAAACCGATGTAGAGGAGACTGCGGTCGAAACGAAGCCAAGAGTTCGTGTAGGCCATGTGTCAGTAAAGAACAAGGTGTTGCCCCCAGACCCAGGCGACCTCGCTTCGCCGCAGTAGGGAAACTATATTGGATCGCCAATGCCGGTTTTATCGGAAGTGCGCGCATGCCTGCGTAGGCGATGCCTGACCCGCAAAGCCAGGCGATGCCACGCGGCTTTGCGCGATCGGTTATATTCGGGTTATGCCGCTGTCAGCGAAAAACAATCTCGACGAACTGTATGCCAGGCAGCGATTGTTGGAGGCCGAAGCATCTCGATTGGAGCGCGAGCTGGAACTGGAGGGCGGCGAACCCGCGGGTCCGGGTCCGGCCGCGGATCGCCGCTATATTCTGGATTTGGAGATAACGGCGCTGCGAGAGGAGTCGACGAGCCTGGGATCGACCATTTCGGACATCCTCGATCGGGACTTGCAGCGTTGAGCTACCACGTATAGTTGAAGGACACCGCGACCGCGTGCTGCGTGGTCCTTTGGGTGATAGGGCTATCCCGTTCCGATCCGAGCAGCTTGTTGAGGGCCGCATCCATATTGATCATCCAGTGTTCGGTTAGAAAGCGCGTTCCACTGAAACCAATGCCTGTCGAGTTCGTTCCTGCGTGGGCGGCATACACCGGATAGCCGGAGGCCAGCGCCTGGGTGGGCGTGACGCCGAACTCCCGTTGCAGATACCGGTGATCGGCGAAAGTAATCGAGGGACCGGCGAACATGATCAACTTTTTCGAGCTTCCCGGCAGCGGCAGGTATGCCCCAAAATCCGCCAACAGACCGTCCGCACCGCCCACGATTTGGCGCACGTCGGCCCGCACCACCAGCGGGAAGGCTTTGGAGACGGCGTAGGATGCGAAAGCCTTGAAGGCAGGCGCGCGTCCGATGTCGCCAAGGCCTCGAAGATGCGTCAGATCATCCGATACTCGGCGGCCCAGGTCATAGCCGATGAGCACGCCCGCACGGTAGTTGTCGCCATGCAGGAGATTGACTCCCACGCCTTCTCCCACCGAAGCGAAAGCGAGATCTTTATACCTGACATTAATGACGGGACCGCCTTGGACCCGCGTGATCTGCGAGCCGTCATACAGAGGCCTTGCCTCCGCTGCCGCGCCGAGCACGACCCGCCACTCCGGTATGTCCGGTTCGAAAAGCCTTTCCAACACGATTCCGCTCGAATACTGCCATTCTTCGAGCGGAGAGGGTGTTTGGGCGGTTGCGGGCTTCGAACCCCACGCCAATAGAAGAAAGGCAAGACAGCCGAGCCGGCGAAATGAAGGCGTTGTATTGTGAAATTGAGGTATCAACCTTGGCAGTGTACCGAGGGCGAATAACCAGGTCCGCATCCGCCGGTCCTCATCGGCTATAAGCGGGCTCCTACACGGGACTGCACCGGGCGCCCGTATCGCGGCGCCGGACGCCGGGCCTAGAGTTCGCCCTTTACCGCAAGGAGTTGACCATGGGCCAAGACAAAGGGTCTTCTGACGAAGCCATCGGCCGGCCGGAGGAGTGGAGGGAGGGGCGTTACCAACAGCCGGGCAAGCCGGTTGACCGCGCGGTCAACGAGCCCAAAGAATCCCAAGCGGATTCTCACGACACCACCTCCACCCCCGTGACCCGCAAGGATTACGAGGGAAGCCCCAAGGGGAACCCCCGCTAGGCTCATTGCTTGTCGGACTGGGCAGCCGCTTTCGCGTTGGCCTTTGCCGCGTTGTAATCCGCGTCTGCCTGGTCCTTGCATATCTTCTGCGCATCGCCGCTCATGGAGTTGCAATTCGCCAGGGCAACTTTCCGGTCTCCGTCCGCCTTTGCCACCGCGATATTGTAGGCGTCCTTGACGGCGGTGTTATTGAGGTCGACCAGCTTGTCGCCCGCTTTATCGGCGGCGCTTTGAAGGTCTTTGGAGGCGTCTTTCTCGCTGCTGGCGACTTCCTTGGAGGCGCTTTGCTCCGCCTTCGCCACATCTTTCTCGACCGCCTCGGGAGACTTGGCGTTGTTGCATCCGCCGATCGTGAAAACGCACAGTGCAATCGCCGAAGTTAGAAAAATACGCATATCAATCCCCTGTTGTTGTGAAGAATCATCTCGAAACCTTTGCAGCCCGCCGTTTGGCGCCTGTCGGGGCCTGGTCCGCCCCGTGAAGACTCGTCAGCCGCTCGATCGCCGCGGTCAAAGGCCGGGCGCCGTCCTCATATTCCTTCCAAGGCTTGCTCTTCTTTAGAATGGCCGCGGCGCTGGCGACCGTGAAACGCGAAGGCTCGAGTCCCTTGCGTACCTCTTTCCAGTCGAGCGGCATCGAGACCGGCGCTCCGGAGCGCGCCCGCGGCGACAATACGGCGACCGCCGTGGAGGTGCGGTCGTTGCGCAGATAGTCGAGAAAAATTCGCCCGGTGCGCTGGCTCTTCGACATGGTGTCGAGGTACTTGGCCGGATTATCGCGGGCCATTTGTGAGCAGACGGCATGCGCGAAATTCTTGGCGACCGGCCACTCGACCGCATGCTTGCCGCCGACGAGAGGCGTGACCACATGCAAACCCTTGCCGCCCGTGGTTTTGCAAAAGGACACCAATCCGACGGCGTCGAGCCGGTCGCGAATTTCCAGGGCAGCGGCTATGACGGCGGCGAAACCCAAATCCGGCGCGGGATCCAGGTCGAAAACCAGCCTGCCCGCGGCTTCGGGATTTCCCGGCTCGCAGTTCCAGGGATGGATTTCCAGGGCCCCCATCTGGGCTACCGCGGCGAGCGCCTCGACGCGGTCGATTTGCACATAGGGAGCCTTGTCTCCGCGGACCTTGACCAGTTCAAATAGATTGGAGATGCCCGCCATGGCATGCCGCTGAAAGAACTGCTGCCCGGACACTCCGTCCGGCGCGCGCACCAAGGAGCAGGGACGTCCTTGCAAGTGCGGCAGCATCCAAGGCCCCACGTCCTCGAAGTAGCGTGCCAGGTCGATTTTCGTGACCGCGGCGAGACCGCGGTCCTCCGGCCAGAGCACCTTGTCGGGCTTCGATATGGGAACGCCCATCACTTCGGACTGGGCGCGGCTTTGAGTATCCGCCTTCGCGTGCTTCATCCGGGTCGCCAGCTTCTTGGCCGGTGTGGCTTCGGAGTCGCCGATCGGGGTCGGCATTTCCGCCACCACGTCGCGTGCCGCTTTGTCCTGCCGCAAGCCTTTGAATGACGCCTGGCGGATCATGCCGGACGCGGTCCAGCCGGCGAATTCGATTTCGGCAACCAGGGTGGGCTTGAGCCAGCGGATGTTGGGCTCCTTTGCCGGGGCGTTCTCGCCGCCAAAAGGCGACTTATCGACGGTGAGTGCGCGCACCTTCGTCAGAAGTTCCTTGGCGGACGCAGCTCCGTAGCCGGTGCCGATGCGCCCTATGTACACCAAGTGGCCGTTTCGATTCACTCCGGCAAGCAGCGAGCGCAAGCCGCCTGCCTGCGTCGTCCAGCCTCCGAGCACGACCTCGTGGCCCGCTCTGCATTTGGCTTTGGTCCAGCTGCCCGATCTGCCGGATACATAGGGCGCATCCAGTCTCTTCGAGACCACGCCTTCCAATTCCATCTTGCACGCCGACAGCAGCACCGTATCCGCCCTGGATTCGAAGTGCTGCACGTAGCGGATCCTCTCGCCGGCATGGTGCGTTTCGATGAATGCCTCGAGCCGGCGTTTGCGCTCGGCCAAAGGCAGCGGGCGAAGATCCTCCCGGCCCTCCGTCAAGAGATCGAAGACGAAGAACACCAGATCTTCGGAGCGGCCTTCCGACAGCGCGGCCTGAAGCGCGGCGAAGCTCGGCATATGCTTGCGATCGAGGGCGACCACCTCGCCGTCGATGATGCAATCCGGGAGATCTTTTGCGTCGGCGGCGAGCGCCTCGAACCGTTCGGTCCAATCCAGTCCATTGCGGGTGCGGATCGTGGCGCGGCCGCCGCGCACCTGCAGTTGCGCCCGATAGCCGTCGAATTTTACTTCATGAGCCCAGCCGCTCTCCGAGGGCGGGCGGTCGACGAGCTTGCACAGCTGCGGTTCGATAAAGACAGGTACGGCCTTCAGGCGGACCGCCGCCGCACGATTCGACCGCCATACCGCGTCGGCGGGAGCTGCCGAACGAGTGGCCAGCATGAAGGGCTTCACGGATCGGCCCTTTCCCGCCTCGATTTGCCGCATGGATCGCCCCGACGCGACGGATTCATCCAGGTCCGCGAGCGACTTGCCGGCGTCCGGCTGCGCGCTACCCTCGCGGTGCTTGATCAAGAGCCAATTCGTCCGCTTGTTCCCGGTGCGGTCGTTTTTCATTCTCACCAGCACCCAGCTGCCGTGCAGGCGCCGGCCGTCGAGCGTGAACTTGAGTTCTCCGTCCTTGAGCGATTCTTCGGCAGTCTTGCGGCCCTCCGGGCTCCAATAGCCGCGATCCCACAACTGCACCGTGCCCCCTCCATACTCACCCTTCGGGATGGTGCCCTCGAAATCGCCATAGGCAAGGGGATGATCCTCGACCTCGACGGCGAGCCGCTTGTCTGCCGGATCCATGGAAGGTCCGCGCGTCACAGCCCAGGATTTGAATACACCGTCCAACTCCAGCCGCAAATCGTAATGCAGACGAGTAGCCGCGTGCTTTTGTATGACGAACCTGAGCCGATCCGACGCGGCGACCGCTCCGGCCCCACTGGGTTCCGACGTCTTCGTGAAGTCGCGTTTTTGGCGATAGGTTGACAGCGCCCGCCTCGGCATTCCCAGTCCCCGATTTTGTTGTAAGACGCTACGTTATGCTGAATCGAGCTTCGGCAGGGTAGAGGGTCAAGCCGCACGCCGCCATAGGCGCACGCCTACATCCGAATTGGATCTCTGCTTCTGGAAAGGCTCGACGCACGCCGAGATGATGGCATCCGGCTTCCCGGGGAGATTCGTGCATGAGCAATACGGAGCACTTGGCGCAAATGGCCAATGACATCGGTCATTACTTTCGTGCCCAGGGCACCCGCGAAGAAGCCATTGCGGGCATAACGAATCACCTGAGAAGCTTCTGGACCAAGCGGATGCGCAATAAGCTGTTCTCCCAGCTGGCACTGGGGACCGACGGACTCGAGGAGTTGCCGGCCGAGGCACTGCGACGGCTCGAAAGCCAACCGAACGTCAAGTCGGATCAGCCCCCCGGGGGCGATGCGGGTTGAGCGAAGTTTTGTCCGCTTGAGGCGGCGGCGCAAACCCCATGTTGGTCATCATAATTTCGATACTGGCGACCCTGCTGGTGGTCGGGTTGGCGGTGAATTTCCATACGCCGGAAAAAAAGCTGCAGCGCCCCATGGCGCATCTTTACGGGATCGCCGATCCCCAGCTGAGGCGAGAGATGGGCGCACTCTTGGGCCCCGCCGTCGTGCCCGGCAATCGCATCCAGGCACTGCAAAACGGCGATGAAATATTTCCGGCCATGCTGGCGGCGATCCGCTCGGCGAAGCGCACCATCACCTTCGAAACCTATATTTATTGGTCCGGAGCGATAGGGGACGAAATGGCGCAGGCGCTGATCGAGCGCGTGCGCGCGGGTGTCGCCGTGAGCTTGATGCTCGACTGGCTGGGCAGCGCAAAAATGTCGCCGGAACTCGTGAGCGAGATGATCGACGCAGGCATCGAGATCGAGCGCTACCATGCGCTGCGTTGGTTCAGTCTGAGCAAGATGAACAACCGGACGCACCGCAAGGTTCTCATCATCGACGGCACAGTGGGGTTTACCGGGGGTGTTGGCATCGCCGATCAGTGGACCGGACACGCCCAAGACTCCGGCCATTGGCGCGACGTGCACTTCCGGATCGAGGGACCTGTGGTCGCGCAAATGCAGGCCGCCTTTCTCGACAATTGGATCAAAACCACCGGCCGGGTGCTGAACGGCGAGCACTATTTTCCCGTGCTCGCCGCCGCGGGCGACCAGGACATGCATCTTTTCATGAGTTCGCCTGCCGGCGGCAGCGCCAGCATGCGGCTGATGTACATGATGGCGATCACGGCGGCGGAACGGTCGATCGACATCGAAGCTGCGTACTTCATTCCCGACATGCTGATGTGCGGCGAACTCATCAGGGCAAGCGAGCGGGGGGTGAAAATCCGCATCATCCTGCCCGATAAACACCTCGATTCGGAAACCGTACGCATTGCGTCGAAGCGCGCTTGGGGGCCGCTGCTGGAGAGCGGAGTGCAGATTTACGAGTACGAGCCCACCATGCTCCACTGCAAGCTGCTGATTTTCGATGGCTGCATGGTCTCGGTGGGATCGACGAATTTCGACATGCGCTCATTCGAACTCAACGATGAGGCGAGTCTCAACGTGTACGACGAAGGCTTCGCCGAGCGAATGACCGAGGTCTTCGAAAAGGATCTGGGCGAATCCAGCGCCTATACGCTGCAGCGGTGGCGGGGACGGCCGTGGACCCAAAAAGCGGCCGAAATCGTGCTCATCCCGCTGCGCTCTCAACTGTAACTATTGCTTGGCCGCCACTTCCGACGCTTTGGCATTTGCCTTGGTGGCGTCGTAATCGGCGTCGGCCATGTCCTTGCACTTGGTCTGGGCGTCGCCGTTCAAGGCCTCGCATTTCTCCAAGGCTACCTTATGGTCGCCGTCGGCCTTGGCCAGGGCCACGTCGTAGGCACCCTTGGCATCCGAATTATTCAGGTCCTTGCTCTTTTCCTCGACCTTGCCGGCTGCACTCTGCTGTGCCGCTGCGACGTCGTTCGCGACGGCGTCCGGGGACTTCGCGCTATGGCAGCCCGCCAATGAAAGGAGGGAAATCAGCCCGAGGGTGCCGGCAATTTTCAATGTGTTCATGCATGCAATTTGAACGATGGGCTTCTTTTCGTCCATCAGAAGCGAGAGTGCGCGATCATCAGCGGCGTCCTACAAGCGGGTCAGATCGCTGCCGGGGGTTCCGCCGGTTCTCCCCACATCCGTTGCGCCGCCGTGATCGTGTTGGCCATCAGCATGGTCACCGTCATCGGGCCGACGCCGCCCGGAACCGGCGTTATATAGGAGGCCTTCTGCCGAACGCCTTCAAAATCGACATCCCCGACGACCCGGCCATTGGGCAGGCGATTGATGCCGACGTCGATCACCACCGCGCCGGTCTTGATCATCTGCGGAACGATGAGATTGGGCCGTCCCGCGGCCACGACCAGGATGTCCGCCAGGATGGTGAATTGCGCGAGGTCCCGCGTCTTGGCGTGGCAGATGCAAACCGTGGCGTCCTTTTGCATGAGCATCAAGGCCGTGGGCTTTCCGACGATGTTGCTTGCGCCGACCACGACGACGTTTTGTCCCGCGATGGGGATGCCCTCGGCCTCGAGCAGCTTTTGTACCCCGTACGGAGTACACGGCGAGAACACGGCCGTTCCGAGCACGAGGCTGCCGACGTTGTAGAGGTGAAAACCGTCGACGTCCTTTTCGACTGCAATGCGCTCCAGCACCAGATGCACCGGAAGGTGGCGCGGCAGGGGCAGCTGGACCAGGATGCCGTGAACCGAAGGATCCTGGTTTTGTTTCTCGATGACCTCCAACAGGGTTTCGAGGGTAGCCGACGCCGGAAGCTCGACCACGACCGATTCGATGCCCACGTCGCGGCAGGCCTTCGACTTGTTCGACACATACAGTCGCGAGGGCGCATCGTCGCCTACCAGAATGACCGTCAGCTTGGGAGGAGCGCCGAATTTGGCCCGCAGACCCGCCGCGGTGATGCGCAAGCCCTCGCGAAGCCGCCGCGCATGCTGGCGTCCGTCGATAATCTTGGCGCCGGTGGGAATTGCTGTTTCAGGCATCACTCGATCTGCAATCGTCATCTAGAACCTCGCTTAACGGAATCCGCGTGCGCGGCCGACCGCGGGCATCTTACCCATCTGCGTATTTTTTGCATGGGAGTAATTGCATCCGCCGCCGCCGATATATCTAATACCTCGCATGGATGATCCGGCGAAGTCGAGCAGCCCGCGTTCCCGGTACCCCCGGCACGGTCGTGCGGCAATGCTTTTCGCATTTGCGGGCCTGGGACTGCCGATGCAAATGCCGGCCGCCGAGGTGTACAACTTAACGGGCCTGCCGGCGTATCCGAATCTAAGCACGGCCAAAATGGATGAGGTATCGAAGACGGACAAGCTGGGCCGATGGTGCAACCGCTTTGCCGCCAGCAGTTTCGATCCACTCGATGTCGTCGAGACCTGGTATCGAAAGGTGCTGTGGGGGGCGAGCGAGACGGATCTGAACAATGATGAGAACTATGTGAGCGCCGTCAAGCTGTATGGAATCAAGCTGGCGCTCGGCATCGACTACGTGACCGTCTTCAGACTCGCCAATCAACCATTCACGTCCATCGAGCTTTTTCGGTGCAGCGCGCCGAAGTAGGGCGGCGCCGCACATCGTCATCCGAAATCGACCGCCGTGGTGTTGCCGCCGCACACGACAACGCCGACCCTTTCCCCGGCAGCGGGGCTATAGCACCCATCGAGAATTGCCGCAAATGCCGCGGCGCCCCCGGCTTCGGCAACGATTCGCAGCTGGCTCCAAAGCGCCAGTTGCGCCTCGCGGATCGCGTCATCGGACACCAGTATCACGCGGTCGACATGGCGTTCGGCGATGGGGTACATGATCTGCCCAACCTGCTTCGGCGCCAGAGAGTCGGCGGCGATGCCGCCGGCCTCCGCGTCCACGGGCCGGCCGGCCTTGAGTGCCTGCGTCAGCGTCGGCGCGGCGGCGGGTTCGACCCCGATCACCCGAACGCGGCCGGCGAACCACGCTGCGATGCCTCCGAGCAGGCCGCCGCCGCCCACCGCGACGAGCAGGGTGTCCAATGAGACGGCCTGATTTTCCAATTCGGCGCCCAGCGTCCCTTGGCCGAGCAGAGTTTCGATCTGATCGTAGGCGTGAACCTGCATGGCACCCGATTCGCCGGCCCAGATTTGGGCTTGCGCCAAGGCATCGGCATAGTGCTCTCCGCCCACGATGAGATCCGCGCCATAATCCCGGATGCGGGCCACTTTGGCGGCAGAGGCGACGCTCGGCACATAAATGCGCGCACGCTTCGCTAATTTCATGGCGGCATAGGCGACGGCCGCTCCATGGTTGCCCCCGGAGGCAGCGACGACCCCGGCCTCGGGCACGTCTCGCAGCAACAGGTTGGCAAACGCTCCGCGAGCCTTGAATGAACCGGAGTGCTGCAGCAGCTCCAGCTTAAGAATCGAACGAAAATTGCCCAGCCCGAATTCAGATCCGCCGACTTCCATCACGGGAGTGCGCCGGATGAAGGGCCTGATGAGATCGTAGGTCCCGGATATGCGGGCTCGATCGATGGAACGGCCGGCAAGGATGGCTTCGGACATGTCCGTTAGATATACGCGGGCTCGGGGAATTCGCAAGGATTTCTCTCTCACCGCCGGTGGGTTCCGCCCTATACTGAAGAGCCAGCGGCATAAAAATAAGGGGAGCAGCAATGAAATCGATCGTTCGATGGTTCATCGATTGGCCGGAGCGCGTGGCGCTCAATCTATTGTGGCTGGCTCCGTTGTTCGCCCGCATCACCGTGGGTTGGGTGTTTCTCTTGAGCGGTTGGGGCAAGCTTCAAAATCTGCCGGCGGTCACGGAGAACTTCGTCGGTTGGGGCATCCCGCTGCCGGGCATCCTCGCTCCGTTTGTTTCCGGCGTCGAGTTTGTCGGCGGATTGTTCCTGCTGCTCGGCCTGTTCAGCCGCATCTCGGCCGGCGCTCTGGGAATCACGATGATCGTCGCCATCGCCAGCGCGAAATGGCAGGAAGTCGATTCGCTGGAGAGCCTTCTCGGTTTCGACGAGTTCGAGTACCTGGCGTTGTTTCTGTGGATTGCGATCGCCGGTCCCGGCGCGATCTCCCTGGATCGCCTGCTGCAACGGCGATTTCCGCCGGCGGCGGGCGCGCCGCGCTAGCGGTGCGGCGGCACCGCCGCGGGTGCTGGAGCCGCGGGCGGCCGCGCTCGGCATCACGCGCAAACCGGCCGGGTCGCGTGCGTCCGCGAAAATTGACAGTGAAAAACTGTTACGTTACAAGTAGCGCGTCCTTTGCCTGAGCAAGCAACATTGTGACTGTCGATTACGATGACGCGCCGCTTCGGCCTTTCCACTATCGAATCTGCATAGCCAGCACGGGCGGGGTATTTGCCGACGGCTTCGGGCTCGGCATCATCGGCATCTCCCTGAGCCTGGCGGCGCCGCAGCTCGGCCTCGGCGCGGTCTGGATCGGGCTCATCGGAGGCGCCTCGCTCGCCGGATTGTTCGCCGGCGCACTGCTGACGGGGCCGGCGGCAGACCATTTCGGGCGCAGACCGATTTTCGCCTACAACATGCTGATCGCAGCCGCACTTTCCCTCGCCCAATTCCTGGTCGGATCGAGGACGGAGTTGCTGCTTCTGCGGCTCGCCATAGGATTTTTGCTCGGCACCGACTATGTCGTGAGCAAGGCATTGCTGACCGAGTTCGTGCCGCGCCGCCTTCGCGGCCGCATTCTCGGCGCCCTGTCGGTCGCATGGGCCGGCGGCTACGCCTGCGCCTATGCGGTCGGTTTCGAGCTGAGCGGATTGGGTCCCGCCTCCTGGCGCTGGATGCTCGTCACCGGAGCGGTGCCGTGTCTGCTGATCGCGCCGCTGCGCATCATGATGCCCGAGTCGCCCCTGTGGCTCGCCAACCATGGCCATGCCGATCGCGCGGCCCAGATCGTGCGCGCCAGGCTGGGGAACTCGGTGCGCCCGCCCGCGCCCATCGCCGCGAGCCCCGGCCGCACGGGCCGCTGGCGGCAATTGTTCTCCCCGCGTTGGCGGGTGCGTACCATCGTCGGCTGCGTGTTTTTCGCCTGCCAGGTCATTCCGTATTTTGCCGTGGGGACATTCGTCACCCAGGTCATGTCGGCGCTCAATCTCAAGGGAGGCGCCGTCGGCGGCCTGATCTACAACTTCGCGCTGTTCGCGGGCGCCATCGGGGGGCTTTTGATCGTGGATCGGATATCCCGCAGGAGCTTTCTCGTCGGAAGCTTTGCCTCGGCGGGTGCGACCATGCTCATTCTCTGCGCGTGCCCGAATCTAGGTCCCGCCATGGTGATCCTGTTGTTCGCCGTTTTCGCCGGCGTCCTGTCGGCGGCTTCGAATCTCGTGTACGTGTATCTTCCCGAGTTGTTTCCGACCGACCTGCGCGCGTCGGGCATCGGGCTCGCCATTGCAGCGAGCCGCATCGGCTCCGCCGCCAGCACCTTCGTCCTGCCGGTCATCGTGCAGTTCTACGGCGTCCGCACGGCATTGGGCGCCTGCGTGGCGGTCCTCGCCGCCGGCGGGTTGGTCTGCTGGTTCCGCGCCCCCGAAACCAGGAATTTGAAACTCGAGGCGCTCGATCACGCGGTTTCGCCCGCACAGGCGCCCAACGCCGTGCGGACGCCGTAACGGCCGCAGTCGCCCGCGCCCCCCATCGCCCGCGCGCCCGCTGCCTGGGCGTACCTTCGGAGGATTTCCAGCATCCTTGAAAACCCAGCCGACTTGATGTAACGTTACATTTATGTAACGTTATAAGTTCGTGTCGGAAAGAAAATGGGGATCACATGACAGGCAGCCAGAGCAGCCGGCTCGCATCGATCTTGGCGCGCAACAGCGCTTACATTCCCGGCGGCGTCAGCTCGATCAATCGAATCATCGATCCTCCCATCGTGTTTGCGAAAGGCGAGGGTGCTCATTTGTGGGACGTCGACGGCAAACGCTACATCGACTATCACGCCGCGTTCGCCCCGTATTTTCTGGGCCACAATTTCCGACCCGTCAACGACGCGGTCGCCGGCATCCTGCGGAGCGGCGACAGCCTCTTCGGCGCCGGCACCACCGTGCCGGAAGGCGATCTTGCGGAACTGATCTGCAACAACGTTGCGGCGGCCGAAAAGGTGTGCCTGCAGAACACCGGCAGCGAGGCGACCTCGCTGGCCATACGCCTTTCGCGCGCAATCACCGGACGGCAGCATTTCATCGTGGTGCAGGGGGGCTACAACGGCAATCAGGACGAACTCGCCTGCAACGTATTCAACACCCTGGCGGACATCGGGCCGCGCGTGAGCCCGGGCGAATATCCGCTGCGCCCCCTCGGCGCGGGCACGACCATCGAAACCATGCACTTCGTGCACCCAGTAAATTTCAACGACCTGGAATCCGTGCGCTACGTATGCCGCCGCTATCCGGTCGCGGCCATGATCACCGAGCCGATACTGCAGAATATCGGGGTGGTCAAACCGCGCGCCGGGTACCTGGAGGGACTTCGGGCGCTTGCCGATGAATTCGGGTTCCTGCTGATCTTCGACGAGGTCAAGACGGGATTCCGGCACGCGTTCGGCGGCTACAGCGAAGTTTGCGGCGTGAAGCCCGATCTCGTGACCTATGGGAAGGCGGTGGCGAACGGCTATCCGCTGGCATTGGTCGGCGGCAAGAGCCGCTACATGGACTATATCGTCCATCCCGATCCCGCAAAGCGGCCGATGGTGGGCGGGACTTACAACGGCCACCCGGTCGCGGTGGCCGCCGCCATCAGCACGCTTCGGTACCTGCTCACCAATCGGGAGCAGGTTTATGGGCATGTCGAGGCCCTGGGCCAGCAGATGGAGGCGGGCCTGAAGCGGATATTTGCGGCGCGCGGCGTCACGGCGTCGATTGCGCGCCAGGGTTCGGCGTTTTCCTACTATCTGATGCCGAAAGTGCCGGCCGATTTCCACGACATCCTCGAGCACCACGATTTCGAACGCGACGCCGCGCTGCGCCGGACTCTGATCGAGTTGGGCGTGTTCTTCGTGCCGATCGCCACCAAGCAATGTTCGATTTCAGCGGCGCACACCGTTGAGGACATCGATCTGACGCTCGAGCAGTTCGAGCGCGCCGTTTCCACGGTCTGGGCGGGCCGCAATGCGTGAGGCCGTTCGCACGAATCCGGTGCGCGAGTTCCGGCGCGGGATGTCGCACGCAGACATCTGCGTGTCGGGTCTGCGTACAACTCGAGGCTGATTCGGGCGGAATATCAGCCGAAGACGCCGCATGGGAGAGACCGCAGACGAGTCCGGACAGCTTCTTCTTTGATCGCTCGGAACAATAATTTTCTACGGGATCTGACTTGAGGGAGACTACCTTGAAATCAACTAAAATCGCCTACGCTGTGGCGGCCATCTTGAACGCATCCGCCGTTTCCGCTTACGCGGCGTCCGCCGCCGCGGCCGAATCCGAGGGCGCATTGGGCGCCTCCAATGAGCTCGGCGAAGTCGTCGTGACGGCCCAGCGGCGGGAGCAAAACATCCAGGACGTGCCGATCACCATCGAGGTGCTGACGTCCGAGTCGCTCTCGCAGCTGAACGTGCAGACCTTCGACGACTTCGTGAAGTACCTGCCCAACGTGTCGCAGGCCACCAATGGCCCGGGGCAGAGCGTCATCTTCATGCGCGGTCTCGGTACCGGTCAATCAGGAACCCAGGGCAGCGGCGCAATCGGCAATTTCCCGAACGTCGCGATCTACCTCGACGATCAATCGGCGCAGCTGCCCGGCCGCAACCTGGATGTCTATGCGGTCGATCTCGAACGCATAGAGGTTCTGGAAGGTCCGCAGGGCACGCTTTTCGGCGGCGGCGCGGAGGCGGGCGTGCTCCGCTACATCACGAACAAGCCGAAGATCAACGTCACCGAGGGCAGCGCCGAGGCGAGCTACGGCACCACCGCGCACGGCGATCCCAACAACAGCGCCAATTTCGTGCTGAACTTGCCGCTCATTGCCGACGCGCTGGCGGTTCGCGGCGTGTTCTACGAAGACCGCCGCGGCGGCTACATCGACAACGCTCCCAGCACGTTCACCCGCAAAGGGACGGATCTTGGAATTGCGCTGCGAAACGGCGGAACCGTGAGCAACACCGGCACGGTGCTGACTCCGGGAACCGTGCCGGCCGACAGCGAAGTGATCAACAACTACCAGTTCGCGACGAACGCCATCAATCCGGTGACCTATCAGGGCTTCCGGCTCTCGGCCCTCGCGAAATTCAACGAGGACTGGGACGCGCTGCTCACGCAGTCGTACCAGAACATGGACGCGGAGGGCGTGTTCTACCAGAACCCCGTGAGCGCCGACGGCGGTCCGCTTCCGCCGCTCTCGGTGTCGCTGTTCAACCCGTCTTTCGTCAAGGACAAGTTCGAGAACACGGCGCTGACCGTCAATGGAAAGGTCGGCGGCCTCAAGCTCGTCTACAGCGGCGCCTACCTCGTGCGAAACGTCGAGCAGCAGCAGGACTACACCAACTATGCGCGCGGCGTCTGGGGAACGTACTACCAGTGCACGGGCTACAGCAAGGGCTTCGATCCTCCGACCAAGTGCTACTCGCCGAGCACGACCTGGCACGACACCGACAAAAACACGCACCAGAGCCACGAACTTCGCATCAGCACGCCCGACGACAAGCGGATCCGCGGCCTCGCCGGCTTGTACTACGAGAACTTCAAGATTTTCGATCAAATGGACTATCAATACCGCTCGGTTCCGACCTGTTCGCCGGCGCTGCCCACCGAATGTTTCCTGAACATCCAGCCCTGGCCCGGCGTGCCTGCGAACAATCCGAACATACGGAATCCGGACGACGCTTTCTTCGACGACGTGCAGCGCGGCTACAATCAGAAGGCGGCCTTCGGCTCGGTCGATTTCGACCTGATACCGAAGACGCTGACCCTGACCGTCGGCACGCGCTACTTCAAATACGATGAAAAGGAATCGGGCGGCGACGTCGGCAGCTTCTACTGCAAATACTATGACGGCGCGGTGCCGAGCAATTTCGGGCCGTGCACCGTCACCAACTACAACGGCTACGGGCCCGGCGGACCGTTCGGAACCAACCTCGATCTGCAAGTCCCCAACAGGGCGACTCCGCACGGCTTCAGAAGCCGCGCCAACCTGACCTGGAAAGTCACGGATGACGTCATGGTTTACTACACCTGGTCCCAGGGGTTCCGGCCGGGCGGATTCAATCGCGGAGTGTCCTCCCACTTGCCCGACGTGAACGGCGTTCCGCAATACATCACATCGGCCGTCTGGGCGCCCGACAACCTGACGAACAACGAGTTCGGATGGAAGACCGAATGGCTCGACCATCGGCTGCTGTTCAACGGCTCGGTCTACCAGGAAGATTGGAGCAACGTGCAGGTGGGCATCGATGACCCGCAGGGCGGCCTCGGCAGCCTTGCCTTCTTTACCAATGGACCGAGCTACCGGGTGCGGGGCTTCGAGCCGACGATCACGGCCATCGTCACCCATGGGCTGACAATCACCGCGGCGGCGTCCTGGAACAGCAGCAGCCAGACGAATTCACCGTATCTCGTGAACAACAATCCGAAGAGCGTCGGATTCGGCCAACCGATCACATCGATCCCCGATCCTTTCGGACCGATCGGCAGCACGCTCGCCAGTTCTCCGGCCATGCAGGGGAATATCCGCGTGCGCTACGAATGGGATTTCAACGGCTACAATGCGTTCGCGCAGATTGCCGGCCAGCATACGGACCACAGCCACACCTCCTCGGGCTACGGGTACGGCTATGATTTGCCGGCGTACTCGACCGCGGACGCGTCGCTCGGACTTGCGAAGGATCATTGGTACGCGGAGGCTTTCGGGCAGAATCTGACCAATGTGAACACCTACATCTCGGAGAACGACTCGCAGCAGATCCTGACGCAGACGCCCATCCGTCCCCGGGTCATCGGGATCAGAGCGGGCTACAAGTTCTCGGACAAGTAGCGGAGGCGGCGGCCGGATGGAGACGATCGAACCACCGGCCGCCGCGACCTCGGAGCAGCTGGCACGCCTGCGCAAGCTGCTCGAAGGAGGCCACTACGCGACGCTCTTGGAGTCCGCCCGCGCGCTTCTGGCCGGGGAGCCGGAGAATCGCGATCTTCTCTATATGCTTGCGGTCAGCCTGCGCCATTTGAAGCGCATTCCAGAGGCGCTGGCGGGTCTCGACCGCCTCGAGCAGCTTCATCCGAAGTTCAGCCGCTTGTTTCAGGAAAGAGGCCGGTGCTACGTGGCCCTGCGCAGCGCGGACCGGGCCATTGACGCGTTCGAACGCGCGGTGCATTTGAGTGCCGCTTTGCCGGCCAGTTGGGATGCGCTTCGCTCGCTGTATCGCATGGCCGGCCGCGCGGACGATGCGCAGAACGCGGCGGCGCATGTCGCCAAGCTGTCGAGCCTGCCGCCGGACATCGTGACGGCATCGGCGCTGTTCGCGGACGGCCAGGTGCGCGACGCGGAGCGCATCGTGCGCCGGTTCCTCATGACCCACGGCGATCATATCGAAGGGATGCGCCTGCTCGCCCGGATCGGCATCGAGCTCGATATCCTCGACGATGCGGAATTGCTGCTCGAGAGCGTTCTCGTCGCGGCTCCGGACTATGAAGCCGCGCGCTACGATTACGCCGTCGTGCTGCTCAAACGGCACAAGCACGTGCGGGCACGGCAGGAAATGGACAAACTGCTGTCGATCGACCCGCGCAACCGCGCCTACCGCACCACGGAGGCGGCCATATGCATGGGATTCGGCGACTATGCGGGCGCCCTGCCTCGCTACGGCGCGCTGCTCGCGGAGACCCCGGGGGACGCGGACCTTCATCTCTCGGTCGCGCACGCACTGAAAACGCTCGGCAGGACGCCGCAGGCGATCGAGTCGTACCGGGCGGCGATCGCCCGGAGGCCTGACTACGGTGAAGCGTACTGGAGTCTCGCAAACCTGAAGACTTATCGGTTCGACCGCGAGGAAATCGCACGCATGCGGGCGGCGGAGAGCGCCGCCAGGATTGCAGCCGTCGATCGATACCACCTGTGCTTCGCGCTCGGCAAGGCGCTCGAGGATTGCGGCGAGTACGCCGAATCGTTCTCGTATTACCGCCGCGGCAATGCCCTGAAGTCGCACGAGGGCCGCTACCGGCCCGAGATCATGGAAACGAACACCCGCCTTCAGCGGTCGGTATGCACCCGGGAATTTTTCGCCGCCCGCACCGGGGCCGGCTACAAGAGGTGCGCGGATGGCGCCGCCGGCTCTTACGGCACTCCCATTTTCATAGTCGGCCTGCCGCGCGCCGGTTCAACCCTGCTGGAGCAGATTCTGTCGTCGCATTCGCAGGTCGAAGGTACGATGGAACTCGCGGACATCCCGCGCCTGGTGCAGGATCTGCAGGGCAGGATTCCCAACGAGGGAGACCCCAGATACCCGGGTGTTCTGCGCGAACTCGCATTGCAGGATTTCAGCCGCTTCGGCGAGAAGTACCTGGCCGACACCGCGGCCTACCGCGGCGGCGGGCAGCCGGTATTCATCGACAAGAATCCGAACAATTTCCGCAATATCGGCCTCATCCACCTCATTCTGCCCGAAGCGAAGATCATCGATGCCCGGCGCGAGGCGATGGCGTGCTGCTTCGGCAACTACAAGCAGCTGTTCGCCCTGGGCCAGCAATTTACCTACAGCCTCGAGCATATCGCGCGCTACTACCGGACGTATGTCGAGCTCATGGAGCACTGGGATGCGGTTCTGCCGGGCAAAGTACTGCGGGTGCGGCACGAGGACGTCGTGAACGATCTCGAGCGCAGCGTCCGCCGCATTCTGGATTTTTGCGGATTGGAATTCGAGCCCGCCTGCCTGCAATTCTTCAAGAACGGGCGCAGCGTGCATACGGCAAGCTCGGAGCAGGTGCGCCAGCCCATCTATCGCGAAGGGCTCGATCAGTGGCGGCGCTTCGAACCGTGGCTCGAGGCTCTACGGACCGCGCTGGGGCCGCCGGCGGCCCCTTGAGTTTCCATTTCGTCATGATCGAGAGGAAGAAGATATGAATTTTCCCACGCAGCCCGCATCTCCCGCCGCACGATTGGCCCTGTCGGCTCTTTTGATGCTGCCGCTCGCGTCATCGGCGCAGGACGTCTACGTCAACGCCCAGGTGCCCTACCATCCGGTGACGCTGGATGCGCAGGGAAAGCTGTTGGCCTGGTATCGGCCGGAAAAAAACCTCGGTTACGACCATGTGGTGCGGCTCGGATGGGATTTCATCGAGCACAAGGTGCCCCAGGATACCGCGCACGGCACGGGGCTCAAGATCTATCTCATCAACTCCGTTTACGATGCCGCGACGTTGCAGGGCGTGTACTGGCAGCACAACCCGGCAATGGTGTATGCCTCGTTCGTCGATTCATTGATGGGCTGGTATCCGTATTCAGGGGACGATGAAGCCGTCGAAGCGGTGCGCGGGATGCTCGACTATCAGCTGGCGCACGGCACCACCCCCTCCGACTGGGAATGGCCGGGCGTTCCGTTTGCCACCAGCTGCGGCGATGACCGCGAGTATGGGAAGTGCATCGAGAACATGCCGCACGAGTTCTACGGCGGAATCGAGACGGATAAAGTCGGCGAATTGGGCACCGGCTACGTGCTGTTCTACAAGCTGACCGGCGAGCGAAAATACCTCGACGCGGCGATCCGCTGTGCGCAGGCGCTCGCCAGGCACGTGCGCCCGGGCGATGCGGAGCACACGCCCTGGCCATTTCGGCTGGACGCGCACACCGGCAAGACGCTGGCGCTCGAGGAATACGGCGGCGACGTCGCTGGATCGCTGCGCCTGTTCGACGAGTTGATCCGCATCAACGCCGGCGATGCGGCCGCCTTGCGCGCCGCGCGCGCCGTCGCGCTGAAGTGGCTGATCGAGTATCCGCTGAATCAGGAGAGCCCGGCCTGGAACAAATGGTCCGGCTTCTTCGAGGATATTCCCCGGCACACCGACGACGTGAATCAGCTGACGCCGATGCTGGCGGCTTATTACATCCTGTCGCACGACGATCCCGCCGAAGTCGATCCCCAATGGATGGGCCACGTGGGCCGGCTGCTCGACTGGGTCAGGATCAAACTCGGACGCGGTCCGTTCTTCGGCGCGCAGGCCATCGACGAGCAGACCACCCCCGACGCGAGCTTCGGCTGCTGCTCGCGTGCGGGCCAGGGAGATCATACGGCGCGCTGGGCCGCGATGAGCGCCCTGTTCTTCGAAAAGACGCGCGACGGCCAGGCCCGCGAAGACGCCTTCCGCTCATTGAATTATGGAACCTACTTCGCCGGCGCCGACGGGCGAATCGCCTGTTGCGGCGTGGATTATCACAACGTCTATTGGTTCAGCGACGGCTATTCGGACTATATGCGGCATTTTCAGTGGGCCATGGGCGCCGTCCCCGAGTTCGCGCCGGCGGGAGCGGACCATATTCTTCGCTCCAGCTCCGTGGTGCAGAAGGTGCGCTACGGCACGCGCAGCATCGACTACCGCACCTTCGACGAGGACTCGACCGAAGTCCTGAGGCTCAAGTTCAAGCCTTCGCGGGTAACGTCCGGCACCGCGGTTTTGCAGGTGCGCGGCGATACGCATGAACCGGGCTATACCGTGCAATCTCTGCCCGGCGGCGATTGGATCGTGCGCATTCGACATGCGTCTTCCGGCGACGTTCACATCGGGAGCTGAGCGCATGCGCCTGTTATCGCTTCTCAACGTCGTTCGCAGACATCGGGAAGTCGGGTTTGAGTACAATCCGCGCCGCGTGCGGGTGGATCATTCTCCCGGGCGAGGAGTTGGAGTCGACCGCAGATGAAGATCACCGCGATCAAGACGCTGGTTTGCAATGCGAGAATGCGCAACTGGATTTTCGTCAAGATTGAAACCGATCAGCCGGGACTCGTCGGCTGGGGCGAAGCGACCCTCGAGTGGCACACCCGGTCCGTGGTCGGCGCGGTGGAAGATCTCGCGACGCTGCTCGTCGGAGAAGATCCAGGACGAATCGAGCACCTGTGGCAGATGATGTTCCGGCAGCATTTCTGGCACAGTTCGGGAATCGTGCGTGCGACGGCCATGTCGGGTATCGACATTGCGCTGTGGGACATCGCCGGCAAGGAGCACGGCGTGCCGTGCCACCGCCTGTGGGGAGGCCCGGTACGCGATTATATCCGGCTGTACTCCCACCTGGGCGGGGGGCGCATGGAGGATTTCTACGAAACCCCCGTGGCGAACGCGGACCGATTCGCCGATCTTGCCCGCGAGGCGGTCGCGAACGGCTTCACCGCCTTCAAGTCCATGGCCGTTCCCACGACCAGCGCCTTGGAAGGCATGGCTCCCGTACTGGCGGCCGAGCAAGCCGTCGCGCGCATGCGCGAGGCGGTGGGGCCCGCGATCGACATCATGGTGGATTGCCACGCCCGGCCGTCGCCCGCGATGGGGATGCTGTTCGCAAAAGCTCTCGAGCCATACCGCCTGTTCTTCCTCGAGGAACCCTGTTGGCCGGAGAACGTCGAGTCGCTGGCTCACATCAATGCATCGGTGGCGACGCCGATTGCTACCGGCGAACGGCTGACGAGCCTCGCGCAGTTCAGGGACTTGTTCGCGGCGCGCGGCTGCGAAATCTGCCAACTCGACATCACGCACTGCGGCGGATTGTCCGCTGCACGGAAGATCGGAGCCTTGGCCGAAGCGCACCGCATCGGGCTGGCGCCTCACAATCCGCAGGGGCCCGTGAGCACGGCGGCATCCTTCGAACTGGGCTTTGCCCAGCCGGACTACGTGATCTGCGAGACCGTGAACAACGATGTTCCTTGGCGCGCCGACGTGATGCAGGACTATCATCCGCTCAATAAGCAGGGCCGCACCGTCGCGCCCGCCGAAAGGCCGGGGCTGGGAGTCGAGGTGGACGAAGCGGCGGTCGCGAAGCATCCGTTCCAGCAAGAGGTGCTGCAGCGTGTTTTCTACGCGGATGGATCGGTCGGCGACTGGTAGCGCGCATGCGCCCGCTAGAGTCTCGGGATAGAGTCCGGTTTGATTTTTTTGGGAGTACGCCATGTGGATCAGAATGTTGCCCGCCGTCGCTGTTGCGTCGGGCTTGCTCTTTCTCCGCCCCGGCCCGGGGCATGCAGCCGACGCCGAAGTTCTTCCGGTCCAGTCTTTCGAATCGGCGCGCGCGCCGGACGCTCCCGTAGCCAATAGCGCCTTCGTGCCGGGAGAGGGGGCATTGGCGGCGCCCGCCTTCGCCGGAATACTCAGAGTGCGGCCCGCGAAAATGCAAACGCTGCCGGTTCTGACGCAGCCGTTGATCCAGGGGCGCGACACGCGGATTTTTCCGGGCGTGCAGCTCGAGTTCTTTACGATCGGCGACGTGCTGGTGCCGGTTCAGCGCGGGGAGATGGTGCGCGAAAGCGGCGGCGGCTCCGTACCCAGCTACTGGCGGGTCATTCCGCAATTCGGCAAGGTGTGGCGCGAGAAAGGCGACGGCGAATGGTCGCGCGCCGCCTTTCCGATCATGCTGGTGAACGACACCGAAAATCACGCGCATCAGGGGCTCGCGACGTTTCTGTATCGGCCTGGCCGGGTGACGGGTCTGCAGTTGCAGTTCGTGCAGCAAACCGGGCCCTACATGATCAAGCAGTATTTCGTCGCTTGGGGCTTTGCGGCCGCGGAATTCGCCGCCGGCAGCAGCGCCGATTTGGACGCACGCAGCGCGCAGGCTTCGGCGGAGTTGGCGGACCGTTTGCCGGCCAAGCCCTGGAGCGAGCTCGTCAAATCGGTCCCGCCGGGGACGCTGGACGGGTTCGGCGGCCCGCTCTATCCGAAATGGCAGGTGGCGGTGGCGCTGGTGCGCGACGGCACGATCTACTACCAGGATCCGGTCACCCCCTATGGACCGTATCCGTATCCGCTCGAGATGCGCTTCGGTGTGCGATCCGAGACGAAGAGCGTATTTGCCCCTCTGTCGCTGCTGCGGTTGGCGCAGGTTTACGGACCCTGGGTTCTGACGCTCAAGATCGGCGACTATGTGCCGGGCCTGGACCCGAAATGGCGACGGGTGCGCTTCATCGATGCGGCGAACATGGCCACCGGCTTCGGCGGCGTGGGCAGCAACAAAACCCATCCCAACGACATCTTCGACGGCTACCTGGACGGCGACTACGATGCCTGGTACACGGCTGGGTCGCATGCGGAGAAAATCCGCCAGATCGGCGCAAACCTGCACGCCTATCCGTGGGAGCCGGGAACGGTGATGCGCTACCGCGATCAGGACTACTACATCTTGGGCGCGGCGATCGACGGATTTCTGAAGTCCGTGCGCGGTCCGCAGGCCGACTTGTGGGAATTCGTGAAGACGGAAGTGTTCAAGCCCATCGGCATACACGAGGCGCCCGCGGTCAAGACGAGAGAGGCGGGCGGCCGCGACGGCCTGGTCTGGGCGAACGCCGGGTACTACCCGACCCTCGACGATCTGGCCAAAATCGCCTTGCTGTACCAGGCCCGCGGCGCGCGCGGCGGCGAACAAATTCTCAATCGAGAAATGACCGCCGACCTGCTGGCGGGGCGGGACGCCATCGTCAAGAACGCGGACGAATCGCTCGGACCGGTGGCAGGCCCGCTGTCCGAGTCGAAGGAGGATGGACTCTATAAGATGGGCTTTCATTTCCTGCGCTACGTCAACGCAAGCGGCACGGTCGGCTATCTGCCCAGCATGCATGGATCCGGCGACAACGAATTGATCCTGTTTCCGAACCACATCATTTCCATCGTCATGGCCAAGGCGTCCGTGGAAGTGCTCGGCAAGGAAAAGACGCGGTCCGACGACGGGCCCGAAACGATCCGCGCGGTGGAACGGCTTGCGCCGTTCTAGGGTGCGCCCATGAGCGAGCTTCCCGCGGCAGCCGAACGCGCGGGGGCGGGCGAGGGCGCGGCGGCGGGCGAGGGCGCGGCGGCGGGCGTGCGGCCGGCATCGAGGCTCATCGATTGGAGCTTGCTGATCCTGTGCAATTTGATTTGGGCCAGTCAATTCGTCCTCGCCAAACTCGTTCAGGAGGAAATGGGGCCTATTTTCGCAACCCTGCTGCCCATGACCATCGCAACCTTAGGTCTCTTGCCGCTCGTGCGGCGCCAGCAGCAGCGGAGCCGGAAAGCTTCGGGCGCCGCGCGGCAGGAGAGGATGAGCACGCGCGACGTGGCGCGCTTCGCCGTGATCGGGCTGTTCGGCCAGGTCGTGGCGCAACTCGGGATCACCTGGGGAGTGGGCCTGGCGCCCGCGTCGAACGCAGCCTTGCTGTCGCTGACGCTGCCCATCGCGACGGCGGTGATGGCATACCTGCTGCTCGGCGAACGCATGACTGCGGTGCGGTGGATCAGCTTCGCGCTGGCAGTGGCGGGCGTTCTGCAATGTTCGGGCATCGACTGGAATGATCTGCGTTTCGCCAGCGGCGGGGCCGTCAGCGGGAATCTGTTGATCATGCTGGGGGTTTTGGGCAGCGCGTTTTACAATGTGTACGGCAAGAAGCTGCTCGACCGCTACACGCCGCTCGAGGTGCTGTTGTACAGCTATTACGCGGTGCTGATCTGCCTGGTTCCACTGACTCTGTACTTGGAGCCCGGGTCGTTTCACAGCATGTTCTCGTTCGGGCCGCGGGTGTGGCTCGGCATCTTACTGCTTGCCGGCCTGCAGTACTTTCTGTCCATGATTCTGTTCCTGACCGTGCTGACGCGGCTGGACGCGGCGCAAGCGGGTCTGTCCAACTACCTGATCCCGGTTTTCGGCGTGTTGATCGCGGCGCTCGCCCTCGGCGAGAGGCTCACACCGCGCATGGCCGTCGGCGGACTGGTGGTCCTCGGCAGCACGCTTCTGGTCACCGTGTACGAAGAACACTACGGAGCGAAAACCACGCATGCGACTTGAAGGCAGGCACATATTCGTTACCGGGGGCGCCCGTGGAATCGGCTTGGGTATAGCGGCGGCGTTCGTCCGGGAAGGGGCGGCGGTGTCGATGGCGGACAGCCACGGCGAAAATTTGCACCGTGCCGTCGGAGAACTGCGCGCCGCAGGCGGCTCTTCGGTCCACGGGCACATCATGGATGTGACGGATCCGGACGCCGTCAGCGCCGCCGTCGATGAAGCCGAGAGCCGCGCACCGATCGACGTGCTGGTGAACAATGCGGGCATCGCGCTCGAGACGTCTTTCCTGAATATCCCATTGGCGGAGTGGCGCAAGGTGCTCGACGTCAATCTGACCGGCATGTTCGTGGTGGCGCAGGCCATTGCCAGGCGCATGGCGGGCCGGCGCCGGGGCGTCATCCTCAACATGGCCAGCAAGAATGCCGTCGACGGCGAAGCCGGATACGCGCATTACAACGCCAGCAAGGGCGGAGTCGTCATGCTGACCAAGACCATGGCTCTCGAACTCGCGCAGTTCGGCATCCGCGTCAACGCCATCGCGCCCGGATATCTGCAGACGCCGATGTCCGAGGCGATCGACAGCCCGGCCTTCGTCCAGGATTTCGTCGACCGTTACATTCCGCTCGGCAGGGCCGGCAAGGTGCATGATGTCGCGCCGCTGTTCGTATTTCTCGCGGGAGACGAGGCGTCGTTCATCAGCGGCCAGGTGTTCGTCATCGACGGCGGGCAGCTCGCGGGTCAAAAGGCTTCGGCGGATCTGCTGCGCCGCCTGTACCCCGCGTCACCGCTACCCGGTTAGCCGTTTTCCGTCCGGATCGAACAGCGCCTTCTGCTGAAGGCGCGCCGCATGGCGCCGCCCAAGAATCTCGATCGACCAGCCCGCGCCAAGATCGGCGATTTCCTTTGCCACGTACCCCATCGCGACCGACACGCCCGACGCATGCGCAAAGCCGCCGGACGTGACCCATCCGTGCACGGCTTCTCCGTGCCAGATCGGTTCATCGCCGATCACGTCCGCATCGTCGGCGTCGACGACGAAGCAGCGCAATCGGAGCCGGCCGCCGGCGTCCTTCTCGCGCAGCGCAGCGCTCTTGCCGATGAAATCCGCCGGTTTGCCGAGGGCGACGAATCGATCGAGCCCCGCCTCGATGGGCGAGTAGATGGGCCTGTATTCGCGCGCCCACGAACCGTAGGCCTTTTCCAGCCGCAGAGAATTGAGCGCCCGCGTGCCGAACAGCCGAATGCCGAACGCCGCGCCGGCGCTCATCAATGCCTCGAATATATGGATCTGGTTCGAGGGATCGCACCAAATTTCATAGCCGAGATCTCCGGTGTAGCTCACGCGTCCGACGAGCGCGGAGGCCATCCCCACGGGGATGCGCCTCACGTCCATGAATTTGAACGACGACGGCGATACATCCGCGGTGGTCACCGCCGAGAGCAGGTCCCGGGCACGCGGTCCCGCGATGGCGAGGCCTGAATAGGCGGCGCCGTGGGCGGTGATTTGGACGGAATCATCCTGCGGGGCATGCTGCTGAAACCACCGCATGTGGTAATCCTCCGCGACGCCGGACCCCACGATGAAGTAGCCTTGGTCGCCCAAGTTGGCGAGGGTGAAGTCGCCGATCAGACGGCCGTCGTGTTTCAGCATCGGCGCCAGCGTCATGCGCCCCGGGCCCGGGATCCGGCAGGCAAGCATCCCGTCCAGCCACCCGCGCGCGCCGGCACCGCGCACGGTGTACTTCGCAAAACTCGTCGTCTCGATGAGGCCGACACCGCTCCTGACCGCATGCACCTCCGCGGCGATCGTTTCGAAATCCGTCGATCGCCGCCAGCTGAAATCGTCGCTCGCCCCCGCGGGCGCATACCAGAGAGGAACCTCGAGGCCGGCGGCGGCCCCGAACTGCGCGCCGGCCGCTTTGAGCCGGTCGTACAGCGGCGATGTCTTCAGCGGCCTGCCGGCGGAAAGCTCTTCGTTGGGAAAGCGGATCGAAAAGCGGCGCGCATAATTTTCGCGCACTTTGGCATTCGTGTATGCCTTGCTCGCCCAGCTGCCGAAGCGCGCCACATCCATGGCCCACACGTCGAATCCGGGATCCCCGTGGATCATCCAATTTGCGAGCGCGAGACCGACCCCGCCGCCTTGGCTGAATCCGGCCATGACGCCGCATGCGCACCAATATCCGGACAACCCGGGCACGGGTCCCACCAGAGGATTGCCGTCGGGGGCGAAGGTGAAGGGCCCGTTGATGATTTTCTTGATGCCGGCATGCTGAAACGCCGGAAAGTGCTTGAATCCCACTTCGAGCGAAGGAGCGATTCGATCGATGTCGGGGGCGAGCAGTTCGTGGCCGAAAGTCCACGGCGTTTCGTGCTCGGACCACACCTTGCAGGCCTTCTCATAGGTACCCATGAGCATGCCGCCGCGCTCCTGGCGCAGATACAGTTCGCCGTCGAAGTCGATGGCGTGCAGGACCTCCTTGCCCGTGGCGGCATTGATGGCCGCGACTTCCGGCATGTCGTCGGTGATCAGGTACATGTGCTCCATGGCGAGAACCGGATGCTCGCGACCCGCCATGTGTCCCACCTCGCGGGCCCACAAGCCGCCCGCATTGACCACGTGCTCGGCGCGGATCTCGCCCTTGTTGGTGATGACCCGCCAGGAACGATCCGCATTCTGAATCAACTGCTCGACCTTGGTGAACCGCTCCACGCCGGCGCCGAGCTTGCGCGCCGCCTTGGCGTAGGCCTGCGTCGTACCCGACGGGTCCAAATGCCCATCGACCACCGTTTCCAGCGCGCCGACGAAGCAGCTCGGATCGAGCAGCGGCATGAGTTCGTGCGCGCGCTCGGGCGTGATGATTTTCGCCTCGATGCCGAGATATCGGCCCTTGGCGACGATGCTCTTCAGCCAGTCGAAGCGGGCGGCCGTGGCCGCGAGCAGGACGCCGCCCGTCAGATGCAGACCGGTGGGTTGCCCGGAAAGGGCTTCGATCTCCTGGTAAAGGTCGATGGTATATTTTTGCAGCTTGGCGACGTTGGGGTCGCCGTTGATCGTGTGCATGCCTCCCGCCGCGTGCCAGGTCGAACCGGACGTCAACTCGTCGCGTTCGAGCAGCACCGAATCGGTCCATCCGAGTTTGGCGAGGTGGTACAGAACGGAGCAGCCGACTACTCCGCCGCCGATGACGACTGCCTGGGCATGTGATCGCATTATTTGGGCTCTTCGCTGCTTTAAGGTTCTTCGCCGCCGATTTGCACGCGGCGTTGCGCGACGTAGGCGTCCAGTTCTTCCCGGATTGCGGGATCCATCGCCGGTTCCTGGTACTCCTTGAGGGCCTGCTTCCAGATGTCGGTGGCGCGTTGAGTGGCATCCTTGCCTCCGCCGAGCTGCCAGTTCTCGTAGTTTTGCCAGTTGGAGACGAGCGGGCGGTAGAACGCGTGCTCGTAGCGCTCCATCGTGTGCGGCTCGCCGAAAAAATGTCCGCCGGTCGGCACGCCTTTGATGGCCTCGAAGCCCAGCTCCTGTTCATCGACCACGATGGGTTTGAGGAACTCGATCATCATCTGCAGCATTTCGACGTCGAGAACGAGCTTCTCGAACGATGCGGTCAGGCCGCCTTCCTGCCAGCCGGCGGCGTGGTAGATGAGATTGCCGTGTCCGAGCACCGCGCCCCACAGGGACATCTCCGTTTCATAGGCGCCCTGGGCATCTGCGGCGTTGGAGGCGCTGGCGTTCGACGTGCGGTAGGGAAGTCCATAGCGGCGGGCCAATTGTCCGCTCGCGATATTGGCTTTGGAATTCTCGGGCGTGCCGAATGCCGGCGCGCCGGAGCGCATGTCGACGTTCGACGTGAAGGCGCCGTACATCACCGGCGTGCCCGGGCGCACGGCTTGGGCCAGCACGACGCCGAACAAGGCCTCCGCATTTTGCTGGGCAAGCGCCGCGGCCAGCGACACCGGCGCCATCGCGCCCATCAGCGTGAACGGCGTGATGACCACGGCCTGACCGTGCTCCGCCATGGCCAACAATCCATCGCTCATGGCCTCATCGTAGCGGCGCGGACTGTTGACCGAGATGATGGTGATCACTCCCGGGCTCGCCGCCATTTGCGCCAGATCGATGCCTCGGGCGATCGCCATCATCCGGATTCCGTCGAGCGCGCGCGCAGCGCCAATGGCGGTGCAATGAAAGACCTGATCCGAGTAGAGGAGGTTGGCCCGATAGGTGTCGAGATGCCGGGAATTGGCCGGCAGTTCCACGGGCGCGCAAACCTGGTTGCCGATGAGGTGAATGGCATTGAAGTACTGCGCCAGCCGGATGAAGTCGCAGTAGTCCGCGTAGTTGCCGGGCCGGCGGCCGCGCTCGAAATCGTGCACGTTCGGAGGGCCCGCGACGAGTCCGAAATTGATGTGGTTGCCGCCCATGATCACCCGCTTGCCGGCGTTTCGCGGGGTCAGCGTGAACGAGGAGGGCGCGCTCTTCAGAGCGCTGTCGACCATGCCGCGGTCCAGCCGTACGGTGCGCGTGGCCGAATCGATTTCGGCACCCGCCGCTTGGAGCACCGCAAGCGCCTTGGCCGACATCACTTCCATCCCCAGATTTTCGAGGATCCGCAGCGACGTCAGATGAATGGCCTCGATCTGATCCGCCGAAAGCACCTCCATCGGTGCGTACGGGTTGCGGACTTCGGTCCAAGGCAGCTGAGGAACCTGGGTTCCTTCGAGACGTCGGCCGCGGCCCCCTTGACGTCTGCGGTTGGTGTCCATGACTTCCTCCTGTTGCAGTATAGTCCGCTCATCGCCGGGCAGGCTGCTGCGCGAATACGACGTCGCGATGATTTACTGCGACATCCTGAAGGCTGCGGAGAACCGCACCGCGGCTGCGCGGGCAATATGACAATGACCAATCCAAGAAAAGGCGATGCCGTACCGGCCCGAGGGCCGGGCGAGCCCGTGCAAATTGCCTTCCTGCTCATCCCGCAATTTTCGATGATGGCATTCTCGGCCGCGATCGAACCGCTGCGGTCCGCCAACCGGATGAGCGAGCGCCGGCTGTTTGAATGGACGCTGGTTTCCGTCGACGGCAAGGAAGTGGCGGCCAGCAACGGCATCCGCATCGCCGTCCACCGGCCGCTCGATGAGCTGAAGAAGGCCGGCATGCTGGTCGTCTGCGCCGGTCTGGAGCCTGCGCAGTTCAAGTCCAATCATCGGATTCATCACCACTTGCGGCGGCTCGCGCGCCACGGATCGATGGTCGGCGCGATCAGCAGCGGTTCGTTCATCCTGGCCGATGCGGGATTGCTGAACGGCCGGCGCTGCACGGTGCATTGGGAATACGACGAACTGTTCCGTTCGAAGTATCCGGCGCTCAAGGTCACGCGCGATTTGTACGTGGTCGACCGGGACGTGTTCACGTGTTCCGGCGGAACCGCGGCGCTCGACATGATGCTGCATTTCGTCAGCGAGGCATCGGCGCCGGGCATTGCGGTCGCCGTCGCCGAACAGTTCATTCATCCGCAGATCCGCCAGCAGGAGGATCACCAGCGCCTCGAGATGCACACCCGCTACGGCATCGACAGCCCCAAACTGGTTGAAATCATCGGGCTCATGGAAGCGACGGTCGAGAATCCCCTCGACATCAGGGAAATCTCGGCCCGCGTCGGAATTTCAGCGCGCCAGATCGAACGCCTGTTCGGCGAGCAGGTCGGAACCTCGCCGAAGGCGTTTTATCTGAATCTGCGCCTCGCGCGCGCCCGCACGTTGCTGCGCCAGACCATCAATCCGATCCTGGCGGTGGCCGTGGAATGCGGCTTCGGCTCCACATCCCATTTCTGCCATGCCTACAAGCGTGTATTCGGCATTGCGCCCACGGACGAGCGCCAGGGAATCAAACCGCGATGAGCCCGAATTCAGCCGAACTCTGCGCGAGCGCGTGCCAGAAGCTGCCGGCGAGACTGCGGAACACGGCGATATCGACCACCAACGCGCCGTCAGCGTCCGGCAGCCTCCACAGCGTGACCCCCATGTGCGCTGCCACCGTCGAGGCCACATCTCCCGCCTTGAATGCGCGGGAATGCAGATCGATCGGAATGAGCTTCGACAATGCGCTGCGAAGCATGGGTCCCGTCAGCCGCAACACCGCGTAGCCGTCGCTCTGATCGCATACCGCGGCGAAGGCGCCGATCTGCTCTCGAAGGTCCGCGGCGAAATCATTGCCGCCGTTTTCCCGGGTGGCGAGCCATGTGCCGGGTGCGGTGCCGGCAAAGGCGATGCCATCCGCCGTCGAGCGGAATGGACCATCCGGCAAGGCGATGCCGAAGCGCTCGAGCACGCGCTGCGGGAGCGCCTCCGCGCGCCCTTTCAGCGCGGCGACGGTTGCCAGTCCCAGCCCATCGCGATCGGCTGCGACGACGCCGCTTCCGTCACCCACGCTGCGTGCCAGTCCGGAAAAGGCAGATCTCGCGATGAGCGGCGAGTCAGACATGCAGCCGCGCTCCATCCGGATCGAAGAATATAGGCGAGACCACTTCCACTTCGGCATCTCCTCCGCGGATGGGGCTGTGGGCGCGAATCCGCTCGCCGTGGCGTTGCGGGCCCCTGACCAGCAGAGCCAATCCGATCCAAGTTTCGAGCATCGGTGAGTACGCGACCGATGTGACATAGCCTTGGTCGTTGGCCAGGATCGGGTCCGAGCCCAAGCTCAGCAAATGCGCACCCGAGTACAACCGCGCCGACCGATCGACGGGCTTGATGCCGACGAGTGCGGGCCGATCGGGATCGGCGAGTCCGGGCCTGCCGGCCAGGATGCGGCCGATGCAGTCCTTCTTCTTCGACATCATTCGCCCCAGCCCGAGATCCGCGGCGGTGGTGGTGCCGTTGAGTTCGTTGCCCGCGACATGGCCTTTCTCGATGCGCATGACGCCGAGCGCTTCGGTGCCGTAGGCGACCGCTGCGAATTCCGTGCCTGCCGACATGACGGCGCGGATGACGGCATCGCCGTAGCGCGCAGGCACGGCCAGTTCGTAAGCCAGCTCTCCGGAGAAGGAGATGCGAAACAGCCGCGCGCCGATGCCGCGCCACGAGAACTCTGCACAAGCGAGGTAGGGGAAGGCGGCATTCGAGACATCCAAGGCGTCTCCGAGCAGCTTCTGCAGCAGGCGCCGCGAGTTGGGGCCGGCAATGGCGTACTGCGACCATTGCTCCGTGACTGAAACGATCTGCACATCCAATTCCGGCCACAGCACCTGGCGCGCATGTTCCAGGTGCTGCATCACCTTGGCGGCGTTCGCCGTGGTCGTCGATATGACGTAGTGCTGCTCCCCGAGGCGCGCGGCGGTGCCGTCATCCATGACCAATCCATCCTCGCGCAGCATCAGGCCGTAGCGCACGCGGCCGACGGCGACGGTGGACAACGAATTGATGTAGATGCGATCGAGAAACAAGCCGCAGTCCGACCCTTGAACGTCGATCTTGCCCAACGTCGAGACATCGCAGACTCCGGCGCTCGAGCGCACCGCTTTCACTTCCCGCGACACCGTTTCGAGCCAGCTCGCTTCGCCCGGGGCCGCGAACCATTGCGCGCGAAGCCATTGACCGGCTTCGACGAAAACATCGCTGCGCTCCAGCGCCCAAGCATGCCCCGCCGTGAGGCGGGTCGGTTTGAAGTCCTTGCCGCGATGGTGGCCTGCGAAAGCCCCGATCGCGACGGGCGAGTAGGGCGGGCGGGACGTGGTCGTGCCCACCTCGGGAATCGCGCGCCCGGTGAGCGCGGCCATGATGGCATGCCCGTTGAGATTGGACGTCTTGCCCTGATCGGTGGCCATCCCCAACGTGGTGTACCGTTTCAGCAGCTCGACGGAACGGAAACCCTCGCGTGCCGCCAATGCGATGTCCTCATCCGTCACATCGTGTTGAAAATCGACGAAAGCCTTGCCCTTTGACTCTGCGACATTCCACAAGGCCGTCACGGAGGTCGCCTCTTCCGCGCATCGCCATCGCGGCGGTTCGATGCGGTTCGAGCCCGTCGCCGCGGCCGCTTCGGCCCCGGCGGCCGAGCCCTCGCGAAGCGCGTCGGCGAGAGCAAAAGATCCGCAGGCGGCGCCGGCAACGCTCATTCCCCTAGGCACGTCGCCCGGGATGAAAGCCGAAATGACGTCCGACCAGCGCGGGCGGCCGCCCACATGCGTGGACAATGCCACGCTCGGATTCCATCCGCCGGACACCGCCAGCGAGTCGACGGAAAGCCGCGTGACGCGGCCGCCGCCCTCGCGAACGTCGATGCGGTCGACGCCTCGTGCGCCATGCGCACCGACGACGTGCGAGCCCACGAAAATGCGCGTGTCCAGGCGCTTGGCTGCGGCCAGAAGCGCGGAGGGCACGTCGCGGCGTGCATCGATGATGGCCTCGACAGCGACGCCCGCGTCGCGGAGGTCGAAGGCGGTCTTCCAGCCATCGTCGCTGCCCGTGAACACGGCCGCCCGCCCGCCCGCGGCGACGCCGAAGCGATTGACAAAGGTTCGAACCGCGGAGGCCAGCATCACGCCCGGCCGATCATTGCCGCCGAAAACGACCGGACGCTCGACCGCCCCCGCCGCGAGCACGGTGCGGCGGGCGATGATTTTCCACATCCGCTGGCGCGGTTGATGGGCCGGCGGCAGCGGCAGATGATCGCAGACGCGCTCGAGCGCACCGAAGGTGCGCGCGCCCGACAGCCCGTCGTCATAGGCGCCGAATACCGTGGTACGCGGCAATATTCTCACTTCGGGAAGCGAACGCAGCTCCGTCTCGATGCGGCGGACCCAGTCGCTGCCGCTGGCTCCGTCGATTTCATGACGTTCGCCGTTCAGGCGGCCGCCCAGCACGAAGTCCTCGTCGCAGAGGATGACGCGAGCTCCCGACCGTCCGGCGGCAAGCGCCGCGGCGAGACCGGCGGGGCCGGCCCCGATGACCAGCACATCGCAGAAGGCGTGCGCCTTTTCGTAGGTGTCGGGATCCGCCTGTAGACTGGCGCGCCCCAGCCCCGCGGCGCGGCGAATCATCGGCTCGTACACCTTTTCCCAAAAAGCGGCCGGCCACATGAAAGTCTTGTAGTAAAACCCCGCCACGAAAATCGGCGAGAGCAAGGAATTGATCGATCCGGCGTCGAAGGCGAGAGAAGGCCATCGGTTCTGGCTTCGCGCCTCGAGCCCGTCGAACAGCTCGACGACCGTGGCGCGAGTGTTCGCTTCGCGCCGCGCCCCGGTCCGCAGTTCGACCAGCGCATTCGGCTCCTCCGAGCCGGCGCATAGAATCCCGCGCGGCCGGTGGTATTTGAACGAGCGGCCGACGAGCTTCACGCCCGCGCCGAGGAGGGCGGACGCCAGGGTATCGCCGCTGAATCCCGTATAACGCCGTCCGTCGAAGAGAAATGTCAACGCCTGAGTACGGTCGATGAGTCCCGGCCTCGCGATTCGATGAGGCCGCGCGGGATTTCCGTCGGATACGCTCATGAATCGGCCGCCGCCCGCGGCTGACCCGGCCCTGCGAAGCCGCCCTTGGCGAATTCCACTGCGAGAATCTCATGAGTGCGTGTATTGCGCCGCACGCGCAGCCAGCTTCGGCAGCCCGAAGCGTGATACCAGAGTTCCTCGAAGGGACCGGCCGGATTGTCGCGCAGGTACACCTGCGCGAAAAATTGCTCCGAAGCATCGGGAGTCGCCGGATCGGGCCGCGTGAAACTGGCATCGCCCAGGTAGGCGAATTCGCTGAGATCGCGTTCGCCGCAATAGGGACATTGAATGCGCATACGACCCTCAGCCTGACGTGACGTCGATTCCGATCAATGGAGGTTGGGCTGGGCGCCCACGCCTTTTTCATCGATGAGATGGCCGGCGGCAAACCGGTCCAGGCGGTAGGCGCGCGCCACCTCGTGCGGTTCATCGCGCGCCAGCAGGTGTGCGAAGCACCAGCCCGATGCCGGCGTTGCCTTGAAGCCGCCATAGCACCACCCGGCATTGAGATACAAGCCGTCGATGGGTGTTCGATCGATGATCGGCGAACCGTCCATCGACATGTCCATGATTCCTCCCCAGGAGCGCAGCAGCCGCACGCGGCCAATGGCGGGTATCAACGACATGCCGCCTTCGCAGACATCCTCGACCGTGGGCAGGTTGCCGCGCTGGGCGTAGGAGTTGTAGCCGTCCAAGTCCCCGCCGAACACCAACCCGCCCTTGTCCGATTGGCTGAGATAGAAGTGGCCGGCGCCGAAGGTCACGACGCCCGGTATGAACGGCTTGATCGCCTCCGAGACAAACGCCTGCAGCACATGGCTTTCGATCGGCAATTTGAGGTCCGCCATGCGCGCGACGCTCGATGTGCTGCCGGCCACCGCCATGCCGACCTTGCCGGCACGAATCGATCCCCGGGTCGTCTCGACGCCCGCGACGCGTCCGCCCTCGCGGATGAATCCCGTCACCTCGCAGTTTTGAATGATGTCGACGCCCCGTTCGCTGGCCGCACGTGCGTAGCCCCAAACGACGGCGTCGTGGCGCGCGGTGCCGCCGCGCCTCTGGAGGAGTCCCCCATGAATCGGAAAGCGTGCGTTGCCGAAGTCGAGGAAAGGCAGCATGCGGCGGACCGCGGCTGCATCGAGCAGTTCGGCGTCGACGCCGTGCATTCGCATCGCATTGCCGCGCCGAACATAGGCGTCGCGCTGGGCGTCGGAGTGATAGAGGTTCAAAACCCCGCGCTGGCTCACCATTGCGTTGTAGTTCAGATCCTGCTCCAGGCCTTCCCAGAGTTTCATCGACCATTCGTAGAATGGATTGTTGCCGGGCAGAAGATAATTGGAGCGGATGATCGTCGTATTGCGGCCTGCATTGCCCGATCCGATCCAACCCTTCTCGACCACGGCGACGCGGGTGATGCCGTGTATTTTCGCGAGATAATGCGCGGTGGCGAGGCCATGGCCGCCGCCGCCGATGATGACCACATCGTAGCCCGCTTTCGGCGCGGCATCGCGCCAAGCCGCATTCCAATGGCGGTGTCCGGTCAGCGCCTGTCGCGCGAGATTGAAAATTGAATAGCGGATGCCGCTACATTAGATCAGCCGCCGGCGGATAATTGACATTATGCGACATGGAATATACATTTCGCGCCACGCATGTCCGCACAACATAAACATGGGGCGGCCATCGCCTCCGTCCCGGCCACTGCCACTGCCACTGCGGCCGCCCGCGCTCGCGCCATCGGATCGGTGGGTTTTCTGCTCGTGCCGGGCTTTTCGCTGATGTCTTATGCATCGACGGTGGAGCCTCTCCGGGCCGCCAATCGCCTGGCGGGCCGGGAACTGTATCGTTGGTGGCACGCCACGCCGGGCGATCAACCCGCCATCGCGTCGAGCGGAGCGGCGGTTCTGCCGGATTTGGCGGTCGGCTCCGACGTGCACGATCTCGATCTTATGTTGGTATGCGCGGGCGGCAATCCCGCCGAGTTCAACGACAAGCAAACCTTCGCGTGGCTTCGCAAGCTCGCGCACAGAGGCGCCGTGATGGGCGGCGTCTCCGGGGGGCCCTTCATCCTCGCGAAGGCCGGCCTTTTGTCCGGGCGCCGCTGCACCGTGCATTGGGAGCACGTGCCGGCGTTCCAGGAGGCTTTCCCCGACACGGAACTTACCCGTTCGCTATTCGAAGTCGCGGGGGACCGCATCACTTGTTCGGGCGGCGTCGCCGGGCTCGACATGATGACGGCTCTCATCGGCCGCGATCACGGCACCGATCTTGCCGCGGCGGTCAGCGACTGGTTTCTGCACACCTACGTGCGCGAAGGCGTCGGGCCGCAGCGCATGGATTTGAGATTCCGTCTCGGCATAGGCGATGAAAGCGTGCTGGCCGCGCTCGCAGCCATGGAAGAGAATATCGAGGAGCCTGTGCCGCGTGCTCAGCTTGCAAAGCTGGCCGGCACTTCGCTCAGGCAGCTCGAGCGATCGTTTCGCGCACACGTGCGCCGCGGGGTGCATCAACACTATTTGGCGCTGCGGCTGGAAAGGGCGCGCCGCCTGCTTCGCGAGACCTCCCTGGCCGTCGTCGAGATTGCTCTGGCCACCGGGTTCGGTTCGGCAAGCCAGTTCGCGCGCGCATTTCGCCGCGCGTTCGGATTCTCACCCCGGGAATTGCCGGCGCGCGAACGACGGAATTAACCGCAGCCGTACAAAGGGGGCATAATCATAGGTACGGCATTGCGCCCGGCGGGAGTTTTGGATGAAGGGAAATGGCGGGCAGGAACCGTCGCGCAGAAAGCTCGCGCGGGCGACATTGAGCGATGTCGCACGGGAGGCCGGCGTGTCGGTCATGACCGTCTCGAACTTCGTTCACGCAAAACCGGTCAGGCTCAAAACCAGAAAACTGGTCGAGGAGGCGATCGCACGCCTCAATTACCGCCCCAACGTCAGCGCCCGCAGCCTGCGCCTGTCGGAAGAGTACTCCGTGGGCATCGTGATCGCCGACAGCGATCCCGCGTATCTGAACGATCCCTTCATTTCGCGTCTGGTGAGCGGTTTGAGCAACTATCTCAGCAGCATCGATTACACCCTCGACGTCCAGGGCGTCGCGCCGGAGCGATTCGAAAACGCGACCATTCTCAACAAGGTGGGCAACGCCGCGCTGTGCGCGATTCTTTGCGGACCGAAGAACCTGCGGCGGGAGCACTTCTCCTATCTGAATCGCCTCGGTCAGCCCATGGTCGTTTTCCGCGAGGTATTCAAGTCTCCCGCGCCGAACATTGCCGTGGTCAGCCAGGACGATCTCTCGGGCGGAAAGCAGCTCGGACGGCATCTGCTGAAGAAGCGCCTGCGTTCCGTGATTTTTGTGCGACCGGCGTTGAGCTGGAGCGCGGTCGAACAACGCGAGAAGGGGCTCAGGAGCGTCCTCGGCGACGCGTCTCCCGCGATCGACGTCAAGACTCTGATCGCGCCGTCGGAGAGATTCGACGACGTGCAGCAGGTGGTCAAAGACCATCTCGCCAAGCGAACCCCCGACGCCATCGTTGCGGCAACCGATTCAATGGCGGCGGCCGCGCTCAAGGCGTGCGAGGTCGCCGGCATCCGCGTGCCGAAGGATTTGATGCTTGCGGGGTTCAACGGCTTCGACGTCTGGAGATACACATCTCCGACGATAACCACGGTCATCTCGCCGGCTTATGAGATGGGGCGCCTCGCGGGGGAGCTGCTCATTCAGCGGCTGAAGAGCGGGAGGTTTGCGCGGCGCAGCGTCGTGCTGCCGGTGCGGCTGCAGGTGGGAGAATCCACCGGCTGACGCAAGGCCACATGAAGGTTGACATAAGGCAGCGCGTCGGTCGTCCGCGGAGACTCCCGTCACGGTTTCGATTTGTGCGTTTGTCCATCATCGCGCCAATCTTGAGCCACTTGTGAGCCGCCATGGCGACGCCGCCGACCGCAGACATCGCGAATCTCAATGTCGATGATTGGCTCGGGCCGTTGCCGGAAGCGCCGCGCCTGGGCGGATCGGGTCCGTTCGTCATCAATCTCAGCGCCTCGACTTCCCCCATCGCCGTGCCGGCGGCGAGCATGGCGGCCGGCCCGCACGCCCGCGTCTATCAGATCAAGCGCATCGAAGACCACCGCACGCGCTATCGCCTGCGCATCGGTCCCTTTACCAACGAGGACGAAGCGAATGCCGCGCTCGGGCTGGTCAGGGAGGTCTATCCAGCCGCATTGACGGCGACGGCGGATGCCGATGATTTGCGCGCGATAGCGAGTATCGCCGCAAAGAAGTAACTATTGCTTGAGTTGGCTCGCCGTCGAGGCGCCGTCGCTCTGCGACTTGACGCGGTCGGCGCAGGCCTTCGTCGCTTCGATATATGACAGGGTTTTGTTCGCGGCCATTTGCCTGGACATGCATTCCTTGACGGCCTGGCGCTTGCTCAGGGCGGACTGAGCCCCGGGTTCCAGGGCGAACACCGATCCGGCGAAGAGCAGACCGCCGCACGAAATTCCAATAATGACCGCTGCGGCCAGAATCCGGCTGCCGGCGGGGTGTTTGGGAAAGAAAAAACGGGTGGGCAAACGATTCATGCACGTGGCCAGGTAGTTCATCGGACGGAAGTATGCTGCAACGCCTGTCCGCCGCAACGAGGGCGACGCTGAATCGCTTGTGCGTTTCCGCTGACACCGATATGACAGCGGCTATGCTGCGGTCAGGCGCTCCGCCTGCAATATGAGTTCGAGCGCGTAGCCCGCGTCCGGCTCACGGCTGAGCAGATCGAGGGCGAGAGTGGCGAGAAGCAGCGAGGCCTTTGCCTCGCCGACGCGGGCGATGCACTCCGCCAGAGCCGTATAAATCGTTTCGAGTTCTGCTTCGTTCATGATTGGCCTCCTCGAAGCGCTCGCTGGAGTGCGGCGCCGAAGTCCGCCGGCGCTCCTGCAAGGTCTCGCCAACGGCCCATGACATAGCCGTCGGGCCGGATCAAATACACCGTACCTTGCGCGGCGCCATAGCGCTTCCACGCCTGCCCGAGTTCATCGAGCACTGTATCGGCGTCTGCGCTCCCACGGCTCGCCACGCGGATCGGCCGCAGGCCCCCTACGCCGGGCCGCAGCGCGAGCGCGACATTTTGCAGGCAGGGCGGCAGCACTGAATCGTCGGCGAAATACAAGAGGACGAACGACGCCCCGAACAGTGCAGTCAAGTGAGTTTCGCCGTGGCATGCGCGAATCTTCGCTTCCGGAGCCGGCATGCCGGCACGGGCTCCGCCGCCGAAACCGGCGCTGCATTCGGGCTGATTGAGGGGAGAGCCCGTGTACTCGACCGGGCACGATTGTCGCGGATTGATCAGCGATCGTACGAGGGGCGCCGCCGGCGCCAACCGCAATGCGGCGTCGCGCATCAATGCGAAACCGTGGTGCGGAGGCGCCATGAACTCGGTGCTCTTCGCGCCAAATGCGATGTTCTCGCGCGCCGCCAGAACGCGCTCGCTGGAATAGCTGTCGAGCAGGGCATCGCCGGCGAGCCGCTGCTGCACCAGCGCCAGCTTCCATGCAAGATTGCCGGCGTCGTCGAGACCGGAGTTGAGTCCACGCACGCCGAAAATCGGCACGAGGTGTGCCGCGTCGCCCGCGAATAGGACGCGTCCGCTTCTGTAGGAGGGAAGCGTGAGGCATTTGGCGTTGTACATCGAGATCCATAAAGGCGCCCAAGGAGCCGTCTCGCCGATCATCTCCAAGTGAGCCTGCACGCGCGACAGAACGTTCTCGGGCTTCACCGCTTCGACGGAGTCCTCATGATCCGCCACCTGATAGTCGATCCGCCATACATTGTCGGGTTGCCGGTGCATGAGGATGGTCGAGCCAGGGTTCGACGGCGGATCGAACCAGGCAAGGCGCTCGACCGCGCGCCGTGTGTCTTGCCGGATATCCACGATGACGTAGCGCCCTTCATACTGCGTCCCCTCGAGTTCCAAGCCCAGTTGTTCGCGAACCGTGCTGCGGCCGCCGTCGCAGGCGACCAGCCAGTCCGCGCGAACGGTGCGAATAGCGCCGTCCTGCCATCGCAAGTCGACTTCCACGACGGAGGGCTGCGGCCGGATGGCGATCGCACGGACCGGCCGGCGCACATCCACGATGCCCGACCGCAGCGCCGCTGCATGGGCATATTCTTCGACGTAGTACTGCTGGATATTGACCATCGGCGCGAAGCGCTCGCTGGGCTCGCTCGGCATTTCGAAGTGCAGCACTTCGGCATCCCGGAAGTAACTGGTGCCGCCGGTCCAAGCGAGGCCCTTGGCTGTCAACGGCCGATCCGCGCCGACCCAACCGAGAATCTCCTGCGAGCGGCGCGACACGCAGATGGCACGGCTGCCTTCGCACCATGACGCGTCGGCTTCCGCCAGAAGGCAGCGGACGCCATGGCGCGCAAGAAGGGCCGCGACGGTCAAACCGACCGGTCCGCCGCCGGCAATCAGCACCGGTACGGTCTCGGGGACGGCAGGGACGCTTTTCAGAAATCCGGCCGCGTCGCAGGCGGTTTTCCGGCCGCAGCCTTCATCAAGCGGGCTCTGATGTCGCGGACCTTGACCAGAGGCGAATGCCGCAGTCCGCGGATCTCGGCCTCGGAATAATCGGCAAAGGCGGGCGCACCCGCGACATCGCTGAGATTTCTCGCCATCCAATTGAGCAGTGCCGCGGTATCCGCATCGGAGAGCGCCGATTGTGCGACGCCGGGCACTCGGACCACGTAATTTCTGCCTTCAGGGAATCCCGAAAACAGCAGCAGTGAACGGCGTATGGATGGCACTCGTCCGGGCTGGCCCGATCCATCGGGAAGATGGCAGCCCATGCAGTGCAGTTGGAAATTGACCACCGGTTCGTACCCTTGCGCGGCGTTGACCGCCGAGCAGGCGAGCGCCGCTGCAGCAAACGCCTTCGTTGCGCGCACGCCGGGCTACTTGGCCGCACCCACGATGCGCGCCGTCGAACAATGGTAGGGGATATTCGCCTTGGCGTTTCCGGAGCACCAATTATAGTCGTTCGATTGGCCCGGTTGAAACAGCGAGGTGTCGCGTTCGTTGCGGTTGCAGAAACACCGGCCGCAGGAGCTCTTGCCGCAGCAGTCGTTGTAGGAGATCACATAGTCCTTTCCGTCGCCGGGATTGTGGCAGGTACCGATCCAGGTGACCGGCGACATATCGGTGCCGGGCGGGCACATCGATTGCGAGCCTCCGCAACATCCGCAGAGAAAGCCGTCGATGGCGCAGTGGCGCCAGTATTCGCAAGACGATGGGTCGCCCGGATCCGCGTTGGCCGGATTGGCCCGAGGTTTGGTTTCGGCGCCTCGCGCCACCGGCAGCAAGGGTATCGCGGCCGCACCCAGGAGAAAAGATCCAAGACCCGCGAGCACGCTGCGCCGCGAGGTGTGCCGCGCCAGCGCCCGGGCCGAATTTTCCGACAATGCATCCAACCATTTCATCTACGTTCTCCGCGAGCCGGCCCTGCGGCGTTGCTCAAGCCGCCCGATTCCGTGCCGACGATCAAGTATCCGAGTGCGGGATCGATCAAGCAGCCACTCCTACGGCGTGACCATGACCGTCGGCGTCGTACCGACGTGGTCGACGGATCGCAGGAACCGGCCGCCGGCGGCATCATAGACATCGAGACCGGTGCCTTCGATAAAGATGCTGTAAAGCAGCGGCTGTCCATCGCTCGACAGTTGGATGGAACTCGCCAGATTCTTCAACGAAAATTGCTGCACGCGCTGCCGGGTCGATACGTCGAACACCCAGACGTCCTTTCCCGGATCCTTGTGTGTTTCGACGCCGCCGCGATGCATGATGGCGTACAGCAGCGATTTTTGAGCGTTTACCGCCATCTGCTGAATGCCGCCGGGACGCCAGCCCGCCTTGCGCTCCGCGTCGGACGTCAGCCACCACGTCGTCCCCATCACCGCCGTCTCCGGCCCGGCCTGAAGCGGATAGATGCGCCCGGAAAACGATACGAAATACCATATACCGCCGATGCGGACCGCCTTTTCAGTCACCGGGTCGGCGGCCATGTTGAACAGTGGCTGGGTGCGTTTCTGGCGCGCAGCGCCCGAATCATCGAGTTCGACGAGCGACAGGGAGCCGTCGCCGCAAACTGAAAAAAACGACCGCGGTCCGGTGGGATACACCAGCGCACAGCCGGGCGTTTCGATTTCGCGAACGAACTTGCGAAGCTTCGTATCGACGACCGTCACACCCTGAGCCGGATTGAAGTTGTAGATCAGGAGAAAGCGGTCGTCGTCCGTCAACACCTGGTTGGCGATCATCGGCAGGTTGGATGAGCGCTTGGGCGGTATGACGATTTCACCGACCACATTGAGCGAGCCGGGATCGTACAGCGTGACCACATCCGTGCGCTTGCCGCGCGTACCGCGGGAGAAGTAGGTTTCCGGGGAGTAGATGATCTTGCCGTCGCGGGAGAGAAGGAGGTGCGCGAATCCATAACCGGTGCTGAGCGTGCCCAGGTATCGGCCGGAGTCGCCGTCGATCAGGTAGGCCATTCCGTCGGACATGTGAGGAAACACGAAATCGTTGACCCAGACCCAGTGTTTCGAAGCAGGAACGGCCAGCGTCGCCACCTGGGAGCCTCGCTCGCTGTCCGACGGCAGCTCTGCATGAGCCGCCCCGGCGACCGATGCAATCCAGATCAGGCAGAAACGAAGGGCAGACTTCAGTCGAGATGGCATGGTTGATCCCACGGAAGGGCGAGAACGCACTCTATTTCAGGCGAGTCTGACACAGGGAAAACGCCCGCGCTATCCGCCACGCGAAGGCGGGGCGGGCCGCCCCCGAGCGGTGAACCGGCCTGTTGCGCTACACTCCGGCACGGGAAGCGGGAGGGGGACTTAAACGTGGCTGCACAAGCGATGAATCACGGCCGGGAGTGGTTGCCGGTGCCAGATCCTCGCGGCGTGCTCACCGCCGACACTCTGGACGAAGCGACCAGCCTGGTGCGGGCGGCCATCTGCCCCCACCGGTTGCGCGTCAACGAGCCGCCGCGCAAGAGCGTGGCTTTTTTGTCGTCGCTGGATTTGGGCGCATGCGGTCTGACCAATCTCAAGTACGGCTTCGACGTCGACATCGATGCCGGCCGCATCGGGGACACCTACCTCGTGAAATGGACCCTGGCCGGTCAAGGTCAGCTGTGGTGCGGAGATCGGACGGCGATCACCTCGCCCCGCTCCATCGTCATCACGGAGCCCACCGAACACACCAAAATACGCATGACCGCGCAGTGCCAGCACCTGACGGTGCGCGTATCGCGGCGCGCGCTGTTGGAGACGCTGGCGGCGAAGCTGCAGCGACCGCTGCGCAAGGACCTGCACTTCAATCTTGAAATCCCCATGGACAGCGATTTCGCGCGCGCCTGGTGCGAATTGGTGACCCACATTTGCCACGTGTCGGCGACCGCGCCGGCCGCGCTCGCGAGCGAGGGAGTGCGCAGGCAATATTCGCGCACCCTGATGGAAATCATGCTGAGCGCCGCGCCTCACAGCCACAAGGACTCCATCGACGAACCGGCCAATCGCGCCACCGCCTGGCACGTGGGCCGCGCGCGCGATTATGTTCACGAGCATCTGTCCGAAGGCATTTCCATCACGGACATCGCGGCGCGGGTGGGCGTCACGCCGAGGACCCTGCAGAACGGCTTTCGCAGGGCGTTCAACCTGACGCCTGCGGAATACATCCGCCGGGCGCGCGTCGAAGCGCTGCATCAGGCGTTGCTGGCGGCGGATGCAACCGACGGCGTGACGAACCTCATGATGAACGTCGGCATCGTCAATTTCGGGCGCTACGCGCAGTATTACCGGGAGCAGATCGGCGTTTCGCCGTCGACGACGCTGAAACGAAAAGCTCAATAACGATCGAACCCAGGCGGCCGCGGCCTCCTTTCAGGCATGTACCAGCGCCAGGGCGCGGATCGGGCTCCCCGACCCGTTCTTGATTTTGAGGGGCGCGCAAAATATCACGGCACCCGTCGGCGGCAAGAGATCGAGGTTCGTCAGGCACTGCAGACCGTATCGGCCCGAGCCGTGCATGTAGTAGTGGCAGGGATACGGCGGCTTCAAGTGGTAACCCTGACCGGCATCGGTGCCGATCGCCTCGGAGCCGAAACCGGTCACATCCCTGTCGTCGATCAGGAATCGGACCACATCGGTTGCAGGGCCCGGCGCGTGCTGTCCGGTGTCATCGTAATTCTGATAGGCGACGGGATCCGTGCGCTTCGACCAGTCCGTGCGCATCAGCACCCAGGACCGCGGCGGAATGCGGCCGTGCACCGCTTCCCAGCGCCGCAGGTGCTCGACGGTCAGGAGGAAATCAGGATCCGCGCCCGCTTGTGCGGAACAGTCGATGACGCATGCCGGACCGATCAGCTGCTGCACGGGCAGCGTGTCCGTCGCGTTGTTGGGCAAATTGCGGCCGGACACCCAGTGGATGGGGGCATCGAAGTGCGTGCCGGTGTGCTCTCCGCAGGAGAAATTGTTCCAGTACCAGGCAGGCCCGCGATCGTCGTACCGGGAGATTTCCTCGATTCGAAACGGCCAGCACTGTCCGAATTCAGGCGGCAGCGCGATCTGCGGAAATTCCGGTGACAAGGTTTGCGTCAGGTCGATGACGCGAATCCGTCCGGATGAAAGATCGGCGGCCAGCGCCGTCAGTGAATTCGCAGGCATGGGGGATTTCCTCGCGCTGTAAATTTCTGGTTCAAACGCCGATTTCCCGCTCGAGAATCTTCGGATTTTCTCGCCATCGCGCCAGCCACTCTTGGGCGACGTCGCCCGGATAGAGGTCCTCGACGCCGTCCTTGAGCGCCCTGACCACCGCCGTCGCGAGCGCCTCAGGGGATAATTTCGGCGGCGGCAGCATCTGATTCCATTCATCGTCGATCGGACCGGGAAATACGTTGATCACGCGCACGCCGCCGGGGCGCATCTCCGCGCGCAGGCACTGCGACAGCGACAGGGCGGCCGCCTTCGAGGCGGAGAAGGTTCCGTGCGGGGGAAAGTTGGTGAGCGCATAAACGGAGAGCAAATTGACCCACGCGGTCGCGCTCGACTGCCCGTCCGCGCCGCGCGACCGCATGACAGGGGCGAACTCCTGGGCGAGCCGCAGCAGGCCGAAATAATTGACATCCATCTCCGCGCGGGCCACCTCCACGCCGCTGCGCGAGGCGATTCCGTGGGCGCGGTGCACCTCGGCGGTATTGATCAGGATGTCGACCCTGCCGCCGATTTGAGCGGCGATTTCCTTCACGGATCCTGAATCGGTCAGGTCGAGAGGCACGAGCGCCACCTGCGGCAACGATGTGAGATCGGCGAGCGCGGGAAGGCTCTTCCAAGGTTCCGCGTGGCCAACCCACACCACGTCCGCCCCGGCTCCGGCGAGGGCGCGCACCACCGCCTGGCCGACAGTTGTCCTGCCGTCCGTCACCAGCACCTTGCGAAATTTTGGATCGCAGGTCATCTCACGCAATTGGCGATCGTCAGCCATGTTCGGCACCTCATCGATGGGGAAGGCCAGGAGAACGCCCTGATCGGACTTGTCCAGCCGCGCGCCGACGCGCACCCGGCAGGGGGCCGGGGCGCAGCCCCCGTGCAGATGCACCACGGCCGTCGGCCCGGCATCGAGCCGAACCAGACCCAGCCGCCAGGGGACGCGCTCCCGAAAGAAGAGATCGTTGCTATGGTGCACCCACGTTTCCGCCATCAATTCACCTGTGCCCGATTGTTCGCGCCAGATCAGCGGACCGGACAGGCACCGGTGGCAGGCTTCGCGCGGCGGATATTGCACCGCACCGCACGAACCGCAGACCTGCAGTTCGAACCGGCCGAGCGCGGCCGCCGCGGTCAATCCCAACGCGGCGCGCGACCGCGCCCACGGCGGCAGCAGCGGTTGCGGCGTGCGAGCGACCGGATTCTTCCGTTTGGGCTTGGCGAGCGGGGGTATCAAGCGTCTGCCCGGCTGAGTATGGCGGCCCCCGAACACAATCCACGGTCATAGGTGATCATCCCAAATCCAACCGCAATACCGAAACGCGCATCAGCAACCGGATGAGCCAAATTGCGGCCCGTCAGTTGGCGGATGGTCTCGACGAGACCAAGGAAGCCCGCTGCACAGCCGGCCTGTCCGACCGAAAGCTGCCCTCCGCATGTGTTGATCGGAAAACTCCCGTCCACGGTAAAGGAATTGCGGCGGATGAACTCCGCGCCTTCGCCCTTCGGACAGAAGCCGAGGTCCTCGAGCTGAATGACCGACATGACCGGATAATCGTCGTAGGTTTGCACGAAGTCTATGTCGCCGGGCTCGACGCCGGCGGCCCCGTACAGATGCTCGCGCTCCAACACCCAGCCGCCGCGCATTTGTATCGGATCGTCGGGGAACGCATTGTGCCTCTCGCAGGTCGAGCGCACACGTACGTACGGCAGGCCGAGCGCTTCCGCTCGCCGGCGCGCCATGACCAAGAAGCCTTCGGCACCGGCGCAGGGCATCACGCAGTCGAACAGCCGGATGGGATCCGCGATGAGACGCGCATTCAGGTACTCCTCGAGCGAGAGCTTCTTCTTGAACAGGGCGTGCGGATAGCGCAGGGCGTTGTCGCGTTGTGCGACGCAGATTTTGCCGAAGTCTTCCCGCGTCGCGCCATAGGTGCGCATGTAGTACGAGGTCAGAAACGCGAAGCTGGCGTTCGGACCCCCGGATCCGTAAGGCAGCACGGCGTCGCGCGCGAATACGCTGAAGCTGCCGAGACTCTGTCGAAACGAGTCGACGTGGTTGGTGTCGGCGCCGATGCAGGCCACCACCTCTGCATCGCCCGATTGCACCGCGCGCAGCGCGCGCCGCAGCGCGACGATGCCGCAGGCGCCGCCGAGCGGGACGTGATCCAGCCACCGCAGCGTGACCCCGAGATGCTGCGTAACCCCGATCGATGTGTCCGGCGCCAGGGTGAAGCTGCCGAGACTCAAGCCATCGATGTCCTCCTTGTCGATCCCGGACTCCTTGATGAGGCGGGCCAGTGCCTGCGCGACGAACCAATGCCCGTTGCGGATCGAATGGCGGACATACGGCACCGTGACCGGCGCGGCCAGCACGACCTCCGCATAGTCCTTCGTGGCGCCGCGGACGGTTCGTTTCTTCAGATGCTTGAGGTCAAATGCCCGTGCCGACCGCACGGCCCCGGCGGCGAGCGCCTTGATCTGCGCCCGGGCCAGCTTCTGCGAGGCGGTCTGCGGCAGCACGCCGCGAAACGACACATACCCCGGCGCCTTGTAATAGGCGAGGATCTGCCGGCAGTGGGATTGCAGCCGGATTGCCGTGTCCAACGACTCGCCCACCCCCGGGCGCACGACCACGAACGCAAAAACTTCCTCGCCGCGCACTTCGTCGGCGACTGCACATACTGCCGACGCCACCACGTCGCGGTGAGTCTGCAGCGCGCTTTCGACTTCGACGGCCGCAATGTTTTCGCCGCTGCGCCGTACGACATTCTTGGAGCGGTCGACGAAGTAAAGGCTTCCGTCCTCGCCGGCCCTCACGATGTCGCCGGTATGAAACCAACCGCCGGCCCAAGCCTGCGAGGTTGCCGCCTCGTCCTTGTAATAGCCGGCGAAGAAGCCGCGCCGCGGATCGGCACCCTCGCGCCTCACGAGGAGTTCGCCGGCCGCGCCGGGCGCGGCGTCGCTCCCCTGGTCATCGACGATGCGGTACGCCAGCCCGGCCGGCGGCCTGCCGAAACATCGTTGCCCCACATGGCGCGGTTCGCGATTCGCCGTGATCCAGGCGCCGGCGCCCGTCTCGGTCATGGCCCACGCTTCGATCAAGGGCACACCGAAGCGCGCCTCGAACGCGGCATGGTGCCGCGGGTCCACCCCCGCCCCGAAAGCGAATCGCACGCTCGCGGAAACATCGTCCCCGCCCGAGGCGGGGGCGTTCAGCAGCATGGCCGGCATGACGCCGAGATAGTGAAAGGCGGTGGCGCCGCTCGCGCGGATGGATTGCCACCAGGTGGAGGGATGAAACCGGTCCAGCTGAATCAAGCAGCCTCCGGTCGTTAGCATTGCCATGAACGAGCACGCGAGGGCGTTCATGTGCGTGACCGGCAGCGGAGTCGCGAGCCGATCGCCCGACCCCTCAAACCGGCAATACCCGCCGAGACCGGTGTACAGACGGCCGATCTCGAGAAAATACTCGTTCGTCAGGATGCACCCCTTCGGGGTTCCGGTGGTTCCGGACGTGTATAGAAGCGCGGCTTCCTCCGCACTGGCAACGCGCGGTCCGGCCGACGGGACGATCGCCTCGCCGTCCTCAGCGGCAACGGCCAAGGGAATCGTGGCAGGCAACGCCGCCCGCACGTGGGCGGCATGACCTTGGTGTGTTATGGCGAGCGCCACATCGGCATGCCCCAGCACGTACGCCAATTCAGCGACGCTCATGGCCGTGTTGAGCGGCACGATGCTGACCCCAACCTTGGCAAGGGCTAGAAAGTGCAGGTAAAACGACGGTCTGTTGTCGAGTGCCAGCGCAACGCGGCACCCAGGACCCAAGCCTGCGGCCTCGAAGCGCGCCGCCAGCGCACCGATGCGGGCGCGAGCCTCCCCGTAGGTCAGGGTAATCGGGCTCTCGGCATAGCCTGCGCAAGCCTCCGCAGGTACGTGGAGAAAGTCGCGGGACGCGCACGAGGTCGCGGTGTTCTCGAAGAGTGCGGAAATCGATCGACTGCTGGAATTCGCCGCCATGTATGCCGTGTCGAAGGGAGATCGTTGACGCGCGAGACTACAGCAAATTCTTGGGTGAGGCGCCCGACTTCAAAGTATTTTCCGATCCCGTACGTTCGCTTCGCTTCCCGTATCGCGCCTCCGGTGGGCGCGGGTCTACTATCGATCGAATACCGTGACTGATAATCGTTCGCAGGGGGATGGATGCCAAGTCATATGAAACGCCGGCTATTTCGGTCCCGCGCGGCGCGCGCCGGCTTGGGTGTGATCCTTGCCGTCGGACCGTGGGCGGCCAGCCTCCCGGCTGAGTCGGGCAGCGACGACAAATTGGGCGAAATCGTCGTCACTGCGCAGCGGCGCGAGCAGAATCTGCAGGACGTGGGTACCTCGGTCACTGCATTCGACGCGCGGACGCTCGAGCAGCTGGGATTCAGGGATGTCACGGATGTCGCGGGTCAGGTGCCCGGCCTGCAGTACAATCAATACGGCGCAACCGTGACCATCTACAACCTGCGCGGCGTCTCGCAGAACGATTTCAGCGACCATCAGGAGGCGCCGATCGCCGTATACGCGGACGATGCCTACATCGGCTCGACGGGAGCACTGGCGGGGGCGCTGTTCGACTTGCAGCGTGTCGAAGTGTTGCGCGGCCCGCAAGGCACCTTGTTCGGCCGCAACGCGACGGGCGGCCTCATCCAGTACCTGAGCAAACCGCCCACGGACACGCCCGAAGCCTACGCGCAACTGACCGGAGGAAATTTCGGGACGTTTGAATCCGAGGGCGCGCTGAGCGGGCCGCTGACCGACACCGTGTCTGCGCGGCTCTCCTTCGATACCGCGAGCCACGAAGGCTACATCACGAACCGCATCGGCCACGCGATCGAGGACCAAAATCAATATGCGATGAGGCTGCAGTTCCGGGTCAAGCCATCCGACAGCGGCGAGATTCTGATCAAGCTGCATGCGCTCACCAACAGTCATGAAACGTCGGGCGACTATTCCTGGGCAGCCTCGTTCCCCGACGCCACCGGGCGCGGCGTGTTCGCGCCCCCCGGCACCACGGATCTGGGCGGCTACGTGAACACGAGCTCGAGCCCGTTCAACCAGGCGGAGGACCGGCGCGGCTTGTTCAACCGCACGGTCTGGGGGTCGAATGTCCGCGTCAACTGGAATTTCGACGCGTTCTCGCTGGCGTCCGTGACGGACTACCTCAAGATGCAGAAGCGCTACGGCGAGGATTCGGACATTTCGCCGAATCCGCTCTTCAACTACGACACCGAAGCGCATTACCAGCAGTTCTCACAAGAGTTCCGCTTGACCGGCAAGACGGGCGACTTGCGCTGGATCGGCGGCGCCTACTATCTGAACTACAAAACCACCAATTTCGAACAGACCACGCTCCCGGATTTCATTCCGCCGGTGCCGTTTCCCTACGGCGACGGGCTCGCCAACCTCAATCTTCGAACGAGTTCGCCGTCCGCGTTCGGACAGCTGGAGTACGGCTTTACCGATCACTGGGTCGGAATCCTGGGCGCGCGCTACACCATCGATCAGAAGCAGTACCTGTACAACTACAGCTGCAACGTGTGCGGACCGCCGGCGCCGAACGCGCCCCCGGGCGGCTTCCCGTTCAACATCACGTACTCGACCGCGACCGGATATCCGGATGCGGAAAAGACGTACCGCATGCCCATGGGCAAGGCGGAACTCGATTACAAGATCGATCAGGATAATTTGCTGTACGGCAGCGTCAACCGCGGCGCCAAGGGAGGCGGCTGGTCGGCACCGAGTTCCGGCTACGTGAACCTGAATCCGGCGTACGCGTTCGTGCCCACCCTCAAGATGAATTACGACGAGGAGCGCTTGACGAGCTATGAGCTCGGCTTCAAGTCAACGTTCTGGGACGGCGCGGCGCGGCTCAACGGCGATGTCTTCTACTACGACTACAAGAACTACCAGGGTTTCTTTCTGGATGTCGCCACGCAGATCGTCGAGAACATCGACGCCAAGGTGAAGGGCAGCGAGCTCGAACTCGCGGTGGTCCCGTTTCACGGACTCCATCTGCAGCTCGGCGTGTCCTACCTCGATACCCAGGCGCTCAATGTTCCCACGCCGGCGGGCGTTCTGGTCACAGCGCAGCTGCCGCAGGCGCCGCCGTGGAGCGTGAATGCGGTCGCGCGCTATGAATGGCCGGCATTCGGAGGCAAACTTTCGGCGGAAGTCGACGCGAAGTGGAACAAGGAGATGTATCTGGAGCTCATCAACGCGCCGGTTGATCTGCAGCCGTCGTACACGCTCACCAACGCGCGCTTGGGGTACACCGACCCGAGCGGCCGCTGGGACGTCTTCGCCTATTGCAAGAATTGCTTCAACACCCTGTACCGGATCTACAACCTCGATCTGTCGGGATTTCTCGGCATCAATCAGTCGGTCTATGGCCCGCCGCGCCTCTATGGCGCGAGCGTGGCGTACCACTGGGGCAAGTGACGGCGCATGACCGACGGTCCCGCCGCAGTCCCGAGCGCACCGGCCACCCTCAAGGCGGGATCGCTTCACTGGCTCGAGGTGGCGGCCTTGGGCATAGCCATCGCGATTTCGGGCAACGTGTCGGGCTGGAATTACGGGCTCGGCGTCGGCGGTTGGGGCGGAATGCTCATCGCCGCGCTCGCGATGGCCGTGCTGTTTCTGTGCCTCACCCAGAGCCTGGCCGAACTGGCCGCCGCCCTGCCCGAGGCCGGAGGGTTCGACGGTTACGTGCGGCGGGCGCTGGGACCGACGGCGGCGTACCTCGCCGGCATGTCGGTCGCGATCGCGCTCGCGGTGGGCGCCGGACTCGCCGTGTCATTCAGCGAGGCCTATGTGTCCGCCTGGCTGGGCTTCGGGGGCTGGCCGGTCAAGCTCGCATTCCTTGTCATTGTGATGGGACTGCAGCTGCGCGGCGCGAGCGAGGCGGTCGGCCTGACGGTCGCCGTCGGCGTGGCGGCGCTCGTGATCCTGGTGGCGTTCTGCCTGTTCATGGCGCCTGAATTTCAGACTGCGCGCTTGTTCAGCGCCGTGCCGGGCGGGACGAGGAGCCTTCTGCCTCACGGCTTTGGCGGCGCTGCGCGCTGCATTCCCTTCGCACTTTTTCTATTCCTGGGGGTCGAGCAGTCCGCTCACGCCGCTGCGGAAATGCGCGACATGGCGAGAAACATGCCCAAGGCGCTCGCCACCGCGATCGGCGTCGCCTTCGTCATCGGCATGTGCGTGCTGCTGATCGCGACGGGCGGCACCGGCGCCGACCGCCTGGCCGCGGTGGACGACCCGCTGTTTGCCGCGATCACCACGAGTCCGGGGCGAGCCGGCGCGGGATTCATGGGGCGCCTGGTCGGAGCCGGCGCGCTGATCGCACTGCTCGGGACCTTTTTTTCGCTGGCCTATGCGGGTTCACGGCAGTTCTATCATCTGGCGCAGGCCGGGTTCCTCCCGGCAACTTTAGGGGGCGTAAATCGGCGTCAGGCGCCGGCGACGGCGGTCTACCTCGTCGGCGTCATCGCGCTCGCGACGGCGGCATTTCCGCCGAACGACGCCATGGTCGTGTTCATCTTCCTCATCAGCGTTTCCCACGTGCTCATTCTGGCTGCGTTCCTGCGCCTCAGGCATCAGGAGCCCGGGCTCACGCGGAGCTACCGCGCGCTCGGCGGTTCGCCGATCGCAGTCGTGGCCGTTCTTCTGTCGCTCGCGGTGATGGTGTCGTGCTATCAGCTCGAGGTGAGGGCTCTGCAGATCGCCATCGCGGCGATCGCCCTCATGATCGCGCAGTTCGTGTGGCTGAGGCCGGCGCGGCTGCGGGTCTCGTAAGCTCCATTGCAATGACGGAATCCCGAGAGGAAATATCATGATCGTCGATCTATCGAACAAAGTCGCCATCGTCAGCGGCGCCGGCCAGGGCATCGGCGAGGGCATCGCCCGGGCCTTTGCACAGGCGGGCGCCAAGGTCGTGATCGCCACGCGAAGCCAGGCGAACGGTCAGTCGGTGGCCGACTCGATCGCCAAGAGCGGCGGGGTCGCCTGGCTCAACCAGACCGACGTGGGCCGCCACGCCGAGGTCAAGCGCGTGGTCGCGCAGACCGTGGAGCGCTTCGGGCGCCTCGACATCGTCGTGCACAACGCCGCGGTCTACCCGGTTTTGCCGATCGAGGCGCTGTCCGATGCGGATCTGGACCTCACGCTGTCGGTGAACTTGAAGGCCGGCTTCTGGTTCATCCAGGAGTCCCTGCCGCATCTGCGCAAACAGGGGGGCGGCCGTTTCTTGTTTACCTCATCGGTCACCGGACCGAACGTTGCCATGCCGGGCACGGCGCACTACGCTGCGTCGAAGTGCGGCCTCAACGGCCTGATCCGCACCGCGGCGCTCGAGTATGCGCGTCAGAACATCACCGTGAACGGCGTCGAGCCGGGTTACATCCTCACGCCGGCGATGGACGCGCTCGGCGGGCCGGAGGCGCTTGCGCAAATGGCGACGCAGATCCCGCTCGGCAAGCTCGGGATGCCCGCGGACATTGCGAACACGATGCTGTTCCTGGCATCGGATGCGGCGGCATACATCACCGGGCAGACCATCGTGGTCGACGGCGGCTCAACCCTGCCGGAGAGCCCTGTCGTCCTCGAAGCCTTCTATCAGGGTCAGTGACGCCGGGGAGCCGCCGATGGAAAGCGAATCATTGCTCGAGCGGCGTTATCGCGTCCTGGGGCGCAATTCTCCGCTGTTCTACGACAAGCCCTTGCATCTGGTGCGCGGCGAGGGAGTATGGCTTTATGACGCCGAGGGCCGGCGCTACCTCGACGCCTACAACAACGTGCCGCACGTCGGTCATTGCCACCCGCGGGTGGTGGCGGCATTGAGCCGCCAGGCAGCCACGCTCAACATCCACACGCGCTACCTCGACGAAAACGTGGTTGCCTACGCCGAGCGGCTCACATCGCTGTTCGACTCCCACCTGTCGATGGCCATGTTCTGCTGTACCGGCAGCGAAGCGAACGAGCTTGCATTGCGCATCGCGCGCGATTGCAGCGGGGGTCTTGGGATCATTTCCACCGACTGGGCCTACCACGGCAACACGGCTGCCGTCATGCAGGTGAGCTCACTATTCACTCCCGAGGACAAGCGCGGGCCGAATGTGCGCACGGTGCCCGTGATGGACCCGTACCGGGACCGTGCAGGGCGCACCGACGAGGAGCTCGCGACCGCTTACGCCGACCAGGTCAAACGCGCGATCGACTCGTTCACAGCAGCGGGCGTGCGCTTCGCAGGCCTTCTGTATTGCACTGCCTTCTCGAGCGAAGGGCTGCCGACGGTGCCTGCCGGATTCATGGCGAAGGCTCTCGCGCACGTTCACGCCGCCGGAGGATACTTCATTGCCGACGAGGTGCAGGCCGGCTTCGGCCGCCTGGGCAGCCACCTGTGGGGTCACCAAAAACTCGGCGTCGTCCCCGATATCGTCACCATGGGAAAACCCATGGGCAACGGGCACCCCCTCGCCGCGGTGGTCGCGCGCCGCGAACTCATCGAGGCGTTCACCGCCCGAAACATGTACTTCAACACGTTCGGCGGCAATCCCGTCTCCGCCGCCGTCGGCACGGCCGTCCTCGACGTGATCGAGGAGGAGCGCCTGGTGGAAAATGCCCGGGACGTGGGCGCCTATGCGCTCGAAAAACTGAGGAAACTCGGCGATCGGCATGCCCTCATCGGAGATGTGCGCGGCGCAGGCCTGTTCTTCGCCGTCGAACTGGTCGGCGACCGCAAGACGAAGACGCCCGCGACGGCAGAGACCAGGCGGCTGGTCAATCTCATGCGCGAACGCGGCGTGCTCTTGAGCCGCATCGGAATGCACGACAATATCCTGAAAATCCGCCCGCCAATGCCTTTCTCGAAGCAGCATGCGGACCTCTTGGTGGACACCCTCGATCAGGCAATGGCGGCCCTGTGACCGGCGGGTCGACCTCCGAGGCGGCGGCCTTCCTCGACGAGATGCAGGCGCTCGCGCTCAGCGCCCTGCGCGCCTGGGATCTTGAGGTTGCGACCGTCGCGCCGATCAAGGTGCGCGAAAATGCCGTGTTCAGGCTCGACTTGGCCGGCGGCGGGCGGGCAGTCCTCAGAGTGCATCGCTGCGGGTACCATTCGGACGACGAGCTTGATTCGGAATTCGTCTGGATGGGCGCGCTTCAATCCGCAGGCATCGCGGTGCCGCGCGTGATCCGCTCGCGCAGCGGGCGGAACTTCGAAATCGTCGCGACGCCGGAGGGGGCCGATGCACGGCAGATCGACGTGTTCGAGTGGATCGAAGGACGCCAGCTCGGATCCGTCGAAAGCGGCGTCAGCGGCGAGGGCGCCGCCATTGCCGAGCAATACCACATGATCGGTGCAATCGCTGCGCGCATGCACAACCACACGGCGGGATGGCAGCCGCCCGTGGGATTTTGCCGGCATGCATGGGATGCGGCCGGACTCGTCGGCGAGCAGCCGTTTTGGGGGAGGTTTTGGGAGCTCGCGACGCTGACGACGGCGCAGAAGAGCCTATTGCTGCGTACCCGCGCGAAGATCGCCGGCGAACTCGCCGCCTTCGGCATGAAGCCGGATCGCTACGGGCTCATCCATGCCGACCTCGTGCCGGAAAATCTGCTGGTCGACGGCCGCCGGGTTCAGGTGATCGATTTCGACGACGCGGGTTTTGGCTGGCATTTGTTCGAATTGGCGACGTCGCTTTACTTCATCACGGGCGACGGCATCTACGACACGGCTCGCGAGGCGCTCGTCCGCGGCTACCGCACCGAGCGTGCAATGTCGGACGAGACGCTCGAGCGGCTGCCGCTGTTTCTTGCGGCGCGCGGCACCACGTATCTCGGCTGGGTGCACACACGCCGGGGCAGCGAAACGGCGCGGGAACTCACGCCCTTCCTGGTGGAACGGGCGTGCACGGTCGCCGAAGCGTATCTCACACATGATTCTTAGGAGGACCACGCTATGCACTACGCATTGACGATCGGCGGCAAGCCCGTCACGACCACCAAGACCTTCAACGTACTGAACCCCGCCGATGAGACGGTGGTCGCCGCCTGTCCGGAGGCTACGACCGCGCTGGTGGATGAAGCAGTGCAAAGCGCGCGCCGCGCATTTCCGTCGTGGGCGGCGGTGCCGGACTCGGAGCGCTCCGCCAAGCTGATGGCCATCGCGGATTTGATCGAGAAGCACCATGCCGAACTTTCCGAGCTCGTCACGCGGGAGCAGGGCAAGACCCAGAGCGGCCCCGGCGCCAATCTCGAAGTCGGCGGCGCCGTCGCCTGGACGCGCGTCACGGCCGGACTCACCATTCCCGAGGAGACGATTCAGGACGACAAGACCGGCAAGATCGTGATGCGGCGCAAGCCCGTGGGAGTCGTGGCGTCGATCACCCCGTGGAACTGGCCGCTGATGATTGCGGTGTGGCACGTGATGCCGGCGATCAGGGTCGGCTGCACCGTGGTGATCAAGCCTTCGCCGTTCACCCCGCTCTCGACGCTGCGCCTCGTCGAACTCATGAATCAGGTTCTGCCACCGGGGGTCATCAATTCCGTGACCGGCGGGGCCGAGGTCGGCAACCACCTGACGAATCATCCGGGCATCGACAAGATCGTGTTCACAGGATCGATCGCGACGGGCAAGAAGGTGATGGGCAGCGCCGCGCAGAACTTGAAGCGGGTCACGCTGGAACTCGGCGGCAACGACGCCGGGGTCGTGCTGCCCGGGACGAATATCGAGCCGCTGCTGGAGAAGCTCTTCTGGGGATGCTTCATCAACGCCGGACAGACTTGCGCCGCATTGAAGCGGCTGTATGTGCATCAGGATCAGTACGACGCAGTCGTCAAGAAGTTCGCGGAGTACGTCGCCAAGATCCCCGTGGGCAACGGACTCGAACCACAAAATCTCATCGGACCGGTGTCGAACAAGATGCAGCTCGACAAGGTGGCAGACTATGTCGACGATGCGCGCGCCCGCGGCGCGACGATCGTCACGGGCGGTGTGCGGCCCACGGCACCGGGCTTCTTTTACCCCTTGACGGTGATCGCCAACGCGACCGACGACATGCGCGTCGTGAAGGAGGAGCAGTTCGGTCCTGTCATTCCGATCGTGAAGTACAATACGGTCGACGAGGCGATCCGGCGCGCCAACTCGCTCGACGTGGGTCTCGGCGGCTCGGTGTGGGGAAACGACCCGCAGGAGGCCGCGAAGTATGCGAGCCGGCTCGAGTGCGGCACGGCCTGGGTGAACCAGCACGGAACGTTGCATCCGATGGCCCCGTTTGGCGGAGTGAAGTGCTCCGGCATCGGCGTCGAGTTCAATGTGGATGGACTCAAGGAATACACTACCGTCCAGGTCGTCAACGTCGCACTGTGATCCCAAGGCGCCAATCCGCCGGCGGGTGCGTCAGAGAGGAGGATTGAAATCGATGCCTGAGTATCGTCATAACGCCGCCAACATCCGCGCCCTGGTGCGCGACGATGCGGTGCATCGTGATGTTTACATCGACCCCCAGCTGTTCGAGCTCGAAATGGAGCGCCTGTGGCAATCGGCCTGGATCTACGTCGGGCATGATTCGCAGGTGCCGAACGCGGGTGACTTCTACGCGACGGTAATCGCCCGACAGCCTCTGTTGATGCTCCGCGGCTCGGACGGCGCGGTGCGCGTGCTCTTGAACCGTTGCGCACACAAGGGCGCCAAGATCGTTGGAGCCCGGGCGGGCAACTGCGGCAAACTGCTGCGTTGCTCGTATCACGGATGGACTTACGCTTTGGACGGCTCCCTGCGCACCGTGCCGGTGAAAAGCGGCTACGCCGGCACGCGATTCCAGGAGTCGGAGGCGGCGCGCGGTTTGGCGTCGGCGGGCGACGTGGCCACATATCGCGGCTTCGTCTTTGCCCGCATGAGCCGCTTGGGGATGGGGTTCGAGGAATACTTCGGCGGCGCCTTGAGTTCCATCGACAACCTCGCCGACCGCTCGCCGGTGGGGCGCCTGGAGGTGGCGGGAGCCCCGCTGCGCTACATGCATGACAGCAACTGGAAAATGTTCGTGGAGAACCTCAACGACACGATGCACCCGATGGTGGCGCACGAGTCCTCCGCGGGCACCGCCCGGGATCTTTGGCGGGACGAGCCGCCGGAGGCGCCGAAGCCGATGGTGATCGAGCAATTCCTGCCCTTTGTCTCGAACTACGACTTCTTCGACAAGATGGGCGTGAAGATCTATGACAACGGCCACAGCTACACCGGCGTCAACTTCTCGATCCACTCGCGCTATTCGGCGATCCCGGAATATGCCGCATTGATGGAGGCGGCGTACGGCGCCGAACGGGCGCAGGCCATTCTCGCGGAATCCCGCCACAACACGGTCTATTACCCGAGCCTCACGGTGAAGGGCGCGATACAAACCATCCGCGTGGTGCGGCCGATTGCCGTCGATCGGACGCTGATCGAGAGTTTCACCCTGCGGCTGGTCGGCGCTCCGCCCGCGCTGCTGGAGCGCAGCGCCACTTACAACAGGGTCATCAACGCACCCACTTCCGTCGTCGGTCACGATGACCTGTACTGCTACCGTGCCATACAGGAAGGACTGGCGGCGAGCGGCAACGAATGGGTCAATCTGCAGCGAAACTATTCTGACGGGGAGAGGCAACACTTGACCGGCACGCACAACGGCACCAGCGAGGTTTCCATGCGCGGACAATTCCGCGCGTGGGTTGCGGCGATGGCGGCGGAAGCGAACGCGTGATGCAGGTCGCAGACGATGACAAGGCGCTCGCCGAATTCGTGTACCACGAGGCGCGGCTCATCGACGAAAAGCGCTTTGACGAGTGGTATGCACTGTTCGCCGACGACGGCCGCTATTGGATGCCGTTGACGCGCGGCCAGCCGGAGGATGCCGGGCACACGTCGCTCTTCGACGAGGACAAGCTGCTGCTCAAGATACGGATCGAGCGGCTGCGCAACCCGAACTCCTACTCCCAGGCTCAGCCGAGCTGGTGTCAGCACATCCTGCAGCAGCCCGCCGTGCAGAGCCGCGCGCCGGAAAATGGCATTGCGGTGCTGCGCACTCCCTTCCTGTACATCGAGTATCAGCAGGACAAGCAGGAACTGTATGCGGGCGTGGCCTGGCATCACCTCAACGTCAGCCGCGAAGGAATCTTCATTGCGATGAAGAAGATCGAGCTTCTCAACTGCGACGCGGCACTGCCGTCGCTCCAACTCTTTCTCTGAGGGCCGGCCGGTGCAATCGAAGAATCGAGTGGCGATCACGGGCGGCAGCTCGGGCATCGGACTGGCGGCGGCCCAGGCGTTTCTGGACGCGGGCTATGAAGTGATCAATTTCTCGCGGCGCGACTGTCCGATCCGGTCGGGGCGGCTCACGTCCGTTGCCGTCGACTTGTCGAATACGGAAGCCACGCGGGAAGCCGCCATATCGATGGCGGCGAGCCTGCCGGCCGCCACCGTGGTTCATTGCGCCGGCGCAATCCGGGAGAAACGCATCGAAGAAGCCACGCTCGCCGATCTCACCGAGCTCGCCAATCTGCACCTCGGCGCCGCGTTGTCGCTGGTTCAGGCGAACCTGTCCGCGATGAAGCAGGCCCGATACGGCCGCATCGTGCTGATATCCTCGCGGGCCGTTCTCGGATTGTCGAAACGGACGGCCTATTCGGCGACCAAGGCGGGCATGCTGGGGCTGGCGCGCAGCTGGGCCCTCGAACTTGCCGGCGATGGAATTACCGTGAACGTGATCGCGCCGGGACCCATCGCGGACACCGAGATGTTCGAGGAAATCATTCCGGCCGCGAGCACCAAAATGAATGCGGCCCTGAAGCAGGTGCCCGTCGGCCGCTTCGGCACTCCGGAGGACGTCGCGCGCGCGGTGATGTTCTTTGCCGATCCGAAAGCGTCGTTCGTCACCGGCCAGACTCTGTTCGTCTGCGGCGGCACCTCCATTGGAAGCATCGCGTACTGAGGAAGCCGGGCCCGCGGGCACCCATCAAGGGCGCACGGATCTCGGTACCGACGCGTATCATGGTCCTTGCCCCGCCAAGGGCGATCCGCCGCATCGGTACGTGTTCACGGTATACGAGTGGATCTTGGGATTTAAAAAGTCATCGGAGAATTCAAGAATGCGTTCGGTCCATCCGACTCTCCATCGATCCTCATCGAAATTAGGTCTCGCCGCGGCGGTGTTGGCACTGGCGGCCACGGCCTCCGCCGCCGGCACTGACTCTGCCGCCGGCGCCGGACGAGGCGCGGATCACGGCTCTTGTCCCAAGAATGACAGCGGCCTCACCCTGCCGCCGGGCTTTTGCGCCACGATATTCGCCGACGAGATCGGTCACAGCCGCCATCTGGTCGTTGCAGCGAACGGCGTGGTCTACGTCAACACCTGGTCCGGCGTCTATTACGGTAACGACACGCCGCACGCCGGGGGATTCCTGGTCGCTCTGAAGGACAGCACGGGCAAGGGCAAGGCCGATGTGAATCAGCGCTTCGGCGATACCGTGCAGAGCGGCGGCGCCGGCGGCACGGGAATAGGAATTTACAACGGTTCGCTGTTTGCCGAGAGCAACGACAAGATCGTCCGGTATGCCTTGCCGGCGGGTTCCCTGGTGCCGGCGGATCCGCCGCGCACCGTGGTGTCCGGTCTGCCGCTGGGGGGCGATCATCCCATGCATCCGTTCGCGATCGACGCCGCGGGACTGATGTACATCGATGTCGGCACCGCAACCAACTCATGCCAGCCGCAGAACCGGACTCTTGAATCGCCCGGCGCCCGGCCGTGCACGGAGCTCGAGACGCGGGGCGGCATCTGGCGCTATGACGCCAACAAGACCGATCAAGTGTTCTCCGCCGCGCAGCGGTACGCAACCGGCATCCGCAATGGAGAGGGATTCGGGGTGGATTCGGCCGGGCAGCGAATCTTCGTCACGCAGCATGGACGCGACCAGTTGCATTCGAACTGGCCCGCGCTCTTCGAATTGGAGCAGGAAGCGACTTTGCCCGCCGAAGAATTGCTGCGCCTCGTGGAAGGCGGCGACTATGGGTGGCCGGAGTGCTACTACGACCCGGCAAGAAACAAGCTGATGCTCGCCCCGGAGTATGGCGGCGACGGCCGGAAGATGGGCAATTGCGCCGGAAAAATCGCGCCGGTGGCCGCTTTCCCCGCGCATTGGGCGCCGGACGGCATGGTTTTCTACGACAAGAACCAATTCCCGGCCCGTTATCGCAACGGGGTGTTCATCGCGTTTCACGGTTCATGGAACCGGGCGCCCTATGCGCAGAAGGGCTACAACGTTGTGTTCCAGGGCCTCGCGGGCGACAAGGCAGCCGGAAGATGCGAGATCTTCGCCGATGGTTTTGCGGGCCCGCAGAAATCGCCGGAGAAGGCCGCGCACCGGCCCACGGGTCTCGCCGTCGGCCCCGATGGATCGCTGTACGTGTCGGACGACGTGCGGGGCCGAATCTACCGCATCGCCTTTCACGGCGATCCGGCCGCTGCATACGATACATCGCGGATCGTTCCGTGCCCCAGTGCGTCGGCGCCTCCCGGAGCGATCAGTGTGGCCGATGCCAAGCCGCCCGAGGGGACGCACTCGAACGCGGCCGCGCCGGATGCGGCGAAGCTGCCGGTTCCGGAAGGAGGGACGACGGAAATGGTCGTGCTGGGCGATCGCATCTATCATGGCCAGGTGGGCGGTGCGACCTGCACGGGTTGCCATGGAGCCGACGCCAGGGGCGGTCCGCTCGGTCCGAATCTCACGGCCAATCGATGGTTTTGGAGCGACGGCAGCAGCGCGGGAATCGCCGCCGCCATCCGCGTCGGGGTCGCGCACCCCAAGAATTATCGGGCTCCCATGCCGCCCATGGGCGGAGCGCAGTTGACGGCGGATCAGGTATCCGCCGTAGCGGCCTATGTTTGGGCGCTGAGCCAGACGCCGGAGGTCGGAACCCCATGAGCGGATCCGGAACCATTCGAATTGCGCCGCTGCAGCCTGCGGACCGGGAGCGCTGGCTCGAACTGTGGTCCCAATATCAGCAGTTTTACCGCGTCGAGCTGTCTCCCGAAGTCACGGAGGCGACCTGGCAGCGGATCGGCGACGGCCGGGTGCGGGGGCTCTGCGCGCGCAACGCAGCGGACTACGTCGTCGGCATCGTGCATTTTTTGTTCCACGAGGACACCTGGTCGACCACGCGGGCCTGCTACCTCGAGGATCTGTATGTCGATCCGTCGGTGCGCGGCAGCGGCTGCGGCCGCCTGCTGATCGAGGCGGTCGCCGAAGCGTCCAAACAAGCGGGCGCGAACAGCCCCTATTGGTTGACCCACCAAAGCAATGCGACGGCGCGCCGGCTGTATGACCGGCTGGCGCAAGATCCGGGCTTCATTCAGTACATCTACACGGCCGGTGCGGGCGTCCCGAATGCCCCGGACTGAACCAGCCGGGGCGTTTGCGGTACCGCCGCCAGGAGACCGTGATCGTTTCGGATGTCCGGAGCGGATCTAGGGAGTCAAACCGCGATACTTCATCATGGCGTCGATGCTCGGCGCCCTGCCGCGCCACGCTTCGTACATCTTGTCGAGATCCTGGGTATTGCCGCGCGACAGGATCATCCGGCGGAAGCGGTCTCCGTTCGCGCGGGTGAGCCCGCCGTGGTCGTCAAACCATTGGTAGGCATCGTCATCCAGCATTTGCGTCCACAGGTACGCGTAGTAGCCCGCGGAATACCCGCTCGCCCAAATGTGGCTGAAGTAACTCGATCGATAGCGCGGGGGCACGGCGCTCACATCGAGATGCGTTTTCGCGAGAGCCCGCTTTTCGAATTCATCGGGGTCCTCGAGCGGCGCACCCGCCGGCAGGATGTGCCATTGCATGTCGAGTTCGGCCGCGGCCAGAACCTCGGTCCATCCATAGCCCACGTTGAAATTTTGCGCCTTCTTGATCTTGGCGGCCAGCGCTTCCGGCAGAGCCTCGCCGGTTTTGTAATGCCGCGCGTAATGGCTGAAGACTTCCGGATAAATGGCCCAGTGTTCGTTGAACTGCGAGGGGAATTCGACGAAGTCCCGCGCGGGAGTGGTTCCCGACAGCGTCGGATAGCGCGTGTTCGCAAACATGCCATGAAGCGCATGCCCGAACTCGTGGAACATGGTCGTCACGTCGGTGAAGCTGATGAGCGCAGGTTCGCCGGCCGCCGGCTTCGGCAGGTTTGCGACGTTGTAGACGACGGGCAACTCGTGCAGCAGCTGCGACGGGCGGACGAAGGCGGACATCCATGCGCCGCCGTTCTTGTTGTCGCGCTTGAAATAATCGCAATAAAAAAGCGCCAGCGGCTTGCCGCCCGCATCGGCGACCTCGAAGACGCGGACATCGGGTTGATAAACCGGGATGTCCTTGCGTTCCTTGAAGCTGACCCCATACAAACGGGCCGCCGCGTAGAAAACGCCGTTCTCGAGCACATTGTTCAACTCGAAGTACGGCTTGATTTCGCCCTCGTCGAGATCGTACTTCGCGCGGCGCACCTGTTCGGCATAAAAATCCCAGTCCCAGGGTGCGAGCGCAAAGCCGCCATGCTGCGCATCGATCACGGACTGGATATCGGCCGCCTCGCGCGCCGCCTGGGCGGTCGCGACGGGGACCAGCGCATCCATGAATCCGAGCGCCGCCTGCGGCGTCTTCGCCATTTGATCCTGCAGCTTCCATTCGGCGTGGCTGGCAAATCCCAGAAGCTTGGCGCGCTGGGCGCGAAGCTGCGCCAGCCGTGCAAGGACGGCGCGCGTATCGTGGGCGTCGCCTCGTTCGGCGCGGTCCCACGCGTCATGGAACAGGGCCTCCCGCGTCGACCGCAGGCTCAAGGACGCGAGCGCCGGCTGCTGCGTGGTGTTCTGGAGCAGGATCACATAGCCCGGAAGCTGGCGGCCGGCCGCGGCTTGAGCGGCGGCGGCCAGTTCCCGGTCGCTCAAGCCCGCGAGAGCCGTGCGCGCCGGCGCCGCGTAGGCGGCGTCCTTGGTGGCCTCCAGCAACTTGGTCGAGAAATCATTCGACAAAGTCGAGGCTTCCTCATTCAATTTCTTCAGCTGCTCCTTGTCGGCGTCCGACAGATTTGCGCCGGCGCGAACGAACTCGTCGTAGACGACCTCGACGAGGCGCAGCGATTCCCGATCGAGATTCAGTGCGCCGCGCCTGCGATAGATCTCGGCCACCCGCCCGAATAGTTTCTTGTCCAGGTTGATCGCATCCTCGTGCGCCGCCATTTCGGGCGCAAGAGCCTTCTTCGTGGTCTGGAGCGTGGGATTGGTATTCGCCTCGCCCACGCCGTTGAGGGCGGCCGACGCCCTGGCGAGGAGGCGTCCGCTCTTTTCCATGGCAACGAAAGTGTTTTCAAACGTGGGAGGGGCGGAGCTGCCGGCGATGCGGCGCATTTCGGCAAGCTGCTGCGCCATGCCGGCTTCGATCGCCGGGCGGTAGTCGCCGTCTTTGATTTTGTCGAAGGGCGGAGCGTGGAAGGGCAGCGAACTCGGAGCGTAAAAGGGATTGGAGGGTCCGAATTCATCGGCGCCAAAGGCCGCGGAAATTGCGGCCGCCGCGATCGCGGCGGCCAGCATCGATGCCTGCACATGTTTCATCGTTATCGTCCTCGCGTCCGCCTTCGTCCCCGCGTTTCACCTGCGATCCACACGCTTCAAGGTCCGGGTGATAAGGCCTATACTGACCGGCAATCCGGTCTTCGCAAATCATAGCAGCACAGCAAATTCAACGAGGGGTCCGATATGTCCGACCAGCCGAACACGTTTTCACGCCGCGAATTCACGGCGCTCTCCATCGCTGCCGGAGTCGCCGCGGCGACGGGCGCTTCCGCCGCCGCGGCCGCGGTGACCGACACCGACGTGCGGATAACGACTCCCGCCGGGGTCTGCGACGCCGCGCTCGTTCACCCTCGCCAAGGCTCGTGGCCGGGCGTGATTTTGTTTACCGACGTATTCGGACTGCGGCCGACCATGCGCGACATGGCGAAGCGGCTGGCGGCGGACGGATTCACCGTGCTGGTGCCGAATCCCTTCTACCGCACCTCGAAGCCCCCCGGCCTCTCGACGGACATCGATTTCAACAACCCCGCGGATCGCGCCAAGATCGATGCACTGCGCGCACCGTTGACCGCCGACGCCGTCATGCAGGATGCGACCGAGTACGTCAAGTTCCTGGACTCGCAGGAGTCCGTGAACAAAAAGGAAAAAATGGGCGTGTTCGGCTACTGCATGGGCGGTCCCATGACCATGCAGGCGGCCGCATCGAACCCCGACCGCATCGGCGCCGGCGCCTCGTTTCACGGCGGAGGGCTGGTGACGGACAAGCCCGACAGTCCGCACCTGCTGGTGCCGAAAATGAAGGCGCAGTTCTACTTCGGCGTTGCGATGAATGACGACCAGCGGCAGCCCGATGCGAAAACGAAATTGGATGAGGCATTCAAGGCTGCGAAACTGCAGGCGAAAATCGAGGTCTACGAGGGCTGCCTGCATGGTTGGTGCGTGAAAGACATGCCCCTCACCCCGGGCAAGCCGCCGATTTACAATGAACCGCAGGCCGAGCGCGCGTGGGGCGAACTGGTGAGCTTGTACAAGCGCGCGCACGTTTGAAGATGAAAGAAGCCTTCATCTGCGATTTCGTCCGCACCCCCATCGGCCGCTACGAGGGGGGCTTGTCGCGGGTTCGTCCCGACGATCTTGCGTCGGCCGCGATCAAACAATTGATCGCGCGCAACGGCACCGTCGCTGCTGCGATCGACGAGGTGTTCCTGGGCTGCGCCAATCAAGCGGGCGAGGACAATCGCAATGTCGCGCGCATGGCGTCGCTGTTGAGCGGACTGCCGGAGCACGTGCCCGGAATGACGATCAACCGGCTGTGCGCGTCCGGACTGGATGCCGTGGCGGCGGCGGCGCGGGCGATCCGCTGCGCAGACATCGAGCTCGCCGTCGCGGGCGGAGTCGAGTCGATGACGCGCGCGCCGTTCGTAATGGGAAAGGCGGAGCGCGCCTTCCAGCGCACGGCCGATATCTACGATACCACCCTCGGCTGGCGGTTCATCAATCCGCAAATGAAGGCTTTGTACGGCGTCGACTCCATGCCTGAAACCGGCGAGAACGTCGCCGCGGAGTTCAACGTGTCGCGCGAGGATCAGGATGCCTTTGCATTCCGGTCCCAGCAACGCGCCGCGCGTGCAGCGGCTGCCGGCGTCTTCGCCGAGCAGATCGTCCCTGTCGCCGTACCGCAGGCGAAGGGCGCGGCCGCCCAAGTGGTCGAACGCGACGAGCAGCTTCGGCCGGATACGACGATCGAAGCCCTGGCGAAACTCAAGCCGGTGGTGCGCGCGGGAGGCACCGTCACCGCGGGCAACGCGTCGGGGATCAACGATGGCGCGGCGGCGCTGCTGCTGGCATCCGCCTCGGCGGTCGAAAAATACGGACTCAAGGCGCGCGCACGCGTCCTGGGCTTCGCCTCCGCGGGAGTAGCGCCGCGGATCATGGGCTTGGGTCCCGTGCCAGCGGTGCAGAAGCTCGTGAGCCGGCTGGGTATGAAGGCGTCCGACTTCGATGTGGTCGAACTCAACGAGGCCTTCGCCTCCCAAGCTCTGGCGTGCATGCGGGCGCTTGGTTTTGCCGACGACGCGGAGCATGTCAACAGCAACGGCGGCGCCATCGCGCTGGGACATCCATTGGGAATGTCCGGCGCGCGCATCGCAGGGGCGGGCGTGCAGGAACTCCTGCGCCGCTCGGGCCGCTACGGACTGGCCACGATGTGCGTCGGAGTCGGACAAGGCGCGGCGCTTGCATTCGAACGGGTCTAGTCGAACTGGGGTCCAGCATGGGAATAGTCGGTTTCTCGATCACGGACGGCGTGGCCGTTCTTGCACTCGATCATCCTCCGGTCAACAGTCTCGGCCACGAGCTGCGCATGGCCTTGGTTGCCGAGGTGGCGCGCGCGAACGCGGATCCCGCCGTACGCGCGTTGCTGCTGATCGGCTCGTCTTCCGGTTTTTCCGGCGGAGCCGATATCCGTGAATTCGGCACCCCCAAGGCGTCGGCCTACCCCAACCTGCCCGCGATTCTGCGCATCGTAGAAGACAGCGGCAAACCCGTGATCGCGGCGATCGGCGGCGTGTGCATGGGCGGAGGTTTGGAGCTTGCCTTGGCTTGCCACTACCGGGTCAGCGTGCCGGGCGCGCGAATCGCGCTGCCCGAGGTCAAGCTCGGGCTTTTGCCCGGAGCCGGCGGCACACAGCGGCTGCCGCGATTGCTCGGCGTGGAGGCCGCCCTGAACATGATCGTTTCTGGTGCGACGGTGGCTTCGGAGAAACTGCGCGGCACGCCCCTGTTCGACGCCTTCTGTGAAGGCGATCTGCTCGAGTGCGCTCTGGGTTTTGCGCGGCGGGTGATCGGCGAGGGGATGGGCATCAAGCGGGTGCGCGATCTGACCATCGACATGCCCGATGCCGAGGCTTACCTGCAGTTCGCGCGCAATACCGTCAAAGCGGCGGCGGGGCCGTATCCCGCGCCCCCGGCCTGCGTCGAAGCCGTCGCGGCGTCGGTCGACAGGCCGTTCGACGCGGGCCTGAAGCGCGAACGCGAGTTGTTCACCACACTGATGCTCTCGCCCGAATCGGCGGCCCTGCGCCACGTTTTCCAGGCCGAACGCGCGGCCTCGCACATCCTCGATGTGCCGAAGGAAACTCCGGTGCGGCCCATCCGCAAGATCGGCGTCATCGGCGCCGGGACCATGGGCGGCGGCATCGCGATGAACTTCATCAATGCCGGCCTCCCGGTGGTGCTGCTCGAGACGAAGCGGGAGGCCCTCGACCGCGGGCTCGCCAACATCCGGCGCAACTACCAGGGCGCGCTGCGCAAGGGCACGCTCAGCGAATCGAGCCTCGAACAGCGTCTGGCGCTGATCACCCCGACCCTCGACTATGCCTTGCTGCAGGACGTCGATTTGGCGGTCGAAGCGGTGTTCGAGAGCATGGAAGTCAAGCGGCAGGTCTTCGAGACCTTGGACAAGGCGGTCAAGCAGGGCGCGATTCTCGCCTCGAACACCTCGGCCTTGAATCTCGACGGCATCGCGAATTTCACGCACCGTCCGCAGGACGTGATCGGCATGCACTTCTTCAGTCCCGCCAACGTCATGCGGCTGCTCGAGGTCGTACGCGGCGCCAAGACGGGAAAGGACGTGCTGGCCACCGTCATGCGGCTCGCCAAGACGATCGGAAAGGTCGCGGTGGTTTCCGGGGTCTGCGACGGCTTCATTGGCAACCGCATGCTGGCGCGCTATGGTGCCGCCGCTCACGATCTCTTGATGGCCGGAGCGCTGCCTCAGCAAGTCGACGAGGCTCTCCAGGAATTCGGCATGGCGATGGGGCCGTTTCGCGTCGGCGACCTCGCGGGATTGGACATCGGCTGGGCACTGCGCAAACGCCGCGCGGCCGAATTCCCTGACCGGGATTTTTCCTCCGTCGCGGATGTTCTGTGCGAAGCCGGCCGCTTCGGCCAGAAAACCGGTGCGGGCTGGTATCGATACGCCGCCGGTTCGCGGCAGCCCATTGCCGATCCCGAGGTGACCGCCATCATCGAAGAATACCGCCGGAAAAAGGGCTTCGCGCCGCGCAGCGTGACTGCGCGGGAAATCGTCGAGAGGTGCGTCTATGCACTGATCAACGAAGGCGCCCGCATTCTGGAGGACGGGATCGCGCAGCGGTCGTCGGACATCGATCTTGTCTATCTCAACGGCTATGGCTTTCCCGCGTACCGCGGCGGACCCATGTTCTACGCCGATCAAACGGGGCTCCCGGAAGTCGCGCTCGCCTTGCGGCGCATCGCGGCCGAGCCGGGCCGCGATGCGGCATTCTGGCCGCCCTCGGCACTGCTCACCCGCCTGGCCGAGCAAGGCCGGACCTTCAGCGAATTCAAAGGAAAAAACCCGTGACAGAAGCGGTCATCGTATCCACGGCGCGCACCGGCCTGGGCAAGAGCTGGAAAGGCGCGTTCAACATGACTTATGGCGCGACGCTCGGCGCGCACTCGGTGCGCCACGCGGTACAGCGCGCCGGCATCGATCCCGCGGAAGTCGAGGATGTGATCATGGGGTCCACCTTCGGCGAAGGCACCACGGGGGGGAATGTCGCGCGCGCCATCGCCCTGCGGGCAGGCCTGCCGACCGGCACGGCAGGAATGAGCATCAACCGATTCTGCAGTTCGGGTCTGCAGTCCATCGCTCTTGCGGCGCAGCGCATCATGACCGAGGGCGCGAGCGTCATCGTCGCCGGCGGCGTCGAAAGCATTTCGTGCGTGCAGAACGAGGCCAACACGCACATGCGCCGCGATCCGTGGCTGATCGAGCACAAGCCGACGCTCTATTGGAGCATGCTGCAAACCGCTGAAACGGTGGCCCGGCGTTACGGCATTTCGAAGGAGGCTCAGGACGCATACGGCGTACGCAGCCAGCTGCGAGCTGCCGCCGCGCAAGCCGCGGGCAAATTCAAGGACGAGATCGTCCCCATGTCGACGCGCATGGGCTTTGCCGACAAGTCGAGCGGCACCTTGGGCACGCGCGAAGTCACCATTTCCGCGGATGAAGGCATACGGCCCGATACCACGCTCGAAGCGGTGGCGCAGATCCGGCCGGCCCTGCCGGGCGGCGTCATCACGGCCGGCAATGCCAGCCAGTTCTCCGACGGCAGCAGCGCAGTCGTCGTGATGGACGCCAAGCTGGCGGAGCAGCGCGGTCTTGAGCCGTTGGGCATCTTTCGCGGCTTTGCCGTCGCCGGCTGCGAGCCGGACGAAATGGGGATCGGACCGATCTATGCCGTGCCGCGCCTTCTGCAGCGTACGGGCTACAAGGTGAGCGACATCGATCTTTGGGAACTGAACGAGGCATTCGCGTGCCAGGTTTTGTATTGCCGCGACAAGCTCGGCATCCCCGATGAGCGGCTGAACGTCAACGGCGGCGCAATCGCCGTAGGGCATCCCTACGGAGTCAGCGGCGCGCGGCTCACCGGTCACGCATTGATCGAAGGCAGGCGCCGCGGCGCCAGACTGGTAGTGGTGACGATGTGCATCGGCGGCGGGCAAGGCGCGGCCGGCTTGTTCGAGGTCGCTTGAGTTGGGCATCCGCGAACTGTTCGAACTGAAGGGCCGGGTGGCGCTCGTCACCGGCGGTTCGCGGGGCCTGGGCCTGCAGATCGCGCAGGGTCTCGGCGAAATGGGCGCGAAGATCGCGATCAGCGCGCGCAAGGGCGCCGAACTCGAGCAGGCGAAGCTGCGCCTCGCCAATCTCGGCATCGAGACCTTGACCGTGGTCAACGATCTGGCCAAGCCGGAACAGGTGCCGGCACTGGTGGAGGCGGTTGCCGGCCATTACGGCAAGATCGACATCCTCGTCAACAACGCGGGCACGAGCTGGGGAGCGCCGGCTGAAGAGCATCCCATCGATGCGTGGAACCGGGTCATGAACTTGAACGTGACCGGCGTGTTCATGCTGAGTCAAGCGGTGGCGAACCGCTGTTTCATCCCGCAGCGCTCCGGCAACATCATCGTCATCGCCTCGACGGCGGCTCTGCGGGCGGGTCTGCAAATGAAGGCCGTCGCCTATTACAGCTCGAAGGCGGCGGCCCTGCACCTCACGCGGGCGCTCGCCGGCGAATGGGGGCCGCACGGCATCCGCGTCAATGCGATCTGCCCCGGATTCTTCCCGTCGAAAATGACCGGCGCGCTGCTGGAGAGAATCGAAGCGTCGGTGATCGAGCGCACTCCGCTGGGGCGTTTGGGCGGAGATTCAGATCTGATGGGGGCGGCCGTTTACCTGGCGTCCGATGCCTCGCGCCACGTCACGGGCCAATACATCGCCGTGGACGGCGGCGCGTCCAGCGTATGAGCGGCGCCGCGGCAGCGGTGACGATCGGCTGAAAGACCTGCGCATGTCGGATCGGCATTTCAAATTCTGGCCGGCTCACGCCACGCGCCATCTGGACGCGCCGGCAACCAACCTGTTCTACAACGCGGAAGTCTCGGCGCACCGCTATCCCGACAAACCCTTCCTGGTGTTCTACGACACCGCGGTGACGTTCGCCGATTTGCTGGACGAGTCGCGGCGCGTGGCGGGCTTTCTCGAACGGCACTGCGGCGTGCGCAAAGGCGACCGCGTGCTGCTGCTCATGCAGAACAGCCCGCAATTCGTCATCGCCTATTACGGCATCCTGCGGGCCAATGCCGTCGTGGTTCCGCTCAATCCGATGAACTTGACGCAGGAACTTCTGCGCTACGCCGAGGACGCGGGAGCGACCACGGCCATCGTGTCCCAGGAGCTGTACCCGCGCATCGAGCCGCTGCTGGGGAGATCGGTCCTTCGGTCGGTGATCGTTGCCGCGTACTCGGATTATCTCAAGCGGCCGACCACCCTGCGCGTGCCCGACTGGATCGCGGCGCCGCGCGCGGATCTCGCGGGATCCGGCGTAACCTTGTGGAGCGACATGCTGGCGGGCGACCTTACGCCCGGAGCGCTGACGGCCGGCCCGGACGATCTGTGCGTCATGCCGTACACCTCGGGCACCACGGGAATGCCGAAGGGCTGCATGCATACCCACCGCACGGTCATGCATACCTTGGTCGGCAGCATGCGCTGGTTCGCCATGCAGCCGGAGGCGACCCTGATGTCGGTCGCACCCCTGTTTCACGTCACCGGCATGCAGGGCGGCATGAACGGTCCGCTGTACGTCGGCAATACCGTGATCATGCTGCCGCGCTGGGACCGCAATGCGGCCGCCGAATGCGTACAGCGCTATCGGATCGCGAGCTGGACAGCCATACCGACGATGGTTCAGGACTTCTTCGCGAATCCCGACATCGCCCAATACGACCTGAGTTCGATCAGGCGCCTGAGCGGCGGCGGCGCCGCCATGCCCGCGGCGGTGGCGCAGCGGCTCCTGGACATGGGCGTCACCTATTACGAAGGCTATGGCTTGTCGGAAACCATGGCTGCGACCCACCTCAACCCGCTCGAGCGTCCGAAAAAGCAATGCCTGGGCATTCCGGCGTTCGACGTGGATTCGCGGGTGGTGGATCCGGATACGCTGCGGGAATTGCCCGCCGGTGAAGTGGGCGAAATCGTCATCCACGGGCCGCAGGTGTTCCTCGGGTACTGGAACAAGCCGCAAGACAGCGCCCAGGCGCTGGTCGACATTGACGGCAAACGGTTCCTGCGCACGGGCGATCTCGGACGCATCGACGAGGACGGCTACTTCTTCATGGTGGACCGGCTGAAGCGCATGATCAACGCGTCCGGATTCAAGGTCTGGCCGGCCGAAGTCGAATCATCGATGTACCAGCACCCGGCCATCCTCGAAGCCTGCGTCATCGGCTCCAAGGATGCGCATCGCGGCGAAACCGTCAAGGCCTTGGTGGTGCTGAGACCGGATTGGCGGGACAGGGTCTCTGCCGGGCAGATCATCGAATGGTGCCGCGAAAACATGGCGGCATATAAATGTCCGCGGATCGTCGAGTTCGTGGAGGCGCTTCCCAAATCCGGCGCCGGCAAGATCATGTGGCGTGAACTGCAGGAGCGGGAAAACCGCTCAGGTCCGTCATGAGAAATCCCGATCATCGGGAGCGGCCGCCCGGAAAGGCCGGCGAGCCCGGCGGCCGCCGGGGGACCCTGGTGGGCCTCGTAAAAAATAATTCAGGCGTGCGCTTCAGTAACGACGCAATTCCGACTGCTCCACTGTCACGCTCGTGACACAGTTCGCGCCGCGCTGCATCTCAAACCCAACGCCGCCAAATCGTAAATGTCTGATTTTGCGAGATTTCTCACCGCGTTCTATTTTCTTTTGGCATTTTTGACGGATGGCATAGGCATTGCTATTCCAAGGTGCGGCCCAAGGCGGTGGTGCCTATCGCTGACTTACCATCTCGTTGGGATCAGGCCGGCCGCTGTAGTATTGCGGCCGGACAAATATAAACAAGGTAAGCATCGAGTAAGGAGGGAGTTTTGCCAGTATCGACTAACAATGATCCACGCACTTTCCGCACGGCACTCAGGACAAGGACTGTGTGCACGCCGTTCGCGACAGCAGCGGCGATCAGCTCAGACCCCACGCAGCAGGAGAATTGAGATGAAATGGCTTACGTCAAAACGTCAGGTCAAGATGTGTTATGCCGTCGCAGCGCTAATAGCGACCTGTGGTGCCGCGATGGCCGCTTCGGATTCCGAACAAATGCAGCGCTTTCAGGACCCCAATCAGTGGGGCGCTCCAGCGGGTAATTTGAATCAGACCCGCTACAGCTCGCTGAAAGACATCAACACGGGCAACGTCAAAGACCTGCAATATTCATGGTCGCAGTCGAGCGGCACTTTGCGCGGTCACGAAGGGCAGCCGCTGGTGATCGAGAATGTCGGCGGCAAGCCGATGATGTACCTCGAAAGCGGCTGGCCGAACATCGTGCAGGCCCTCGACCTGAGCGATCCGGACCATCCGGTGCAGCTATGGCATTACAACAAGACCAGCGGGCGCGACGAGTCCGCCGTGCCGCGCGCTTGTTGCGACACCGTGAACCGCGGCCTGTCGTATGCCGACGGCAAACTGGTGTTCGGCACCCTCGACGGTTATGTCATCGCCCTCGATGCCGTCACCGGCAAGGAAATTTGGATCGTCAAGCACGCTCATCCGGACCATGGCGAGACCATCACGCCGGCGCCGATCATCGCGAACGACAAAGTCATCATCGGCTTCGGCGGCGATGAATTTGCGGCCCGCGGGCGCGTCACAGCCTACAATCTCGCCGACGGCAAGAAGGTGTGGGAGTGTCATTCGACCGGCAGCGATGCGGATGTGTGCCTGACCAAGAACACCAACAAGAAGCATCCTGAATACGGCAAGGCCGGCAAGGACTTGGGCATCAGCACCTTCCCCGGAGACGAATGGAAGCGCGGCGGCGGAGCGGCGTGGGGCTGGTATGCCTACGATCCGGCCCTGCACCTGGTCTACTACGGCACGGGCAACCCGGGTTTGTGGTCTCCTCAGTACCGTTGCGCGGAGCCGTTGACGCAGGAGAATTGCAACAGCGGCAAGTTCGACAACAAGTGGTCGATGAGCATTTTCGCCCGCAACGTCGATACCGGCGAAGCCGAATGGGTCTATCAGATGACTCCGTTCGACCA
>Ga0182030_10000208_pt1 | contig 102441 bp, 78 predicted proteins | sample 812S3MmetaG_FD_121299 | JGI IMG/M metagenome (GOLD analysis project Ga0182030, IMG submission 121299) | Permafrost microbial communities from Stordalen Mire, Sweden - 812S3M metaG (Illumina Assembly) | ecosystem: Environmental > Terrestrial > Soil > Wetlands > Permafrost | place: Sweden...
CTAGGTTGCGGGAGCATCGTCTGGTCGAGTGATCGTGATTCGTACGCGCCCATCATGGCCACCGCTGAGCTGTAGAAGCACATCCTGCCCGGCAGGCAAAACATACTGCATAATCTTGTGGGGCGCCCGGCAGCCAGGATTTCCCTGGAAATCGCTCGACGCAATAAGCTTTCCGTCGGCTACCAGATCAATCCACAAGCCCTGGTCCAGCGACACGCGGTAGGTGCCGGGTCTGTCGAACTTCAGATGTGCCAGTCCCCCAAAGTCCTCCGCGACAGGCCGCTGCTTTTGCGGTGATACCGCGTAGGTCACTACCCCCTGGGGCGCAAGGCGCAGCTCGTAGAGCCGTTCCAACATAAGCAACGGAGCCGGCGATACCTCTCGCCCCGCGAGGGCCGATTCGGGCGCCATCGTGAAAAGCGCTCGCTCGCGAGTCACGTCCCAGGAAAAAGTGGCGCAGGGATCTTCCGCCGCTGCCCCGGATCCCGACGCTATGGCCGTCATGACGATTGCGGCTAATACAGAATGGCCCCTGCGTATCGACATCGTCATTGGGACCCCCTGAGAGCTGAGATCTGGATTGTCCCACACCGCGTTATATATTTGTCTTTATAAGGGTGGCAAGACCCGATTTTCGTTGGCCGCTGTATGTACTCACGGTTGCCAAATCCCTCCCGACCGTTATATTAGTCTGTATATGTCGCTTTTTGTGACGGCTTCTTCCGGAGGAGAAAGTGGAAATGCGTTCGATCTGGTACTGCGCCCTTGCGGCGCTTGCTTCAGCCTTCGTTTTGAACCACGCGGCGCACGCCGCCGCCGAAACGACCGCGGCTGCCCAAGCCAGCTCCGCAGCCTGCGACAGCGAACAGGCGTTCTTCAATACCGATTGCCCGTTGACCTGGCACGGCATCACCCTGTACGGCGCGTATGACATCGGCTTCGGCTGGGTCAGTCACGGTTTGCCGGAAAACGGCTACAACTATGAAGGCGAATCGTTGGTCAACCGCAACGGCAATCGCTCCCAATTCCTGATTGCGCCCAACAATCTGTCGCAGTCGGGTCTGGGCCTCAAGATCAGGGAAGAGTTCATGCAGGGCTGGGCCGTGGTGGGCAACGCTTCGACCGGCATTAACCCGCAGTCCGGCCAGCTCGCCAATGAGGCGGCCACTATGACTGGCAACGCCGGGCTGCCCAGGAGCAGCTACTCGTTCGCCGGCGACGGCGCGCGCGCGGGCCAAGTCTTTAATGACGAATTCTATGGCGGGATCGCGTCCGCGCCATTCGGCACGCTGACTTTCGGTCGGCAGCGCGCTCTCGGTACCGATGCGATGCTCGCTTACGATCCGGCCGGCGGCGCCTATTCCTTTTCGTTCATCGGCTATAACGGCCTGATGGCCGGTGGCGGCGATACCCAGGACACCCGTTGGGACGAAGCCATAAAGTATCGCCTCACCTATGGCCCGGTCCATTTCGGCGCCATGTACAAAGTCGCCGACGGCCAGGGCGGCTGCTACTCGGCCTCCGGCGCGTGGACGGCCGCTACCTGTACGCCAGAAGCGCCGCATAACTCAGCCTATGGATTCGACCTCGGCGGAACCTATGACAAGTTCTCCGCCGACGTCGTCGTCCAACGAATCAATCAAGCGATCAGCGTGGTCAACCCCTTGCTGGGGCCTCAGAGTCCGACGCAGCCGTATCAGTCGACTCTGGATAGCATCAACACCAACCCCATTACCGGGACCAATTTGATCGGAACGACCAATACCGAATACGGCATTGTTACCGACAACACCGCCATTCTGGTTGCTGCCAAATACACCTGGGACCCGCTCAGGTTTTTTCTCGCCTACGAACACATCCGCCAGACCAATCCGGCTAATCCGCTGGGCGTTGGCGCCTCGGCCCAGGGCGGCTATCTCCTGAGCGGCGTCGAAGACAACAATCTTGACTCGCCGAAGATCGTGCAGGTCGCCTGGACGGGTATTAAGTACGCTTACGACAGCAAAACGGACATTACGTTGTCCTACTACCTCGAACTGCAGAATGACTTCCGTGTTCCATCGACCTGTTCGCCCGCCGCCGGTTTCCGCAGTTCCTGCGCGGGCAACCTCAACGAAGGCTCGCTCTATGCAGATCATCATTTCACGAAGCGCTTCGATGTTTATGCCGGAGTGGCATATTCCAAGGTCAGCGGTGGTCTGGGTATCGCCATTCCGCACAAACCCGGCGTCCCCTATTACTACGACGACAACATTGCTCCGACAATCGGTGGTCGTTTCGCTTTCTGATCGTCTTCCGCCGCGGGCTCAATCGCAGCCGAGTGCGGTCGTTGGGAACCATCAGCAACGCGCCGGCCTCTGGCCATAGTCGCGACTTGCTCAGACCGACTGTGCCGTAACTGTGCCTTGAATAGACCGGAATCGAAATTGGCAAGCGCCGCAGGTTATTGATTTTACATTGTCGACAGATTGCCCAATCGACCGGCGAACCAGGAGGTCGGGAATTCCAGTCTCCCCGGGCGCGCCATCTTGCTCTGCGGAGCCGCTGTATCAATTCCGGAAGTATAAAACCCTAGACGATCACAACTCATTGGCGGCGCGCAACTTTATTGCATTGCCATCTGTCGAGGAGCTAGCCCACCGTCCGTTTTAGGTGCAACGACGCCGCGCGACGGCGGCGATCGCCCGCTGGCCGATCCCGAAGGGACGCATGATGCCTGCGCTTCAGTCCTTGCGTGTTTCTCGCACCATTTCATCGACGGTGGTCACGCCCGCGAGCACCTTGGCAATCGCATCGTCGCGAATTGATGGGGTGAGCGTCCGCGCGTAGCGCTCGATATCCTGTTCCGCGTCCCCGTCGTGGATCATTTTGCGCATTTGTTCATCGACCGTAACCAGCTCATAGATGCCGGTACGGCCGCGGTAGCCAGTGCCAGCCTTATGGCCCGGGTGGTACACCACGGGGGCAGCCGCCGACGGCTTCAAATCGAGAAGCCCGCGCTCGAGTTCGGTCGGCGGCGCTGACATGCAGTTCTCGTGATCCAATGTGCGCACCAGTCGCTGCGCGAGGACACCGATAAGACTGGATGCCAGCAGGAAAGGTTCGATTCCCATGTCGATCAGGCGCATGATCGCACCTACGGCGGTATTCGTATGCAGCGTGGATAGCACGAGGTGACCCGTCAGACTCGCCTGAACGGCAACTTGCGCTGTCTCAAGGTCCCGGATTTCTCCGACCAGGACCACATCCGGATCCTGCCGCAGAATTGCGCGCAACCCAATCGCAAAGGTCATGTCGATCTTGGTGTTGACTTGCGTCTGACCGATGCCATCAATGTAGTATTCAATTGGGTCTTCGACCGTCAGGATGTTGAGTGATTTGTCGTTGAGCTGATCCAACGCTGCATACAGCGTCGTGGTCTTGCCCGAGCCAGTGGGGCCAGTGACCAGGATGACGCCGTAAGGTTCGTGGATGAGTCCACTTAGTCTGCCGCGCGTTTTGGCGTCCATCCCCAGGTTCTCGAGATTCAGTCGCCCCGCCTGCCTGTCGAGGATGCGCATCACCACACGCTCGCCATGTCCCGAAGGCAACGTCGACACGCGCACGTCCACGGAGCGGCCCGCGATTCGCAGTGAGATACGGCCATCCTGCGGCAGTCGCTTTTCGGCAATGTCCAGTTTGGCCATGACCTTGATGCGCGAGACCAACTGCCGTGCTACGGCAAGTTTCGACTCCAGCACCTCACGCAACACTCCGTCGACACGGAAACGGACCACTACCCGATTCTCAAAGGGCTCCACATGGATGTCCGACGCATTCTCCTTGACAGCCTGCGTCAGCAAGGCGTTGACCAACTGTATGATCGGCGCATCATCAACGCTTTCGAGCAGGTCGGTCTGTTCGGGCAGGGCATCGGCAAGGTGCGCGAGGTCGGCAGTGTCCTCCAGACCTTGCAGCTTGATATCAACTCCTCCAGTCTCATAGAGCCGGCGCAATCGATTCTCAAATTCCTCGTCACTGACAAATATCAGTTTGAGCGGACGGCCCAGATAGCGTTGCACCTCTTCAATCGTCGTGGGCGTCACAGACTTGCGGCAATCGCAGATAGCGTGTTTCGAATCGAGCTCTCGCACCACGATGCCGTTGCGGCGCGCAAAGCCAAAAGGCAACTCAAGCACTGGCTGCTGTGGTGCCGCGGCTGCAGGCGCCGTTGGGGCACCCACGGCTACACCTACATCGGCTTTCGCAGTCGGAACATCCGCATGTAAATCTGCCACAATTTGTGCCGCGGTGGCACCCACGTGTACGGCAGCAGCTACCTTTGCCGCGGAGCCGTTCAAGTTTACGGCTCGGCTGGTGTGGCGGGCACCTGCGCAACGCCGGCGGCAACTGTAGTAAGTAGGGGCATCGTGCCGGCCGGGAGAGCCCTTGTCGTCACGTAGTAACTGCGGAATATCATACTGCCAACTGTGTCGCCCCGTATCGACGCGGTTGATCAATGAGGCAGACCAGAGTCGTCGAGTATTGGATCGAACGTTCCGCGGCGCGGGCGATGGAGGAGTAGGCGCTCGATTTACCGTCGGTGACGCTTAAAACGATGCCGGCAATTCTGCCCGCGTCGGCGTAGCCGATTCTCCCTATCATAGGTCGTACACGGCGGGTTCGATCGGGGTTTGTCCCAGCCAGCGCCGCACACCGGTCAACAGTTCGCGATTGTTCGCGGGCTTTTGGAAAAACATCTTAGCGCCGGCTTCCAATGCACGCTGTTTGAACCCACCGGACTCGCATACTGAAACGACGATGACAGGGATCACGGCAAGCTCTGGGATATTCCGGAGCCTCTCCATTACGGTAAACCCATCCCCGGCTGGCATGCGTATGTCCAGGAGGATCAGATCCGGCCGATGCTTTTGCGTCTCGACCATGCTGGTGATACCGTCAATTGCAAAGAAGGTCTCGTAACCGCAGGCTTTCATGCGCACATGCATGGCCATGCGCTCATCCGCTTCATCTTCCACAATGAGAATCTTCTTTCTTTCCGTGTCCATACGTCCTCCGCGAAGTCATCTCGACTATGAATTGCTGAATTCCAGAAGCTGCTCTTCAAGCCTGCTTTCCGGCGTACTGCCTGAGCCACCCGTGATCGTCCCCAGCAACCGACATCGCGTCGAAAGTGTCAAACCGGCCTGCAGCGCAAATTCGCGCATGGCCACCTGATCCCGAATTCGCGCGGCCAGCCCCGCTGCGCCACCCCCATCCGGGGTCGTGACGATGATGAATTGCTCTCGCAAACCATCCGAACTCATCTTGGGCAAAAGCACTTGCTCGTCGGACAGCAAGCGTTGCAGCAGGTTGCGTACCGCCCGTGAGTGTTCCGAGCACACCTCGCCAGGGCGCCATCCGGTCCGCGAGCTCAGCTCGGTCACCACTATCGACATCTCTCGCTCCGGTCCTTTCTTTCTGAATGCCGAAGCGAGCAGTTTGGCCAGGGAGAAGCGCGGCAACGTCATCGACAGGACGGCGCCAGTTCCCGGTGCGTTGCCGGCCCAGATCTTTCCTCCATGTCGCACCACCAGGTCCTTGCAGATATACAGCCCAAGCCCAAGCCCTCTGCGTCCCGACACCTCACCATCGGACCCCTGAACGAGGCGCTCAAATATGCGCTCCGTCATATTGGGATCGATCCCGCAGCCGGAATCTGCAACTTCCAGAAGCATGAGCGCGGCATCGCTCTCGGACACGCGCGCTCCAATATGGACGGTGCCGCCCACCGGCGTAAACTTTATGGCGTTATCGACAACGATGAGGAGCATCTGCCGAAGACGCACCGGATCGGCATACACGAGAACCGCACCCTCTCCCGTACATGTTGAGAGCGCTATGCCTTTTGCCGTGGCAGCGGCCTGAAGACTGATGATCGCGTAGGCGACGGCATCGCGCACTGAGGTGCATTGCGGTTCGATTCTCAAGCCGGTGGTCTGGACTCTGGTGCCTTCGAACAAGTCGTCAACCATCGACTCGAGCTGCTTGACGTTCTTTAACACTATGTTGAGGTACTCGCGCTGCTGCGCGTTCAACTCGCCCGCTATGTGGTCCGACAGAATGCTTGCAAACTGATAGATTGCATTCAGAGGCAGCAGCAGCTCGTGCGAGACGTTTGAGAGATTCTCTTCCTTGAAACGCAGCCGCGAGGCACGGTTTATTTCCGATTCCGCCTTAGTGCGGCGATCGACTGAGCCCCGCGGTACCCGCGCAAGCGCGCGTCGCTCGAGCCGCACCTTGGCCGGGTGCTGTTTTGGCGCTTGCTCCGGTACAAGCCCTGCGTCACCTGGATCGTCCATGACCAGGGGAATCTTAATAATTGCGGCTTGGCTTGCAATCGCCTCCATAATTTATGCTCAATTACTGCCGGCAGGAACAAAGTGACGGTGTCTGCTGCGGCTGCGAAGGATGCAGCATGCGCAATCATCGAAGTGTATTGCGAGCGCACGCCGCCTCGAGAGCGGTATACGCGCTGGAGCAGCAGGTGTGTCTTTCTTCATTGAGTGCCTTCGTGGATGAGACTGCTTGGTTGCAAGCAAAACATTGTTCCAAACGGGTCACAGTGCGGTACCCAACATTTGGTTGCGTCTTGGGGTCAAAGTGTGAACTGGTTCCAGGCCATCCTGAACAGTGGCAAAGTGTCATCCTCGTATGCGGTCCGAGCGGATCCGGCAATACGACTGCGCGGCACTCCTCGCGCCACGATATGAATCGCCCCGATATGAACATCTGGATCGACGATGATTGGCGCTGAGGCGCGAGGCGGTCGTCTGCGAAGCCATTCGCGCAGGCCGCAAAGGCCGTGTGAGTGGTGTCTATGAGCTGCTCAGCGGAACACTCGATCGCACCTCGGCACGGTTGGTGTCTAAGCGGAAATCAATTCACGTTCCGCTCGATGACACACGAAACCGGTAGTTTTTGAAACATCAGTACGCCGGCCATCTGCTGCTCACACGCCCCATTAAGCTCCATTCTGTGACGAGATCCCGAATGGATGGCCTGCTTCGGTGTATTAGTAGATGGACTTCTGGCAGATGGTATTTACGTCGGTAGAGATCGCGCCGACTTCGACAGCCGTTGGACTGTCGGGAGGCGCCCGAGAGCCGCTATGACATCCCACTTCATATGATGACACCGCGCCAGGCAGCGCTATTTATAGGGCTATTAGTTGCCGCGCTCGGTATTTGCGTGCTCGCCGGTTGGGCGTTGGATTTGACCGCGCTGAAAGGTGCCGCGCGCGGCCTGATGACCATGAAGCCAAGCACGGCGGCGCAGACGCTGCTTTGCGGAGCAACGCTGGCACTGCTATCGCGTGAGCCGATCGGCACGCCGGTCCGATGGGTTACAGCGGCTATGGCGTCAGCAGTGATCGCCGTCGCTGTCCTGAGCCTCGGCGCAGACGTATTCGGCTGGCATCTCGGTACTGATCACTGGCTCTTTCGACAAATCCCGGGGGCAGCGACGGCCTCAAGTCCGGGGCAAATGTCACCGATCACGGCCTTCTGCTCGCTAGCGGTGGGCGGCACGCTGTTGATGGCAACGCTGCCAATACCGAGGAGCCTGCGTTCCTCCGCGCTCGCAGGCCTGGGCACGGCGACAATCGTCATTGGCGGATTTGCGTTGATGGGTCATATGTCGGACGTGTTGCTTCACTTCCCCGTTTGGAATTATGGCGACACTACGCTGCAGGCTGCGGCGGGATTCATGCTGTTGGGTTGCGGGTTTGTGGCGCTGGCGTGTAATGGAGGCGCCCTCACATGGTCATTGGACCGGCTGACAACCGTGGGATTCGTGTTCGGCATCAGTGTGTTGCTGGTTTCGGAGGGACTATCGAACAATCATAGCAATCAATTGCAGAAAGCAATCGCGCGAGTCGAACAGATACACGTTGTCGTCGAGGACCTTCAGCAGATCTCGCTCCGCGTGATGGATCTCGAAGCAAATCAGCCCGGCTACGACGCCCCTGGCGATGAATCTCCCAGGCACACGGGGACAAGCACAACGTCCATTGAGGAACAGTTGATTACCGTTCGCAGACTTACGGCGGATGATCCCTATCAACAACGTCGCCTCGATCAGTTGGCACCCCTGATCGCTCAACTGGACGAGTTCGGTAGGCCACCTGTCGAGGTCCGCGAGGCAGAAGACTCTCTGGCCCGCCGGCACGGGTCTGCAACGGGACCGAATATCGCTCTCACGAATAATATACAGCGCCTTGCCCGGGAGATGGAGCAAGAAGAGGGGCGCTTACTGGAATCGCAGCAGCACCTATACGACGCGATATCTGCCAGAAGCCATCTGTTGATGCCGCTCAGCGTGGATGTCAGCGTAGTTATATTGGCCCTGGGGCTGTTTGCTCTCAACGCGCGTACGGGCGATAGGGCTCGGTCCGACGCGGCACTGCGCGAGGAGCGTGCCCGCCTGGCGGACTTGATCGACTCGGCAATGGACGCAATCATTACGATTGATTCCGCGCAAAATATTTTGCTGTTCAATCCAACCGCCGAACGGATGTTCCGGGTCTCTGCGGCATCGGTCGTCGGGGGGGCGCTGGCTCAGCTCATTCCCCAACCGTTCGGGACTCCGAATGCCGGCCACGGTGTCGAACACGCTGCGGCGGACGGGTCACGCATGGGCTCGCTGGCGCACGTCACCGGTCTGCGTCCTTATGGCGAGGAGTTTCCAATCGAAGCCAGCATCTCGCAGATCGAAGTCAACGGGCATCGGCATCATACGTTCATCCTGCGCGACATCGGGGAACGCCGGCGCCTGGAAGCAAATGCTCAACGCACCAGATCGTTCACCGATGCGATGATCGAGAGCATGCCGGGAATCCTCTTTCTCTACAACGAGCATGGAACTTCTCTGCGCCCGAATCGACAATTCTCCAGCCTATCCGGCTATTCGGACGATGAAATTGACCGCATGCACCCGTTACAGTTTTTCCGCAGTGAGGACGGGGGGCGATTGACGCAGTTCATCAGCGAGGTGTTCGACAAGGGCGAATCATCTATAGAGACTGATTTCGTGTCCAAGGACGCGAGGGAAACCCCTTATCTGCTGACTGGCCGGCGCTTGCTTTTGGATGGCTCGACCTGCCTGGTGGGCATCGGCATCGATATCACGGTACGCAGACAGGTCGAGGCCACCCGCGCACGACTGGCGGCCATTGTAGAGGCTTCTGATGATGCCATCATTGGCAGGGACATCAACGGCATCATCACCAGTTGGAATCGAGGCGCTGCGAGGCTGTTCGGATATTCGTCGGATGAGATGCTGGGTCTGCCGATGACGCACCTGCTGCCACCCCACTTGGCATATGAGGAGGAGCATATCCTTGGTCGTATCAGGCAGGGCGACAACGTGGAGCATCTTGAAACGGTGCGGAGGAAAAAGGACGGTCAACTCATTGATGTCTCGGTGACGGTTTCCCCGATCAGGGACACCACCGGCAAAATTGTGGGGGCTTCCAAGATTGCGCGCGATGTCACCGAAACCAAGCGTATCGAACAGCAGTTGCGCCAGAGTCAAAAGATGGAGGCGATCGGCCAATTGACGGGGGGCGTGGCTCACGATTTCAACAACCTGATCGGTGTCATACTCGGCAACCTCGATCTTCTCGAGCGCATGGTCGCGAACAATGAGACGGCTACCAAACGGGTGAGGACCGCGCAAAAAGCCGCCATACGCGGAGCGGAACTCACCAAGCGGCTGCTGGCATTCTCGCGCCGTCAGCCGTTGCACCCGTTGCCAACGTCACTGGATGAAACGATTCAGAACCTGCTCGATATGGCCGCGCGGGCACTTGGCCCGGAAATCGATATTGTCACGGACCTCGATCATTCGATTCCAGCGGTATTCGTGGACGCCGTCGGATTGGAGAATTCGCTCCTCAATCTTGCCGTCAATGGCCGCGATGCGATGCCACAAGGCGGCTCGCTCACGATTTCCACGCAACTGATCGAAGTGGATCAAAACCCCCTGCCCGTGCATTCTGGGGAACTCAATCCGGGACGCTACGCCTGTATCAGGGTTGCTGATACCGGGAAAGGCATGTCCCGAGAAACGCTGGAGCGGGCGTTCGAGCCGTTCTTTACGACAAAGCCTCGCGGCAAGGGGACCGGCCTGGGCCTGGCCACCGTGTATGGGTTCGTAAAGCAATCTGGCGGCAACGTAAGAATCTATAGTGAGCCGGGCATCGGTACCACCGTGTCCCTCTACTTGCCGCTCGCCGGTGGCAGCCCGGTGCCTGTCCCGAGCGCCAAATCCCTAAGAGGCGCCCCAGCCAAGGCCAGCGGGACTGTGCTGGTGGTGGACGACGAAGTAGACCTGCTGGAAATAGCGGTCGTCTTCCTGGAAGAGATGGGATTCAAGGTATTTCATGCCACTGACGGCCCCAGAGCCCTGCAAATCGCAGCGCGCCAGCCGGACATCACTCTGCTGATAACGGACATCTTCATGCCTGGTGGAATGAGCGGCGTGGAAGTTGCCGACAAGGTCGGACAATTGATACCGGACATCAAGATTCTGTACTCGTCGGGATTTGCTTCGGACGCGCTGGCGGAGAGAAGCGGGACACGGCTTGACGGCCCCTTGATCTACAAACCCTATCAGAGGGATGAATTTACGGATCTTGTTCTCCGCACGATGGAAAGCGATAACGCCGATCACACGGCTCATCCCGAAGTTGCTACGTAACAGAGGAATTGAGGGTCATCATGGACGACAACACTGGCGAGCCACTTCCAAGGATATTGGTAGTAGACGATGAGCAGGACGTCGGCGAGTTCATCGCCGCCGCCGCGCTAACCTTGGATTTGAGTTGTATCGTAACCACGAACGCCCACGATTTCATGTCCGCGATCAGTCCGCATGTGGAACTGATCATGATTGACCTGATGATGCCGGACACAGACGGTATCGAGCTATTGCGGCTGTTGGGACAGCAGGCCTGCACGGCACGGATCGTACTGATGAGCGGCTTCGACCAAAGGGTGCTGGAGAGTGCGGAAGGACTGGCAAGGGAACTCGGACTGTCCGTGGGCGGACGCCTGCAAAAGCCCTTCCGGCTGGTGGCGCTGGAGGAAGTATTGCGACGGCTCATAAAGCCAGCGACGCGAACCACGATCGCGCCCCCCTCGCCAATCAAAGCCGTGGTTGAACCGAGCATCGTCATCGAAGCGGAGTTGCGGCGCGCAATTACGCTGGATGAGTTCGTGCTGCACTATCAACCTCAGATTGAGATCAAGTCCGGCAGTGTGATAGGGCTGGAGGCATTGGTGCGATGGCAGCATCCCGAGAGAGGGCTGGTCTTTCCAGATTCGTTTATTCAGCTCGCGGAGTCGTTCGGCTTGATCGACGAAATCGGCTGGCTCGTGGCAAAGATTGGATTACTCGATATTGGATGCTTTGCCGGGAACTACGGCCCGCCGCTTACGTTGTCATTAAATGTTTCCGCCCTTTCGTTGCACGATCTCTCGTTCCCGGAAAACTTTGTAGCGCTTGCCGCAAAGTACAGCGTGTCGCCGTCGAACGTGATCCTGGAGATCACCGAAAGTGGGCTGATCCGTGAACTTGCGAGTGCGTTGGACATACTCACGCGATTGCGGATGAAGCGCGTTCAGCTTTCGATCGATGATTTCGGCACTGGTTACTCGATGATGCAACAACTGCGGCGGGTACCGGCCACCGAGCTGAAAATCGACAAATCATTTGTCCAGGCCATGCATACTGATCATAGCGCCCGCGTCGTGGTGCAGAAGACCATTGAAATGGGGCATGCTTTGGGAATGCAGGTGGTGGCGGAGGGCGTGGAGACCGCGGAGCAACTGGATCTCCTGCGCATCAATGGATGCGATATTGCCCAAGGGTACTTCTTCAGCCGGCCGCTTCCGCGCCTCGAGTTGCTGCGCTGGTTGCAGGCCCGCGTAGTGGGCGAAGGTCGCGGCCAGCTACAATCGGTTTTGCCTTAAGCACAGGCAGAAATTCCTCTCACTCTGCCTCAGCGATAGGAATGTGGCGCCCACGAGTTGGCTCCGCATGCCCATATATCGCTCGTGGGCCACGCCATCGTTGAAATGGGTCCGGTCATCCACCTTTCATGCTTCCAATCGCCCAGTGCGTCGCGCGTCCATCTCAGCAAGAGATCGTAGGACAATTTCCCGGTTCGCCGAACACCAGGCATCACAGCCACCTCGAGATGAGGAACAGCAATACCTGGCCAAGGAAAGCGGCAATGGCACACCCAAATACCAGCAAGTTCAGTGGGGCCCGGGGCTGTCGAATTAACGCCGCGGCCGCAAGCCCCGTGGCCAGTATCGGAGTCACCAGGGCCACCGCGAGCGCAATGAGCATGATGATGCCGATAGCCGGAATCTGCCTGATGTCCAACGGCGAGAAGCGCATCGATAGAAAAAGCAGCCAGATCGCCAGCCAAATCGCCAGGCAGGAAACTGACGCGGTTCGTAACGACGGCATTGCTGTGCTCCCTGCTGCACTGGGACGATCTTCAGGGATGTTCTCTGCGTTGGCAATAAACGATACTAGGCAGCGCATGTACTCGATACGACTCTGCCTGTCGCTTTTGATTCTGCCACTTCTGGCTGCTGGCTGCGCACAGGACCCCGTACGGGCCGACCCTGCCCCTTCCGCCAATCCACCCGCCGCGATGGAGGAGATTTCGATCTTAAGTAACGGCGCTCGCATGAACGGCTTGCTTTACCTCGCGGCTGGCGCAGGGCCGCATCCAGTCGTGCTCTTTTTGCACGGATACCCGGGATTCGAGCGCAATCTGGACCTGGCACAAGCGGTGCGCCGGGCCGGTTATGACGTGGTCTACTTTGACTATCGCGGCACGTGGGGATCGGCAGGAACGTTTTCGTACGGTCATGCTTTGGAGGACGTGGAAGCAGCATTGTCGTGGATACGGGCTCCCTCAATCGCGGAGAAATATCATTTCGATTCCACGCGGATCTCCCTGATCGGGCACAGTTTCGGCGGATGGCTTTCACTGATGACGGGAGCGCGGCAGCCCGCAAATGTGTGTGTGGCTGCGATTGCTGCAGAAAATGCCGGCTGGGATGGAAGTCGCTTCCCGGATCACCCCGATGAACGAGCCGAACAACTTGACTACTTCCGCGCAACCACCGGGGAAGGCGCGCCGATCCGGGCCACCGCAGAGGATGTTCAGGACGAAATCATTCAGCATGCGGCAACCTGGAATTACCTGACTCAGGCGAATGGGCTAAAAGCCCACGCCTTGCTTCTGCTATCCAGCACTCGCGACACGCCAGACGAAGATGTCGCCATGCACAAGCAACTTGCCGAGGCGGTTCGCAGCGCTGGTGGCCCGCGTGTGCGCAACCTGGTCTTCGATGATGATCACCCCTTCTCCTCCCATCGCGTCGCGGTTGCCGAGACGCTGGTGAGATGGCTCCGCCAGGATTGCGCCGCAACCCAGGGGTAAAAGTGACGGCATCCATGCTTTACAGCCAGGCAGTCTTCCGGCAGCGGCTTTGGCGCTCATGCGCGGTCGCGATTACCGTGTGTTTGACCGCGGCGGCATGGCTTTCTTCGAAGCAGGCGCTCCTGCCTGCACGACAACAGTAAAGCGACCGACGCGTATAGTCCTTTCCACACCCAAAGCTTAGAGGCTCCAAATGAGCAGGTTCGTGATCCAGCCGCATTTCCGGCTGCAGGAATGGGTCGCAGAAGAAAAGGGATACTTCGCTGCCGAGGAGCTGGACTACATTTTCCGTGAGGAAGTCCAGGCCACCGACGGCAAGGTCCACGATAAGGGGGCCAATATCGGGGCGTATCAGTCTTTTGAGGAGGGTCGCGCGTCGGATGTCAGCTGCGCGTGCCATTGGACCGTCAATGTTGCAGCCTCGAGCGGGCATGGCAAGCTGTATGCAGACGCCTACTCCGTCGCGCCTGCCGGCATCTTCGTGCCGGCGAATTCGACTGTGAAGGAACCCGCGGCTCTGGCGGGCCTGCCAATCTCCGTCGGCTATCAGTCCGGCAGCCACTACTCGAGCCTGCAGGCGCTCGAGCAGTACCTGCCACGCGAGAAGATACTGCTGTCGTTCAACGACGGCATGCTGTTCAAACGCATGGAGCTCCTGATTGAGGGTGGGATTCCCGCGGCGGCACTCTTCAGTGGCCCCTACTACCTCGCGGAGCAGCTCGGCTTCGTTAAGATTATCGATACGACCTTCATGATCGCGACGATGATCACCGGCAATCCGGATCCCGCGGATATCGGGAAGTATTTCCGCGCGCTCCGTCGTGCCCAGCGCGACATCGACCTTCGACCCGAACTCTATACCCACTACTACAAACGGGAATTTCCTGCGCGCTACCACGCCATGATGGACACGCGGCGCTGGGGGCCGGGCGAACGCCTGGTGTTCGAAACCTACACACGGGAGGCGTTCGAGGCGTCACGCGAATGGATCGCTGCCCATGAGATCTTCCCACGCGAGAAACTGGGAACCGGACTGTACGAACAGGTGACCGGGAACTGAGGCGCGAGGTGCCGATGCTTGCCAGCGCCTCTGCGGGGTGCGCTAAGCTAACGGCAAATCCAGAAGTCGTGGGTACAGGCAATGCGCGAGTTCGACGAGAAATCGATTACTCAGGCCGTAATTGCCCGGCTCTCCGAATGCGATGACCCGCGATTCAAGCACGTGATGACGTCCCTGGTCACTCACCTTCACGATTTCATTCGGGAAGTGAAACTGACCGAGCCGGAATGGCTCACGGCGATCCAATTTCTGACCGATGTTGGTCAGAAATGCACGGAAAAGCGACAGGAGTTCATTCTGCTGTCGGACACGCTGGGCGTGTCAGTCCTTGTAATCACGCTTAACCATCCCGCCAATGAGGGCAGCGCCGAATCAACGGTCCTGGGTCCTTTCTATTGGGAGGGCGCTCCGGATCTGCCACGCGGCAGCAACCTGGCGGAAGGCGTCAAGGGTGAGCCGGCATTCTATTCCGGACGCGTACTCAGCATGGACGGCCGGCCGCTCGCGAATGCGCTGCTCGACATCTGGTCGGGCGATGGCGACGGCAATTACGACATGCAGATACCGGGGGAGACGGGCATGAAGGCGCGCGGGCGGATCCGCACCGACGCCGAAGGCCGATACTGGTTTCGCTCGATCAGGCCGACGTTTTATCCGGTACCTACCGATGGGCCGGTTGGGCGCATGTTGCGGCAGATGGGACGCCATCCGAATCGGCCCGGACACATTCACATGATCGTCTCGGCGGAGGGGCACTTGCCGGTGACGACCCATCTATTCGTGGCTGGCAGCCAATATCTCGATTCCGATGCTGTCTTTGGGATGAAGGAGTCGCTGGTGGCGCAATTCGACCGGCACCCACCGGGAGTCGGCCCCGATGGCGAACGCATGGATACCGCGTTCTACACGGTCAACTACGACTTCCGATTAAGGCGCGCCGCCTCCGCCGCGCCGGTCAAGGCTTGAGGGCAGCGGCCGCCGCGGCGCCGCTAAAGCTGCGCGCTCAAAGACAACCAGGGCGCAGTAGCCAGATCGCCGGAGATTTGCCGGCTGACTTCCTGCAGCATTTTAAGGCGCTCGCGCACCAGCTTCGTCTTGCCGATACGGCGTGAGTGGCTGGAGGTGTTTAACGACGCCACCACCCTGCCCTGCTGATCAAACACGGGGACGGCGAGCGCGATCACGCCGTATGCGAGTTCGTCCACGATCACCGCATAGCCGCTGCGCCTGGTGCCGTCGATGAGCTGCCGCAGGCGCGCGGGATTGGTCACCGTCCGCTCCGTCAGCGCCTGGAAACTGGCGGTTTCGAAATACAAGCGCAGCCTGTCGGGGCTCACACCAGCCAGCAATACCCGCCCCATAGAGGTTGCGTGTGCCGGGAATCGGCTGCCGACATGCGCTTCGAGGCGCACCAGCGTGCGCACCGATGCGCGCGCTATGTACACGATCTCGGCACCGTCCAGCACGCAGAGCGCCGCCGAATCGGAGGTCTTGCGCGCCAGCTCTTCCAGGTGAGTCCGGGTGACGTGTTCGATATTCATCGATTCGAGATAGGCGGCGCCGAGTTCGAGGACCTTCGGCCGCAGTAGAAAACTGCGCCCACTGCGGGTGACGTAGCCGAGTTCCTCGAGCGTCAGCAGGCACCGCCGCGCGGTGGCGGCCGGAATGCCGGCGCTGCGCGCGATGTCGCTCAGGGTCAGTGCCGCATGATCACTGGAAAACGCGCGGATCACCGAGAGTCCCTTGGCGAGGCCGCCCATCGCCTCGCGATGCGGCAACGTGTTGATCTTCACTCGCGCCATCGAACCAGTCTATTTCGATAATCGAAAATCCGGAAGGGCTTCATCGCGGCAGTTGACGCCGGTGCATACCCGGGCCAATATGTTTCGGATATCGACGGTCATTTCGCTATGCGAAAGTCCGCGCACCAGGGGGAATCAGTGAAAATCGGCCGACAGGACCAACGCAGTTCGGCGATCTCGACCTCGAACCAGGACACAATCCTGGTGCGTGGCCATGATCTGGCGCGCGAGTTGATCGGCACGATCGGCTTCACCGACCACATCTGGCTGCTGATCACCGGCGCGTTGCCTTCGACCGCGCAGCGCCGGGTACTCGATGGCACCCTGGTCGCGATCGCAGAACACGGCCTGGTGCCCAGCGTACAGGCCAGCCGCATGACGCTGGCAGCGGCACCTGAGGCGCTGCAGGGCGCGGTCGCCGCCGGCATTCTCGGCTGCGGTTCGGTCGTGCTCGGCTCTGCGGAGGCGGCCGGGCGATTTCTCGCAGAGATTAGTGCAGCCGTCGCCGGCGGAGTCAGCATTGAGGCGGCAGCAACCCGCGTCGTCGGCGAGTACCGTGCGGCCAAGCGGGCTATTCCAGGTTATGGTCATCCGCTACACAAGGGCGCCGATCCCCGCGCGAGCCGCCTGCTGCAGCTTGGTGTCGAGACCGGTACCTCGGGCCGCCACGCCGAGATTGCGCAGGCAGTGGAAAAGCTGCTGCCTGCCCTGATCGGCCGGCCACTCGGGCTCAATGTTTCGGGCGCCATTCCTGCCGTGCTGCTCGATGCCGGCTATCCGCTGCTGGCACTCAAAGGTGTACCGATCCTGGCGCGAACCGCGAGTCTGGTGGCGCATCTGCTCGAGGAACAACAGCGGCCGATCGGCTTTGTGATGTCTCACGCCGCTTCGCAGGCGATCGACTACGACGGCGATGCGCCCGCGGATTTCGTGCCCAGTACCGACGCTTAGAATCAGCGGGGACGCAACTGATGATGGGAACACTGGCCGGCATACGCGTGCTCGAGCAAGGTACTTTCATCACCGGCCCCTGCGCCGGGATGATGCTCGCGGACCTCGGAGCCGATGTCATCAAGGTTGAAAGCCCCGAGGGCGATCCGTACCGCGCCTATCAGAATGGCCAATATTCCCCGCATTTCCAGGCATACAACCGCAACAAGCGCAGTCTCGCGCTTAACCTCAAGAGCGCGCCGGATCACAGGCTGTTCGAAGGCCTGGTGCGCGAAGCCGATGTCTTCATACAGAATTTCCGTCCCGGCACCGCCGAGCGGCTGGGAATCGGCGTCGCGCGCCTGCAGGAGCTCAATCCTCGACTGGTCTATTGTTCGATCAGCGGCTTCGGCTCCTCCGGCCCTTACGCCGAGCGGCCGAGTTACGACTCGGTGGCACAGGCGCTGAGCGGATTTCTGAGTGTCGTGGTCGACTACCGGCGTCCGCAATTCCTCGGACCTGCACTCGCCGACGCGATCACAGGCATGTACGCCGCGCAGGCAATTCTCGGCGCGCTCATCGAGCGCGGCCGGACCGGCCGTGGCCGTCTGGTCGAGATCTCGATGCTCGAGGCCATGACCCACTTTGCAGTCGAGCCGTTCGCCGCTTACTTCGCACTCGGCGAGACCCCGACGTCGGCGGATCGGCCTCGGCTCGCGCAAGCCTATATCCTGCACACCGCCGATCAGCGATTGATTGCGATTCACCTGTCCTCGCTCGAGAAGTTCTGGGTCGGGCTGGTTGCGGCACTCGAGGCGCCAGAGCTCGCCAGCGACCCGCGCTTCGATACCCGACTGGGGCGCATCGCCGAGTACGAGGCGCTGCAACAGGAGCTCGATGCGCGTTTCTCGCGCCAACCCCTCGCCCACTGGGTCGAACGGCTGCAAAAAAGCGACGTACCCCATGCGCCGATCAACCGCATCGATGAGGTAGTTGAAGATCCCCAGGTCGAACACCTGGGCATCGTGGTGCCGATCGAGTCACCGCACGGCGCCACGCACGCCGTAAGGCCGGCGGCGCAATTCGACGGTGTGCGCGCGCACTCGGTCAGGGCGGCACCTCTGCTCGATGAGCACGGCGCGGCTATCCGCGCCGAGCTGGCTCACGGAACTGCGTGGCCTGAGCGCGAGCGCAGCCTCGCCGGTGTTGAGAGTTAGACCGATGGCCATGCTGTTTCCCACCACGCTCGTAGGAAGCTACCCGCAGCCTGAGTGGTTGATCGACCGCCAGCGACTGGCCGGCCGCTTTCCACCGCGCGTGCGAGCGCGTGAACTCTGGCGCGTATCCGAGGCCTACCTGGCCGAAGCCCAGGAAGACGCCACCATCATGGCGATCGAGGCGCAGGAAAGCGCTGGCCTGGACATCATCACCGATGGTGAGATCCGGCGCGAAAGCTATTCCAACCGATTTGCCACCGCGCTCGATGGCGTCGACCTGGACAACCCCGGCACGGCACTGGATCGCAGTGGTCACCCCAATCCGGTACCGCGCGTCGTAGGCCCCATTCGTCGCCGCCATGCGGTCGAGGTCGGCGATCTGGAATTCCTGCGCCGGCACACGCAGCGCCGCGTCAAAGTCACGGTGCCCGGGCCGTTCACCATGGCGCAGCAGGCGCAAATCGACTTCTACGGCGGCAGCCGGCAACTGGCGGCAATGGATTACGCCGCCGCCGTCAACGCCGAGATCCGCGACTTGTTCGACGCCGGCGCCGACGTGGTACAGATCGACGAGCCCTACATGCAGGCGCGGCCAGATGAGGCGCGCGAATTCGGCCTGCAGGCGCTCAATCGGGCACTCGAGGGCATTACCGGCACCACCGCCGTGCATATCTGCTTCGGCTATGCGGCCATCATTCATTCGCGCCCGTCCGGCTACTCGTTTCTCTCGGAGCTGGCCGAGTGCAGCTGCCGGCAGATCTCGATCGAGACTGCGCAGTCCAATCTGGATTGCTCGGTGCTCGAGACACTGCCAGGCAAGAAAATCATCCTCGGCGTCATTGACCTGTCGAGCAACGAAATCGAAACGCCGGAACAGGTTGCGGCGCGCATACGTCGGGCGCTGCCGTATGTGAATCCCGCAGATGTCATCGTCGCTCCCGATTGCGGGATGAAATATCTGCCACGCGACATTGCCTTCGGCAAGCTGCAGGCCATGGTGTCCGGCGCCAATATCGTTCGCTCACAGCTCGAACGCGAGCAGGCGCAGAACAGCCAGGCTGCGGGAACCTGATGGTTTAGAGACTAATAACTTGAGATAGGGGGTTCTATGACTACTCCAATGCTTCGACTGTCGCCGCTGGTGATGGCAGCCGTGGGCGCCGTGCTGGCCGCCGAACCGATCCTGGCGGCGGAATCCGAGGAACTCGAGGAGGTCGTGATCACGGCACGCAAACGCGATGAAACGCTGCTGAACGTGCCGGTGGCGGTCGACGCCTTTACCGAGCAGACCATCCAGTCGGCGGGCATAGAGACTCCGCGCGATTTTGTTTCCATGGTGCCGAACATGACCCTGGTTGAGACACAGAACGTCGGCAACGCCTTCATCACCATCCGCGGCATCTCGCAGGCGCGCAACAGTGAGCCATCGGTTGCGGTGCTGGTCGATGGCGTACTGGAAACCAATCCCTACGAGTTCAATCAGGAGCTGACCGATATCAAGGACATCGAAGTGCTCAAAGGCCCCCAGGGCGCGCTGTATGGGCGCGATGCCATCGGCGGGGCAATCATCATCCGTACCGCGGACCCCTCCGATCACTTCGAGGCCACCACCCGTCTCGGTATTGGTAATGGGCTGTCCGAAAAGGCGCAGGTTGCCGTCAGCGGCCCGATCGATGACGCCGGGACGTTGAGATATCGCGCCTCGCTCAGCTTCTACAACACCGACGGTTATCTGGAAAATACTTTCCTCGACCGCAAGGCAGACCCGTATCGCGACTACACCGGGCGGCTAAGACTGCTGTGGACGCCGACGGACCAGTGGACCGCGGATCTGCGCTTCTTCCGCGACCGGGTGGACACGACCGCCTACTACTACGTGATTCCGCGTGCCGAGGAGGCCAATCCGTTCAGCAGCTTCACCACGCCGCCGAACGCGAATGACATCACAAGCCCGATCCAGACCCAAAATGCAGGCACCGACTACCGCGACGTAACGGATTTGGCGCTCAAACTTGATTTCAACGCCGGCTACGGCACCTTTACCTCGACCTCCGACTACAACTTCACCAAGGAAATTGACACCGGCGACGCCTACGATTTCCGGCCCATCAAGGATTCCATCTTTTACAACTACTTCGCTCCGCTTTACTACGGCTCCCTGCCGGCCGCCGATGGTGGTCCGTTCGGCGAGAGCCAGAGCCAGTACACCTACGAGAAAACCGTCAGCCAGGAGCTGCGCTTCACGTCCAACAAGATCGGCAACTTCTCATGGATCGCCGGGCTCTACTACGTGCACACGCAGCGCTTCATCTCCACCGACAATATCGTCGATCGAGGCGACGGAGTACCGGCGGTGTACGAGAACCCGGTGGTCGATCCCGCCAATCCGATTGCGACCAACACCAATGTCACGTTCCTGGCGGACTCGCAGAACAACAACGCCTGGGCGGAATTCGCCGACGCCACTTACGAGTTCAGCCCGCAATGGGAATTGGATGCGGCAATCCGCTACGATCGAGATCAGCGCCGGAACACCACCGATACGCCGACCCGCTTCCTGATCGATCCGGCAAACTCCTATTCCGGCGAGGTGCGCGAGGCCACATTCGATGCGGCGCAACCCAAAGCCACCTTGCGGTACAAGCCGACCGACGATCTGACTCTGTACGGCGGCTGGAGCCGCGGCTTTCGCAGCGGCGGCTTTAACCAGACCGGCGTCGGCGAAGCTGCGGCCGCCGCGGGCCAACTCGGCGTTCACGACCTGTTCCAGGCCGAGATCGCGGACACTTGGGAGGTAGGGGCCAAGAGCCTGTGGTTCGACAAGCGGCTGAGTGCGAACCTGGCCCTCTACTACACCAACTCGACCAATGGCTACTTCTTCTTCTACAGCGCCAGTACGTCGACCCAGAATCTCGGTAATCTCAACGCGTTGTACAAAGGTGGCGAGCTCGAGCTGACCGGCAGAGTGACCGATTGGCTCGATCTGTATGCCAACTACGGTTACAACTACGGCAGTATCACCGGGATGCAGGACGCATCGGTCATCGGCAACAAGCCACCCCTGCTGACCCAGGACACCATCAATGCGGGCTTCCAGGTCCATGAGGCGGTCGGTGATGGACTCAATGGCGTGCTGCGCCTGGACTACAACATGATTGGCCGGACCTGGTGGGATCCGTACGATGTCACCTCGCGCAATCCGGTCAACCTGATCGATCTGCGCGCCGGCGTCGAGGCCGACCGCTGGACCGTGACCGCATGGTCGAAGAATCTGACCAACAAGATTTACAATGCCGAGTTTTCCCCGGGCGGCTTCCTGTGGAGAGCCCCGCCCCGTCGCTACGGAGTCGACTTCACTTACAAGTTCTGATGGAGAGGGAACGCGCCATGCCCCAACCAAAGACCCTGCCGATGCGGCTCCATCACAATGCCTACGTAACGCGCGATCAGGAGAAGACGCGCCAATTCTACGAGGACGTTGTGGGGATGCCGCTGGTCGCAACCTGGTCGGAGTCGGACGAGCTGTTCGGCAAGGTGCGCACCTACTGCCATACCTTCTTTGCCATGGGTGATGGCGGCGCACTGGCCTTCTTTCAGTTCGAGGACCCCAAGGACCAGGAGGAATTCGGGCCCAAGATGCCAAGCTCGCCGTTCCATCACATCGCGCTTTCGGTCGACGCCGAAACGCAGGCGGCCATTGAAAAGCGCATCGCCGATGCTGGGATCAAGCCTCCGGACACCTACGTCCTGGAGCACGGCTACTGCCGGTCCGTTTACGTGGCGGATCCCAACGGCCTGATCCTGGAATTCACCCTGGATAGCCCCAAGGCCGATCAGATTAACGAGCAGCGCCGCGCTGATGCCCACCAGACGCTCAAGCGCTGGCTATCGGGGGATCACAAGTCGAACAACGTCTACCGCTGATTGCGCAAGATATGCGCTACGCCAATTTTGGCATCCAGCCTCCAGCGCGTTTGCTGAGGACAAAGTGATACCAAAGGCACCCGACACCGATCAGGGCGCCGAGTACGATTAAGCTCGGTCGTCCGACATCCGTGTCGAGCAGATCGGCGACGGCGAATGCTGCAGCAAGGCCCAATCCGAGAATCGGCGCCAGCGGAAACAGCATCGACCGCCAGTACCCGGCTTGACCGGTCAGCCGCCGCCGTCTGCCGACCAGGACTGCAAGGCTCACGAGCGCCAGGCTGTACACCGTCAGACCCGATGCGAAAACGATTAGAAGATGCGTGTCCAGCAGACAGCAGATGGCAGAGATGACGCCCACTGCCAGAGTCGCCGCGCGGGGTGCGCCCGAGGCACGATGGACCGTCGCCAGCATCGTGTTGACGCGGTGGTGAAATATTTCGTCGCGGCCGCAACTGAAAAACAGGCGAGCCACAAACATGATCTGCGCAATCAAGGCGTTGAAAATCGCCAGGGCGACCCCGGCACTCAAGGCGCGACCCGCAGCGGGGCCGGCAATCGACGCGATGAAGGAGCTCAAGGGCGCTGGACTCGCCAGGATCGAGCGCAGATCGCCCGCGCCCATGACGACAGCAACGATGGGCAGTGCCGTGGCAACGGCTCCTATCAAGCCCGCGACCAGGATGACATTGCCCATGTGACGGTGTGGTTGAGCCAGTTCCTCGCCGAACGCGATGGCCTGGTTACCGCCGGTAGTGGCGTAGGCGGCGCTAACACTGGCCAAGGCCATCACGCCGACGGCGACCGGGGCCAGGGTACCTGCGACGCCGAGCGCCATCGGGTGGGCGAACACACCCCCGAGGCTGCGAACCGGGTGCCAAAAACCGGCGCCGATAAGAACGAACACGGCCAGCATTTCGACGCCGAGGAAGATTCCGGTGACGATGGCGCTGAGGCGAACCGCCAGCAACGCAAACCCAATGGCCGCTGCCAGTGCGCCGAACGTGACCAGATTGACTGACACGGCGGGCACCAGATCGACCACATAGATCGCCATGATTTTGGCCAGAAACGCGATGGCGGGTCCCGCGGTTGCCACCCAAATCGTCAGGCTCGCAAAGCCCGCCCATGGGCCGAGAATGGTGCCTACTCCGACGTAGTCTCCCCCCGCGTAGGGGTAGGCCGATCCCAATTCAGCGTAGACGACCGCCCAAATAACGGCAGCAGCAATCCCGATCAGAAACAACAAGGCAGCACCCGTCCCGGCATGTTGCAATACATCGGCGCCGACGCCGTATATAGAGAAAACGGGCGACAGACATGACAGCGTCAGCAGCAGAACCCCGAATGAGGACAGCTTGCGATGCAATTGCCCTTCAACGCTGATGGGATCGGTCATGTCGCCCGCGCGCACTAATCCATATAGGCGGGCGATTTTGGCAATCGGCTGTAGTCGCCGGGATCGTGCTGAACGATCAGGCGTGCATGCGTGTTGCGGATGATGCCTTCGACGCGATCCATGGATGCCAGCGTCTCGGCGCGACTGGTATTGACGCGCATTATCTGTGCGCCGGCGCCGGCCCGTGAGGGTCTATCCGCTTGCAGGTGGTAAAGATCCCCCGACAAAATCACGGCACCGGACCTGGGCAACTTCACCATCAACACCTGATGTCCCGGCGTGTGACCGGGGGTCTTCAGGATGCGCACCAGGCCGTCACCGAACACGTCATAGTCGGCATTGATCATGATCGTATGGGCGGATCGGAACGCACTGAAGCTGGCGGGGTCCACGATCGGCGGGGTCGGATCACCCAGCGCCCAATTGAGTTCCGCCTGGTTGAGGATCCAGGTGGCGGAGCCGAATGCATTCGAATTGCCAGTGTGGTCGATGTGAAAATGCGAAAACGCAAGGTAGTTGATATCCGAGGGTGCAATCCCGATCTGGCGAAGTTGGTCCAGCAACCCATGACCCACATGGATTGCGACGCCATCCGCATTTGCCGGCACATCGTGACCCACCAGCGTGTCGCTCAATCCGGTATCCCAGAGAAAGTTGCCTTTTGGATGCCGGATCAGAAAGCAGGTATCGACGATCGAACCCGATTGCCCGTCGTATTTCCCGGTGTCGGAAAACAGTGCCATGTCCTTGATAGCCATAGACCCGCAGTCCAGCACGTACATACGGATAGCGGGCACGGCCTCGAGGGCGCTAAGTGAAAGGGGCATCGACGCGAGAATGATCGCCGCGAAGATGCCGGTAACTCGTATAGCTATTCTCATGGCCCAGGCGGCAGCGTAACTCAAATCATCTCGGGAGAATATCGATGATCACTGCAAGTACTGCACGGTAGACAAGGGCATTGCTGGCGGAGCACCTGGCGCACCCGCAACGTAAAGGGCTGAAAACAAACCATCACGGCACGGTCGCGAATCTGTCACTCGCAGCGGGCAGGCTCTGCTGGAAGCTTTCAAACGGAGATCGCCTCGATGCCATTTGAAATGGAGTTTGATGATGATCTGGCGCAGCGTCGCCTGCAGCGCCTCGAACATCGCTATCGCCGTGCGCAGAACGCCCTGGCGGCCGCGCGCGCGGAATACGGTTCGCTGTGCCAGCCCTCCGTGGCCAGCGAGATCCGGCTCTATCGGGCGTTGCAGAAAGTCGAGCGCGCCGAACGCCTGGTGGCCGACATTCGATTCGATATGGAGTTTCTAGAGGCACAAGCCGCAACGCCGCGGCCGTCCGACCATGACCACTGGCGCGATGTCGGACGCTAGGGCGGCGGAGCGTCCACTAGCGTCACCATCGTACCGCCGGCTATGTGGGGACTCTGAAGGTCAGGGACGAACCGATCCGACGCGTAGGAGTCCGCCGGCGATGCGCCCGGCCATTGGATGCCCATGAGATCGGCCATCGAATAGAAGACGTTGTGACTGCGGATTTCCTTGTCCGCGTTCTGAATGATGGCTCGCACCTTGTCCGGATGCGAGTTCCGGAATGGCCCGTTCATCCAGATAAACGCCGGGATGTCGAATTGGTGCTGGGTGTAGGTCGCAGTACCGTGCCCGGTGTTGCCGTCCAGTGCGTACAGGTCCTCGCCGTGATCGGCGATATAAGTAACTGTCGTCGGAACGTTCAGTTGCCGCGCCTGCTCAATGAGCTGCCCAAGAAACCAGTCCGTGTAGGCCACGCTGTTGTCATAGGAATCCAGCACGCGGGGATCAGATTTCTCGTTCAGCGCCGAGAGATAGCTGAGCCCCTTGCCGGAACCGAAGCGTTCGAAAGATGGCGGGTAGCGGGTGTCGTATTCCCAGTGCGAACCGATCGTATGCAGTCCGATGAATCGGGCGCCGCCGCGCCGGCTGATTTCAGCCCACAGGTGCGGCAGCAGGGTCTCATCGAGCGGCAAGTGACCCGAGGCGAGCGTGGTGAGCGATGGCGGATAGACCATGCGATCGGCATGAACACCCGTCAGCAGTGAGATGTGTGGATCCTGGTTCATGAGCCAGGCCGTGGAGTATCCCGCTTCCCCGGCCAGATCGACAAGATTTCCCCGGATGCTGTGCATGTCGAACTGACCCGGATTCATGCCGGTCAGAAGAATGGGGACTACGCAGACGGTGAAGTTGGCATCCGCAACCGCGTGCCGAAAAAAGACCGCTTCGGCATGAAGCGCCTCAAGAGTCGGCGTCGTCTTGCGCTGATAGCCATATACCGACCAGGAGTCGCGTCGCGCGCTCTCCCCGATCACGAGGATGTGCACCTCCTCAGCGTTGATACGAGCCGCGCCGAAACGCTGCTTGGTCACGGCATTGCCGCTGACTGCCGCGCGCGCATGTGCCAGGGGGCCGGCCACGAAGAACGCGGTCCCGATCGCCGGATTGGCCGCCAGCCCGTCGATAAAAGCCATCGGACTCTGCGCCGCAACGGCAGTCAGGGCCAGGATCGTGCCCAGAAAGATCCAGCGGCTGCGAGGATAGCGTCCCGTAAAAAGCGGGCCGGACGGTGCCCAGACTGCGAGCGCCAGATAGACGACCGTCAGCAGCGCCACCGCCAGCAGATACCTCAAGCCCTGCCAGATAGTGAAGAATCCGCGCAGCTCCTCCCAGCTCGAAGTAGCCAGCACATAAGAGAGCAAATCGCCGGGAGGGCTGTTGTACGTGAGCGTGCACATCGCAAAGGCAGCGCTCAACACCAGGACGGGCAGCTGGACCAGAAAGAACAGCCGCCAGATCCTCGTGACGATGGCCACCAGCGCCAGCGCCACCGCAATGGAAACCAGGTAGGCACAGAGACTTTGCAGTCCCTTGGCCCTCACCAACCATGTGGCGAGAGCCGCCAAAGGCAGGCAGAAAACCAGGAAGGGAGCCAGAACTCGAACAAGAGCCACTCGCATCAGTATCTCAATCGTCAAAGTCGGGTCCGGAGAATGAACGAGGAGTTGCAGCCGCGCAACAATCCCTCAATATACGCAGCACATGGAATCTCACGGCATGCACGCCCTGGTCCGCCTGCTGACACTGCGGAAAGTCGACTCGCTCGATCCGGCATCGACCGATCGCATGCTGGCCGTACTTGGCGCAGCCTCACTGGCCCTGTGGGCGCTCCTCGACCGGCTCGGCGCCCCCGAGGACGCGCGCTTCGCGGTCTATGGAATCGCGGGAATTGGATTCCCGATCCTCCTGATTCTGCTGCTGGCGTTCGTGTTTTCACGAATTGCCCAGCCGCGCCTGTCGTACCGACATGGACTCCTCATCGTGGTTGCGGTGGTGCCGATCCTCGCGCTGGCAGCGGCACTCATCGATCGATTTCTGACCGGCAATTTGGCAGCAGCGGCCCAGATCGCGCTCGTGCTGTACGCCGTGCTCTACGTGTCCCGCGCGCTCAAATCCACTACCGGCATGGCGCAGCCGCGCGCGCTGCTCATCGGGCTGGTGCTGCTGCTGGGCTATGGCTGGTTTGCCGACGCCGCCTATATCAGCCCGTCGCTGTGGCTGGCGCCTGAAGCAGGCGATGACGGCGACGAGACCGCATCACCCGCCGTTGCCGAACCGCTGCTGTTCTATCAGCAGTCCCGATTGGACGATGCGCTGGACGATGTCACGCCGAGCGATGGCGCCGCGCCGGAGATCTTTTTCGTCGGCTTCGCCGGAGTCGCGGAGCAGAAAGTCTTCGCCGAGGAAATTCAATTGGCCGCCCGGGTGGTAGGCACCCGATATGGGAGTGCCTCGCGGCAATTGTTGCTGATCAACGATCGGCGTGATCTTGAGACTCATCCGCTCGCGACGGTCTCGGGTTTAACCTATGTGCTGCAGGGTCTCGCTCAAAAGATGGATGTCGATCGTGACATTCTCTTTTTGTCTCTCTCCTCGCACGGTTCATCCGATCCCGAACTGTCGGTCTCCAACGGTTCACTGCCACTCGAGCAGGTGACGGCCGAGAACCTTTCGTCGGCCTTGCGCGACTCGGGGATCAAGTGGCGCGTGATCGTCATTTCGGCCTGCTATGCCGGCGCCTTCATCGAGGCGTTGAAGGACGAACACACGGCAATCATCGCCGCTGCCGATGCCGATCGGACCTCGTTCGGTTGTTCCGATGATCGTGCCCTCACTTACTTTGGCGAGGCTTTCTATCGGGATGCTTTGCCAGGGGCGGACTCGCTGCGGCAGGCGTTCGGACGCGCATCGCTCGAGATATCAAAGCGCGAGCAGCAGGAGGACGTCACGCCCTCCAAACCGCAGGCATTCTTCGGTAGCCAGATCGATCGTGTGCTGCTTGCCCTGGAATCGGCGCACCCCCGCTAGCATCGAATTCGACCGGGTCGGTCGCCAGCCGTCCAGCGCTCGCTGGCGCTCCACAGCAACTCCTGCCGGTCAGAATCCGCGGCTCTGGCGGCCGGTGCCTGCCGGCGCTGGTTCTCATCGAAGTAGCAGCCACTGACATCGGCCAGATCCTTCGATAGCGCCAGGTACAGGGTCGTCTTCGCGCCGCGCTCCGCATCAAACATCTCGCGGCTGATGAACGGCTTCACCAGGCGCAACCAGCCGGGCAGCAGGTTGGTTGCAATCACTCCAGGGTGCAGGCAGTTGACCGTCACCCCTCTACTGGACAGTCGATGCGCGAGTGAGAGCGTAAACATCACATTCGCGAGCTTGGATTGCGCGTAGGCCGCTCGGCTGCTGTATGGGCCTTTGGCATTGGTAACCTCGTCGAGCTCGAGCGTGCCCCGATAGTGAATTCGCGAGGCGACGTTGACGATGCGACCGGGGATCGCCATGCGATCCAGCAGCAGACTCGTCAGCAGGAACGGCCCCAGGTGGTTGGTTGCGAATGTGAGCTCGAAGCCATCCTCGGACATCCGATGCCGGGTACTCACCATCCCGGCATTGTTGACAAGCAGTGCGATCGTGTCGAAACGGCTGCGAATGACTTGCGCACACAGGCGCACGCTCGCAAGGGATGCCAGGTCGCATCGTACGCAATGGACCTCCACGCCCGGCATCTGTGCCGCGATCTCGTCACGGATGCGGGTCGCCGCCTGGAGGTTCCGACTCAGCATGACTACGGTATATCCGGCCCGCGCCAGCTCGCGACTCGTCACGCGACCGATGCCGTGCGTGGTACCCGTGATAACTGCTATCGGGCCCAGATCTCAAATCACCAGACTATCGACCAGGGCACGGCGACGGCTCCGGTATGAGAGCGCATGCGGGCGGCATTCGGCCAAATTGCTTTCGAATTCGCGCGCACAGGCGTCCCAACCGGCCCGCAGAGCACGTTTGCGACACGCCGCCGGGTCGACCAGCAGCGCTCGTGTAGCGGCGCGCGCCAGATCGTTGTCCAGCGCACCGGTTACGCCATCCTCGATCACATCGATCGGTCCGGTGACCGGATAGGCCGCGACGGGCACACCGCAGGCCATGGCTTCGAGATTCACCAGTCCAAAGGTGTCGGTGAGGCTCGGAAACACCATGATGTCGGAGGCCGCCAGGTGCGCTGCCAGGTCATCACCGAAGCGAAAGCCGGCGAAGCGGGCAGCCGGATACTGCGCTTCGAGGCGTGTCCGCTCCGGACCGTCACCGATCACGAGCTTCGATCCAGCCCAGGGCATCCGCAGGAATGCATCGATGTTCTTCTCGATCGCCAGCCGCCCCACGTAGGCCGCGATGGGTCGCGGCAACTCGAGGAAGCCCTTCGCACGCGGATGGAATAGCTGCGTATCGACGCCACGTTGCCAACGCACGAGATTGCTGAAGCCGCGACCGGTCAATTGTGCCGCTACGGTCGGGGTACTGACCATGCAGCGCTCGGCCGCGCCGTGAAACCAGCGCAGCGCCGCGTATGAGAGCCCATGGGGAATCGGAAGTCGCGATCGCAGGTATTGCGGAAACTGCGTGTGATAGGAAGTGGTGAAGCGCAATCCCTGGCTCACGCAATATCGACGGGCGGCAAGCCCCAACGGCCCTTCGGTGGCAATGTGCAAGGCATGCGGTTGGAACGAGCGGATGCGCCGCGCCATGGTCCGATAGGGAAACACCGCTATCCGAATCTCCGGATACGTCGGACAAGGAACGGTTGCAAAGTCGCGCGGAGTCACCATACGCACTTCGTAGCCGAAGCGTCCCAGCCAGGTTGCAGTCTGCGCGAGCGTAGTGACCACGCCGTTGGTGAGCGGGAACCACGCATCACTGACAATCATGATTCTCATGTGCCATCGCACCATGGCGCCTCTCGATGACGATCTGATGAAGCGCAGACAACAGTTCTGTGAACGGCGTATGGCCGACCTTAATATCTCTGTAACCTGATCGTTATATTTGCTTATCTGCGCCTTTCGCCGACACAGCCCAAGAGGACACCATGCAAAGCTTCCTGCGAGCTCTCGAAATCCAGCGTTGGGACGACCATCGCTACTATCACCACAGCCGTATCAACCAATCGCTGCACCTTCTCAGCGCGGTAAGCTTCCTGGCCGCCTATGTCGCCATCTTCAAGAACCCCGCCGCTTCCGCCCTGATTGCGTGGCTGGTTGCCATGGTCAGTCGCCAGGCGGGACATTTTTTCTTCGAGCCCAAGGGCTATGACGCGGTCAATCAGGCCACCCATGAACACAAGGAAGACATCAAGGTCGGATACAACCTCCGACGCAAGGTGGTGCTGCTGTCGATCTGGGCACTATCGCCCGCCGTACTGTGGCTCGATCCCTCGTTGCTCGGGATTTTCCCGGATCACGACACCAGGGCCGACTTCGTGCGCAACATGGGAATGATCTGGCTGGTGATCGGTTTCGGTGCATTGCTGTTCCGAACCGTGCAGCTCTTCATCATCAAGGACGTCCAGACCGGGCTGGTATGGATCACGAAAATCATTACCGACCCATTTCACGACGTCATGCTTTATTACCGAGCGCCACTTCACCTGTTGCGGGGTGAGCTGATCGATCCGATGGGGCTCGGCCACCAGCGCGAAGCATCTCCCTGAGCACACGACGTCTGATGGCCTTGTTGGTCAGCGTATCGCTGGACCACCACCAGCCGTCCTGCTGCATTTGCCGGGCTGCCGATACGAACCGGTCGGCAACCCCGGCGAAGTCGGCATCGGTATAGTCCAGACTGAAAATGAGACGCCCGGTGCCCACCCAGCTAAGCGCCAATCCTTGCGCGCGCAGATAGTATTGGAACATCCAGTTGTAGCGCGACGGTCGCGGGTAGCAGACGGTCCAGATAGTCGACAGATTTGCTACCTCGACGTTCAGCCCTTCCGCGCGCAGACGCTGATTGAGCTGCTCTGCCCGGCCATTCCACTTCTCATCCAGCCCCCGGTAGCGGGCCTGCAGTTCCTCGCTCTCCAGGCGTGTCAGAAATTCGTGCATGGCCCCCATCACATACGGATGGGCATTGAAGGTGCCGCGCGCAAAGCAGATGTCGGCGGGCCGATCCTCACGGAAGCGGCGCATGAGTTCCCTGCGGCCGCAGACGACGCCGATCGGAAGCCCACCCGCCACGGTCTTGCCGTAGGTGACCAGGTCGGCCTTCACGCCGAAATATTCCTGCGCGCCTCCGGCGGCGAGCCGGAAGCCGACGAACACCTCATCGAAAATCAAGGCGATGTCCCGCTCGCTGCACACTCGACGCAATTTGCCGAGCCACTGGCTGTAGGCGCAGCGATCAAAATGCGCCCGCCGGGCGCTGTCGAGCAGGGTCGAATCGGAAGGCGCGCCGACATTCGGATGCAGCGCCTGCAGCGGATTGACCAGCACACAGGCAATATCGCGACGACTGCGCAGCACGCGCAGGGTGGCCTCGTCCATCTCACTGAGCGTGAAGGTATCGTGGGCCACGCTGGGGTTGCCAACCCCGGGTTGCACGTCGCCCCACCAGCCGTGATAGGCACCGCAGAAGCGCACCAGGTAGCGGCGCCGCGTGTGATAGCGCGCGAGGCGTACCGCCTGCATGACCGCTTCGGTGCCCGACATGTGAAAGGACACCTCATCGAGCCCGGAAATCGCACGCAACCGGTGCACGTTGTATGCAGTCACCGGGTGATAGGCGCCAAGCACCGGCCCGAGATTGCGCACCAGTTCGGCGCCGCGTTCGATGCAGCGCTTGTAGAAGTCGTAGCCGAAGACATTGACCCCATACGAGCCGGTCAGATCGTAGCGGCGGTTGCCATCGAGGTCGGTGGTGGTCGGACCGGCGGAGGACTCGACGAACGAGCCCGCATTGAAATGTCGGCGAACGAATCCGCTGAACTGGAACGGCACGCGATAGCGCGAGGTGAATTGCAGATCCGCAATCTCCGGCTGCACTTCGTTCGTCAGGCGCGCGGTCTTCGCAAAACGCTCCACATAGAGTGCCGCAAGGCGGCTGAAACCCGCACGCCGCTGCGCCTGGATGTCGCTGGGCGCGTCGTCGGCGCGAAAGAAGTGCGCTTCGTCGTATTCGTAGAAGCGAATCAGCGATGCGAGCCATCGTCCGATGCGCGCATGGCCGGCCAGCGAGCGGTGTTTGGCCCGCGACAGCTGCAGCCGCCGACGCAGACGTGGAAACAGGGCGATGATGGCGGCGCCGACCGATACCGCAACGATAGTGCTTGTGCTCACGGATATCCTCTGTGGCAAGGGTATTTCATGCGTATGACACTACAATGAACTTGCGACTCGCCCTCGACAAAGCGCTGCAGCAGGAACGCATCAACTTCCTGCTCACCAATCGAATTCCGCGCCGATCGCTGACGCGATTCATGGGTTGGTTCAGTCAACTCGAGAATCCCTGGATCTGCCGGGCCAGCATCGCGCTGTGGCGGCTGTTTGCCGACGTCGACCTGAGCGATGCCAAGAAGACGCGCTTCCGGAGCCTGCACGATTGCTTCATTCGCGAGCTCAAAGCCGGTGCACGCCCGGTCGACGGCGATCCGGGTGCGCTCGTAAGCCCTTGCGATGCCATCGTGGGCGCCACGGGCCAGATCGTCGATGGCGTGGTGCTCCAGGCCAAGGGGCGCCCCTACAGACTCATGGAACTTCTCGGCGATGAGACGCTGGTGCGCTACTACGCACGCGGCTGGTACGCAACGCTGCGGCTCACCGCAGGCATGTATCACCGATTCCATGCACCCTATGGCTGCCGCGTCGAACAGGTCAACTACGTGCCGGGCGACACCTGGAACGTCAATCCCACCGCACTCAAGCGCGTCGAGTCATTGTTCTGCCGCAACGAGCGGGCGACGTTGCGCTGCCGCCTCGCATCGTCCGATCATCTGATCACGCTGGTACCGATCGCGGCGGTGCTCGTGGCAAGTATCCGCCTGCATTTTCTTGACCTGTTGTTACATCTGAAGTATCGCGGCCCGAATCCGATTGCCTGCGATGCGGACCTTGCCAAGGGCGAGGAGATGGGCTGGTTTCAACACGGTTCCACCATCATCGTGTTGGCACCGCAGAACTTTGCCTTTTGCGAGGGCATCCGCGAGGGCACGCAGGTTCGCATGGGACAGGCGCTGCTGAAGCTTCCTCAGGCCGCGGGCACCGCCGGCATGGTGCCGTGAATTTCGCGCCAGGCGCGCAGAATCTCGGCCACACTCCACGCCTGCGCGAAACAGCCGCGCGGACGGTGCGGCGGATCGGCATCGAAGATCTCGCTGATCTGCCCGATGCAGGCATCCATCAAATGTTGCTCGAGCGGCGCCAGGTACGACACCGCGCGTTCGCGATCGCGATGAAGTGCATAGTGCGCGCGCGCAAAGGATCCGAGCAGCCAGGGCCACACGGTTCCCTGGTGATAGGCGCCGTCGCGCTGCCACTGATCCCCGCCGTAGGTGCCGACATAGGCGGGGTCCGAAGGCTCAAGCGTGCGCAGGCCGTGGGAAGTCAGCAGCTCGCGCTCGCACACCGCGAACACCCCCAGTGCGCGATCCCGCGCAAGCACAGGATGTGGCAGTGCCAGCCCCAGCAGCTGGTTGGGCCGCAGCGAGTGATCCGGGGGCCGCGCCGGCGCATCGATCACATCGTAGAGATACCCGCCCGCCTGGTACCAGAACCGCTCCCGAAACGCGGCGACTGCGGTGCCGGCGCGTTCCCGACAGTCCTCTGCCATTGCGCGTTCGCCGATCCTTGCGGCGATGTCGCCTGCGATCCGAAGCGCGTTGCACCACAGTGCATTGATCTCAACGGCCTTGCCGCTACGCGGCGTAACCACCCAACCACCGACCTTGGCGTCCATCCAGGTGAGCTGTGTGCCGGTCTCGCCTGCGCGCAGCAGGCCATCGACCGGATCCATCGCAATCCCGTGCCGCGTCCCGCGCCGGTGCCAGTCGAGGATTTCGTGCAGCGCGGGCCAAAGCTCGCGCGCCAGTCCGATATCGTCCGTGAACTGCAGGTAATCGTGCAGCGCCACGAAGTACCAGAGCGTGGCATCGGCCGTGTTGTACTCGGGCGCCTCCCCCGCATCGGGAAACCGATTCGGCAGCATGCCCTCGCTGATGAAGCCCGCGAAAGTCCGAAGAACCTGCGCGGCGATGGCGGGTCGACCCGTCGCCAGGGCCAGTCCCGGCAGCGCAATCATGGTGTCGCGTCCCCAATCGCCGAACCACGGATAGCCGGCGATGACGGTCTTGCCGTCGGAGGATGCGCCGGGCCGTGAAACGATGAACTGATCCGCTGCCAGCACGAGCCGGCGGATCCAAGCCGGTTCCGACACCGCGGCCGAATTCAGCAGCAGGCTCTCGTGCGCGCGCAGTGCGGCGAGGGCTTCGGCGGCGGGCGTGGCCTGCGCCTCGATGGTGGCGCAGAGCGTGACACTGCTGCCAGGCTCGAGGCGGATCTCGAACAAGCCCGGCGAATAGAGATCCTCGATGCTGTCGAGCCCGCGTTCGGCCTCCTGGCGATGGAAGAGATTCCAGTGCACGTCGGGCGATTCACGGAATGCCCCGTGATCCGCGGTGATGGCGAGCGACGGGTTGCCGTCCGTGGTATCGACGCGGCAGCCCTGCGCGATCGCGACGACGCCAAAGCCCTCCCCGCCGCGACGCTGCCAGTGATAGTCGCGGGCCGTGCACAGTGGCCGCAATTGCAGCGTTACCGCCGCATCGCCGCGCGCGAGGGTGTACTGGATGTAGGTGGTGTTGTGTCCGCGCGCCATGAACACGCGCCGTATCAGGAGCACGGGACCTAAGGCGAAAGCCCAGGTCGGCACCGTGCCGTCGAGCCGGAAGCTCTGCAGGAGGCGATGGCCCTGCGGATGAATGACGCCGCCGCCGTACTCGTGGCAGGCCAGTTCGTAATGCCGACCGCACACCTCGGCGTTGACATCCAGGTCGACCAGAAACAGGGTACGTCCCACCGGGGGTACCGTTGCGGCGACCAGCAGGCCGTGATAGCGACGGCTCTGAGAGCCGGCCAGCGTACCGGCGGCGTACCCGCCGATGCCATTGGTGACCAGCCATTCGCGCCGCAGGGCTTGCTCGAGTTCACCACAAATATCACGCCCCAGGCTGGCCTCACCGGGGCTGCTCTCATCGGGACGCAGGTTCCGTATTACCATGCTAGGCTCTGACACATGACACACGAGGGCCGGGATCGCAAGTCGGATGCCGCGTCGCCGGACGACCGTTCGCGCCGCGAGTTTGTCACATTGTCCGCCGCCGTAGGGCTGGCCGCCAGCACGGGCGCCATGCCGGCCGCCGCCAATGTCATAGAGAGCGATGTCACCATCCCGACTCCCGATGGGAGTTGCGATGGCGCCTTTTTTCATCTCGCCAACGGCAGTCACCCGGGCGTGCTGGTGTGGACCGATGTGTTTGGATTGCGGCCCGTCTTTCGCGAGCTTGGTCGACGCCTGGCCTCGGTTGGATACTCCGTGCTGATACCCAATCCGTTCTACCGAACCGCCAAGTCCCCGCTGTTCACGGATGTGCCGTCGTTCAATTTCCAGAGCGACGCGGATCGGGCCAAGTTGCCGCCACTGACCGGGCCGCTGGATGCGCCCGGTGCGGTCGAATCCGATGCCAAGGCCTACATCGGCTTTCTGGATGCGCAGCCGCAGGTGAACAAGTCAAAGAAGATTGGATCGCAGGGCTATTGCATGGGTGGTCCGCTGATGATCCGGACGGCCGCGGCCATACCCGAGCGCGTGGGCGCGGGAGCTTCCTTTCACGGGGGCGGTCTCGTCACGGAGAAGCCGGACAGCCCGCATCTGCTCGCCGCGAGCATCAAGGCACGACTCTATATCGCGGTGGCAGGCAATGATGACCAGCGTCAGCCCGATGCAAAGGACAAGCTGCGCGAAGCCTTCGCCGCCGCCAAAGTGCCGGCCGAAATCGAGGTGTATCCGCGCGACCAGCACGGCTGGTGCGTAGCGGATATGCCGATGCAGGCCGATGGCACGCCGATCTACAACAAACCCGACGCGGAACGCGCCTGGATAAAACTGCTGGGCCTGTATCATTCCGCATTGGGCTGATCGTCACGGTCGATGTCCCGCGCGCTGAAGCTCTGGCCGCTACTGACCGGCACACAGCGTTACGAGAAGATCGTCTCGACGCGTAACCGCGGGCAGGGCGTATACATCGATGCGCCGATCCTGGCCTTTCTGATCGAGACACCGCACGGACGGATTCTCTATGACGTCGGGTGCGACTACCGCAAAATCGCTAACCCCGAGCTGCGTCGGCGTTTCTTCGAGCCGATGCGGCCGCTGTTTGAGCCACCGCAGATGTCCGAGGAACAGCGCATTCCGCACTACCTGAACCGGCTGGGACTTGGCGTCAAAGATATCGATGTGGTCTTTCTGGGCCATCTGCATTTCGATCATGCGGGCGGCCTCTGCGATATTCCCGGTTGTGAGGTACACGTTCACCGCGATGAACTCGCCGCCGCACGCGCCGGGCAGGATGGTGGCGTATTCGGCGATGAGATCGCAGACGCTGCGGGCTGGCGGATCCAGAGCGACGAATATCAACTCGCCGCCGGTGTGCGCGCGCTGCTGACGCCCGGACACACGGCCGGCCACATGTCGCTCCTGATCGAATTGCCCCATGGCCGACCCGTGGTCTTGTGCGGTGATGCCGCCGATCTGCAGGAAAACCTCGACGACGAGGTCGCGCCGGGATTCTGCTGGAATGACAATGAGACGCTGGCACTGCAGAGCATTCGACGGCTCAAATCTCTGGCGCGCTCCGAAGGCGCACAGTTGTGGCCCAATCACGATTTTACGTTCTTCCGCGGTCTGCGACCCTTTCCGGCGTGGCACGACTAGCGCTGGGTCTGCGCACCGCATCGCGCGCGCAAGTTCCGTCCTACAGGCGTTGCCGCACGGCGGCTACAGCGCGCCGGTCCTCGCCATCGCTACAGTGACTTATGATTATGACGACCCGAGAGCGCCCTTACAGACTGATGCCGGCAACGATGGGTGCGGTGCTGCTGTTGTGTACCGCGGTGCTAAGCGCTTGCCAGGGAGACATCTCTGGTTCAGCAGGCGGCACCGCCACCGAGCCGGCGCCCACACCGGGCCAGCTGGTGCAGACCCCGCCGCAGCTGCTGACAACGATCAACGCGGCCCAGCTGCTGCTGCAGCTCACGGGCGCCGCCAATCAGCAAATCCAGCAGGTCCTGAACCTGGTCGGCTCGCCGGTGTGCGACATTGCGGTCTATCACATCGAATACGCCACACTCGGCGGCGCCAACGAGGCGACGACTGCCTCCGGCGCACTCATGGTGCCCACCGGCAGCCACTCGGGCTGTACGGGGCCGCGACCGGTCGTGCTCTACGCACACGGAACGTCAACCGATCGCGGTTTTAACATCGCCGATCTCACCAACCAGCAGAACGCGGAAGGGATTTTCCTCGCGGCTGCATTCGCATCGCAGGGCTACATCGTCGTGGCGCCCAACTATGTCGGCTATGACACCTCGACGCTGCCATACGACGCCTTCCTGGTCGGTGATCAGCAATCGGGCGAGATGATTGATGCGCTGACGGCCGCGCGCAGTGCGCTGCCAACGGCGAGCGCCTCCTCGACATCGGATTCGGGGAAATTATTTATCACCGGCTATTCGCAGGGCGGCTATGTGGCGTTGGCAACCCATCGCGCCATGCAGGCGCGGGGCATGCCCGTGACGGCATCCGCGCCGATGTCAGGGCCCTACGCGCTCGCCGCTTTCGTCGATGCCGTCTTCGAAGGCCAGGTCAATGGCGAGGCACCGGTGCTCGCAACGCTGCTGTTTACGGCCTACCAGCACTCCTATGGCGACATCTACACCGACCCTACCCAGGTGTTCGAGGCGCCGTACGCGACCGGCATTGATTCGTTGTTCCCAACCACGGCGACGCGTGGGGAACTCTACGCGCAAGGCAAACTGCCGCAGTTCGCGCTCTTCAGTCCGACACCGCCGGCACCGGCCTATGCTGCATTCACGCCGGCGACCAGTCCGACGGACCTGGCGCCCGTATTCGCCCTCGGATTCGGTGCCGGGAATCTGATAACGAATTCCTATCGCCTCGCATGGCTGACGGATGCCCAGGCCAATCCGGATAGCCCCGCGGCCTCCCCGGGGCTTGCGATGCGCGCGGCGCTCAAGCAAAACGATCTGCGCAACTGGCTGCCCTCCGCACCCGTACTGCTCTGCGGCGGCGATCAGGATCCGGAAGTCTTCTGGTCCAATGCGCAGCTCGAGCAGAATTATTGGTTGGGACAATCGGCTACCGTGCCATTGACCGTGCTCGATCTGGACGCTTCGATAGCCACCGGTGACCCGTATTCCACCGTGAAGACACAGTTTGAAATCGCCAAGGACGCCGTGGCGGCCATTGCCATCGTCCAGGGCGCAACCGACGGCGGCTACGAGGCGGTGGAAACGGCTTATCACACCACCCTGGTGCCCCCATTCTGTCTGGGCGCCGTAAAATCGTTTTTTGACGCCCGGTAGGCCCACCAGCGTTAGAATGGGGCCATGAAGACCCGACGCTGGCCGATGTTCGCGACGCTGCCGTTTGCCTCGATCGTGGTGCTCGCCGGCTCGGCTGCGGCGCCTGCGGAAAATCAGAGTCCCACGGACGATGCCTGGGGCAACCTGCGAATTCAATATTATGGCGAGCGGGAGCTCACCATTGCCGATTCGGCCGCCTTCACGCTCGAGGCGCCATCCAACACGCCGGATCCGACCGCGACGGCACTGACCGTACGCTTTGGCGGCGCCGACATTGGGCATATCAGGCAGCTGCGGGTGTTCATTGACAATAATCCCTCCCCCGTTGCCTCGACATTCGACTTTGCCGAGGGCGCGCGCGTCGCCGAGATCGGCATGCGCGTGCGCGTGGATCGCTGGACGTCAATCCGGGCGATCGCCGAGACCACGGACGGGCAGTTGCAGATGCACAGCACCTGGGTCAACGCCGCGGGCGGCTGTTCGGCGGCTCCCAGTCCCGCCGCGGGCGGCGCGCTGGGGGAAATCCGCTTCCACAACACACCGGACGGGCGCTCACTGCAGATCGCCATCCGCCATCCCAATAATTCCGGATTCCAGATCGACCCGCTGAGCGGCAATCCGATTCCGCCGCACTATGTGTCGCACATCCGTTTCAGCAGCAACGGACACGCGATCATGGATGTCGATGCCGGCATATCGCTGAGCGAGAATCCCACCTTGCGCATTGCGTCCGATTCGGCGCTGCCTGCGCCGCTGAGCGTCGAAGTCACCGATTCCCATGATGCGCACTTCAACGCCAACTGGCACGGTGCCGTGAGCGCGGGTGAAACCATCAGCGACGCGGCTGTAACGCCGCGCTAGCCGATGCGCGGGCCGCGGTTGGCCTTGGCGCTGTGGCTGCTCGGCGCCGCCGCCAACTCAGCGGCGATTGCCGCCCCCTTCCAGATCCAGCAGGTCGCCGCCGGCGTCTTCGTTCATTTGGGACAGCCGCTGGATCTCGAGGCGCCGGGCCACGACGACATTGCCAACATCGGCTTCATTGTCGGAAGCCGCTGCGTTGCCGTCATCGATACCGGCGGTTCGGTGCGTGTCGGGCGCGCGCTGCTGGCGGCGATCAGGCAGCGCACGCGAACGCCCATCTGCTACGTCATCAACACCCACGTGCATGTGGATCACGTGCTCGGCAATGCCGCCTTCACGGCCTCTCATGCCAGCTTCATTGGACACGCGGCACTGCCCGAGGCCATTGCGCGCAACCGGCTCTACTTTCTGCAGCATTACCCTGAAGATCTTGACGCACCGGCCACCGCACAGCAGATCATTGCCCCGGATCGACGCGTTCAGGACGGGCTTGATCTGGATTTGGGTGGCAGGCGGCTGCAGCTGCGTGCGTGGCCGGTGGCACACACCGATTGCGACCTGACCGTGCTCGATGAATCGACCCGCACGCTATTCACCGGAGACCTGCTTTTCAGGGAGCGACTACCGGCCGTGGACGGTGACGTCAGCGGCTGGCTCAACGTCATTGATGAGTTGGCTCGCATGTCCGTCAAGCGTGCCATCCCGGGGCATGGACCGCCGACGACGGACCTCGAGTCCGCGCTCGTGCCGGAGCGCCGCTACCTGCGCGCACTGCTCGATGGGGTGCGGTCGGCCATCGATATGGGTCAGTCGCTGCCGGAGGCAATCGATGGCGTGGCGGCTGCCGAAAAATCCCAGTGGCTGCTCTGGGACAGCACTCACCCGCGCAACGTCACGCGTGTTTATCAGCAGCTGGAATGGAAGTGAGCCGCCCATGAATCGCCGCCGGTGGCTGCGTTTGGCTTCCTGGGCGGCCGTCGGCACCGCGACCGGCCTCGCGCGCATCGCATCAGCCACGCGAATGCGGGCTGCCCCGCGCGTGCTGGTCGCGGGCGGCGGCTTTGCCGGCGCCGCCTGCGCGCTCGAGCTGCGGCGCCTCGATCCCGGTATCGACGTCCATCTGATCGATCCGATCGAGCGCTACACCACCTGTCCGATGAGCAACGAGGTCATCGTCGGCTGGCGCGCCATGCCATCGATCGAAGTGTCGCGCAGCGGGCTCGCGCATGCTGGCGTGGGCTGCACCACCGGCCGCGTCGATCGCATCGATGCCGCGCATCGCCGGCTGCGGCTAACGTCGGGCGACACGCTGTCATACGACCGACTCGTGGTCGCGCCCGGCATCCGTTTTCTCTGGGAGCGCATCGAAGGGCTCGGGCCCGAGGCTGCCAGGGCCATGCCGCATGCGTGGCAGGCCGGGGAACAGACCTCGCTGCTCGCAAGCCAACTGCGCGCCATGCCGGATGGCGGTATCGTCGCAATCAGCGTGCCAGCGGGATTCATGCGCTGCCCGCCGGGACCATATGAACGCGCGAGCCTCATCGCGCACTACCTGAAAAAATACAAACCGCGCTCCAAGATCCTGATCCTCGACGGCAACAATTATTTCCCCAAGCAGCCGCTGTTCACCGACGCCTGGAGCCGGCTCTACCCCAATATGATCGAATGGATTCCCATGACCCGGGGTGGCACAGTCGTCCGGGTCGACACGGGGACGATGACGCTGTTCACCGAAGACGGCTCGCATCGGGCGGCCGTTGCCAACATCATTCCACCGCAGGCACCCGGAGAACTGGCGCCCGCGACGGGCCTCGCCTCGGACCACGGTTGGTGCCCCGTTGATCCGCGCAGCTTCGAGTCGACCTTGCTGCCCAATGTGCATGTGATCGGCGATGCCTGTATCGCCGATGCCATGCCAAAGTCCGCATCGGCGGCACTGAGCCAGGCCCGGCACTGCGCTCGCGCCATCGCCGGCCTGCTCAACGGAGGCGAGATGACGCCGGAGGCCTTCGACAGTGTCTGTTACGCGCGTGTCAGCCCCGAGTGGGCGCTGGCTTTCCCGGGACATTTCACCATCGTCGACGGACACATCGTCGCGCCGGAGCCGGCGTCCTCGCCGGGGGTCGAACTCGACATCGGCGCGGCGGCGGCGGCCTCGCACGATGCAGAACGCTGGTATGCCGACATCCGCGCGCGTGCGTTCAACGGCTAGGAGACCGTCCGATAGGGTGGCCGCCAGCTGGGGGCGCTGTCGCGCAGCACCGTGGCATCAATATCGCCGCCGCAATGCTCACGCACCAGTTGCCCGATGTCGCCTGCGGCCGCATTAATTTCCGTATCCGGCACACCCTGCAGCGCATCGATGTTAAAGAAGACGGCCGTCGTTTCAGGCAGCGTCAGCGTCAGGGCGCTCTGTCGCCAGGTCCAGCGGCGCGTGAGCACTGTGTCCTCCTGCACGAAGACGACCTCTCCCTTCTCGGGTGCCTCGGCAGCAGCACCATCCGGCGGCAGAAAGCTGTCGGCTGGTTCACTGAGGCGCAGACACAGCACGCCCTCGCCCGCCGGTACCGGATGTACGCCGACCGGAACGAGGTAGCGCAGCGAGATCAGATTGCCTATATCCACCAGCGCGTTGATGCTCGGCAAGGCATCACCTCGCAGCACACGTCGCGCCAACGCCTCGATCGAGGAGCGGAAGTCCGAAGGCCGCGCGCCGAAACGGCGGTAGGCCTCCCGCCAGGGGGCGATGCGAGGATGTTCGGCCGGGTTACCCTGGACGCGCTCGCGCAACGCGGCTTCCTGCATCCGCAGTTGTTCGATGAGGCCTGCGCTGGATGGACCATTGCGCAGTAGCTGCCCAAGCACGAGCCCGCGCCGGTAACCGGGATAGAGGCGAAAAATCTCAGCGTCGATGCGATAGTCGGCGGCCATGGCTACTCTCAGGTCTCCAGTTTTTTCTCGAGCACGACGAATTCGAGATCCGGCCGCTGGGGCGCGCCGAACATTGGGTCATCATAGGGAAAGGGCTGCGTCTCGCCGGTGCGCCGATAGCCGCGTCGCTCGTACCAGGCGATCAGGCTTTCACGCACCGACACCACCGTCATGCGCGCCAGTTGTGCGCCGCGGGTACGGCCCTGTGCCTCGGCATAGTCGAGCATGAGGCGACCCAGGCCCTGATCCTGCAGACCGGGGCGAACGGCCAGCATGCTGATGTGGCAGGCGGGTTCGCCCGCCCGGCCGCGAGAGTTCTCCACGTGTACGCAAGCCCGCAGCACATCGGACTCGCGCAGCAGATAGATGATCGGCTCGCCCTCTCCCACGAGAATCCCACGCAATCGATCCGAGGTGATTCGCAGGCCATCGACCAGCCCGATCTCATGCGTCCAGCCGTTCTGGCCGCCTTGGCCGCGATAGGCCGCATTCACCAGATCGATGACGGCGGCGTAATCCGCCGGCGTACAGACGCCGATAGATCGCTCGGACGACATCAGGGCGCAGCGGCCGATCCGGCTGGCGCGCGTGGGTCGCTCGCTCCATAGAATCGGCCCGCGATGGCGATGGCCTCCACCGCATTGCCGGCGCCCCAGGGCGCGAGCGGTACTACGCGATAGCCCATGCGCGTGAGCGCCGCCACCGTGTCTTCCGATAGCGCGAACGGTTCGGCCGCCAGGGTATCCGGCAGCCACTGATGATGGACTCTGGGTGCATCGACCGCCTCCTGCAGGCTCATGCCGTAGTCGATGACATTGACGATGACCTGCAGCACGGTGGTGGTGATACGCGACCCACCCGGGGTGCCGACGACCAGGACGGGGTGGCCATCCTTGAGCAGGATGGTCGGTGTCATCGAGCTCAAGGGTCGCTTGCCGGGCGCAATCGCGTTCGCTGTGCCCTGAATGAGTCCGTAGAGGTTCGGTGCACCGGGCTTCGCCGTGAAGTCATCCATTTCATCATTCAGAAAGAATCCGGTATCGCCGGCGATCACCTTGGCGCCGAAGGAATCGTTGATCGTGTAAGTGACCGACACCGCGTTGCCGGCGCGATCGGCGATCGAGTAATGGGTCGTCTGGGCATGTTCGCTGGCGGACCCCAATGCGTCCGACACTCGCGAGACACCGGCGCGATGCGGCCGGATCTGCGCATGGATTTCCCTGAGGTGCGCGTCGGATAGCAGTCGGTCGATGGGATTGTCGACGAAGTCGGGATCGCCCAGATAAGTGTTGCGATCACGGTAGCCGTAGCGCATGGCCTCGGTCAGCGCGTGCAGCGATTCGCTCGAGTGATAGCCAAGCGCGTGCAGCGGATAGCCCTCCAGGATGCGCAGCATCTCGCACAGCGTGACGCCGCCCGAACTCGGCGGCGGCGCGGATAGCACCGTATAGCCGCGATAGCTGCAGCTCAATGGCTTCGATTCGGTGACCGTGTAGGAAGCAAAATCATCCAGCTCAAGCAAACCGCCATTGGCGCGGCTCGCGGCCACGACGGCCTCGGCAATGGCGCCGTGATAGAACGCCTGCGTGCCCGATTCACTGATCGCGCGCAAGGTTCGCGCCAGATCCTTCTGCACCAGGTGCTCCCCGGGTTGCAGCGGCGCCCCAGCCCGCAGGAATACTCGCGCGACATTGGGCTCGGCGCGAAAAGCCTCGTTGCCATCCGCAAACACATCCACATCGCCGCGCGTGAGCGTAAAGCCCTCTTCGGCCAGATGAATCGCGGGGGCGATCAGCGCTTCACGTTTCCAGGTGCCGTAATTCTCGCGCGCCGTCTCCAGACCCATCACGGTACCGGGCGTGCCCACCCCCAGATAGCCATTGATGCTCTTATCCGCTATGGCGTTGCCATGCGCGTCCAGGTACATCCCCGCGCTGGCGGCCAGCGGCGCGCGCTCGCGGAAATTGATGAATGTGTCGCGGCCATCGGCCAGATGAATGACCATGAACCCGCCGCCGCCGAGATTGCCGCAGCATTGATGCGTGACCGCCAGTGCATAGCCGACGGCTACGGCGGCATCGATGGCGTTGCCGCCCTGTCGCAGCACGGTGGCGCCGACTTCGGAGGCGTAGTGCTGCGAGGTAACGACCATCCCGGCCTCGGATTCCACGGCTGGCAGAACCGCTGCTGCTGCCGCCGCCGTCGCCAGCACTGCGGCCGCACCGAACAGCCGCGCGGGCCAGCGCGCGGGATTTCCATCGATCATGAGATCCCCCTTCTATATATATATATATATTATGCGGCTGCACGCCGCTCCAGATGCATGTAGACCGGATCGCGCGTGCGCAGATTGATCATCGCCTCGAGTGCAGGAGCAGGCCCGGGCGCACGGACCAGCCGGAAAAGCCGCGCTATGCGACAGACGTGCATGCTCATCTCATACAGCGCCATCGATTCGCCGATGCAGTGCCGTGCGCCGGCTCCAAAAGGGATGCGCGCGAACAATGGGCCGCCGCCCGCGGCCTGGGGCTCGTTCCGGTCCGGATCGAATCGCTCCGGCTCGGGCCAGAAATCCGGATGACGATGCACCAGGTAGGGACTCAGCAGCAGCTCCACCCCCGCGGGGATCTCGAAGCCCGCCAGCCGGTCCGTCGCAATGGCCTTGCGCGAAATCACCCACACCGGGGGATAGAGCCGCAGCGCCTCGTTGATCACCCGTCGCGTATAGAGAAGCGCCTCGCTGAGCTTGAGGTCCGTGGTCGGCACCTGCGGTAACGCATCGATCTCACGGTGCAGTTTCGCTTCCGCCTGTGCGTGCTGAGACAGAAGATACCACACGGAATTCAGGCCGCTCGCCGCGGTCTCGTGGCCGGCGATGATGAGTGTCATGACTTCATCGACCAGTTCGCGCTCCCCCATGGGCTCGCCCGTGGTCTTCTCGCGCGCCTGCACCAGCATCCCGATCAGATCCAGCGACTCGCCGGGTGTCGAGCGCCGGCGCATCGCGATATCGGCAACCAGCTTTCGCAATCGATAGAATTTCGAGGCAAATGCCAGATCGCGTGCCGACTCCCTGGTGATGATGTCGAAGGGATTCTGGCCCAGCTGCTCGGCGAGCCGATCGAGGTCGTCGCCAAAGACCGCTCGCAGGATGAAATCGAGTGTCACCTCGCTCATTTCATCCGTGACATTGATCGGTTGCCCCTGGTCCGCGAGGGGCCGCCAGCGCTCGATGAGGCGCGCGGTCACACGCTCGATGATGGCGCCGAACTGCGTGACGATGCGCCGATGGAACATCGGCTGCATCAGGTAGCGCTGCTTGCGCCACAGATCGCCATCGCTGGTGACGATGCCGTTGCCGAGCAGCATGCGTACCCGATCGAGCCCGAATCCCTTGAGGTAGTTGCCGTGGTTCGAGACCAGCACCCGCTTGACGTCATCGGGATGGTTGATGACGTAGACATAGCCGCGTCTGGATGGCACGAACAGGCGATAGATATCGCCGAAGCGCGCATTTAGTTCGCACATGCGCTCGAGCGAGTCGGGGGCCTCGCCGATGTTGAACTGGAAGTCCGGTTCCGGCGGTGTGCTTGCCATCACCGCGTGCGGCCCAGCCCCATCCGGGCCAGCTCAGCGTCCACGAAGCGTTCGTGCGCCGCTTTCATCGCCGCAGGGTTGTATCGGAGCGCCGGGCTGTTCATGCAACGGGTATGCTCGACGCCCGGCTCGCGCGCGTCAACGCCCTTGCGCTTCAATACCTTTGCACGTCATTGTGATCCAGTATCTATCGTTCTGGCGCGCACGCAGCTACACTGCGTCGTCGACTAAGGGAGAGTCCGAGCTGCCATGCATCGCCGACCCTGCGGGTTGATCCTCGCCTGTGCGCTGTTTCTCATTTGCGGCAACGCCTGGGCTATGCCGCGTGACAGAGGCCTCGACCCCTATCCCCAGGCCGCCGTCGCCTACGCCGTCGTCGTCGACGGTGAGCTGCTCTGGGGTCGCAATATGGACAAACGCCGCGCCCCGGCCTCCCTGACCAAACTGCTGACCGCGCTGGTACTGCTGGATTCGGACTGGCACCCGGACGCGCAGTTCGATGTCAGCCACACCGCCGCGCACATCACGCATCCGCGCGTAGGTCTGCACACCGGCGATACCGTCACAGCCGGGGATGCCCTCACGGCCATGCTCATGCACTCGGCCAACGATGCCTGCATGGTGCTGGTGGAAAACACGGCTGGCAGCCCGCGGGCCTTCGCCGAGCGCATGAATGCCAAGGCCGAACAGATCGGCATGCACGACTCCCATTTCGTTCATCCCTGCGGATTCGATGCCGACGAGCAGTATTCGACGGTCAATGACCTGCTGCGCCTTGCGCGTGCGGCCCATGCCGATCCGCGGATCGCGCGCATCGTGGCGCGCGAGGAGGCCAGCATCGAAACCGGACGGGGACACGAGCTCAAGTTCCGGAACACCAATCAGCTGCTCGGCCGTCTCGATGGTGTCATGGGCCTGAAGACCGGCTACACGGCCCAGGCGGGTCACTGCCTGATCGCCGTGGCCGAGCAGTCCGGTCACCGCGTATGGCTGGTTCTGCTCGACTCCCAGCGTCGCTGGCAATCGGCACACCGCATGCTCGTCGATGCTTTCGCGGCCGCGCAGCGCGGCACGCATGCGCGACTGGCCGGAACGACCGCCTCGCTTTAGGCCTTTCTAATCGGCCGCCGCGTGAGCTGCGCCGCTGCCCGCCGGCCGCGCCACGAGCCAGCACAGCGGAATCAGTGCCAGCGCAATCCAGCCCGAGATATAGAACAGATCCAGCGAGGACAGCAGATACCCCTGGCCGATGACGCCGCGCGTGATCAGGCCGGCGGCGGCCTGATCGCTGAGTCCCAATCCATGGAGCTGCGAGAATGTCTGCGCAAATGACGGATCGTAGGGCGTCGCCAGCTCCACCAGCCGGGACTGATGCAGCGCTTCTCGCCGATCCCAGAAGGTCGTGAACAGCGAAGTCGCGAACCCGCCCGCCACGATGCGCAGGAAATTCGACAGGCCCGAGGCCGCCGGCACGCGCTGCGGCGGCAGCCGATCGAACGCGATCGACAACATCGAGATGAAGAACACGCCCATGGCCATGCCGAGCACCAGCTGCGGCAGCACGAAGGCCAGGAAGCTCGCATCGGCCGTAAAGTGCGAGCGCATGAAATAGGAAATGCCGAAGAACAGGAACGCGGCGGTGGCGAGCCAGCGCGAATCAATGCGCGAGGTGAGCCGGCCGGCGAACGGTGACACGAGCACCGCCACGACGCCGCTCGGCGCCGCCACCAGTCCGGCCCAGGTCGCCGTATAGCCGATCTGTTCCTGCAGCCACAGCGGCATCAGCACGACGTTGCCGAAAAAGACCGCATACCCCAGGCACAGCGCCAGGGTGCCGATCGCGAAGCTGCGCGATTTGAAGAGCGACAGATCCACGATGGGAGACTCCTCGGTGAGTTCCCAAATGAGCCAGGCCACGAAGCCCACCAGGGTCACGAGCCCCAGCACAACAATCGGCGTGGAATGAAACCAGTCCAGGTCCTTGCCCTTGTCGAGCATGATCTGCAATGCACCCACCCAGAGCGCCAGCAGACCGATACCGACGACATCGACCGGCAGCTTGCGTGTGGGTGTCTCCTGCGATCGCAGGTTTCGCCAGCAGATCAGCGCACAGACGATGCCCACCGGCACATTGATCAGGAAGATCCAGGGCCAGTTGTAGTTGTCAGAAATATAGCCGCCGAGCACCGGACCGGCGATCGGCCCGACCAGCGCCGTCACCGACCAGATCGCCAGCGCGACACCGCGGCGCGCCGGACCGAAGATCATCAGCAGCAGCGCCTGGCTGCCCGGGATCATCGGACCGGACACCGCGCCCTGCAGCACGCGGAACACGATCAGCGAGGGCAGGCTCCAGGAGAGTCCACAGAGCAGCGAGGCGGCCGTAAAGGCGATCACCGACAGCACGAAGGTACGCACCACGCCAAAACGCTGCATCAGCCAGCCGGTCAGCGGCACTGAAATGCCGTTCGACACCGCGAAGGATGTGATGACCCAGGTACCCTGGTCGGAGCTCACTCCCAGGTCGCCTGCGATGGTGGGGATTGAGACATTCGCGATGCTGGTGTCGAGCACCTGCATGAAGGTGCCGAGCGCCAGCGCGAGCGCCGTGATCCCGAGCAGACCGCTGCGAAGTTCGGGCATTGCTCAGGCGCCTGGATTGGGGCCCGAGTTCTCGGCAATGATGCGCGCGATCCGCGTCTCGACGTCGGGGTCGTCGCCGGCGCTGCTCTGCACGGGTTGCGGCGTGTTGCGCACGGCGCCCGAGACCTTGGCGCTCGAGCTGTCGCGCAGGTCCACGCTCACGCTCGCGGACAAGCCGATTCGCAACGGGTGGGACTTCAGTTCCTGCGGATCGAGCAGCACGCGCACCGGCACCCGCTGCACGATCTTGATCCAGTTGCCCGAGGCGTTCTGCGCCGGCAGCAGCGCGAAGGCGCTGCCGCTGCCCGCGCCGAAGCCCACCAGGTGGCCGTGAAACTCCACCTTGCCGCCATAGACATCGGTGTCGACGGTAACGGCCTGCCCCGCTCGCATACGCGCCAGCTGCACTTCCTTGAAGTTGGCATCGATCCACACATCATCGAGTGGCACCACTGCCAGCAGCGGAGTACCCGCGGCGATGCGCTGACCCACCTGCACATTGCGCTTGGCGATCACACCGCTTACGGGCGCCACCAGGTGCGTGCGATGCAGCGCCAGCGCCGCGTTACGCACGGCGGCCGCGGCGGCCAGCACCTGCGGGTGGTCGTCGATGCGGGTACCCTGCGTCTGCGCCACGGTTTGCGCCAGCTGTTCGCGCGCGGCAGCGACCGCTGCACGCATCGATATGACGTTGTCGCGCGCGTGCGAGAGTTCCTCGCCGGATATCGCGCCATCATCCAGCAGCCCCTGGCGCCGCGTCAGATCCGACTCAGCGGTGCGCAGGGCCGATTCGCGCTGATCGATCTGCGCGCGCAGCTGCGCATCCTGCGCATACAGCCCGCGCACCTGGCGCACAGTCCGCGCCAGTTCCGCTTCGGCGTTGCTCATGGCGACCCGCGCGTCGGCCGGATCCAGATCCACGAGCGCAGCGCCGGCCGTCACCGGCTGCGTGTCATCGACGTGCACCGCGAGGACCGTGCCCGGCTGCTCGCTGCTGACCTGCACGACATCGCCATTGACGTAGGCATCATCGGTGGACTCGAAGTAGCGCGCATGGCCGAACCAGTAGAACGCGTAGCCGACAAGGGCGAGCAGGACTACCAGTGCGAGCAACGCCAGGCCGAGCCGGCGAGCGCCCTTGTTCCTGGCGCGCGGCGGATTGGACGTGGGGGTCGGATTGGCGGTTGGATTGGGCGTACTCATGGGGAAATCCGCGAAGCATGTTTCTGAGGGTCGAAGCTGCCGCCAAGCTGCAGCAGCAGATTTACACGCGCCAGCGCCAGGTCGGACACGATCTGCACGCTCTGGCGGCGCGCATTGAGCACCTGCGTCTCGGCGCTGAGCACCGAGAGATAGCCGGCAAGCCCTGCGCGGTAGCGCTCCTCGGCGATCCGATAGCCATCCTCGGCCGCCTCGAGCGTCGCCTGCTGGTCGATGCGCTCGCGCGCGAGCGCATCGATGCGCGAGAGCTCATCGGCGCTCTGCTGCACGGCGCGCAGCACGGTATCGTTGTACTGGGCGATCGCGCTATCGATGGCCGCCTCGCTGCCCTGGTACTGCGCTCGCAATTTGCCGGCATCGAACAGCGGCAGCGACACGACCGGACCGACCCCGAATCCACGCGCGTTGGCCTGGAAGAGGCTATTGAGTCCAAATGAGGCAACACCGGCCAGTGCAGTCAGGCTCACGTCGGGATAGAACGCCGCACGCGTGGCGCGTCGCTGCGCGTCGGCGCCCTCAACGCGCAGACGCGCCGCCAGCACGTCGGGCCGCCGGGCCAGCAGGTTGATGGGCAGTTGCTCCGGCAGCGGCAATATCGCGTCGGGATTGAGCTGCGGCCGCGAGATCCCCGCATAGCCATCGGCGCCGCGTCCCGCAAGCATCGCCAGCGCATGCACCGCCAGATCGGCCTGCGTCTGCGCCTGCGCGCGTTCGACGCGCGCCTGCGGCAGCTCGCTCTCCGCCTCGCGCAGCTCCAGGCGCGTATCAAGGCCGGCGGCGACACGCTGGCGTGTCAGATCCAGGATGTGTTGGCGTTGCCCTGCCGATTGCGCGGCAATGTCTACCAGGGCATCCGCGCGATAAAGGCCGACATAGGCCTGCACCAGCGTCGCCGCCAGCAGCAGGCGCGCATTCTCGCGCTCGAAATCGGCCGCACCGGCCAGGGCGCGCGTCTGCGCGACCGCGTCGGCCTGTCGGCCCCAGAAATCGATGTCCCAGGACAGCGTCGCGCCGACCTGCGCCATCCAGAAGTCGCTGTCGGCCAGCGGCGGCGGGATGATGTAGTTCTCGGGCGCGTGCTGCCGCAGCGCGCTGCCGCTGAATTTTGCCCTGGGGTACAGGCCGGCGTTGGTGGCGTCGACCGCGGCCTGCGCGGCGCGCAGCTGCGCTGTGGCCTCTATCAGCGAGGGATTGGCCGCCAGCGCCTGCTCGATCAGCGCATCGAGCTGGGCGTCATCGAATGTCTTCCACCACTGCTCGCCGGCGGGCGTCACCTCGGCGGCTGTCAGGCCCAGCTCGCGCGTATCCACTGCCGCCTCGCGTCGCGAGTCCTTCGGCGGCAGCACGCAGCCTCCCAGCAAAGTGGCGATCACCACGCCGGTCGCGATCAGCACGCTGGATGCCACCCAGGCGCGGCGGCGCAGACGGCGCGTCATGTCACGCCCTCGCGGGTGTGCTCCGTGCGGCCCAGATCGGTCGCGGCGGCCGTGTGTGCGAGCTCGCACTGCATGCCGGCGATGAACTTGCCGACCAGCCGCCCCATCTCGTCCAGCTCCGCGCGCGAAAAATCCGCCACGGCCGCATTGAGCTTCTCGACCACCAGCGGAATCAGTTCCTCGCAGGTGGCAAGCCCCGCCGGTGTCAGATGCAGATTGACCTTGCGCCGGTCCTCGGCGCTGCGCTCGCGTTCCACCAGGCCCCGTTCCGCCAGCTGATCGATGACCCGCGTGAACGCACCGCTGTCATGGCGATAGGTCCGGCAGAAATCGCGCTGATTCACCGCTTCTCCGGATCGCAGCTGCATGAGCACGACGTACTGCATGTAGGTGAAGCCGTGCGCGGCGAAGGCCGGCTCGAGGCTGTCCAGCATCAGCGCATAGGCGCGCTTGATCAGATAGCCCACACTATTGCGGACCGAATACGTCTTGGGATGATAATGTTGCTCGGACATTTAATGCCTGGACAGTTACTGCCTAACCATTTACTGCTTAGGCAGATATTAGTCCTGGAAGGAACCGCAAGCAAGTCTCGGGCATCGACTCCATGCATCCGCTTCCATGCCGCAGCGCAATGCGACGGCGTCAGGGCAGCAACAACCTTCTCAATTGCATGTTAAACAAGCACTTACTTTGGCTCGGGCTGGCCATGCCGGTGATGCTGCTGATACCGCCCGACAGCCGCGCGCAACAGCCGCGCCCCGTGCACAGCTTCCTGCAGGTGAGCCTGTCGCCCGATGGCCGCTACCTGGCCTCGATCGAGGGCAACAATGCGCCCCGTGGGGGCGAACCTGCAGTGCGCGAACTTGTCATCCGCACGGCGGATGGCCACAGCAGCGTTACCGTCAAATTGCCCTGCAGCCAGATCCGTGGCTGCTGGCCTTCCTTCCCGGCCTGGACTCCCGATTCACATCGGTTGACCTTTGCGCTGCGCGATCCGCAGACCCACGCGCGCTCGCTTTTCCAGGTCAGTCCCGACGGTACTGCCTTGACGCCGCTGCTCGCGTTCAACGGCACTATCCAGGCGCTGCGCTACAGCTCCGACGGCCAGCTCGCCATGCTCGCGGTCGAGAACGCTCGCAAGGAACTCGGCGCGATGGAAGCCGGCGCGGCTGACGTCGGGGACCTCGACGCCGCGCCGCTCGAGCAACGCATCGCGGTACTCGAGCAGAACCAGTTGCACTGGATTTCCCCGGCGAATCTGTTCGTCTACGAATACGACTGGACACCGGACGGCCGCGGCTTCGTGGCCACTGCCGCCCCGGGTGATGGGGATCGCAACTGGTGGGTCGCCCGGCTCTACGCCTTCGCGCGCGATGAGGCGAGTGCCCGCGTGCTGTTCATGCCCGTCAACGCACAACAGCAGCTCGCCGTGCCGCGCGTGTCGCGCGACGGCCAGCGGGTTGCCTTCATCGTCGGACTCATGAGCGACTTCGGTTCCACGGGCGGCGATATCTACACGGTGCCGCTGTCCGGCGGCCCCGTCACGGCGGTGACGCCGCAGCTCAATGCCTCGGTGATCTCGTTGCGCTGGAACTGTCGCGGGCACATCGAGGCGGCCACCCAGGCCGGAGGGTTGTCGCAATTAGTCGACTTCGGCGGCGGTGTCACCGCCGCGGCCGGCACCATCCTCTGGCAGGGACAGGAAGTGATTGGCGGCACACCGATTCACGCCGACGGTGACTCCTCTGCCGCCTGTCCGGGACGTCAGATGGCGCTCGTGCATCAATCCTTCAACCAGCCGCCCGAGATCGAGCTGGGTACGATGGGGAAATGGCGCGACCTGACGCACCTCAACGCGGGGCTTGAAACGCATTTCCCGGTGCGATCAGTGACCTGGAGGAGTGACCAGTTCAGCGTGCAGGGCTGGCTCGCGCTACCCGAATACGGTGCCGACCGGCCGCCGGTGATCACGATCGTGCACGGCGGTCCAGCCGCCGCGTTCACACCGCGATTCATCGACGGCAGCTCCTCGGAGACGCTGATACGACACGGCTATGCGCTGTTCATGCCCAACCCGCGCGGCAGCTTCGGTGCCGGCGAGGCGTTCGTCGCCGGCAACGTGCGCGACTTCGGACACGGGGACCTGCGGGACATTCTCGCCGGCCTCGACGCCGTGGCGACCCTTAAGCTCACCGATCCCGATCGCATCGGCATCACCGGTGGCAGCTATGGCGGCTTCATGGCCATGTGGGCGGTCACCCAGACCGATCGATTCAAGGTCGCGGTGGCCGGAGCCGGTATCAGCAACTGGCAGTCCTACTACGGGGAGAATGGCATCGATGAGTGGATGATTCCCTTCTTTGGTGCCTCGGTGTATGACGACCCTGCGATCTACGCGGCCTCATCGGCCATCAACTTCATCCGCCAGGTGCACACGCCGACTTTCAGCTATGTGGGCGGCTCGGATATCGAGTGTCCGCCGGCGCAGACGCTGGAATTCGGTCATGCGCTCAAAGTGCTGGGACGGCCGTCGATGACGGTCATCTATCCGGACGAGGGCCATCACATTCACGATCCGGAGCATCTTGCGGATCTGGATGCGCGCACGCTGGCATGGTTCGATCGCTACTTGAAATGAAGCGATACTGGCGGCGGCATCTACTCGGCTGTGAAGCGCCAGGCACCGAACAATGCCGCGGCGAGCACCGGAATGAAGGCGGCGAATACCCAGAACGCCGCCGATCGCGCCGCCGCGGCCGAGACTCCTTCGGCAAGGCCGCAGAGGTTGGCGACAATGCCCGCTATCGCGGTGCCGAGCGCGTAGCCGATGCGCTGGATGGTCGAGGGCGATGCGGCAGCCAGGTCCTTTTCATCCTGGTTCGCGTGGCGCACCAGGCGATGCACCACCGCCGGCCAGAACAGGCCAAAGCCGACGCCCTGCAGCAGTGAGCAAACCACGATGCCCGCAAGCGAACCGGCGGGTACCGCCCATGCGAATCCGGCGGCGCCAATCGATACGGCCACGGCGCCCACACGGATGAGCGGTCTATCGGCCGATATGGGTGCGGCCGATACGGCCATCGTCGCGAGGCTCCAGGCCAGCGCCTCTGCGGCCAGGGCGTAACCCGAGAACAGCGGATTGGTCGCAAACAGGACTTTGAGTATGAGCGGCCCGTACGCCCAGAACCCCGTGGTCGCGACCGACAGGGCGAACACCATCAGCAATCCAGCGCCGATGGGCGCACGCATATCCAGCAGCTGCGCGGGCAACAGCCGCGCGATCGCGCGACGGTCGAGCCGCGCCGCCACATAGAGCAGCAGCGCGCCGGACACGCAGCCGATCATTGCCAGCAGGGAACTGCCGGTGACGCCACTCTGCGCGATGATCAGCGTCGCGCACAGCAGGATCACCAACGGTCGCAGCGGCCAGTCCATGGGCTGCGCGGGCAGCGCCTGTGGCTGCTCGGCAGGCAGGTAGCGCGCGGCCAGCAGCCACAGGATTCCGGCCTGCAGCGCGAACAACCAGAATGCCATGCGCCACGCATGCAGACTCGCGAATACGCCGCCGATCAGCGGGCCGAGCAATGAGCCCGCGCACCAGATGAAGGCGTTGATCCCAAAGAGGCGACTCCATAGCGCAGGCGGGAACCACTGCTGAATGGCCAGGTAACACAGCGACAGCAGCAGGCCGCCGCCGATGCCCTGGATGAATCGGCCGGCAAGCAGCATCCCCATGTGGGTCGCCAGGGCCGCGGTGACGCAGCCGACGCCGTACATCAGTGCCGCGCCGAGCAGCACGCGCTTGAGGCTCAGGCGCTGGCATAGCACCGCCGAGGCGGCGCCCGCGATGATGGCGCCCACCTGGTACAGCGAGATCATCCAACTGACATAGGCAACGCCGCCGATCTCATCGACGATCGAGGGCGTGATCGTTGCGGTCACAAGTGTGTCGGCCGCGTGCAGCCAGACGCCGAGGCACAGCAACAGGAAGCGCCCGAGCATGTGCGAGGACCACAACGCGCGCCAGGTGCCCGCAGGCGCGGCTACTGCGTTATCCTGATTCATAGCTTATTGTGCACCACCACTCTTGCGGTGGGTTCGGGGGACCGGACCGGGACGTTGCAGCCGGGGAAATATGCCGATACTGTGGCTGAAGACACCGCTCCCGAATATTCCGATTGAGCATCGCGAACGCTTGGCGAATCACCAACAATAACGAGTCACTAACAATAAACAGGGGTCACCATGTTTCATCAGCTACTGACGCCGGTTGGTAACAGCCTGGCGCTGTCATGTCTGGTCGCCATCCTGCCGGCGTTCACGGTGCTGCTGCTGCTCGGCGTCCTGCGCCGTGCTGCGTGGCAGGCGGCGCTGGCGGGCCTGATCGTCGGCATCGTGGTGGCCGTGATCCCCTGGCAGATGCCACTGAGTATGGCGCTGAACTCGGTCTTCAACGGATCGGTGTTCGCCCTCTGGCCGGTCATGTGGATCGTTCTGAATGGACTATTGCTCTATAACATCGCGGTGCATTCGGGACGCTTCGAGGCCTTCCGCTCCTGGGTAGTAGTTCACCTGCCGCACGACCGGCGCGTGATACTGATCGTGATCGGATTCTGCTTTGGCGCCCTGATGGAGGGCGTCGCTGGCTTCGGCACGCCCGTGGCGATCACCAGTGCACTGCTGATATTGCTGGGCTTCCCGCAGCTCGAAGCATTGGTATTCGTTTTGATCTTCAACACCGCGCCGGTGGCCTTTGGCGCGCTGGGCGCGCCGATCACGGTGCTGGCCGCGGTCACCAATCTGCCGGCCAATGTGCTGGGCCAAATGGTTGGCCGGCAGCTGCCCTTCATGGCGTTCATTCTGCCCTTCTACGTCATGGCGCTGTACGGCGGCTGGCGCTCGGTGCGCGCGCTGTGGCCTATCCTGCTGGTATCGGGCGGCAGCTTTGCGGGCATGCAGTTCCTGGCCTCGAACTACATCAACTACACGCTGACCGACGTACTCTCGTCCCTGGGTTCGCTGATCATCACGCTGCTGTTTCTGAAAGTCTGGCGACCGGCCGTCGATCCGGAATTCGCCATCGCGGACGCGCGCGTGAACAGCGCCGCCGGGGTCGCGCCTGCCGGCACCATGCCGGGCAAGCCCGTGCCGCCCTGGCAGGGCTGGCTGCCCTGGCTCATCGTCTCGGCTGTCGTGATCCTGTGGACCACCTACAAGGTCGCCGTCGTGGGACAACAGGCCATCAACTGGCCCGGTCTGCACAAGCTGATTTCGATCACACTCTATAACGACAAGCCATACGCGGCGGTGTGGACCTTCCAGCCGCTCGGGACCGGCACGGCCATTCTGCTGGCGGCCATCATCACCGCCATGATCGTGCGCCTCTCGCCGACAGGATTCCTGCGCTGCGTGGGCTACACGATTCGCCAGGCCTGGCTCGCGGTCGTGACCGTGATGCTCATCGTGGGCCTCGCCTATCTGATGAACTACTCGGGCCTCGCATACACACTCGGCAAGGGCGCGGCCTCGGTCGGTCATCTTTTCATACTGTTCTCGCCCTTCCTGGGCTGGCTGGCGGTGTTCCTCTCGGGAAGCGACACCTCGGGCAATGCGCTGTTCGGCAATCTGCAGGTGGTTGCGGCGCGGCAACTGCAGCTCGATCCCGTGCTGTTCGCGGCCACCAATTCCTCCGGTGGCGTCATGGGCAAGATGATCTCGCCCCAGAACATTGCCACCGGAGTCGCCGTCACCTCGCTGAAGGGGCGTGAGGGCGAAGTGGTCGCGCGCACGTTCATTCACAGCGTCGTGCTGACCATCCTGCTCGCCCTGCTGGTGGTCATCCAGCAGTACGTAGTGCCGCAGATCATCCCCGCCCTGCCCGCTGCTACCGCCACGCAGTAGGCGCCGAGGGGCGACCGCCCCGTTTGCGCATCACGCGCGCAGCGTGACGCTCACGGGGCAATGATCGCTGCCCATCACATCGGGATTGATCTCGGCTGACTGAACTGCTGCTCGCAGCGCCTGCGAGGTCAGGCAATAGTCGATCCTCCATCCGATGTTGCGGCCGCGGGAATTCGCAAAGGGGCTCCACCACGTGTAGTACCCATTGCCCTGCTTGAAGAGGCGGAAGGTGTCGATGAAGCCGGCATCGAGGAAGTTCTGGAAGCCGCGGCGCTCCTCGTCGGTGAAGCCCTTCTTGCCCCGATTGCTCTTTGGGTTGGCCAGATCCAGCTCGGTGTGCGCCACGTTGAGATCACCGCAGAAGATCACTGGCTTGGTCTTCTCGAGCTGCTGGCAATAAGCCAGGAACGCCGGATCCCAGTGCTTGAAACGCAACGCCACACGGCTCAGGTCATCCTTGGCATTTGGGGTATACACGGTCACCACGTAGAGGGATTTGAACTCGGCGGTGATGACCCGGCCCTCCGTGGCACTGTCGCGCAGCAGCTCATCGGCAAAACTGTAGCGGTGCGCAAACGAATCCGGGTAGCCGTTGATGACGCTCAGCGGCTCCTGCTTCGAAAAAATCGCCGTGCCCGAGTAACCTTTCTTGACGGCGGAATTCCAGTACTCGTGATAGCCGGGCAACTCGATCTCGACCTGACCGCGCTCGGCCTTGGTTTCCTGAAGGCACAGCACGTCTGGCCGGTGCGCCTCCATGAATGGATCAAACAGCCCTTTCTTGAGGACGGCGCGTATGCCGTTGACGTTCCAGGAATAGATTTTCATGTAGGAGAGCATAACCCGTTATTAAGTGTTGTTAACCCTCGTGGCGGAACGGCTATGCTACGGGCATGCTAGGGACTCGAGGAATGCCCTCCGCCTGGCATCTGACGAACATGCCACCCGCCACCGACTCCATTCAGGCTGACAATTACGCCGAGCGCCACCGGCGCTTCCGCCACTTTGCGCTCATTGCGGCCGTGGTGATCGTCCTCGTTGCGGGCGCGCTGATCTGGCGTCACCATGAGGCTTCCGAAGCCGCGGCGGCCGCAGCGCATCGCGCGGCGAACGCCGGCATCTCCGTTACCACCGTCACCGCCAATGCCGGCGACATCAACGTGTATCTGAACGCCATTGGCACGGTGACGCCGGTTTACACCGATTCCATTACCAGCCAGGTGAGCGGTCCGGTCGTCGCCGTCAACTATCGGGAAGGCCAGGTCATTCACAAAGGCGATTCGCTGATCGAGATCGATTCGCGCCCCTATCGTGCCACGCTGCTCCAGGCACAGGGCATTCTCGAGCGCGACCAGAACGTGCTCGCCCAGGCGCAGATGGACCTGACGCGGTACCGCGCCGCCCTGGCACGCAACGCCATCTCGCAGCAGATGGTTGATGATCAGGAAAAGCTGGTACTGCAGGACCAGGGCACCGTCAAGAACGATGAGGGCACGGTGCAGTTCGATCAGCTGCAGGTCGACTACTGCCACATCACCGCGCCGATCAGTGGCCAGATAGGCCTGCGCCTGGTCGATCCGGGCAATATCGTGCAGGCCAACGGCACCACCGCGCTGGCGGTGCTGACGCAGCTGCAGCCCATCACGGTCATTTTCACGCTGCCCGAGGACAACCTGTCGCCAGTGATCGCGCGGCTGCGCGATCATGCCCAGCTGACCGTTGACGTGTTCGATCGCAGCGCGCAGAAGAAAATCGCGAGCGGTGAACTGCTGGCGCTCGACAACCAGATCGATACGACCACGGGCACCGTCAAGGTGCGATCGCAATTCGACAACAAGGACAACTCGCTGTTCCCGAATCAGTTCGTGACCGCGCGGTTGCTGCTCGATACGCTCAAGGGCGCCACGCTCGTGCCTGCATCGACCGTGCAGCAGAATGGCCAGACGTCCTTCGTGTACGTCATCCAGAACAACATCGCGCACGCGCGCACCGTCAAGCCCGGCGTAACCGATGCCGGCATGACACAGGTGGATAGCGTCAAGCCTGGAGAAGTCATTGCCGACAGCAGCTTCGACAAGCTGCAGGACAATGCGCGCGTCACCGTCGTCAGCAAACCCTCGCCGGCGGCGCAACCGGCCTCAAACGGCAGCGGCAGCAGCAGCGACAGCAGCAGCGGCAGGAACGGCGCGCCTTAACTCCGAGGAGGGCCGCCACGCCGTGAATCCTTCTCGACAATTCATCCTGCGGCCGGTGGCCACCTCGCTGCTGATGGCGGCGATCTTCCTGATCGGTGTGGTGGGCTACACGCAGTTGCCGGTGTCGGCATTGCCCCAGGTCGACTACCCGACAATCCAGGTCGTCACTTTCTATCCAGGTGCAAGTCCCGATGTGACGGCAACCACCGTCACCGCTCCGCTGGAGCGCAACTTCGGCCAGATCCAGGGCCTGAGCCAGATGACCTCGACCAGTTCGGGGGGCGCCTCGGTGATCGTGCTGCAATTCAGTCTGAGCCTGAATATTGATGTGGCCGAACAGGAGGTGCAGGCCGCCATCAACGCCTCGCAGAGCCTGCTGCCCTCGATTCTTCCGGCGCCGCCGGTTTACAGCAAGACCAACCCGGCAGACGCACCGGTACTGACGCTGGCGATCACTTCGACTTCAACGCCCTTGTCGAAGGTCGAGGACATCGTCGACACACGACTGGCGCCGAAGATTTCGCAGCTGACCGGCGTCGGGCTCGTGACCATCAGCGGCGGACAGAAGCCGGCAGTGCGCATCCAGGCCAACCCCTCGGCGCTCTCCTCCTACGGCATCAATCTCGAGGACCTCCGTACCGCTCTGACACAGGCCAGCGTCAACGCCGCCAAGGGCAATTTCGACGGTCCGCGACAGGATTATCAGATAGACGCAAACGATCAGCTCGTGACGAGCCAGGACTACCGCAGCGTCGTGGTGGCCTTCCGCAACGGTGCTCCGGTCATGCTGACGGACGTGGCCAGGGTGGTCGATGGCATCGAGAACAATGCGCAGGCCGCGTGGATGAACCAGACGCCAGCGGTGATTTTGAACGTGCAGCGCCAGTCCGGCGCCAACACGATCAGCGTGGTCAAGAGCATCAAACAGCTGCTGCCACAGCTCGAAGCCAACCTGCCGCGCGGCATCCAGGTCACCACGCTGACGGATCTGACCACGGGCATCAAGGCATCGATCTCCGACGTCGAATTTGAACTGCTGCTCGCGATCGCACTCGTGGTGCTCGTGATCTTCCTGTTCCTGCGCAGCGTCAGCGCCACCATCATCCCGAGCGTGGCCGTGCCGTTGTCGCTGATCGGCACGCTGGCGGTGATGTACAGCTTCGACTACAGCCTCGACAATCTCTCGCTCATGGCGCTGACCATCGCCACGGGCTTTGTGGTCGATGATGCGATCGTCATGATCGAGAATATCTCGCGCTACATCGAGCAGGGCGAGAAGCCGATGGATGCGGCGTTGAAGGGCGCCGCACAGATCGGCTTCACGATCCTGTCACTGACCGTGGCACTGATAGCGGTGCTGATACCGCTGCTGTTCATGGGCGATGTGGTGGGTCGGCTGTTCCGGGAATTCGCCGTCACGCTTGCCGTCACGATCGGCTTTTCGGCCATCGTGTCCCTGACGCTCACGCCTATGATGTGCGCCCGCATCCTCCGGCACAAAGGCAAGGAGGAACAGGGCCGGTTGTTCCAGGCGTCCGAGCGCGTCTTCGAGCGCGTGATCGGTTTCTACGCTCGAACGCTCAAGACCGTGCTCGAGTACCAGACCCTCACGCTGCTGGTCGCGGTCGTGACGCTGATTCTGACCGTGTTTCTCTACATCGTGATACCCAAGGGCTTCTTCCCGCTCCAGGATACGGGGGTCATCCAGGGCATCTCGCAGGCGCCCGCGACGATCAGCGCGCAGGCAATGGCAGTGCGTCAACAGCAGCTTGCGAAAGCGATCCTGGAGGATCCTGCGGTCGAGAGCCTCTCCTCCTTCATCGGCGCCGACGGCACCAACACCACGCTCAACAGCGGCCGCATGTCGATCAACCTCAAGCCGCTGGGAGATCGCCATGGCAGCGCCACGGATGTCATCGCGCGGCTGGCCCCCAGGCTGGCGCAGGTCGATGGCATCCAGCTGTTCCTGGAGCCGGTGCAGAACATCACGGTGGATGATCGCGTCAGTCGCAGTCAATACCAATACACGCTCGAGGATCCGGATCCCAACGAGCTCAATATCTGGGCCAATCGCTTCGTGGATCGATTGCGCCAGCTTCCCGAGATCACCAACGTTGCCACCGACCAGCAGCCGGGTGGCCTGGCGGTCTACCTGGTCATCGATCGGATCACCGCCTCCCGCCTGGGGATAGCGCCCGCGACGATCGACAACACGCTCTACGACGCCTTCGGGCAGAGGCAGATCAGTACGATGTATACGCAGGTGAATCAGTATCACGTGATCCTGGAGAGCGATCCCTCATTTCAGCAGGACCCCGACAAGCTCAGCCACATCTACATTCAGTCCAGCGCGTCCGCGAATGCGACCGGAGCCAGCGCCGCCGCCTCATTCTCCTCGATCGGGTCCGCCTCGGCGGGTTCCAGCGCAACCACGACGTCCGCTCTCTATACCCCCACCACGACCAGTACGCTCTCTGCGCCCGCTAACGCCCTCGCCGCCAGCCCCTCTGCGGCCAACGCCAACAAGGGCGCCGCCGCCGCGGGCGCCACCAGTTCGGCCTTGAGCAGTGCAGTGCCGCTGAGCGCCTTTTCCCATTTCGAGAAGACCACCGAGCCGCTGGCGATCATGCACCAGGGACAGTTTCCGGCCATCACGGTGTCATTCGATCTGACTTCGAACGATGCGCTCGGTGCGGCCATCAAGGCGGTCGACAACGCGACCGCAAGCCTGCACATGCCTGCCAGCCTGCAGGCGAGTTTCCAGGGTACTGCCGCGTCGTTCACCAACTCGCTGTCGAACCAACCGCTGCTGATTCTCGCGGCGCTGGTCGCGGTGTATATCGTGCTCGGGGTTCTCTATGAGAGCTTCATTCACCCCATCACCATTCTCTCGACGCTGCCTTCGGCCGGCGTGGGCGCGCTGCTGGCCCTGATCATCTGCAGTCAGGGACTCAATGTCGTCGCCCTGATCGGCATCATCCTGTTGATCGGCATCGTTACCAAGAACGGAATCATGATGGTGGACTTCGCACTCGACGCCGAGCGAACCCAGGGCAAGAACTCGACCGATGCGATCTATGAAGCCTGCCTGCTGCGCTTCCGGCCCATCCTGATGACCACCATGGCGGCGTTGCTGGCCGGGTTGCCGCTCGCCCTTGGCACGGGCATCGGTTCGGAACTGCGGCGTCCGTTGGGCATCGCGATGGTCGGCGGATTGCTATTGAGCCAGGCCCTGACGCTCTACACCACGCCGGTCATCTACATCTTCTTCGACCGCTTGGGCCAGCGCTTCGGCACAGCGCGCGCCGCACGTGCGGAGCCAGCAACACCGGCATGAACATCTCTGCGCCCTTCATCGACCGCCCCGTCGCCACGACGCTGATTACCGTGGCCATCGTCATCGCCGGAGCGATTGGATTCAGCGTGCTGCCGGTTTCGCCTTTACCCAAGGTGGATTTCCCGACGATTTCGGTCTCCGCCAGCCTGCCCGGCGGCAGCGCGGAGATCATGGCCTCATCGGTCGCCACGCCGTTGGAGCGACAGTTCGGCCACATTGCCGGTGTCTCGGAGATGACCTCGGCCAGTGCACTGGGCTCGACGGTGATTACAATCCAGTTCGATCTGAGCCGCGATATCGACGGCGCCGCGCGCGATGTCGAAGCGGCCATCAATGCAGCGCGCTCCTACCTGCCCGCGAACCTGCCGACTAACCCGAGCTACCGCAAAGTCAACCCGGCCGATGCGCCGATCATGATTCTTGGCCTGACTTCGGACAAATTCGGACCGGACAAGTTGTACGACGAAGCCTCGACCGTCGTGGAGCAGAAGCTGTCGCAGGTGCCCGGTGTGGGGCAGGTCACCGTTGGCGGCGGCGCGCTGCCATCGGTTCGCGTGGACGTCAATCCCAACCAGCTGGCAAGTTATGGCCTTACGCTGGCCGCTATCAAGTCCGCGCTGAGTCTTCAGAACAGCGACATGCCCAAGGGACAGCTGACCGATGGCATCGTGACGGCAGACATTCTGGCCAACGATCAGATCTCGCACGCCAGCGACTACAAGCCCCTGGTGGTCGGCTACAGCGACGGGGCCGCGGTGCGCCTGTCGGACATCGCCGAGGTCACCGACTCGGTGCAGAACGTACGCGCCGCGGGTTATCTGAACGGCAAGCGCGCCGTCATGATCATCATCTCCCGCCAGCCCGGCGCCAACATCATCCAGACCAACGACAACATCCGCGCGCAGCTGCCGTCTATCCGGGCATCGATTCCCTCCGGCATCGACACCACCGTGGTGCTCGACCGAACCACCACCATCCGCGCCTCGGTGCACGATGTCGAGCGGACCCTGATCATTTCGATCTGCCTCGTCATCGCGGTGGTATTCATCTTCCTGCGTAATGGGCGCGTCACGCTGATCCCCAGCGTAGCGATGCCGGCAGCGCTGGTGGGCACCTTTGCGGTGATGTATCTCTTCGGTTACAGCATCGACAACCTGTCGCTCATGGCGCTGACGATCGCCACCGGATTCGTGGTCGATGACGCCATCGTCGTCATGGAGAATATCTCGCGCCATCTGGAAGCCGGCATGAAACCGATGGACGCTGCGCTCAAGGGTGCGCAGGAAATCGGATTCACGGTACTGACCATCAGCGTCTCGCTGATAGCCGTCTTCATACCACTGCTTTTCATGGGGGGCATCGTGGGACGCCTGTTCCGCGAGTTCGCGGTCACGCTGTCGAGTGCGATCGTGGTCTCGATGATCATCTCGCTGACGGCCACGCCAATGATGTGCGCCTACCTGCTGCGCATCGAACGCGAGCAGCGGCACGGACGCCTCTATCTGGGTGCCGAACGCGCCTTCGATCGGCTGCTGGATTCCTATCGACGCAGCCTTCACTGGGTGCTGGATCACCCCCGGCTCACCATGCTCGTGTTGTTTCTGACCATCGCGCTCAATGTCGCGCTGATCATCGTCATCCCAAAGGGCTTCTTCCCGTTGCAGGACACCGGCGCGATCACCGGCGGCATGCAGGGTCCGCAGGATTCCTCCTTCCCAGCCATGAACGACTCGCTGCAGCAGATCGTCGGCGTCATCAAGGCCGATCCCGCGGTAGACAACGTCATTGCGTTCACCGGCGGCGGCGGCGCCACGAATACCGGCTTCATCTACATCGCTCTCAGGCCTCTGGCGGAGCGCAAAGTCAGCGCAGCGGAAGTCATCGGCCGCCTCCGGCCCAAACTCAACCGGCTGCCAGTGGCTTCCGCGTTTCTGCAGGCGGCGCAGGATCTGCGAATCGGTGGCCGCAACGGCAACGCCATGTACCAGTACACCCTGCAGTCCGACAGCGTGAAGGACCTGTCCAAATGGGGCCCGACGCTTCTGAAGGAGATGAAGCGACTACCCGGGTTTCAGGATGTGAACTCGGATCAGCAGAACGGCGGGCTGGATCTGCTGCTGAACTACGATCGCGTGACGGCGGCGAAACTCGGCGCCACCGTGCAGTCGCTGGACTCCGATCTCTACAGCGCCTTCGGTCAGTCCGAGGTCTCGGTCATCTACACGCAGTTGAACCAATACTACGTCGTACTGGAAGTCGCGCCGCAGTACTGGGCCAGTCCGGCGGGGCTGCAGTCGATCTACCTGCAATCGGCCGCCGGCAATAAGGTGCCGCTGATGACGATGGCCACTGCGCAGGCGACCACGACTCCGCTGGCGGTCAATCACACCGGGCTGTTTCCGTCGGTGACTGCTTCTTTCAATCTGGCGCCGGGTGTTTCCTTGAGTGATGCCACCAAGCGCATTCGTGAGCTGCAGCAGCGGCTCGGCATGCCTTCCTCGATCCAGGGCTTCTTTGCAGGAACCCTGCTGGCCTACCAGCAATCGCTGTCGAGCGAGCCGATCCTGATCCTGACGGCGCTGCTTTCGGTCTACATCGTGCTCGGAATCCTCTATGAAAGCCTGGTGCATCCATTGACCATCATCTCGAGCCTGCCGCCAGCGAGCGTTGGCGCACTGCTGGCGTTGATGCTCTTCGGTCAGGATCTCAATGTCATATCCATCATCGGCATCGTGCTGCTGATAGGCATCGTCAAGAAAAACGCCATCATGATGATCGACTTTGCGCTGCAGGCCGAGCGCCAGGACGGCAAGAGCACCGGCGATGCCATCTTCGAAGCGTGCATGCTGCGGTTTCGGCCCATCCTTATGACCACCATGGCGGCACTCTTCGGTGCCGTGCCGCTGGCGTTCGGTACCGGCACTGGTTCGGAACTGCGACGTCCGCTCGGCATCGCGATTATCGGCGGACTCATCATCAGCCAGCTGCTTACCCTTTATACGACACCCGTGGTCTATCTTTACATGGATCGCTTCAGCCTCTGGTGGGCGCGGCGCCCTCATCGCGCATCCTCTCTGGCCACACCCGGAGTTCAACCCACGTGAACGCCCGAGTCCGCACCGCATCCGCTCTGCTCCTGCTGCTGGCCCCCTGGTGCCTGACGGACTGTGCCGTAGGGCCTGCGTATGAGCGGCCCGCCGTGGAGTCGGCGCCGGCATATAAGGAGGCGGACGGCTGGAAAGTGGCAGAGCCCAGCGATGCGGCGCTGCATGGGAATTGGTGGGAGCTCTTCGGCGATCCGCAGCTCAATGCGCTCGAGGAGCAGGTGAACGTTTCCAATCAGAATATCGCCGCGGCCTTTGCCGGTTTCATGCAGGCGCGCGCCGTGGTGAAGGAGGCGCGATCGCAGTATTTCCCGACGCTGACCGTCAGCCCCAGCGTCAGCCGCACGCGCTCCTCGGCGAATCTGGCTGCGGGAACCACGGTATCGACCACGGGAACGGGCGGTGCTACGGGCGGAACTGCCGCGGTCGCCGGCAGCAGTGGTCGCGTATTCAATGATTTTGATCTTCCCTTCGACGCTTCGTGGACTCCGGATCTCTGGGGTCGCGTACGCAATACCGTCAAGGGCGATGTCGCCGCCGCACAGGCCAGTGCCGCCGATCTGGAAAACACGCGACTGACCGCCCAGGCCGAACTCGCCGTGGACTACTACGAACTGCGCACCCAGGACACGCTGAAGCAGTTGCTCGATCAGACCGTCGTCGCTTACCAGGAATCGCTCGAATTGACCAAGGCCCAATACGAAACCGGTATCGGAACCGACGAGGCCGTCGCCCAGGCTGAGATCCAGCTCAAGTCGACGCAGGCCCAGGACACGAATCTCGGCATCGCGAGAGCCCAATACGAGCACGCCATTGCACTGCTCGTGGGTCAGCCGGCCTCGGCGTTTTCGATTCCCGCCGAGCCGCTCAAGGCCAGTCCGCCGGCGATACCGCTCGGCGTGCCGTCGCAACTGCTCGAGCGCCGCCCCGATGTCGCCGCCAGCGAACGACTCATGGCGCAGGCAAACGCCCAGATCGGCATCGCCAAGGCCGCCTACTTTCCGACGCTGACCCTGAGCGCCGCGGGCGGCTTCGAGAGCGCCAGCGTCTCGGACTGGCTCACCTGGCCCAGCCGCTTCTGGTCGGTGGGTCCTACGCTGGCCGAGACCTTGTTCGATGCAGGCCTGCGCCGGGCTACGGTTCAACAGTTCCAGGCAGCCTACGATCAGACCGCCGCCACCTACCGGCAGACGGTGCTCACCGCGTTTCAACAGGTGGAAGACAATCTGGCCGGCCTCCGGCTGCTGTCGATACAGCTGCAGCAGCAGGACGACGCCGTGGCTTCGTCACAGCGTTTCCTCAACATCGCCACCGACCGCTACAAGCTGGGACTGGACCCTTACCTGGATGTCATTACGGCGCAGACGGCATTTCTCAGCAATCAGCAGACGGCCGTAACGCTGCGCATGCAGCAACTCACCGACAGCGTGCAACTCATCGAGGCGCTCGGGGGTGGATGGAACGCCGGTCAACTGCCTTCGCAGCCGGACATCGCACACGCCACCCCTACACGGACCCCCTGAACCCGAAGCGCGAATCAACCCGAAAGATTTGAATCCGCGAGCGGGACGCTCTCCGATTGCGTGACCGATTCGTCCGAGCCCGCGTCATTGTTGCGCACCGGGCGGGTGCCCACGATCAGCGCGAAAGCGAGTATGAACAGCAGGCCGAAGTTGATGGCAGGCTTCGAACCGACTGCGACATTGCCGAAATTCATGTGTGAATGCTCCTTTGACGCGGTTCATGCGGCACCTCACGGCTTCGTGCGGTGCTGCGCATTCACCGTCGGGAGCAATCCTGCGACTCGGCAATCGGGGCTTCTGTCAAACAGTAGACACAACGGTCAAGAGTCCGCAGGCCGCGGGTACGGCGCATGTGCGACGTAACGCCTCATGGAATAACACGACGATGCTCAAGCCGATGCGAGGGGCATCCGCTTCGCTGTCATGCCTTCTTGGGATCTGCAATCGCGGCCGATTGCGCCAGATCCGTCTCTTGCCGCGTTAGCTCCCCGGCTTTGCGTTTGGTCACAATCCATTGCCAGTGCTTGCGCAGATCCCTCTTTCGGGCAGCTGTTTTCGCCGTCGGCCCCACATGCAGGCCGATACGTGTGCCACCGAACAGACAGACCGATGTTGCTGGTGACCGACGACCGCTTGCATCCAATCGATGTCACGATGCGCGGGCAATGGCATGCGCTGCATGTGAGCCAGTAGCCAGTTTCCTCGAAGTGATAAGAACACACTACTCGGTGGCAACCCAGTCGACGAATGTCGTATCCGCCAGCGGTCCGAGCGCCGCTACCTGAACCACCGGAGAAATCAGATGAGTGCAGTCATTGCGTTGGACTTCGAGCAGAGCGGTATAGGCTCAAAGATCGCCGCGCTCACCAAGGCGGAGCTTGACGTTCTTGATTTCGGCGTCATCGGTTTCGACAACGACGGAATCGTTCGACTGTATAACGAAATGGAATCGAAATTTGCGGGGCTAAGCCTCGAGAAGGTCCTGGGATTCTCATTGTTCACCGTCGTGGCTCCCTGCATGAACAACTTTATGGTGGCACAACGTTTCGATGACGCGGCCATCAGCGGCGGTGTACTCGACGCTACAATTGACTACGTTCTCACGTTGCGCATGCGGCCCGTTAAAGTGAAGCTGCGACTATTGGCGTCACCCGGCGATAGGTTCAGATATGTGCTTGTGCGCAGAGATTCGTGAATGCACTGCCCAACATTGACGTTGCTACGGAGTGCGAGGCACTGATTCAGTTCCTATATCTCGCTCCTGTCGGGCTCGCACAGACGTCCATCGAGGGCGACATTGTCTTAATCAACCCAATAACCTCGCAACTACTGATGCCGCTATCGCGAGACGGCCAGCTCAGTAATCTCTTCACGGCGCTCGAGAATGTGGCTCCCGACCTGCGCCACTTGGTGACTAGCTTTAGCAGCGCCCGCGGCATGATCTGTGATGCACACCGCATCCGGCTCTATGCCGGTACACGACGCACAACCGAGCCCGAGACCCTTTCGCTCAGTCTACTCAAACTCGATGCCAATCGCCTCATGGCAGTCCTTAGCGACGTCACCCTGCAAGTCAATCGAGAGCGGTTGCTGCGGCAGAATGAAGCCTGGCTCAACGCAATCCTGACCGGCATTTCCGACTACGCGATCGTCGGTTTGGATTGCGCCGGATGCGTCACTGATTGTTCCGACGGCGTATCCCGCGTCACTGGCTTTGGGACCGATGCTGTGCTTGGCCGTCCTTATTCGGTCTTTTATCCGGAAGACTCTACCACTCCAGATCGGGTGCTGGACCGGTTGCGGGAAGCGGACGACAACGGCTGGAGCCTGGATAATGGCTGGCGGATCAAGGCGGACGGCACGCGTTTCTGGGGCAGCGCCATGATCGCGCCGTTGCACGAGCATCAAATCCACGATGGGGAACGCGCCTACTGCCTAATCATCCGCGATATTACCGACAAGCGCGAAGCCAGCGAGATTCAACGCAAGGAACAGTCATGCGATCACCTCACTGGCATCGCCAATCGCCGCGCCTTCTTTGATGCCGCCGAACTGGAGTTGGAGCGCGCTAAGCGTTCGCCGCGACCGCTATCGCTGATCCTCCTCGATGCCGATCATTTTAAGTCCGTCAATGATCGCTTTGGCCATCGCGCTGGGGACCAGGTATTGCGGCACATCGCCGACACGCTGGCGTCCACCTTTCGGCAGATCGATGTTGTCGCCCGAATCGGTGGTGAGGAGTTTGCGGTCCTCTTGCCGTCCACCAACATCGAGGATGCAATGGCAGTGGCAGTGCGCCTGCAAAAACTGATCCAGGCGCAAATCGTGCACGTCGAGGGCCACGACATCCGTTACACCCTGAGCGGTGGTGTCGCGGCGATGGGCACCGACATAAGCGGTCTCGCCGAATTAATGAAGCGTGCCGATCAGGCATTGTATGCAGCGAAGGCGAACGGCCGCAATCGCATCGAGTATTGGTCGGCGAAGTGAGCAGCTATATTACCAACGACGCTTCCGGGGCCTATGAAGGACTGATGCAATTCCTGTATCGCGCGCCGATAGGGTTGTTGCAAACCGATATCGACGGGGCGATCGACATGATAAACCCCATGTCGGCGCAGCTACTGATGCCCCTGTCGCAGGACGGCAGCTTGAACAATCTGTTCACGGCGCTCAGCAGTGTTGCCCCGGACCTGCGCGAGACGGTCGCGAATTTTCATCAATCGGCCGGCGTCGTATGTGAATCCGCACGCTTCCAGATTCCCGCGGACATGCGCCATTCCGAACCTCTGGTTCTCTCGGTCAGTATTCTCAAGCTGAATGAACATAGCCTCATGGCCGTGATCATGGACGTCACACTCGAGGCGATGCGAGAGCAACGCGGGCTGGAGCGCGAGCTCAAGGACGCGGCCCGGGTCGACACACTCACGCAGATGCCTAATCGATCCGTGGTTCTGGAGCGGATTGAACAGGCCATCGAGGTAAGCCCAGGACGCGCGGGCTACGAGTTCGCCGTGCTGTTGATAAATTGCGATCGATTCAAGCGAATCAATGACGTTCTCGGGCGAGAGGTCGGCGATCAGGTCCTCACTCTGATGGCTGAGCGGCTGCGCTCCGTCCAGCGCTCCCAGGACCGAGGCGGTCGCAGGCGAGCTCCAGGTTCGATGACGGCGCGGAACGGCGGCGATGAATTCGTGGTCGTCCTCGATGATCTGTCTCGGGCCGCTGAAGTCGAAGTGGTGGCGCAACGCTTGCTCGATACATTGAATATGCCATACCGTGTGGGCAACCATCAGATACACAACAGCGTCAGTATTGGTATCGTCTTGCGCGCACAGGCGCAAGGCAACGCAGACGCCATTCTGCAGAAAGCCAGCATCGCCGTGGCAGAGGCCAAGCGCGCCGGCGCTGGGCGGTATGTCATCTTCGAAGCTGCCATGCAGGAGCGGGCAGCACAGCGCGGCGGAATAGAAGCTGATTTGCGTGTGGCCTTGGATGAAGGGCAGCTTTTTGTCGTGTATCAGCCGGTGGTCGATCTGCAGGGCTTCGCGGGTATCGCGGTGTGTACAGGTGTGGAGGCATTGGTACGTTGGCGTCACCCGACGCGCGGCGTGGTACCGCCGCTTGAATTCATCCCCATCGCCGAGGAGTGCGGGCTCATCGGGAGGATCGGGGATTTTGTGCTCTCAACCGCGTGCCAGCAGTTTGTCGAGTGGCAGCAGCGCCTGGGGAGCCTGGCACCACGCACTTTGGCGGTCAATCTATCCCGAGCACAACTGTTTCAGCCTGATCTGACCGCCACGGTGCGCGCCACTCTGCAGTCTTGTGCGATGCGGGCCGGGCAATTGCAGCTCGAGGTGACTGAAAGTCTGGCGGCTCAGGACGAAACGGTGCGGAGCCGCCTCCACGAACTCAAGGCGTTGCATCTCACCCTGGCGCTCGATGACTTTGGTACCGGTTATTCCTCACTCGCGAGTCTGCATCTGTTGCCCGTGGACACTATCAAGATCGATCGCTCGTTCGTGAGCCAGGCGCACGACAGTCAGCACCATCGGGTTTTGATCGAAGCGACGGTGAAAGTAGCGAATAGTCTCGGCATGAGCACGGTCGCCGAAGGGATTGAGACTGAGGCGCAGGCTGACATCGTCCGCAAGCTCGGCGTCGACAAAGGCCAGGGGTATTTCTATAGCCGGCCGCTGTTGCCGATCGAATTCGTCGCATGGCTTCGCGCGCAGAAACGCAACGCACCGCCCCCTCATGTATTCGATACGGCAACGCCGGCCCAAGACAGGATGGCGAGGTAGCAGACCATTTTGAGTTTGGGAATTGAAAGCAAGAGAGGGACACGGGGTCCCTCTGTTGCCTTTTTAAATTGGCGGAGAGAGAGGGATTCGAACCCTCGAAGGGCTTTTGACCCTTACACCCTTAGCAGGGGTGCGCCTTCGACCACTCGGCCATCTCTCCGCAGCGCCGCAATCATACGCAAGCGGGTCTGGCGGGGCAAAAAATGGACGGGGTTGGGGAAGTCCTGGGCTGCCGCCGGGGCCGGGAGCCTCGGGCAGGTCGAATTCAGCTTGGCTGGGGCTCGGTATTTTCGCGCTTGATGCGATGAAAGATCTCTTCTCGCTGGACCGACACGCTCTTGGGAGCGTTCACTCCCAGGCGGACCTGGTTTCCCTTGACGCGCAATACCGTAACGGTGACCTCGTCACCGATCATCACGGTTTCACCAACTCGACGCGTCAGGATCAACACTGCTCATTCCTCCGATAGTGCATCGCCGCGTCATGCGGCCCGTGGCGCGACACTGCCTGGCCGCAAGCGCCGGAAACCGGGGTAAGCAGGTTACTGCGACGGCCGGCGAATTCAATTCATTTCTACGGCGACTGTCTCGATCGTTACAGTTCACATTAAAGTCAAGAGAAGGGAAAGTTAATTTTCGTCAATGTCCTGCAGTAACAAGTCGCGAACGTACCCACGGCGCAACACTGGCGAGCGCTTGATCGAGTGTTTGTGGATTGTTGCCGCCAGCTTGCGCGAAATCCGCCCGTCCGCCGCCTTTTCCGCCTATTTGGGCCGCGACGCTGCCGATTAGTTCCCCCGCGCGAATGCGCGCAGTCTGATCGGCGGTGACGCCGGCCACGAGCAGCACCTTGGTGTCCGACTCCACCGCACCGAGCACGATGATTGCCGAGCGAAGTCGGCTCTTCAATTGATCCAGCGCCGATCGCAGCGCACCCGCATCGGCGCCATCAACGCGAGTGGCGAGCACTTTAACGCCCCCGATATCGATCGCGGAGGCGGCAAGATCGCGCCCCGAACTCATCGCAAGCTTGTCCTTGAGCGCGCGATTTTCCTTTTCGAGCATGCGGATGCGCTCGAGTGTCTCGCGCACTTTGCTGGAGGTTTCATTGCGTGAACCGTGCATGAGATGCGCGAGGTCATCGAGAACCGCATCGACATGTTCGACATATTCGAGCGCGCCCTGCCCCGTCAACGCTTCGATGCGCCGTACGCCGGCCGCCACTCCCGATTCGCTGATGATATGGAACATGCCGATGTCGCCGGTTCGCGCCACATGCGTTCCGCCGCACAGCTCGGTGGAAAATCCACCGAAGGACAGCACTCGCACGCGCTTGTCGTACTTCTCACCGAACAGCGCCATCGCCCCCGCCTCGATGGCATCTTCGTAGTCCATGTGCCGCGTCGCCGCCTCGTTGTTGGCGCGAATCTCGGCATTGACCATGCGCTCGATCCGCAGCAATTCTTCGGGCGTCACCGGCTGGAGGTGCGAGAAATCGAACCGCAGCCGGTCATCCGCCACCAGCGAACCCTTCTGCACCACGTGCGTGCCCAGCACGTTGCGCAACGCCGCATGCAAGAGGTGCGTCGCCGAGTGGTTGAGGCGAATCGCCTGGCGCCGTTCGGCGTCGACATGCGCCTCAAGCACATCGCCGAGTTTGATCGAGCCGCCGAGGAGCTTGCCGCGGTGCGCATGCACCGCACCGCGCTTCTGCGTGTCCTCGACCACGAATCGCGTGCCGGGCGGCACGGTGAGTTCCCCGGTATCGCCGATCTGTCCACCGGCCTCGGCGTAGAAGGGCGTGCGATCGAGCACGACTTCACCCTGCTCACCTGCCTCAATCGATTCGACGCTGGCACCATTGCGCAACAGCGCCGTCACACGCCCCTGCGACTGCAGTTCCTCGTAGCCGCGAAATTCGCTGCGTCCAGCCACCTGCGCGCCGCCGCGTTGATCGACGCCAAAGCGACTCGCCGCGCGCGCGCGATCGCGTTGCGCCTCCATCTCGCGCTCGTAGCCCTCCATGTCCACCGAGAGCTGCCGCTCGCGCGCGATATCGGCGGTCAGATCCGGCGGAAACCCGTAGGTGTCGTGCAGCAGGAAGACCAGCGCTCCGGGGACGGTCGAGCCACCGGCTTCGCGCATGCGCGTGTCGAATTGCGCCATGCCTAAGCTAAGTGTCTCGGCAAAGCGCTCCTCCTCCAGCTTCAGAACGCGCGTGACCTGCGGCGCCTCGCGCTTGAGTTCAGGATAGGAATCGCCCATCGCGACTACCAGCGCCGGCACCAGTTTGTGGAAAAAGGCCTCGGATTGTCCGAGCTTGTAGCCGTGACGCACCGCGCGACGGATGATTCGGCGCAGCACGTAGCCGCGGCCTTCGTTCGACGGCATGACGCCATCGATGATGAGGAAGCTGCAGGCACGGATGTGATCGGCAATGACACGCAGCGAAGGCGAATCGATCTCCGTGGTGCCGGTCACGCTGGCCGCCGCGCTGATCAGATCGCGGAACAGATCGATGTCGTAGTTCGACTGCACGCCCTGCATGATCGCGGCTACGCGCTCAAGGCCTGCACCCGTGTCGACCGAGGGTTTCGGCAGCGGCGTCAGCTTGCCGTCGGCCGTGCGGTCGTACTGCATGAAGACCAGGTTCCAGATCTCGACAAATCGGTCCCCGTCCTCTTCCGGTGAGCCCGGCGGTCCGCCCGGCACCTGTGGGCCATGATCAAAAAAGATCTCGCTGCACGGCCCGCACGGTCCCGTGTCGCCCATGGCCCAGAAGTTGGACTTCTCTCCCATGCGCGTGACGCGCGCAGGGTCGAAGCCGATGTCGCGCGTCCAGACCTCCGCGGCCTCATCGTCGTCGCGGTAAACCGTGACCCACAGGCGCGCCGGGTCCAGCTTGAGCCGCTTGGTGACGAAGTCCCATGCCAGGCGGATGGCTTCGCGCTTGAAATAGTCGCCGAAGGAGAAATTGCCGAGCATCTCGAAGAAGGTGTGATGCCGAGCCGTGTAGCCTACGTTTTCCAGATCGTTGTGCTTGCCACCCGCGCGCACGCAGCGCTGGCTTGTGGCTGCACGCACGTAGTCGCGGGTCTCCTTGCCCAGGAACACGTCCTTGAACTGCACCATGCCGGCATTGGTGAACAGCAGCGTCGGATCATTGCCGGGCACCAGCGAAGAGGAAGGAACAATGGTATGACCATGCTCGCGGAAGTAATCGAGAAAGGTGCGCCGCACGTCGGCCGCACTCATGAATGGGGGCTTATCTGTCATGACAAATCGTCGCTAACCTCGGAATCCAATGCCGCACGGATATGATCGTTGGAAAAGCCCCGGTATTGCAAAAAACGGGCTTGCTTCGCCTTGGCGGGCCACTCTGCAGGCTGTGCCAACCCAAAGCGCCGGATGCGTAGCTCCCGGGCGCGCTGGACCCAGTCCTCGCCGCCCGTAACCGCCGACTCGATCAGCCCGGGATCGAGTCCCAGCTGCGAGAGCTCGCGCTGAATACGCAGCGGGCCGTGGCCGCGCGCGGCGTGCATCGCGACAAACTGGTGCGCGTAGCGCTCATCGTTGATGAATCCGCGCTCGAGGAGCTCATCGAGCACACCCTGCACCGTCTCGGGCTCGTAGCCCTGGGCGTTGAGCTTCCCCGCAAGCTCCTGCGAACAGAAATCGCGTCGCGACAGCAGAATGACGGCCGCGTTGCCGGCAGCCTGCGTGTCGGTCGATTGCCCCGGTCCGAGGGCGCCCTTACGCGGTCTTTTCCTCAACACGCTTGGGCGGCATCATCTTGAGGCGGATTTTGTCCTCGATGTCCTTGGCGATTTCCGGGTGCTGCTGCAGGTACAGGCGCGTATTGTCCTTGCCCTGACCGATGCGCTCACCGTCGTAGCTGTACCAGGATCCGGATTTGTCGATGATCCCCGCAGCTGCGCCAATCTCGATAATCTCTCCCTCTCGCGAGATGCCCAGACCGTACATGATCTCGAACTCGGCCTCCCGGAACGGCGGCGCCACCTTGTTTTTGACTACCTTGACGCGCGTCTGGTTGCCGATGACCTCTTCGCCATTTTTGATGGCGCCGATGCGGCGGATATCGAGCCGCACCGAAGCATAGAACTTGAGCGCGTTGCCGCCGGTTGTGGTCTCGGGGCTACCGAACATCACACCGATCTTCATGCGGATCTGGTTGATGAAGATCACGATGGTGTTCGATCGCTTGATATTGCCCGTGAGCTTGCGCAGTGCCTGCGACATGAGCCGCGCATGCAGGCCGACCTGCAGCTCGCCCATTTCGCCCTCGATTTCCGCGCGCGGCGTGAGAGCCGCCACCGAGTCGATGACCACTACGTCCACCGCGCCGGACCGCACCAGCATGTCGGTGATTTCCAGCGCCTGCTCGCCGGTGTCGGGCTGCGAGACCAGCAAATCCTGCACATTGACGCCGAGGTTGCCGGCATATGCCGGGTCGAGAGCGTGCTCCGCATCTACGAACGCCGCGGTACCGCCGCGCCGCTGAATTTCCGCGACCACCTGCAGCGTGAGCGTGGTTTTGCCCGAGGATTCCGGCCCATAAATTTCCACCACGCGTCCGCGCGGCAAACCGCCCACGCCGAGCGCGATGTCGAGGCCAAGCGAGCCGGTCGGCACCGTCTCGACATCGTAGGTCGCCGAGGCGTCGCCCAGACGCATGACCGAGCCCTTACCAAACTGTTTTTCGATCTGCCCGAGCGCGGCAGTCAGCGCCTTTTTGCGGTTTTCATCCATTGCGGCGGTTCTTTCCATCGGTGTGTCCTTCCAGTCGGCAGCAGCGGTTTCGGGGATGCTGAATTATCCCACAATGGGGGCGCCGGCGCGGGGCCAAAAGGGGCGCAGGTTGCTGCAAATGCGCGCCGTCTCAACGCCCTTCGGGATTGCGCATCCGGAGCGGCCACGCTCCAAGTCGCGCGTAGCGGCAAGGCGCGAGGCCGCCTGCAGATGTCGCCTCAAGCTGCTGACTTTGCGCCAGATAAAAGTTGCTCGCCGCCAGCCGCAACGGCGGTGACAGCGGCAACGGCCCAGCCGCAGGCACCGTACGCGCGGCCAAACCACGCAAAAGCGTCACGTGCGCCCGAAGCGGATGCTCATCGGCGCGGAGGCCAAGAGCGCGCGCTTGTGCGTGCAGCGCCCGTACGAGTTCCATGCCCGCCGCGGGCACGGTCGCACTGGTGGCCGCCAGCACCCGCGATCGCGACCAGTATTCGATCGCCTCGAACTCGAGCTCGAACGGCGGCAGCTGCAGCGCGGCCGCGCGCTCGCACAGCGCCGGGAGGCTGGACTCCTCCACCGCGCCCAGGAAGCAAAGCGTCACATGCAGATCGAGGTCAGCCACGGATCGGCCCCCGGCCAGTCCCAAAGGGTGCGCGGCCGCGCGCAGGCGCGCGATGAAATCCCGCTCCGGCCAGAGCGCAAAGAACAGCCGCCGCGTCCCCACCAGCTCGCCCCGCGCGTCCCTAGGGTGCCGCGATGATCAGCCGCAACGCGGTAGCGACCGCCGCACGCCGAATGGCCTCGCGGTCGCCCCCGAAGCGCTCCTCGAGCGCCAGCGGTGCGGCATCCCGCTGCGCACGCGCCAACCAGACGAGGCCCACCGGTTTCTCCGGGGAACCGCCATCCGGCCCTGCGATCCCGGTGATGGCGATGGCGAGCGCAGCGTCGCTCTGGTGCAGGGCTCCGGCCGCCATCTGCTCGGCCGCGGGCCGGCTCACCGCCCCGAATGTCCCGAGCACGCTGGCGGCCACGCCGAGGGACTGCTCCTTGGCCGCATTCGAGTAAGTCACGAAGCCGCGTTCAAACCACTGGGAACTGCCAGGAATGTCGGTCAGGCATTTGGCGACCCAGCCGCCCGTGCAGGATTCCGCCACAACCACCCGTCGCCGGCGCTCAAGCAGCACGCTGCCCGCACGTTCGGCCAGGAGCCGCAGCGCTGCGTCATCCAGGGCGCTCATGGCTTCATGCCTTCGGGCCGATTGCCACGTGAGCGGGAGGCAACCGGGCCTGGTGCCGTTCGTAGATCGAGGTGAAGGCCGATTCGAGATGGCGGGCATACCGCGCCGTATCGAACAGCGGTGCCGTCAGCCGGTTGCGGGCCAGCTTGTCCCGAACCAGCTTCAGTTCCGCCGGATTCAGGGCCAACCGCACGGCCAGCGCCCGATAATGCTCCCGCGTCGTTGTGATCAGCTCCGGCAGGTCGAGCGCGTTCAGCAGGCTGGCGGCCACCCTGCCCGGCAGGGCGTGGCCAGCACAGGTCACCACCGGAAGCCCTGTCCAGAGCGCGTCGCTGGCGGTCGTGTGCGCATTGAACGGTAGCGTATCCAGGAACAGCTCCGCCGTGCGCAGCCGGGCCAGGTGATCAGCCATCGACGGCATAGTTGTCGCGAAGATCAGTCGCTCTGGGCTGACATCGCGTCGCGCGGCTTCCGAGCGCAGATTAGCCACTGCTGTCTTATCGCCCTCGGACAGCCAGAGGACACTGCCCTCGACGCTCTTCAGGATCTGCATCCAGTCGTCGAACGTCTCGGGCATCAGCTTGAAGCCGCGGTTGAAGCAACAGAATACAAAGCCTCTCGCCGGCAGCCCGAGCTCCTCACGCGCGTATACGCGATCCGAGATGGCTCGAGTGGAATCGGTCGGCTGGAAGCTGTCAGGCAGACGGATGATCTGCTCGCTGTAGTGCCGCTCCTCACCTTCCGGGATCAGGGTCTGATCGGCGATCAGGTAGTCCATGTACGGCGCACCCGATGTGCCCGCATAGCCCAGATAGCCCACCTGTAGAGGAGCAGCGCGCCGGGCAAAAATCCGGGTTCGGGCACCGTCGGTAAATCCGCCAAGATCAACGGCGATGTCGATTCCGAGTTCGCGCGCCAGGGAGGCCACGTCGCTATCCGAATGCTTGCTCACATCGATGAAGTGTTCGAAGGCATGCTTGAGGCGCGCGCGCATCGGGTCATCGTCATCGGACCCAAACGCAAAGGCAGTGATTTCGAATTTCGATCGGTCGTGCGTCTCGAAAAGACCAGCAGTCAGTAACGAAACCGGGTGTGTGCGAAAGTCGGCGGAGAAATAGCCGATACGAATCCTTGCGCCGCGCGGTCGAGTCCCCACGGAGCCCAGGGAACCATCCGGCGGGCACAGCTCCCGCACCCAAATACGTGCCGCCCGCTCGTGAAGCTTTGCTGAATCGAACAGGGCCAGCGCCGGTAATGGCAGCGTCACAGCTTGGCCGGCCTCCAGACCGGCGACGAGCTTCTGACGATCGGATACGAGACCGGTCCAATCACAGACCTGCATTCTCCCATAGCGTCGCATGCCAATCAGATACTTCAGGTCCGGTTTGAGTGCGAGCGCGCGATCGTAGCTGCGAGCCGCCTCCTCGTGCCGCTTTAGCCGCGTCAATGCGGACCCCAATCCGAGATAAGCCTCGGGAGAATCGGGCTTTAGTTCGATGGCCCGGGCGTATCCGTCGATCGCCGCGTCCAATAGCATCAATTCCTGCAGCACATTGGCGCGGCTGAGGTGTGCTTCGGAATAGTTGGCATTGAGCGCAATGGTCCGGTCGTAACTGGCCAGTGCCGCGGGCAGCTGTCGCATACTCGCCAGCGAAATGCCCCGGGCATGAAATCCCTCCGCGAAGTCAGGCTTCAGTTCGATGGCCCGGTCATAGCTCTCCAATGCGGCCTGATGCTGCCGCAGGGTCTGCAGGACATTGCCTCGGTTAAAATGTGCCTCCAGATAATCGCGCCTAAGTCCGATCGCCCGGTCGTAGCTGGCAAGCGCTTCTTCGAGCCGATTGAGTTCCCTGAGCACCGAGCCGCGGTTGTAATGCGCCAGTGCATCGCCGGGGTTCAGTTCGAGCGTGCGGTCATAACTCGCCAGCGCCTCATCCCACCGGCCCAGACGCTCGAGCACGGTACCGCGATTGCAGAAGGCGTAGGCGTAGTCGGGTTTGAGTGCAATGGCCCGGTCGTAACCGGCCAGTGCCGCCTCGGATGTGCCAAGCATGTTGAGCGCATTGGCGCGCTTGTAATGTGCTTCCGCGTCATCCGAATTGCGTTCGATCAGGGCATCGTAGAGCTCGATCGCCTTTGCACACTCGCCCCGCTGCAGCGCTGTCGCGGCCCTCGCTCGCATCGAGCCCAGGTCTTCCGCCTGGCCCGACCCGGGTTCCGCGGACGCTTTTCGCCTGAATATGTCGGGGAATTTCAACGCCATCGACTAATAATAACTGGTTGTAATCGCTATAGTGTTCCGATCCATGGCCAGCTCCGATCACTCGCCTCACACGCCCATGATGCAGCAGTACCTGCGCATCAAGGCCGATCATCCAGGTGAGCTGCTGTTCTATCGCATGGGCGATTTCTACGAGATGTTCTATGACGATGCGCGTCGCGCCGCATCCATTCTCGACATCGCGCTGACTTCGCGTGGACAGTCCGGCGGCGAGAACATTCCGATGGCCGGAGTGCCCGTGCACAGCGTGGAGAATTACCTTGCGCGCCTGGTGCGACGTGGAGAATCAGTGGCGATCTGCGAACAGCTCGGCGAGCCGGGGCAGATCCGCGGACCCATGGAGCGACAGGTCGTGCGCATCGTCACGCCCGGCACCGTCACCGATGACGCGCTGCTCGAGCAGCGCCGTGAAACGCTGCTCGCAGCGCTATGGCAGGACGGCGCCAGGGCGGAAGGACTCAAGCGTCGCGGCGCGCACTTTGGGCTCGCCTGGCTGGAGCTGGCTTCCGGTCGCTTCAGCGTGGCGGAGCTGGACAGCGCTGAGGCCCTGCAGGCAGAACTGCAACGGCTGCGGCCCGCGGAGATCCTGCTTGCCGAATCGCAGGAACAGGCGCTTGCGGGCCTGTGCAGTCAGGGCGGTGTCCTGCGCGCGCGCGCTCCCTGGCATTTCGAACTGGCCACAGCCTCCCGGCTGCTGACCGATCAGCTCGGCGCGCTCGATCTTCGCGGTTTCGGCGTCGATGAACTGCCGCTGGCACTGCGCGCCGCGGGCGCGCTGCTGCAGTACGTGCGCGACACGCAGCGATCTGCATTGCCGCATATCCGCGCCTTGCAGGTCGAGGAGCGCTCGGACGCGCTGGCGCTGGATGCGGCCACGCGCCGGAACCTGGAGCTCGATGCGAGCCTCACCGGCAATGAGCAGGCCACGCTGTTCGCGGTCATCGATGCCACCGTCACGGCCATGGGCTCGCGCGCCCTGCGACGTGCGCTGACACGCCCTCTTCGCTCGCACCCACCGCTGCGCGAGCGATACCACGCCATTGCGACGCTGGCCGAGTCAGGCAGCTTCGAATCGCTGCGGCAGGAATTGCGCTCGGTCGGTGACCTCGAGCGTATCCAGGCGCGCATTGCGCTGCGCTCGGCGAGGCCGCGGGACCTGGTGCAGCTGCGTGCCTCGCTGGGCGCATTGCCCGCGGTGCGCCGCGCGATCGAGCCGTTCGATTCGCCGCTGCTCCAGCGGCTGCTGCGGGATATCGACGACCACGCCGAACAGCGCGAACTTCTGCAACACGCGATCGACCCCGAGCCCGCTCATTTCCTGCGCGACGGCGGCGTCATCGCGACCGGACACGATGAAGAACTTGATCGGTTGCGGGCCATCGCCGGCAACACCGACGGCTTCCTGGCGGAGCTGGAGCAGCGGGAGCGCGAACGCAGCGGCATCGCCAGCCTCAAGCTCGGTTACAACCGCGTGCAGGGCTTCTTCATCGAAGTCGCTCGCGCCCAGGCCGATCGCGTGCCGACCAACTACCTGCGGCGGCAGACCGTCAAGTCCGCGGAGCGCTTCATCACGCCCGAGCTCAAGCAGTTCGAAGACCAGGTACTGGGCGCGCGCGAACGCGCCCTCGCGCGTGAAAGGGAACTCTATGAGACCCTTCTGACCGCGCTGACCGAGGCGCTGGCACCGTTGCAACGCACGGCGGCGGCGATCGCGCTCGTTGATGCACTTGCAGCCCTGGCCGAACGCGCCAACTCTCTGGGCTGGAGCCAGCCGGTGCTGGTGGATGAGACGCGGCTGCTCATCGAGGGCGGACGGCACCCGGTCGTCGAGCGTTTCCTGGAAACGCCCTTCGTGCCCAATGATCTGTCGCTGCACGCCGGGCGGCGCATGCTGATCATCACGGGCCCGAACATGGGCGGCAAATCCACCTACATGCGGCAGGTCGCGCTCATCGTCGTGCTGGCGCACCTGGGCAGTTTCGTTCCGGCAGTGCGCGCCGAGATCGGGCCGATCGATCGAATCTTCACGCGCATCGGCGCGGCCGATGATCTGGCCGGCGGCCGCTCCACCTTCATGGTTGAAATGACCGAGACCGCCAACATCCTGCACAACGCCACCGCGCAGAGCCTGGTCTTGATGGACGAGATGGGGCGCGGCACCAGTACCTTCGACGGTCTCTCGCTTGCCCGCACCATCGCGGAGTTCATCGCCACGCGGCTGCGCGCCTTCACGCTCTTCGCGACGCACTACTTCGAGCTGACGGCGCTCGCGGATGAAATTGAAGGTTGCGCCAATGTGCACCTGGATGCCACCGAGCACGGCGATTCGCTGGTCTTCCTGCACGCCGTCAGAGAAGGTCCGGCCAGCCGCAGCTACGGTCTCCAGGTGGCGCAACTCGCCGGTGTGCCGCGCGAGATCATAGCGGCGGCGCGCCGCACGCTCGCGCTGCTGGAAGCACGCAATGCGCACGCGGGACAGACGAATTCGCCGCAAGCCGAACTGCCTTTCACCGCGGCGCTGGCGATCCAGTCTCCACCCGATCCACGCGCACGGGAATTGCTGGAACGGCTGGCGGCACTCGATCCCGACGCGCTCACCCCGCGAGCGGCACTCGAGCTGATCTACGATCTGCATCGTCAGGCGCGCGACTGAGCGTTTACTCGAGCTTAAGCTCCATGCGCACCTTGCCGTCGAGACCGCCGCCCGAGACCTGATTGACCAGGAATACCCGGTCGGATTTGAGATCGGTATTGGCCAGCATGGCTGACTGCACGGCCTGCGCCCGCGCCAGACCGAGCGCATCCCGTTCGGCCTGTGAAGGGGCGAACTGCGGCAGCAGCTGTTGCTGGAGCCATGCCAGCTTGTCGGCATCCGGATCGGCGCCGCCCTGAGTCTCCGGCGGATAGACCGGATCGCTCTTGAACTGCGTCCGATAGAGCGCAACCAGAACCGGCAGCTGCGCCGCGGTCGGCGCGCCGGTTGCCTCACTACTGGCGCCGGCACCGGTCTTGCTCTTCGGCGATCGCGGCCGCGCGGCCGCGGCGCCCGAGGCATCAGCGACCTGTAGCGCCTTGTCGAGCCCGAGGCGCTCGAGTGCTGCATCGTCATCGTCCGCCTGGGTGTGCAGTGGCACATTGAGCTTTACCTGCGGCCGCTCGACCAGCGCGCTCGCCAGTTGCGAGAGTTTCTGCGCCTGGTCGGGGCCAAGTGTGGAGGCGCCGGCCGGGAAATCCACGTATGAGAGCTCGGGCCCACCGCCGAACAGCTTGCCCAGTGCGGCAAATGGTGCCGTGACGACCTTTTCGATCAGGTTGACGAACACCTTCCAGATGATCGGGCCGATACGAAACGTCGGATCATCGAGGCTGCCACCGACCGGGAGCTCCAGATCGATGACGCCATTTCGATCCTTGAGCAGTGATACCGCCAGCTTGATCGGCAACGGCACGGCCTGCTTGCTCTCGGTGGCTGCACCGAATTCGAGCTGGTCGATCACGATGTGATGCCTGGCATCGAGTTTGCGGTTCTCGACGTGATACTCCATCGTCGTCGTGAGTTTCCCCTGCGCGATGTTGTAGCCCGCGAATTTTCCGGAGTAGGGATTGAACGTCGGCAACTCGATGTTACTGAAGCTCATGGCAATGTCCGTGAACGTGGCCGCGGAGAGCACATTCACCTTGCCCTTGATCGAGACTGGCGCATAACGGTCGACACTACCGTCGAGCGAGACAGTCGCACGCGAGGCAGGATCCGAGGACAGACCAACGACCGACCCCTTCAGCCCGTAGATGGCGGTCGAAAAAGTCGGCTCCACGGAATGGTCGGTGAAATCAGCCACGCCGTCCTGAATGTCGATCCGCGCGATGCTTATCGGCATTGTCGGCTGCCTGGGCACCGCGGCCATCGCCACAGCGCCGGGCGGCGCTCCGGACTTTGACTTGCGCGCCCTGCCCATCGCGACCGGCGCCGCCGCCGCGGGCGTCGCCGCGGTGTCGGTTGCATCGTCGGCTGACTGTTGACCCGGGGGTGGTTGCGCGCGCGCGGGCCGCAGGATCTGCGCCACGTTCAACCCACCCTTGGGGCCGATGACCACGCGGCCGTATGGGGCGCCGACAGTGATGCGCTCGATACGCAGCCCATCGGGTGCCATTTGATATCGCATGCCATCGATCTGCAGCGAGCGCCAGCTGACGAGGTCCTCGTTGAGAAAATTGTCGCGGGTTGCCAGATCGGCGACGCTGATGCCCAGCGTCAGCTGCAGCCTGGGCTGACCGCGTGCCGGTACGCCCGCGTAGGCAATGTGACCCTTCATGCCGAGCTTGCCGCGATAGATCGTCAGATCGGTCGACTGCGCCACATAGGGCTGAAGGGCCGGCAGATCCAGCCCCGTGAGCGTGAGATCGAGCGCCGAATTCATCGAGGACAGCATCACTGTGCCCTGAGTCTGCAGTTCCCCACCCTGGCCGATCCGCATGTGCAGGTCGATGTTCAGTGGCTGCGTGCCCGCGCTCGAGTAGTTGGCCACCGTCAACCCGATCGCAGCCAGTTGCGTCTTGAAAGCAGGCTTGACGCTGCGATCCTCCACCGCGATGTTCGCGTCCTGCAGCTCGAGCTTTTCCAGCGCGATATTCCACGCCGGCGCTGTGGGCGCGGCGCTCGTTGCGGGCGCCGGCGCGGACGCCGGTGATGTCGTTGCGGCTTTTGTAGCGCCTGTCAATTGCTGCAGGTTCAGGCTGCCATCGGCGTTGCGCCATAGCTGAATTGCGGGCCGTTGCAGCAGGATCTGGCCAATCGTCACGCGTCGCTCCGACAGCGACACGCTGGTGTTATTCACGTCGAGTTCGGGCAACCAGACCCAGGGCGCCGCCCCGTCGCTCGCAGCTCCGGCACCGGCAGTCGCGGCCGCGGCCGCGGCCGCGGCCGGATTTATCCCCAGCGAGTGCACCTTGATGCTCGGTAAAGTCAGCGACAACGCAGTCGCCGGCGTGACGGCGAACTGGTAACTGCCCTGGATATCGAGAGTGCCGCCGATCAGGTCGAACGGCAGCGCATTTTGCAGATAGTCGGCAATGGTCAGTGCTTTCAACTGCGCGATCGTGAACTCGCCGTTCGAACCGAGCGGCTGCAGTGTGAACTGCCCGGCCCAGTCCAGCCGCTCGCCCGCCGCGCTCTGCGCGCTGAAACGGTACTTGTTTTCGAAATCACGCGTGGTGCGGAAGTCCGTCAGGTCGAACTCGATCGGCCGCAGCGTCGTCGAGAACGGTTCGGCGCGGCTACGATCTTCAAACTGCACGCTGCCGCCGTGGATGCCCAGTGCATTGATGCGCAGCGCAGGCAGCGACTTGTCGGTCTCGGATTTGGCAGGCTTCTCAGGGGTGGCGGGCGCCAGCCTGGCAAGATTCAGCGTGCCATCGCGATCGATGATCGCGTGCACCTGCGGCTGCTCGAGCCGCACTTCACTGAGTGTCCAGGCCCGATGCAGCAGCGAGGCGGTCAGCGAAGCCCCCACGCGCAGCAGATCAAAACTCGCGATCGGACTGTCGTTCGCCTCGGTAAGCGCAAACTGGCGGACTTCGACCGTGAATGTGAAGGGATTGAACTTGAGCTCGCCAATCGACGCGTGCCGCCCGCCCATGTTCTTCTGCACGTAGCCGATGATGGCGTTGCGCGCCACGTGCGGCACCAGCAGAAACCCGCCCAGAGTGTAGAGCAGCAGCAGCGCTGCGATGGCGACCAGCAGGCGCGCGTGCGAACGCAGGCGCTCGAGACCCGCGGGCACCGCCGATTTAGGTTCCGAATCGTCCATGTTGGAGGAAACTCCCTGCTTCCTGTGCCACACGCGCCGACAACAGCATTCCTGAATGGGTGACCGGCAGGCACAGCCGGCCCTTGGCGCCCGGCAAATCGGTCTCCGAGACTGCGACTGTGCCGTCGTTGGCGTCAGGGAATGTTAGCAGCAAATGGCCCAGACCAACCGGCCGCGTGCCGGCGATGATGCCCAGCTCCCGCGGCTGGTCCCAGCGCCTGCAACCCGGTTGCAACAGCTCCTCGCAGGCTACCGGGCCGAGCATTTTCCGACCCATTTCCCAGTGGGCAAAGCGCCGCGCGACACGCGACCCCGCACAGGGCGTGCCGAGAAATACCACGCGACCAGGCTGCGCCATGGTATGGCGCTGCAGAAATCGCAGCACGATGATTCCGCCCAGGCTGTGGCCGAGCAGGTGCACCTGTGGCGCATCGATCCGCGCGATGAGCTGGCGCAGCCCGGCGATGAGCGCGGCCATCGGCTCCTGCACGGAATGGTACCCGTATCCGTAAGTCCTGAAGCCGCGCTGCGTCCGCAGGCGCCGTCGCAGTACGGCGCCCTCGAAGCCGGGCATCCACAGCCCGTGCACATAGACGACTGCGGCGGATTCGGCGCCCAACGCGGCTCGCTGTATCAGCTGCTCGGGGGGGGCGTGCGCACCCGGATGTGCAGCTCACGCAACTGCGCCTCGCTGACTTCGGTCGGGGCGTCGGTCAGCGGATCGGCCGCGGTCTGCGTCTTGGGAAATGCGATGACCTCGCGAATGCTGTCGGCGCCTGCCATGAGCATTGCCAGGCGATCGAGACCAAAAGCGATGCCACCGTGCGGCGGACAACCGTAGCGAAGCGCATCCAGCAGGAAGCCGAACTTCAGCCGCGCCTCCTCGGCGCTGATGCCGAGCAGACCGAACACCGCCGACTGCATCTCCTGGCGGAAGATTCGTACCGAACCACCGCCGATTTCCGAACCATTGAGCACCATGTCGTAGGCGCGTGCCAGCGCCTGACCTGGAGCCGCGCACAGCGCGTCCGGATCATCGTTGCGCGGCGAGGTAAACGGGTGATGCATGGCGGCCCAGCGATTGCCGTCCGCATCCCACTCGAACATGGGGAAATCGACTACCCAGAGCGGCTGCCAGCCGGGGCGGGAGAGCCCGCGATCCTGCGCCACCTTCAGTCGCAAGGCTCCAAGGGCATCGCTGACCACCTTGGACTTGTCGGCGCCAAAGAAGATCAGATCGTTATCGGCCGCGCCGCAACGCGCGAGAATGCCCTCGACCGCCGCATCGTCGAGAAACTTGACGATCGGGGACTGCAGGCCTTCGCGTCCGCGTGCCCGTTGATTCACCTTGATGTACGCGAGGCCCCTGGCACCGTAGCGCGCCACGAAAGCGGTGTACTCGTCGATCTCCTTACGCGTGAGCGCGCCGCCATCGGGCACGCGCAACGCCGCCACGCGGCCGCCGGGATCCTGCGCGGGCGCCGCGAATACCTTGAAATCGCAGCCGCTCACCAGGTCCGCCACATCGACCAATTCGAGGTCCACGCGCAGGTCTGGCTTGTCCGATCCGAAGCGGCGCATCGCCTCGTGATAGCTCATGCGCGGAAACGGCGACGGCAACTGCACGCCGAGCACTTCGACGAACAAGGTCCGCACCAGCTGCTCCATGAGCTGCATGATCTGGTCCTGCCTCAGAAACGAAGTCTCGACGTCCAGCTGCGTGAACTCCGGCTGGCGATCGGCCCGTAGATCCTCGTCGCGAAAGCAGCGCACGATCTGATAGTAGCGATCCATGCCGGCCATCATCAGCAGTTGCTTGAAGATCTGCGGCGACTGCGGCAATGCAAAGAATTTGCCGGGATGTGTCCGGCTAGGCACGAGGTAGTCGCGGGCGCCCTCGGGGGTCGCCTTGGTCAGCATCGGCGTCTCGATATCGACGAACCCCTGCGCATCCAGAAAACTCCGCATCGAGCGCGTGATGCGATGGCGCAGCCGCAAGCGCTGGCTCATCACTTCGCGCCGCAGGTCGATGTAGCGGTAGCGCAGCCGCACTTCTTCGTTGACAGTCTCGTCGAGCTGGAACGGCAGCGGATCGGATCGATTCAGCAGCTCGAGCTCCGAGGCCACGATCTCGACGCCGCCCGATGCCAGATTGGCATTGACCGTTCCCTCGGGACGTTCGCGCACCAGTCCATGTACGCGCACCACGAATTCGTGCCGCAGCTTCTCCGCGACTTCGAATACTTCCCTGGCGCTCGGATTGAACACGATCTGCACCAGGCCTTCGCGGTCACGCAGATCGACAAATATCACCCCGCCGTGATCGCGCCGCCGATGTACCCAGCCGGCAACGCTGACGCTCTGGGTGATCAGCTTTTCATTTACCTGTCCGCAATAGTGGCTTCGCATGGCTTCTTCATCGAATGGAATCGTCGTCGGATACGCTCTTCAGGGTGCGGGCGCCGAGGTCTGCTCCGGGGTACCGTCGACTTTGAGCGCACGCATGCTGCCGGTCGTGGTTGGAACAACCACACCCAGCGTCACGATCATTTTCATGGCCGAATCAACACTGATGTCAAGTTCGATCGCCTGTGAGCGCGGCACCAGCACGATGAATCCGGACGTCGGGTTGGGCGTCGTCGGAATGAATACGCATACGTGCGGCTCATTCCCCTGGGCGCTCGAGAGGCGCAGGTCCGAGGCCGTCTGGAAGCCCACGCTCCAGACGCCCACGCGTGGATATTCGATCATCAGCACTTTCTTGAACGAGTTGCCCGAGTTCGACAGGATCGTGGTCGAGAAGCTTTTGACCCCGCCATAGACCGCGCGGATGAACGGGATGCGGTTCATGAAGTCTTCCCAGGCACGCACCAGGCTGCGTCCGATGATGTTCGTGACCAGCAGTCCCGTGGCCAGCAGCAGCAGCAACGCGAGCAGCGCGCCGAGCCCGGGAATGTGCACCCCGAGCAGCACCTCCGGACGCAGCGGACGCGGCAGCAGCTGATCCATCAGATCCAGGATGAAGCGAACCACCAGCACGGTGGCGATGATCGGTAACCACACCAGCAGTCCCGCTATCAGGTAGCGGCGCAAGATCAGCTTGATGACATCTCCGGTCAACGTCGGCCCCGCTGCCGGCTGCGCTTCGCCTTAGCGGGAGCGCGCCTGGGCGTCTTCTTTGCGCCGCGGCCGCTTCGAGACGGTGCGCGCGCCGGTGTCTTGTCGGCCTTTTGGCGCCCCTTGTCGGCAGCCGGGGATTCGCGCTTCGCATCGCTGGCGGCGGATTTGTCGCCGGCAGCGGAATCGGTCCCGCCGCCTTTGGCATCTTTGCCGTCACTGGTGCCCTTACCGTCCGGAGAATCCTTGCCGTCCTTGCCGTCCTTGCCGTCCTTGCCGTCCTTGGCGTCCTTGGCGTCCTTGGCGTCCTTCGGGTCGGCAGGCGCCTCATCCTTCTCCGCGCCCGCCAGATTGCGCTTGCGCTCCTGGTCGGACTTGAAGTCGGTCTCGTACCAGCCGGATCCTTTGAGCCGGAATACGGGCGCCGAGATCAGCTTTTGCAGTGCATTCTTCCCGCAGGAAGGGCATTTCCTGAGTTTCGCGTCGCTGATCTTCTGTATGACTTCGAGGTAATAGCGACATTGACTGCACTCGTATTCGTAAATCGGCATGGCTCTGTCTGCTGCGACTGTGGGATGGATCGTTGATTATAGACGGCAGTGGCGCTCATATAGCTGCCAGAAAACTTCAGCCGCACGCGGCAGGTTGCGTTGCCAGTCCTCGGCCGCCGAACCGTCAGCCCCGTCGGTGACGTATTTGGCGCAGCCGAATGCAGCGCCCTCGAGATGACAGACCTTTGCCAGCGCGTACGCCTCCATATCGATAACCTCACAATGCAATTTAGCCACCCCCGTCTGAAAGGAGTCCCCGGAGCCGCACAAGGCCGGTGGCAGGTCCCCGAAAACGGCTGGAAATTCGATCTGGGCGGGGATCTCTTCGAAGGGGGTCACGCCCAGCGGGTAGCCGATGCCACTGACGTCCATGTCCCGCTGCACGAACTGGCGGCACGCTACAAAGCTTCCGGTCTTGAGGATGTGACTGCCCGCGGTGCCGAAATTAAGAACCAGGGGCATCGCCAGACCCTCGTGGCGGCAGTCCCGCAGTGCCCGCATCAGCGCCAGCGCTGCATTCACCTTGCCAAGCCCGGTGTATAGCACCGGCACGCCGGCCCGCTCGAACAGTCCCTGTCCCTCGACCTCAAGCGCCATGACGATGAGCGTCGAGGGACGCTCAGTCATAGCGAATGACGGCCCGCAGCGTCATCTCGCCGCGCTTGAATTCCCCGGCGAGGCGCAGATCGATCAGCGCCGCAAAACCGCCTACTTCGTAGCCCGCGGCACGCGCCAGGCGTGCAGCGGCGTCCATGGTGCCCCCGGTCGCGACCACATCATCAATCAGAAGCACGCGGCCGCTGCCTCGCTGCAGCTCCAGCATGCCGCTGCCGTATTCGAGCGCATAGTCCACCGCTTCGACTGGCGGCGGCAGCTTGCCGGCCTTGCGAACTGCCACGAATCCCTTGCCGCGCCGCGCGGCCAATCCCGCCGCCAGAATGAAGCCGCGCGACTCGATGCCGGCAAGTGCATCGGTCGCAAGCCACTCTCGCTCATCGAACAGGGCCTCGAGCGCATCCAGCGTGGCCGCGAATTGAGTGCGCAGCAGCGGCGTGAAATCACGAAACAGAATGCCCGGACTCGGAAAGTCGGGCACATCGACTATGTGGCGCTTGAGATCGTGCATGCAGCCTCCCGCCACAAGCTTAGCAGCCGCCGCTTGCGGTCAGGAGCCGACTGCGCGCATCTGCCGTTTCTTGTCGAAAACCAGCTCCGAGCCGCGCACGCTGACTCTCACCCGATCGCCCGGCACCAGCTCGTTCCGCAGGATTCGCTGCGCCAGCGGATTCTCGATCTGCTGCTGAATGGCGCGCCTGAGCGGCCGTGCACCGTACACCGGGTCGAACCCCGCCTCGCCGATCAGATCGCGCGCCTTGTCATCCAGCTCGAGTTCCATATCGCGTTCGAGCAGTCGCCGACGCAGGTAATCGATCTGAATCTCGACGATCGCACGGATCTGTTCGATGCCCAGCGGATGGAACACGACGATGTCATCGACCCGGTTGATGAACTCGGGCCGGAAATGCTGCTGCACCGACTCCATGACCGCATTCTTCATGCGCTGATAGTTACCTTCGCCGGCAAGCTCCTGAATGACCTGCGAACCGAGATTCGAGGTCATGATGATCACGGTGTTGCGGAAATCCACCGTGCGGCCCTGGCCATCGGTCAGGCGGCCATCATCGAGCACCTGCAGCAGCACATTGAATACGTCCTGGTGCGCCTTCTCGACTTCATCGAGCAGCAGCACGGCATAGGGGCGGCGACGGATGGCTTCGGTCAGATAGCCGCCCTCCTCGTAGCCGACGTAACCCGGAGGGGCACCGATCAATCGGGCCACCGAGTGCTTCTCCATGAATTCGGACATATCGATCCGCACCATGGCCTCTTCCGTGTCGAACAGGAATTCCGCCAATGCCTTGCAGAGCTCGGTCTTGCCCACGCCGGTCGGCCCCAGAAACAGGAACGAACCGTTCGGACGGCGCGGATCGGCCAGTCCAGCGCGCGCGCGACGGATTGCATTGGAGACGATGCGGACCGCCTCATCCTGTCCCACCACGCGCTTCTCGAGCGCCTCTTCCATGCGCAGCAGCTTGTCCTTCTCGCCCTCGAGCATCTTGGAGACCGGTATGCCGGTCCACTTCGACACAACAGTGGCGATTTCCTCCTCGGTGACGTTGTTTCGCACCAGCTGCGGCGTCGTCTGTTCGGCGCGCTGGGCCTGCGCCAGCTGCTTTTCCAGCTCGGGAATCCTGCCGTACTGCATTTCCGCCATGCGCGCCAGATCGCCCGCACGCCGCGCCTGCTCGAGATCGAGCCGCGCACGTTCAAGTTTCTCCTTGATCTGCGCCGCACCCTGCAGCGATGCCTTCTCGGCCTTCCAGACTTCTTCCAGGTCGGCGTATTCCTTCTCGAGCCCCGACAGGGTTTCGCGAAGCGTGGTCAGGCGCACTCGTGAGGCCGGGTCCTCCTCTTTTTTGAGCGCTTCCTGCTCGATCTTGAGCTGAATGATCCGTCGCTCGAGCCGGTCAAGCACCTCGGGCTTGGAGTCGATCTCCATGCGGATACGCGCGGCTGCCTCGTCGATCAGATCGATGGCCTTGTCGGGAAGCTGGCGATTGGTGATGTAACGATGCGAGAGCGTCGCAGCCGCCACGATGGCCGGATCGGTGATCTCGACCTTGTGGTGCACTTCATAGCGCTCCTTGAGCCCGCGCAGGATCGCGATCGTGTCCTCGACCGATGGCTCATCCACCAGCACGGTCTGAAAGCGTCGTTCGAGCGCAGCGTCCTTTTCGATGTACTTGCGATATTCATCGAGCGTGGTGGCGCCCACGCAGTGCAGCTCGCCGCGCGCCAACGCAGGCTTGAGCATATTGCCGGCATCCATCGAGCCCTCGGCGCGCCCGGCGCCGACCATGGTATGCAGCTCATCGATGAAGAGGATCACCTGGCCTTCCTGCTTGGCCAGATCCTTGAGCACGGACTTGAGGCGTTCTTCGAACTCGCCGCGGAATTTCGCGCCCGCGATCAGCGAACCCATGTCGAGCGCCAGGATGCGCTTGTTCTTGAGGCCCTCGGGCACCTCGCCATTGACGATGCGCTGCGCGAGCCCCTCGACGATAGCGGTCTTGCCGACGCCCGGTTCGCCGATGAGCACCGGGTTGTTCTTGGTGCGCCGCTGTAGTACCTGCACCGTGCGGCGAATCTCATCGTCCCGGCCGATGACCGGATCAAGCTTGCCGCTACGCGCCCGCGCGGTCAGATCGACGGTGTACTTCTCAAGCGCCTGCCGGCTCTCTTCGGCTCCCGCGTCATCAACCTTCTCTCCCCCGCGCACCTCATCGATGGCCTTCTCGAGCGCGGCGCGCGTGGCGCGCGCGTCCTTGAGTGCCTTGGCCACCGCACCGCGATCCTCGAAGGCCGCCAGTACGAACAGCTCACTGGGAATGAATTGATCTCCGCGCTTTTGCGCGAGCTTGTCGGTGACGTTCAGCAGCCGACCCAGGTCATTTGAAATCTGCACGTCACCGCCGGTGCCCTCGACCTTCGGCAGTCCGTCCAATATCCCGGTCAGCGCGCCGCGCAGCTTGCCGGCATCTACCCCCGCCTTGAGCAACAGGGGCCGTACACCGCTGCCTTCGGCATCGATCATGGCCAGCAGCAGATGCGCGGGCTCAATGAATTGATTGTCGCGGCCTACGGCCAGCGACTGCGCATCAGCGAGTGCCGATTGAAAACGAGTGGTCAGTTTGTCCATGCGCATGAGGCGTTACCTGCGGTCGAACTATGTGCTTTGCATCATATCTGGGGGGCTGTGCGGTCGATTTCAAGCCAGCCACCGCTCGGCAGCCGCGATCACCGCGACACCGCATCCGATCAGGAGAACCTGCGTCACCCCCGCCCGTGCATCCACCCGGCGGTGCAGGCTGGGGATCAGATCGGCCACTGCGACGTAGATAAGCGATGCCGCAGCCACTGAAATCGCATAGGGCAGAACATCGAGTGTGCTGCGCAGGGCGACATATCCCAGCAGCCCGCCGATGATGGAAGTGAGGCTGCTGGCCGCGTTGAACCAAAGTGCCCGTTTCGGACTCATGCCCGCGTGCAGCAACACGGCCAGATCGCCCAGTTCCTGAGGTATTTCATGTGCCGTGATCGCCAGCGTCGTCACCACGCCGAGTTTGGTATCGGTCAGAAACGCCGCGGCAATCAGCACGCCGTCGAAGGCGTTATGCACGCCGTCGCCGAACAGAACGATCCAGCCGGCGGCACGATCCCGGTGATTCTCGTGCGGCGAGTGGCTCTCGCAGGACTCCGCGTGACAATGGCGCCACAGCACGAATTTCTCGAGTACGAAGAACAGTGCGATGCCAGCCAGAACCGCGGTCCCGATCGCCTGAATGCGCTGCGGACCGACGCTCTCGATAGCCTCGGGCAGCAGGCCGATGAGCGCTGCCGCGAGCATGGCACCCGTTGCGAAGCTGATCAGGTGCGGCAGCAACCAGGTCCGGCGCGATTCCGGCAGCAGCAGGAATACACTCGCCAGCGCCGCGCTCAGCGCGCCGCCGAAAAATGTCGCCAAAAAAATCCATGCCAGCATCACTCGGACTCTAACATTGCGCCGCCTCCAGCCAGATCAAGGCTGCCATGCGTCCCGTGATGCCGTCGCGCCGGTATGAGTAGAAGCGCTGCGGCTCGGCATAGGTGCAGCCGGTATCGGCATGGATCGAGCTGACACCGGCGGCCGCAAGCCGTGCCCGCGCCAGCGTCTGCAGATCGCATTGCCAGCGCCCGCGGGCGTTGGCGGTAAAGGCCGTCGCGGCAGCGGGGTCGTGCGCCGTAAAGACCTTGCGCACCTCCGCGCCTACCTCGAAGTGGGGACCGGAAATCGCAGGTCCGAGCCAGGCCTGCAGTGCGCCATGGCCCGCCAGCGCCGCCACGGTCGCTTCCAGCACACCGGCTGCGAGACCGCGCCAGCCCGCATGGGCCACGGCAACAGCGCTACCGTCGAGCGCCGCGAACAGCACGGGCAGGCAGTCAGCGACCAGCACGGCGAGCACCGGGCCCGGCTGCCGGCTGACCGCCACATCGCCCCGTGGCGGTGCCTGCACGACGCCCCGCAGCAGTGCCTGATCCGCATCCACCACCTGTATTCCGTGGAGCTGCTCGAGCCAGAGCGGCTCATGCGGCAGGTGGTGGGCCTGGACCAGCTGGCTCCGGTTACGCCTCACCGCCTCGGGGTCATCGCCGACGTGCGCCCCTAAGTTGAATGACTCATAGGGGACGCGGCTCACCCCGTCGCTACGCAGCGTGAAGAGCGCGCGCACGCCCGCAACCGCGGGCCACTGGGGTGAAACCGTGTGGGTCTTCACGCTTGACCCTCCGCGCGCAGCAGTTGCAGCAGGGCCTGGAAATCGGGGGGTGGCGGGGCCTCGAAACTCAGTGCCCGGCGGTTGATTGGGTGCTTGAGCCGCAGGCGCTGCGCATGCAGCGCCTGCCGCCGAAAGCACAGCAGCGCCGCCCTCACCGCCGCGGACGCACCGGCCGGCTGCCGCATGCGGCCGCCATAGACCGGATCGCCGATGACCGGCAGACCCACGTGCGCCAGGTGCACGCGGATCTGGTGAGTGCGCCCGGTTTCCAGCTGCACGCGCAGCAACGTAAAGGAGCCCAGCCGCTCCTCGATCCGATAGTGCGTCACCGCCTCGCGTCCGTCGCTTCTGACCGCCATGCGTGTGCGTGCAGTGCGATGCCGGCCGATCGGTTCTTCAATGCGGCCACCCCCGGTCGGCTCCCCGGCGCACAGCGCCAGATATTCACGGCCCACCTCGCGCGCGGCCAGTGCCGCCACGAGGCGCGTATGCGACTCCGGGGTGCGCGCCACCATAAGCAGGCCGCTGGTGTCCTTGTCGAGCCGATGTACCAATCCGGCGCGCGGCACGCGTGCGAGGCTCGAATCGTAAGCCAGCAGCGCGTTCTGGAGGGTGTGTTCGCGGTTGCCGGCGCCAGGGTGAACCACGAGACCGGGGGGCTTGTTAAGCACCAGCAGTGCCGCGTCCTCGTGGACGATATCCAGCGGCAAGGTCTCGGCCGCGACGCCGGCCTCGAGGGGAAACTCCGCCCGTACCACGAGTCGCTCGCCGCCGCGGACCCGGTCTCGGGGCCGTACCGGCCGGCCGTCGATGCTGACGGCCCCCGAGCGGATCCAGCGCTGCAGCCGCGCCCTGGAATACTGGGGAAGTGCGGCGGCCAACGCCTGATCGAGGCGCATGCCGGCCGAAGCCGGCGGCAGGTCTAGCTCGTGGATCTGGAACTCCGGGGCCACAGGTAGGGTCAGCTATACTCGCGCACTTTCAACCGGGGTCCGATCTTGAGTTCCATCGCCAGCACCGCGCCCGCCCCCTTGAGCACCGCACGTTTGTGGGCGGTACTGCTGCTCGCCGTTCTGGCGCTGCTGGGCGGCTGCCATAGCCGCCAGTCCAAGAATCTCAAGAAGGCCACGGCGCAGTCGCTGTACGCCAACGCCCACAAGGCGATGAACAACAACGACTTCGAGTATGCCATCAAGCAGTACGAGGCACTGACTTCCCGGTTTCCTTTCACCGACGAAGCCCGGCAGGCGCGGCTGGATCTCATCTACGTCTACTACCGCAAGGGCGAAAAGGAGTCCGCAACCGACGCTGCGGATCAGTTCCTGCGCGAGAATCCAACGCACCCGCGCATCGATTACGCCTGGTACATGAAGGGCATGATCGACTTCGAGCGCACTCCCTATGCGATCGAGCGCTGGTTCGGCGTCGACATGGCGCGGCGGCCTCCCGCCTCGGCACTGAAATCCATCGCGGCCTTCAACACCGTGGTGACGCAGTTTCCCAAGAGCGACTATGCGCAGGATGCGTTCAAGCGCCTCGTATACCTGCGCAACCGACTGGCCGAATACGAAGTAAATGTCGCCCGCTACTACGTCAAGCGCGGCGCCTATCTGGCAGCCGCACAGCGCGCCCAGGGCGTCATCGATCAGTACGACGGTGCCCCGGCCGAGCGCACCGCCGTGGCGCTGCTGCTCGAGTGCTACCAGAAACTCGGCTTCACGGATCTCGCCGCCAATGTGCAGCGCGTTTACGCGGCCAACTACACCGTCAATCCACGCAGCGCGGTGTCTTCGACCCACCACTGGTGGGTCTTCTGGCGCGATACGGGCTGAACCCGATACGGGCTGAACCGGACTACCGCCGATAGCCGTTGGTGATCGGATAGCGCCAGTCGCGGCCGAACGCTCGCGCGCTGACACGCACGCCCGGCGGAGCCTGCCGCCGCTTGTATTCCGCGCGCTTGACCATGTCGAGGACACGCGCCACGACCGTCCGGTCGAATCCCCGCTCGCAAATCTCCTCGACCGACAGGTCATCCTCGATGAAGGCCTCGAGGATTGGATCGAGGATCTCGTAGGGCGGCAGTGAGTCGGTGTCCTTTTGATCCGGTCGCAGTTCCGCGGTAGGTTCTCGCGTGATGACGCGTTCGGGTATCGCAGGCGAGACCGTATTTCGGTACCGCGCCAGGCGGTACACCAGCTGCTTGCTGCAATCCTTGATGGGCGCGAAGCCACCGGCCATGTCCCCATACAGCGTCGCATAGCCCACCGCCATCTCGCTCTTATTGCCGGTTGTCAGCAGCATGCGGCCGGTCTTGTTCGAGATCGCCATCAGCAGTACGCCACGGCATCGGGCCTGGATGTTTTCTTCTGTCGCGTCGGGCGCGCGGCCGGCAAATTCCTGCCTGAGTGCATCGAGCGTCGCGGCGAACATATTTTCGATGGATATCGAACTCAGCGATACGCCCAGGGTTTTCGCCTGCGTGGCTGCATCCTCGCGGCTCATATCGGAGGTGTAGCGTGACGGCATCATGACCACATGCACGCGCTTAGGACCGAGCGCGTCGACCGCGAGGGCGAGCGTCAGCGCCGAGTCGACGCCGCCTGACAGCCCGATGACGGCACCGTTGAACTTGTGTTTGTTGACGTAGTCGCGCACGCCCAGAACCAGTACCCAGTAGAGAATTCGATCGTCGGGCCATTCGGGATCGATGCGCCCCGGTATCGGCGCGAGACTGCCGTTTCGGCGCTCGAACTCGACGCAGTACAGCCCTTCTTCCAGGGGCGGCGCGCGCATGGCTAACCGCCCCTGCGCGTCGAGCGCAAAGGAGTTGCCGTCGAATACCAGTTCGTCCTGGCCCCCGATCAGATTGACGTAGACCGCAGGCAAGCCGGTTTCGTGCACACGCTGACCGAGTACGAGTTCGCGTTCGCGCTGCTTGTGAATTTCGTAGGGCGAAGCGTTGATAATCAGCAGAATCTCGGCACCATGCGCTTCGGCATCCGACGCCGGATGCGGCTCCCAGGCGTCCTCGCAGACCAGCAGTCCAAGCCGGATGCCATCGAAGTCGACCACGGTCGATTCCGTGCCCGCCGTGAAATAACGCTTTTCGTCGAATACCTTGTAGTTTGGCAGGCAGGACTTGCGGTGCTGCGCGAGCATCTGTCCGCCACGCATGAGACAGGCCGAATTGTAGATGTAGCCCTGTGAGTACTCGGGATATCCGATGAGGATGCCGATCTCGGGCACGGCGGTCTTCAGTTCGTCGAGCGCCAGGGCGATCTGACGGCGCAGGCCGCGATGGAACAGCAGGTCCTCGGGTGGATAGCCCGACAGCGTGAGCTCCGGAAACATCACCAGATCCGCGCCAAGTTCCGCGTGCGCACGACGCGCCTCGGCGATCACGCGCTCGAGATTGCCGCGGACGTCGCCGACCAGCAGATTGATCTGCGCCAGCGCGATTTTCAACCGATCAATGCCTGCCACCGGCGCTCCAGCCGCTGTCCGGATTTCCGCGCCTCGTTCAACGATGCCTCGCCGGCTTTGGCTTCTTGCCGCCGGTACGCCGCACTGGCTTCGGCGCGGCGCGCTTGCTTGAGCGTGTGCGTATTGCTGGCGCAGTGCGCTTCGCCGTGGCAGCCCGCTTTGTGGCGGTAGCGCGTTTTGCAGCGGTAGCGCGTTTCGCAGGTGCAGTGCGCTTTGCCGGCGCTGCCTTGCTCGCCGGGATTGCCGGCTGACGCGCCGTTGCGCGGCTTGCGACGGCGGCACGGCGCCTGGACAACAACTGCGCCATGGCGCTTCCCAGTTCGGCCGGCGACTTGACCGTGCGTACGCCGGCGGCCTCGAGCGCGCGGTATTTGTCGGCTGCCGTGCCCTTGCCACCCGCGATGACTGCGCCGGCGTGACCCATGCGTTTGCCGGCTGGCGCCGTCACGCCTGCGATGTAGGCAACGACGGGCTTGGTGACGTATTGGCGTATGTGGTTCGCCGCCGCCTCCTCGTCGCTGCCGCCGATCTCGCCGACCATGATGATGCCCTCGGTCTGCGGGTCGCGTTCGAACAGCTCGATGACGTCGATGAAATTCATGCCGCGGACCGGGTCGCCGCCGATACCCACACAGGTACTTTGGCCCAGACCCTGATTCGTGGTCTGAAACACCGCCTCATAGGTGAGCGTGCCCGAGCGTGACACGATGCCCACGGCACCCTTCTTGTGAATGAAGCCGGGCATGATGCCGATCTTGCATTCCCCCGGAGTGATGATCCCGGGGCAATTGGGACCGATCAGACGTGTCGGCGACCCGCTCAGCGCCGCCTTCACCTTGACCATGTCGTTGACCGGCAGACCCTCTGTGATACAGACCACCAGTTCGATACCCGCATCCACGGCCTCGAGGATGGAGTCGGCCGCATAGGCAGCCGGCACGTAGATCATGCTGGCGGTTGCGCCCGTCTCGCGCGCCGCGTCGCGTACGGTATCGAACACCGGCAGACCCAGATGACGCTCGCCACCGCGCCCCGGCGTGACTCCGCCGACGAGCTTGGTGCCGTAAGCCAGGCACTGCTCGGAGTGAAAGGTGCCCTGCTTGCCGGTAAAGCCCTGACAGATCACTTTGGTGCGGGCATTGACCAGAACGCTCATCGGGAACTCCTCGCTGCGGCCACGACCTTTTTCGCCGCGTCGGTCAGGTCGGCGGCAGCAATGATCGCGAGTCCGCTTTGAGCGAGCCGCTCACGGGCAACCTCCGCATTGGTGCCCTCGAGACGCACGACGACTGGCACGTCGACGCCCACGTTCTTGACCGCATTGACGATGCCGTCTGCAATCAGGTCGCAGCGCACGATACCGCCAAAGATATTCACCAGGATTGCCCGGACATTGGCGTTGGAAAGTATCAGCTCGAAGGCCGCGGTTACACGTTCGCTGGTCGCGCCGCCGCCGACGTCGAGGAAATTGGCCGGCTTGCCGCCGTGCAATTTAATGAGGTCCATGGTTGCCATGGCCAGTCCGGCACCATTGACCATGCAGGCAATATCGCCATCGAGCGACACGTAATTGAGATCGTGCTCGCTGGCGCGACGCTCCATCGGATCTTCCTGGCCCATATCGCGCAGTGCCGCCATGTCTTTTTGCCGAAACAGTGCATTCGCATCGATGTCGAGTTTGCAGTCGAGCGCCACGAGCGCACCGCTCTTGGTGACGATCAGCGGGTTGATCTCGATCAGGCTCGCATCGCGTTCCTGGTAGAGCCGGTAGAGCGCCAGCACAATGGCCTGGAATTGCTCGATCTGCTTTCCCTTGAGGCCGATACCGAAGGCGAGCTGCTTGCACTGGAAGGGCTGCAATCCGGTGGCCGGATGGACTGTGGTGGATAGAATGCGTTCGGGGGTGTGTTCGGCGACTTCCTCGATATCCATGCCGCCCGCGGCCGAGGCAACTACCGCAATGCGACTGCGTTCCCGATTGAGCGTCAGACTCAGATAAAGCTCGCGCTCGATCTCGGAACCCGCTTCGACGTACACCTGCTCGATAGGCAATCCTTCGGCGCCGGTCTGCTTGGTGACGAGCCGCTGGCCGAGCATCGCGGCGGCGGCGGCGCGCACCGCATCGGGATCGCGCGCAACCTTGACGCCGCCCGCCTTGCCGCGACCGCCGGCGTGCACCTGAGCCTTGACGACCCAGACCTTGCCGCCGAGGGCTTGCGCCGCGGCTAGCGCTTCATCGGCGCTGCCGGCGATGCGCCCTTCGGGTACCGGAACGCCGTAGCCCGCGAGGATTTTCTTTGACTGGTACTCGTGCAGATTCATCCGCGATTGTCCAAAGCCTTGTGATATTGCTCAATATCATGGCATCGCCTTCGCGGCTGCGTCTATCGAAAACGGCGTCCGGACCGGAACGTCGCGTCGGGGAACAACGCGGTGCCGATCAGCCGTCCAGGTTCTGAAGGCTTAGCAGAGGCCCGATGAATTTCTCGTACTTTCGCCAGCGCTCCACGGAACTGTCATAGATCTTCTGGCGCACCTGCCATGTGCTGGCAGTTGCCACGCCGCGCTCGGTTTTCTGAAAATCCAGGCACCGGTCATCCCACTCCAGACCAACGAAGTCCAGCATCCTGGCCGTCCACGCCACTTGATCCGCGACCAATTCCTCGTAGGGAACATCCAGAATCGAACCGGCCGGCAATACCTCGCGCCAATGGGCCATGAGGCGATGGTGCTGCCGGTAGTACTGTTCCAGGTCTGACAGATCCGTGGCGAAGTTAAATGCCTGCGTAAATGGCTGGAAATAGCACGAGAGACAGGTATCGATCGGGTTGCGCCGCATGCAAATGATTCGGGCTTGCGGGAATACTGAGTGAATCATTCCCAGGTGATCCGAATTCACGGGCGCCTTGTCCACGACTCGCTGCGCATTGGCAGAGCATTCTGCCAGGATGCGTAGATAGCCTTCGGCGAGTTTTTTCTTCTGCGATTCGGTCAGTGGAGCATTCTGATGCCGTAGCGCCTGCTCGCGTCCCGCAATGCTCCAGAAATCCAGTTCGCCCGCCCCTCGTGCAGCCGGATGAGACGCGAGAATCTGCTCAGTCAGCGACGTGCCCGAACGCGGCATCCCCACCACGAATACCGGGCGTTTCGAGTCCGAGGCTCCGGGCCCGGAGCGCGCAATGGCATCGCGCGTATACGCACGAATCATATCGTCCACAAATTGTGTGCGCTCTTCGGGCCGGAATTGTGGCGCGAGATCCCTGGACAATTCGTTGCCGCGCTGGTAGCTCTGAAACGCCTGCGAATAGGCGCCGACATCGTCCTGATACTTTCCTATCGCAAAGTGAAGGGCGCTCTCTTCCGTTGCGGAGATTCCGCTCCCGGCCACGCGTTTTGCACGCTCCAGCCAGGCTTTATCGCCCTTGGTCATGCGGCGAAGACCGGCCAGAGCCGCCAGCGCGGTCGGCATTCTGTAGCTTGCTTCTATATTCAGCGCACGATTGAACCACTGCTCCGCCTCTTCGAACCGGCCCTCCATCATCGCGATCTGGCCCATGCCGTGTAGCGCCTCGAAATCGTTTGCAGACTTGCCGAGCACCTTCTCGAAGTGCGGCTTGGCTTCGCGCGTACGCCCTTGCGGCAGCAGCGCCTTGCCGAGCAGGCCGCGAGCAGTCAGGTAATTCGGACGCAATTTCAGCGCCCGTCGGAGCGTGACTTCCGCCTCGGCGAACTTGCCCTCCCACGTCAGCACCGCGCCAAGGTTACAAAGCGCTTCGGGATAGGCCGGCCTCAGTTGGATCGCCTTGCGAAACTGCTCATCGGCTTCGATGAAGCGTTCCAGTTTGTAGAGCGCAGCCCCAAGATTGTTGCGCGCATCGGCGTCACGAGGCTTAAGCTCCACCACCCGCGCGTAAATATCCA